>Ga0256843_1000224_pt1 | contig 49195 bp, 44 predicted proteins | sample AlvinellametaG_FD_191572 | JGI IMG/M metagenome (GOLD analysis project Ga0256843, IMG submission 191572) | Pompeii worm associated microbial communities from hydrothermal vent at the East Pacific Rise, Pacific Ocean - Alvinella | ecosystem: Host-associated > Annelida > Integument > Unclassified ...
ATAATGGGTGGTCTGCTGGAGAATCAGGGCACCTAAAAAAACCGTGCAATAGTGGGGAGAAGTCGGGGTGTTGGGCGATGTTGTTGTGAGTAGTGCCGGACAGCTGCACAGCTTCTACCCTGGCCGCCTTGAGGGCGGTAATCAGGGCCTGGGTGTTCACCGCTGGGACCACCTCATCCCGCTCGGCGTAGAGGATCAGGGTATCGGCGGTAATTGCCTCAGCCTTGTCGCTGGAGAGATAGCGATCCTTCAGCAGTAGCCGTACCGGAAACAGCGGGTAGGCGCGGGCGGCAACACTCTCCACGCTGTCGAAGGGGGTGATCAGCCCCAGTCTGGTGATCGGGCGTCGACTGGCGAGATGGATGGCGATGGCGCTGCCGAGGCTGCGTCCCAGCAGTGAGATCTGGCGGTGTTTGGGCTGGATCTGGTCGTAGATCGCCTCGGAATCGGCGAGCAGTGCTGCCTCGGATGGACGACCTGGGTTGTTGCCATAGCCCCGGTAGGGGATCAGGTAGAGGCTCTTTCCGGCAAGTATCCGGCTGAACTGGTCGATGTTGTATTCGATGTGTTCAGCGTTGCCGCCGAAGTAGAGGATCGCCTCGTTAGCTCCCGGGTTGATCAACCAGCCGTGCAGCGTCAGACCGTTGACCTCAATGGTGTAATTGGTCGGCACGGCGGCCGGTGAGGTTGCCCCGGTAAAGTAGAGCAGGGTGCGCTGATTGAGGTAGAGGTAGCCGGTAAGCAGAAGGTAGGCGGCTGCCAGCAATGCCAGAAGCTGTTTCATCGGAATAGGGGCGTTGCCGGTGATGCGGGGAAACCCAGGGGAGGCGTGATCCACGCGGAGCCTGTTGCGCGATCAGCCGCTGCCAGAGGATAAGGAGGTGCCGAAACTCGAGTGGTTTGTTGAACGGGCTGGCTCAAGCCGCCAGCCCGTTTCGATGCAAAGTGGCACGGCTGATGATCTATGCTCAGCCCGGGTGGAGAAGGTGACGGCTCGCGGCTGGTGGTTGAGGATCGTCGGCATGCCTGGGGTGGAGGCTCTCCTGGATGCGCCGGGTCAGCAGCTCTCCGCGACCGCAGTTGGGGCATTCGTAACGTGTCTGTTCGGTGTGGCCCTGACGATTCTGTTCGGCCATTAGCATCAGGGATCGGCAACGCTGGCAATACATGGTCTCTCTCCACTGATGGGAGGGCTGGCGGCCTTCCAGCCGCTGCGCTCCCGCTTTCAGGTCAGTCCCAGTTGAGTGCGCCACCGGTCTGGTACTCGGTGACAGTAGTCTCAAAGAAGTTCTTCTCCTTGCGCAGATTGGCTTGCTCGTCGAGCCAAGGCAAGGTTGCCTCGGCGCCGGGGTAGGGCTCTGACAGTCCGATCTGCCGGGCGCGTCGGTTGGCGACATAACGAAACTGTCCCATGTGGTCATCTTTACTGTAGCCGAGGATCGGATCGCGCAGGATATAACCGGCGTAGGCATCTTCCGCTGCCTCGCACTCGTCCCACATCTCACGGATCGCCTGGGGATCGGGGGCGATGTTCTCTTCCAGCATGATCTGCTTGGCGACGCGGATGCCGAAGGAGGCGTGCAGCACTTCATCGCGCATGATGTATTGCAGTTGTTCGGCTGTGCCCTTCATCAGGCCGCGGCGCTGCAGGGCAAAGATTGGCGAGAAACCGTTATAGAACCAGACCCCCTCGAAGATGCCGGCGAAAAAGAGGTAGGCCATCAGGAAGTTTTCCAGCTCATCGCGGTTGGACAGGTCCACATCGGAGCGCAGGATCGAGTGTAGACGGCGGTTGGCGATTTGGATCTTGCCGTTGATTTCCGGCACCACCCGGTAGCGGTTGTAGATCTCCCCCTGATCGAGGCCGATGGTCTCGATGCAGTGCTGGTAGGTCCAGGTGTGCAGGGCCTCCTCGTAGACCTGACGCGCCTGGTAGATCTGCAGCTCAGGTGCACTCATCTTTTCCATCACCGCCAGGCCGATGTTGCGCATCGCCAAGATGTCGGAGGTGGTCAGGTAGGAGAGCACGTTCTCGTAGATGTGGCGCTCTTCCAGGGTCAGCTTGTGGTGGTAGTCGTGAACGTCCTGGGCCATGTTGATGTCCAGCGGCGTCCAGTGGTTCTTGTTGGCGTTGAGGAAGTACTCCCAGGCCCAAGGGTATTTGAATGGCGCCAGCTGGTTGACGTCGGTGAGACCGTTGACCACCCGCTTGTCGTCCGGGTTGACCGGCTTGGTGTCAAGCGGCGCTGCGACAGGCAGGGGCGTAGCCTCGGTTTGCACTGCAGCGCGGTTGCCGAGTAGCGGGTTGGCCTCCGGATGAGGCGACTGGGTTGACTCGGCCTGAGGTGCCGGTTCGGTTGCAGGCGCGGGGGGCGTCTGTTGGCTGGCCAGTGGCGCCAGCGGGTCGTCCCAATTCAGCATATCGTGTACTCCTTTGATCTCTCTGCCCCTGCAGGCGCGGTGTTCGCAGCCTGGTCGCTGGGCTTCAGTGCGCCGCTCACGGCGCTCTACATGTCGTGTTGCCGGTGGCGCGTTATTGGCAGGCCTCGCAATCCGGGTCGAGGATCGAGCAGGCCTTGGGCGCCTCAGCCGGAGCGCCGTCGCCAAGTCGATTGACGTCACCACTGCTGCTGGCGGTGGTTTTCTCGACTGCGGTAGCGCCCATCGAGCGCAGGTAGTAGGTGGTCTTGAGGCCGCGCACCCAGGCTAGTTTGTAGAGGTTGTCGAGCTTCTTGCCCGACGGCTCGGCCATGTAGAGGTTGAGCGACTGGCCCTGGTCGATCCACTTCTGGCGGCGGGCGCCGGCCTCCACCAACCAGCGCGGGTCGATCTCGAAGGCGGTGGCGTAGAGCACCTTCAGCTCCGCCGGGACGCGCTCGATGGGCGCCAGGCTGCCGTCGTAGTATTTGAGATCGTTGATCATCACCTCGTCCCACAGCCCCTCGCGCTTCAGGTCATGCACCAGATAGGGATTGACCACGGTGAACTCGCCGGAGAGGTTCGATTTGACGAACAGGTTTTGGTAAGTCGGCTCGATCGACTGGCTGACGCCGACGATGTTGGAGATGGTGGCAGTGGGAGCGATGGCCATGGTGTTGGAGTTGCGCATGCCCTGGGTCTTCACCTTTTCACGCAGTGCATCCCAGTCGAGGCTGCTGCTCTGGTCGATCTGCAGGTAGTCGCCACGGGCCTGCTTGAGCTGCTGCAGTGAGTCGATCGGCAACACGCCCTGGCTCCACAGCGAACCTTCATAGCTGGAGTAGCGGCCGCGTTCTGCCGCCAGCTCGGAAGAGGCCTGGATAGCATAGTAGGAGACCGCCTCCATGGAGCGGTCGGCGAAGGTCAGCGCCTGTTCCGAGGCGTAGCCGATGCGCTGTTTGTAGAGCGCGTCCTGGAACCCCATGATGCCGAGCCCCACCGGGCGGTGGCGCAGGTTGGAGTGACGCGCCTGGGGCACACTGTAGTAGTTGTAGTCGATGACGTTGTCGAGCATGCGCATGGCGGTGGTGACTGTGCGCTCCAGCTTCGCTATGTCGAGGCCGTTCTCGTCGACATGGGCGGCCAGGTTCACCGAGCCTAGGTTGCAGACCGCGATTTCACTGTCGTTGGTGTGCAGGGTGATCTCGGTGCAGAGGTTGGAACTGTGTACCACGCCGGCGTGCTGGTTGGTGTAGCGGATGTTGCAGGGATCTTTGAAGGTGATCCAGGGGTGGCCGGTCTCGAACAGCATGCCGAGCATCTTGCGCCACAGATCCACCGCTTTGAGGCTGCGGAAGACTTTGATCTCGCCGCGCGCGGCCTTCTCTTCGCAGGCGGTGTAGACGGCCTCGAACTCAGCCCCGGTGAGGTCGTGCAGGTCGGGCACCTCGTTGGGGGAGAACAGGGTCCAGTCGCCTTCCTCGGCGACCCGCTTCATGAACAGATCGGGGATCCAGTTGGCGGTGTTCATGTCGTGGGTGCGACGGCGCTCGTCACCGGTGTTCTTGCGCAGCTCGAGGAAGTCCTCGATGTCGATGTGCCAGGTCTCCAGGTAGGCGCAGACTGCGCCCTTGCGCTTGCCACCCTGGTTGACGGCGACGGCGGTGTCGTTGGCCACCTTGAGGAACGGCACCACGCCCTGGCTCTTGCCGTTGGTGCCCTTGATGTGGGCGCCGAGGCCGCGCACCCGGCTCCAGTCGTTGCCCAGGCCGCCGGCGAACTTGGAGAGCAGGGCGTTGTCCTTGATCGCCGAGTAGATGCCGTCCAAGTCGTCCGAGATGGTGGTCAGGTAGCAGCTGGAGAGCTGTGGCCGTAGGGTGGCTGCGTTGAACAGGGTCGGCGTGGAGCTCATGAAGTCAAAGGATGAGAGCAGATTGTAGAATTCGATGGCGCGGCCTTCGCGATCGATCTCGTTGATCGCCAGCCCCATTGCCACGCGCATGAAGAAGGCCTGTGGCAGCTCGAAGCGGGTGCCCTCTTCCGTGTGGATGAAGTAGCGGTCGTAGAGGGTCTGCAGCCCCAGATAGTTGAACTGCAGGTCGCGCTCGGGTTTGATCGCATCGGTAATGCGCTGCAGGTCGTACTGCTGCAGGCGGCTGTCGAGCAGCTCCAGTTTGACGGCGCGTTTGACGTAGGCTTTGAAATAGTCGGCATAGTGTTTGCCCATCTCGGCCTGGGTCTGCACTGGGTTGTCGAGGTCGAGGTCGAGGAAGCTGAGGGCCTCGCGGCGCAGGATATCCAGCAGCAGTCGCGCTGAGACCTGGGAGTAGTTGGGCTCCTGGTCGATCAGGGTACGGGCGCTCATCACCAGCGCCTGGGAAATGTCGTTCTCGGTGACGCCGTCGAATAGGTTGCGGCAGGTGGCGTCGAGCACCCGCTGGGCGTCGACCTGGTCGAGGCCATTGCAGGCCTCAGCGAGCAGGGTCTTCAGGCGGGCGATGTCGAGGGGACGCTTGGAGCCATCCGCCAGGGTCACCATCACCTGGTGCTCGGGTTGTTCTCCCTCGACCTCGGCGCGGAGGGCGGCCTCTTCAGCACGCTTCTGCGCCTGCTGCTCGCGATAGAGTACGTAGGCGCGGGCCACCTTGTGCTCGCCGGAGCGCATCAAGACGAGTTCAACCTGGTCCTGGATGTCTTCTATATGCACGGTGCCGCCGGCGGGCAGGCGGCGGGTGAGGGCCTTGACCACCTGTTCGGTGACCTGCTCGACCGCATTGTGGATGCGGCTGGAGGCGGCGGCACTGCCGCCCTCCACAGCGAGGAACGCCTTGGTGATGGCAACCGAGATTTTGCTGGCGTCGAAGTGGGTGACTTTGCCGTTGCGGCGGATCACCTGCAGGTTACCCTGGGTGTCGTCGATAGCATCCGGGCTGAAACTGCTGGCAGTTAGCGGGGGGATAGATGCGTCTGCAAAATTCTCTGGGGTCGCTTCGATTGCCATGTCTCCTCCGGACTCAATCTTCTGTGGCTGTGCGCAACGATGCTCTGAAGCCGGGTGGCTTGGGTTGCGGTACAGGCTGTCAATGATTCGCAGCAGGCATTGGTGCGGCTCCGGTACTCCACTTCCCGTTCGCAGGGAGGTTGCCGGGGGGGGCTGTGTTGATTTTGTGCCCTGTCCGCAGAATCTGGTGTGCCGCTCAGCTGCTGAAGCACAATATATACGCATATTTCTTGCTGTCAAACACAATATGTTGTGTATGGAAGGGTGATAACTGGTGTGCAGATTGTGGGCGAGCTGTGGATAAGTAAGGTGGGATTTGCTGCATTTTTAGTAAAAACACAGGCTTAGCTTGCTGTTTAACGGCTGCTGTAGATGCTGCTGTGGGGTGAGGGTGGGTGGTGTCGAACGAAGAGGTAAATTCCTGTGACCCACTGCGGTTTTTCTGTGCCTTGTGGAAGCAAAAAAATGAAATGCATGTAGGGTTAACGAGGTCGGCCGTAAATAGAAAAAAGGAGCTGTTGCCCGCTTGGGTGAGGAGATGGTGAGGTTATGCGTTCAGTACTTTATGTTAGTGATCAGTTGGCTTCTGAAGTCTATCTGCGTCGATGCCTGGACGGAGCGCATCTCTCCCTGGCCGCTGCTGTTCGTACCAATACGGATCTGTTGACCTGGGTGGCCAGACTAAATCCCGATTTTCTGCTGGTGGATGTGGATGCTCCGACTCCACGTCTGCTTGACGCTTTGGAGACACTGGTCGAGCTGGCATCCCTGCCGGTTGTGATGTTGTCCCGAAACGGGGACCGGCACTTGCTGCAGCGTGCCGAGGTGGCGGGGGTTGCCGGGGTGGAGCCCGGGTCGCTGGATTCTGTCGATCTTGCTTGTCTTGTGGCCTCAGCCTCTGAAGTATTTGCGCAAAGACAGTTGTCAGCCAGACGTCAGCCATAATCCCATTTTGTATTTGTGATTTGAGGCGGCATGCCTGCCTCACCGTTCGTTTCGGGTGTAATGCACTTGAGTTTGATGGGGTGTTTGCATATCAGAGAATAAGAGTATGCTGCGGTGTTTATGCTGCTTACCTAAAGGTTGGAAATACTATCCGGATTGCGTATGGTTTGTCCCATGGAGAAACCCGAGAGAACAATCAAGCGTATGAGGAGGAGTTATTTTCAATGTTAGTACGCGACATAATGACAAATGCGCCTAAGACTGTGAGCCCCGATGCGAAGTTGTTGGAGGTGGTCTCACTGATGTGCCTGTTTCGTTTTAGTGGCCTGCCTGTTGTGGAGGATGGGAAGGTGAAGGGGATCGTAGCGGAGAAGGATGTGCTGCACCGCATGTTCCCGGGCCTGGAGGATTTCAAGGACGGTATGGTCGCTCCTGATTACGACAGTATGCTGACTCAATACAAAGATGTGGTGACTCTGAAGGTCGCAGATGTGATGACTTCGCGGGTTATTACGGTTGATCCTGATATGCATATCCTGAAGGCAGCAACTGTTATGATACGGCACAAGTTTCGCCGGATTCCGGTTGCAGAGGATGGTGAGTTGCTCGGTATGCTGAGTTTGGGGGATATCCACAAAGCGATCTTTCAGTACAATATTTCGAGCAACATGTGCGGCACTTCATAGGAATAAACTGGAGCAGGTTGCTGCTTCAGGCATAAAAAAACGGCGATTTCCGCCGTTTTTTTATGCCTGATCATTCCAGGTGCGGAAGAATACTCTTCCGCACCTGTAGTTTTGAATTTGAACTATATGCTCAGAATTCGCCGGTCGCTCCAGCAACCATTACGTCCAACATTGCCTGGTTAACGCGGATTGCAATTTCTGTCAGTTCAGGCGGCAGCATCTGACTGTTGATCAGCATGTCGAGGTTTAACATCATCAGCCATAGTTGTCCTTGCTTGTCTTCAACCATGGCGATGCGGCAGGGCATATAGGCTGCGTAGATCGGGTCATGCATGATCATCTTCCGGGCATCTTCAGGGTTACAGAACTGGAAGATGTCGAGGTAGGGGGTCTTCAGTCCGCGGGCTTGCAACTCTTTGGATACTTGCTGGCGGGACACAAACTTCAGATTGATCTCTGCTGCACGCGACATGAGTGCCTGGATGGCATCTTCTCGCGGAACCTTGACGCTCATCTGAACTACGGTTTGTTTGATGTCGGTGATGTTGATCTGGGGATCATTGTTGTCAGCAGCATATGCAGGTAGCAAAAGAATTGCTGACAACGCAAGGGTGAACCAGAGGGTTTTGATCGTATTCATAGATTTCTCCGAAATGGGGGCGCCTTCAACGCATCATGAACTGTAGTGTTATGCCTTATTTTTTATTGTTTGGAGCCAATGACGAGATGTAGGCGAGGATGCTTTCGACCTGTCGGTCGTCAAACTCATCGAAGGTATCATCTTCTGGGTCATCGTCATGCACACGCTGTTTCCACTGGAACATCTTTATCTGCCGGAACAGGTACTGGGAGTACTGCAGCGCCAGAGCAGGGATGCTTTTTCGGGATTTGCCCATGCCGTTCTTGCGGTGGCAGCTCTTACACTCTTCGTTGTAGATAGCCTTGCCCGCATCAATAGCACCGGGCCATAGGGGGATTTCCGCCAGCCTGGGAGCGATAGTCTCAAGGTTGATGCTTGCATAGTAAGCGGAGATATCGTCAATATCATCTTCGCTCAAGGACCTGAGTGAGGAGGTAATGACCATTCGAGGGTTGAGGCGATCGCCCCTGATATAGGCCTCTATCTGCTTGGTCATGTAACCGGCTGGCGTACCGGCTAGACGGGGGGAAGCGGGGCCTGGGGTGCCTTGGCCGTAGATACCATGGCAGAGGGCGCAGCTGCGGCTGAGCTTTTTGCCATTTTCAAGGTCAATCGCCTGTGACGTTAACGGCAGAGTAAGCAAGATCGTTAGTAATAACCGTTTCATTGGAAGCCTCCTGGTTAACGGTCGAATTGCGCAAGTAGCAGCCCTGATAGGGGGGGGCTGCTTTGTTTGGAATGGCCCCGGCATGGTTGCGGAAGGCCATGCCTCCACCTCCAGGCGAATTTCTTCCCCCCAGCCAAGAGCGTGGTCTCTGCTGGCGGAGAAAAATGGCAATATTTTTTTCAATTTGTGTGCCGGTCCCTGCGGCTGATTGTTTTGATCCGACAAGGACGCGGGCATTGTGACAAAAGCATTGATGCGATTCAATTTTCTTTAAATTTCAAAAAATTAGCGGTTTAATGGGTTCTAATTGTTGGGTGATCATCAAAAAAATTGTGCTGTTTATGCCCCTTAATATATATTGCCCGACCGGCAGTTAACCGATATTCTGCTCCCCATCGTATGATCGTGCGCGGTCCCGGTTATGTTCTTAGCCATGGGTTCTTCCTTTTGTTGGGGGGCATCCTCTGATTGGGGCCTGGCAAGCAGGTTGGTGAGGTTTAGATGAACAAGTATTTAGCGGGTGTAGTTGCGTTTGCTTGCATGTTCGGGCTGTCTAACGTGTGGGCGAGTCCAGCAGAAGAGGCGATGAAAGAGTATGATCAGGCGCTCTCGCGGACGCCGAATCTCGAAAATGGCAAAAAGGTTTACAAAATCTGCGCTGTGTGTCACACGCCGGAAGGCTGGGGGCGGGTTGACGGCACCTACCCACAACTTGCAGGGCAACTGAATACAGTGATCATCAAACAGCTGGCTGATATCCGCGCCAGAAATCGTGACAATCCTACTATGCGGCCTTTTACCTCTTCGCGCCTACTTGGAGGTGTGCAAGAGATTGCAGATGTTGCAGCCTATATTGCACAACTTCCGATGACGCCAACTAATGGCCGGGGGTCGGGGATGGACCTGGAGCACGGCGAAAAGCTTTACGTAGATAACTGCGTGGAATGTCATAGCGAGCATGGCGAGGGAAATAGAAAAGAGCACATCCCAATGATTCAGGGGCAGCACTACCGCTATTTGATGCGACAATTTGAATGGATCAGAACCGGTCGTCGCCGTAATGCTGATTCCAGTATGGTAAAACAGATTCGGCGCTTCACTGCGCGTGATGTGGCTGCTGTGATGGATTATGTCTCTAGGCTGGTTCCTCCACCAGGCAAACTGGCTGAACAGGGTTGGGTGAACCCTGACTTCCCCAGCTATTCAAGGGCGAATCTTCCCCGTGATCGAGGCAACCAGATGCCACTTCCAGGAGTGCCTCCACGTTATAGGCCAGGCCAGTATCGCTAACCGAAGAAAGCGATTGGAATGGCCAGCGGGGCATCGGTTCTCTGCAGAGTACAGACAAAGCCCTTGCCGCCAGGCAGGGGCTTTTTTATGGGACCTGGAAAAACTGCTTTCGAAAGACCAACTGTTACGCAAGATATGTTGCCATATCGCTTTTTCTGCCTCATGCACGCTTAAGTTCGATGTCTCTATTGTGATATCAAGCAGTCTATCGTCGGAGCGCAAGTCGAGCAGGCTGCTCCCGGTATAATTCCTGGGATGTGTCATTACGCAGAGCGGGGCGCTAGTTCCACTTTTTTGTTCGTATCGACTATCCTCTAATTCGGTGGCAGTACAGCTGTGTGGAAATGCTTTGGAGACGAGATGCTTCAGAAGGTGCTCTTTGTTGATGATGAACCCCAGGTACTGGCAAGTCTGCAGCGAGCGCTTCGCCGCGAACCCTTTGAAATAGTTGTGGCCGGCTCAGCGCAAGAGGCGTTGGCAATCTTGGAGCGTGAGACTGTGGATGTGGTGGTTTCTGATGAAGAGATGCCTGGTATGTCTGGCTCTGAACTGCTAGCCGAAATCTATCGGCTTTACCCAGACACGGTAAGGATGATTTTGACCGGCAAGGCGAGTCTGGAAGGAGCGATCAAGGCCATAAATGAGGGGCAGATCAGCAGGTTTTTTACCAAGCCTGCGAATACAATCGATTTGGTTGTGACTATTCGACAGGCGTTGCAGCAAAAGGCGCTGATGTGTGAGAGTCGCCGATTACTCAGGGCGGCGAGAGATCAATCCTCCCTGCTCGAAGAGCTGGAGCGAAGGCAGCCTGGAATCAGCGCTATTCAGAGGGATACTGCGGGAAGAATCCTTATTGAGGAGGAGCAGGGAGACTTCAACTCGCTGATTCAAGAGATTCAGCAGCAGGTAAAAAAATCGGAGCGGGCTCTCTCCCTGCGAAAAAGGAAGTGAGTGGTCGAGCAGGGAAGGCTGCTATCTGCTGCTGGGCGGCAATTTAGTAGAATAGGTCAAGTTGAGGCTGGTTTTCGTTGGGCGTCATGTGCTTTTGGATTTAAGCAGGTCGAAATAAAAAACCGGGGCGTTGGCCCCGGTTAGAAGTTTTATCTCATCCTGTGAGGGTAATCTTCTCCGCCATCCTTGGCGAATGCGCGATCATCCGTGTCAGCCTAGCAGGCTAACCGCGTACATGATCTTACCCAAAGATGTCGTTTGTGATGTTCTGGAACCAGCTATAGGCATACTGAACCTCGCGCTTGCGAGTCTCGGCGCTGGCATCCTTTGCGGTCAGGCCACCGGATACTTTGGTGATCTTGGAGCCGTCCTCGGCCAGACGATAGACCGCTGCCACGGAGATGCCATAGTCCTTGCCTACAATTGAGTAGCAGGTGTTGACGTAGGCCGGAGTGCCGGGCTCTTGACCGCTCAGCAGGGCGGCTACAGAAGCAGCACAGACCTTGGCTTCGGAGTTGGCGGCATAGCCGGATTTCGGCATACCTTTTGCGATCGAAGCATCACCAATCACGTGGATGTTCTTGTGAATGGTGGACTCGAAGGTGTGCAGGTTGATCGGACACCAGTCACCCTTAGTCAGGCCGGCTGCAAAGGCGATCTTGCCCGCTTTCTGTGCAGGAATCACGTTCAGCACGTCCGCCGTCACCTCGTTGAAACCGGTGGTCACGGTGCGGGTCTTGGCGTTGACGCTCTTCAGCACGTTGTCGTCAGAGCCCTTGGGTGTGCCCTGCCAATCGATCATGGAGTCCGCAGTGCCATAGCCGTAGAGATCCTTCCAGCCCTGTACGAACAGGCCCATCTTGGAGAACTTCGGTTTTGGATCCAGGATGATGATCTTGGACTTGGGCTTCTTACGCTTCAGGTAATCAGCGATCTGAGAGGCACGCTCGTAGGGCCCAGGTGGGCAACGGAAGGGATTCGGCGGCGGGCAGATGGCAACGGTGCCACCGTCCTTCATCGCTTCCAACTGCTTGCGCAGGGTGACGGTCTGGGAGCCTGCCTTCCAAGCGTGGGGGATATCTTCGGCGACCTTGGCGTCATAACCTTCAATACTCTCCCACTTGAAGTCGATGCCTGGGGCGACGATGCAGCGGTCGTAGCTGAAACTCTTACCACCCTTGGTCTTGACGACGCGGGCGCCGGCATCGATGCCGATGACGATGTCGTTGACCACATTAACGCCGTGCGTGGCCAATCCAGTGTAGCCGAAACGGATTGAGTCAATGGTGCGGTTGCCACCCAGCACCTCGTTGGACATGTAGCAGGTGTAGTAGTTTTTGTTGGCCTCGATCAGCGTCACGTCGATGCTGGAGTCAGCCATCTTCAGGTACTTGGCTGCAGTGGCGCCAGCGGTGCCGCCGCCAACCACTACTACTTTTTTGCTAGCGCCCAGTGCGAGTGTGGGTGCTCCAATAATGCCAACTGCAGTGGCAGCACCTGCACCTTTGACAAAATTTCTACGGGTAATCTTCATGTTCAAAACTCCCCCTTATTTCTGGCTGGCGTAGAAATTGACCAAGGCCTCAATGCCCTTGTCGCCTTCTTTCTTCAGCATCTTGTTAAGCTTCTTTTTCATCTTTTTGGGTGCTTCGCGATCACCCGCCTTGTAGTCTGCCAGCGACCATTTCAGGTACATGGCGAGCTGACCAGCAAGTACACCGGAGTCATCTTCAGCGGAGGAACCGCCTTCGGCATGGCACTTTTCGCAATATTTGTCATGTAGCTTGGCACCTTTCTTGGCCAGAGTTGCGTCATACTTTTGTTCTGCGCCGACAAAAGGCTTTTTGCCAAAATAACTGGCCATCTGCTTAAACTCGTCGTCAGAGTAGCCTTTGGCAATGCGGGCCATGATGGTGGTGGGGATATCGCCACTCTTGAAACCTTGCATTGCCTCAACAAAGTACTCGGTGGAGAGTCCCGCAATGCTCGGGGTGGCAGGGCCGGCGCTTGCGCCATTGGTTCCGTGACAACCTGCGCAGGTGTTGGCCAGCATGCTGTCGCTTGCGCCCATCATAAGGGGCTTTTTATCAGCTGCGAAAGCCATTGAGGAAGCGCTGATAGCCAGCGCGCCAATCAGGGCCTTCTTGAGGGTGGTGTATGCCATGTTACCTCCTTTGGATTTTGAACAGGCTTACGTGGTAACGGAGGGATCAGTATCCCTCAAGGGTGTGTTGGTCCTCTTTTTAGAGGGTTCCAACATTACGCACACGTCGGATGAAAGCGGCACTCGCCAACAGCTTGAACACTCCATCCGTCCGTATATTGCTCTTCTAACGGCAACAAAGCCGTAACGCGCGGCCGCTCTAGCGTCGCGCAGGCTTCGCCTCATAGGTTTCTGTTTATTATTATTTCCCAGGATCTAGCGTTACGGCTAAAGCCTTAGATCCTTTGTTAACGGCCTTACTTCGCCTGGCTAAGCAGAGCCAGGATCTGTTTCATTCGTTTCTTTGTTGCGATGCTGATGGCAGTTCTGCCATCTCTGTCTTTTAGATTTTTGTCTGCACCTTTTTGTAACAACAGCTTGACCATGTCCGGGGAGCCACTGCTAACGGCTTCCATCAGTGGTGTGATGCCATCGCTATCAGCTGAATTAATGTCAGCGCCGCTCTCGAGAAGGAGTTGCGTGGTCTGGATATGACCCTGCCCCACTGCCCATGTAAGCGCTGTGGCGCCATCCCGATCTTTTTTGTCGATGCTGGCGCCGTGGGTGAGGAGTTCTTTGACTACCTCGGTATTGCCCCGGTCGGCTGCCAGAATTAGGGCGGTTGATCCATTCTTGTCCTGGGAGTCGATATCAGCGCCATTTTTTGCCAGTATCGCAACAGTTTCTACATGGTCCTTTTCGGCCGCCATCATCAGGGCGTTTTTGCCGTATTTGTCCGATGCTTTGGGGTCGGCCCCTTTGTAAAGCAGCTGCTCCACCATGTCGGTTATGCCGTAGCGGGCTGCTATCATCAGTGAGTCCCAACCGGCGCGTGTGCGGTCATGCAGATTTGCGCCACGTTCGAGAAGAAAAGCGGTGATTGCCGGGTGCCCATTCTCAGCGGCAAATGTCAGGGCTGTACAACCCTCTGTGGTGCGAAAGTTGACTTTGGCGCCGCGGCTGAGAAGAAGCACTATGGTGTCCATATTGCCATTCTCTACTGCCATCATGAGGGCGGTTTTGCCTTTAATGTTGGCAGCATCGACGGCAACTCCCTCATCTAGGAGCTGCTCCATGGCTTCGATATCATCAATGATGGCGGCCTGTCGCAACTCCCGTTCTTTCTCTTTGTCACCCGCAAAGACCTGGGATGACAAGAGAAGACTCAACAGCAGGGCCGGGATTTTGGTTCTTTTCATTGATTTTCCGTAGCGCTTCTGGGATCAGGAGTCTTCTCTCGCCTCTGTCTCGTCGGGCTCATCAGGTTCCTCATGAGCAATGCCTTTGTGACAGTCGATGCAGGTTTTACCCTGGTCCATGGCTCTGGAGTGGCGTTTCCGCGCACTGCGATCTTGTTCACTGAAGTCCATCTGGGTGAAGTCGTGGCAGGTGCGGCATTCACGGGAATCCGAGTTACGCATCTTTTCCCAGACGCGATTCGCCATATCCCAGCGATGTGCCTCGTATTTCTCCTTAGTGTCGATAGTACCCATTATCTCATGGTAGACATCTTTGGCTGCCATGACCTTTGCGATCATTTTTGGCACGAACACTTTGGGTACATGGCAGTCGGAACATGTGGCTCGCACACCTGAGGCATTTTTGTAGTGGACAGTCTCTTTGTACTCTTCCAGATTGACTTTCATGGTGTGGCAGCTGGTACAGAAATCCATCTCATTGGTGAGCGCCAGTCCGACATTGAACAGACCGGCAAAAATTACACCGCCAAGGAAAATTACAGCGATGAAAATGATGGACGCTTTACCGCCAGTTCCTCTACCGGAAGCGACAAATGACATATTCCACACCCTCTTTCTTAGTATGAGTCGGTGCATGAACGGGTAATTGGCGGATACCAAACGAACAACCGACATCGGCCCGGATGAAAAGCATCTCTCAGGCGGAACAACGCAGGGCCGGATGTTACGGCAACTCGGTTCCCGATGTAAAGCTAAAAAGCGGCTCAGAAGCATATGAATTTATTAGATAAAACTGATATTCGTCACTTTTCGGCCCAGCTATTTTTTCTGTGGATCAAGGTTCTTTCCAACTGGCCGACTACTTTTTAGGAAGCAGAGAATGAGGAGTATTGGGCGATGAAAAAACTTGGAGCTTTGGTGTTTGTCCTGATATGCGGGGTTGGTGCAGCTGGTAGGTTGCTTGCAGGGAGTGAAGTGCCTTTCCCTGCCGACTGGAGGAGTTGGAACGCTGTCTCTACTCCGCTGACTGCCATTGGTGCTCTGCCGGGGTGTGATGCCGATGTGAGTGCTCTGCCTCCGATCTATCAGGAAACGGTCGAGACATATTGTGCGGTTCGCCCTCAAGGCCCCGGTGCTGTAGCTGTTTTGGTGAGGCCTGACTCTGTTGCTGCATACAAATTAAGAAATGGTGGGATGGGGGATGGTGCCAACATGATTCTCCACTTGAAGGAGTTGCAGCTTTTGTTTATCTCAGGGCATAAAGCTGGCGCCGTCAGCTACGGTGTTTTTAAGGAAGACGGAAGCGATGTGACTGATGCCAACCCGGATGCACCATTGGGCGTAAACACCTGCCGCGTGTGTCACAGTGGGTATGAGGCGTTTTGTGTTCAGGGGCAGTGCGGGACTCATAAGTAGCCGGTAAGCAAAGAACCACTACCCCGTTGATTTGTTGGAGTAGTGTTCTGAACAACAGGTGGGGCCATGCCGATCAAAAAAGCCAAACAGCGATACCACAGTTTGGGTTCTACCATCCTGTTGGGGATTTTGGGGACAGGGCTGGCAACTCTGCTGACATTCAGCTTCGTGCTCTATAAAGTCCAAACGGATGCCGATGAAGTTAGACTGCGGGAGACTGCCGAAGCGGTGCTACAGCCGATCATTGGCCTGGCGACTCGGGCAGTCAATGGCAGCAATGTGATGAAGCTGCGGGGGCGTGATGCCCAGTTTCTCTATGCCAGTTCAGGCCTCAAATATCTGGCAATAGTCGGTACCTCCAAAGGTGCCCCAAAATCTGCCTTTGGTGAGGCCCGCCCGCCCTCTCCGGTCGCATACACCTTTATTGGAAATGGCGTGGATGGGGAGGCAATGAAGCGGCTGGCTGCCAATGTTCAGCAGACGCTAATAGATGAAGAAGGCTGGAACTATGTGGTTCGCCGTACCCTACCGGATGTAACAAACGGAGGCGAAATCCTGGCGGTGTTCTCCGCACAAAGCCTCCAGGGCTCGGTCTGGCGCACAGTGAAGCAGGTTGCTGTGGTTGCGTTTGTGGTGATGGGCCTGACCTTGGGGGGGGGATCCTTATCGGTCGCTGGATCTCAAGGCCTATTGTGGCAACCTCAAAAAGGATCAAGGCGATCAGTGATTCACTGGATCTGTCGGCGCGTGTAGAAGTTGCCAGTCAGGCAGAAGTGGGTGAGATGGCCGAAGCATTTAACAATCTGCTCAACAAGATGCAGGAGATTATTCATCATGTAGAGAGCTCTGTTGCTGAGTTGAGCCGCTCGGCAGAGCAGCTTTCACAGACCACCAGCTCCTCAAATCATCGCACGATTGAACAGGAGGGGCAGACCCGGCAGGTTGTGGTGGCGATGAACGAGATGGCGGTGGTGGTGGAGCATGTCGCCGAGAATGCTTCTCATGCTGCAGGTGCGGCGAAGGATGCCAATGACAAGGCGGCAGAAGGTCAAACGGTGGTTGAGGAGACTATCGGGGCGATTAATGGCTTGGCAGAAAGTGTTGAAATGACCCTTGCTGTCGTCCGTCAGTTGGGCAAAGAGAGCGATAATATCGGTGGCGTATTGGAAGTCATCCATGGGATTGCCGAACAGACTAATCTGCTTGCCTTGAATGCGGCGATCGAAGCGGCCAGGGCGGGTGAGAGTGGTCGTGGGTTTGCCGTGGTGGCAGATGAAGTGCGCACCCTGGCCGGCCGAACAGCTCAGTCGACCCAGGAGATCCAGGCAATGATTGAGCGTCTGCAAGCCGGTGCTGGAGGGGCGATTCGCGCCATCGAGAATGGCAGTGAGCGGGCGGCTAAAAGTGTGGCCCAGGCGAGTGAAGCTGGTATCACCCTGCAAGCGATCGCTGATGCCGTCGCCACGATTACAAGCATGAATAATGAGATTGCCAATAGCTCGCTTGAGCATGCCGCGGCGGCAGAAGAGATCAATAAAAATATCTCACGCATCAGTGAGTTGACCGAGTTGGCGACAGAGGATTCCAGCGAGACGGCGGCGGCTGCGGAAAGTCTTGCGGCGCTGTCAGATCAACTCAAGGTGATGGTGGGTCAGTTTAAAACCTGAAACATTAGTCGCGGAGAAATGGGTTGTGCAGCCGCTCCTCACCAAAGGTCGATTCGGGACCGTGCCCTGGAACAAATCGACAGTCGTCCCCCAGCGGCCAGAGTCGCTCACGGATTGAGCGAATCAGGGTAGCATAGTCGCTGCGTGGAAAATCGGTACGGCCGATTGAGCCCTGAAAGATCACATCACCCACCAGTGCCAGCTTGGATGGAGCATGGTAGAAGGTCAGATGACCTGGCGTATGGCCGGGGGTGTGGATCACCTCAAGCTGCTCATCTCCCACAGTGACCCGATCGCCCTGTTCAAGCCAACGCTCTGGCGTAAACGTCTCTACCTGGGGAAAACCAAATATTTCGGCCTGTTGTGGCATGTTTTCGAGCCAGAATCGGTCCTCCTGGTGAGGCCCTTCGATAACCACCCCCAGTGCCTTGGCGAGTGCCGCGGCTCCACCAGCATGGTCGATATGGCCATGGGTGATGAGAATCCGCTCCGGTATCAGCTCCTGACTTTCTATGGCCGCAATGATCTTGCCGATCTCACCGCCAGGGTCGACAATGGCGCATTTCCGGCTTCTCTCACACCAAAGCAGGCTGCAATTTTGCTGAAAGCTAGTGACTGGGATGATCTGATATCGCATCAGACTACTCGCTGCAGCAGTTTTTCCAATTGCCGTTTCGATTTGGCTCCCAGCGCCACTTCGGATACCACATTGTTGAGTACCAGGATGGTTGTTGGAGTGGCTCGGGTGCTGAATGCCTGCGCCAGCTTCGGCTCTTTGCTGACATTGACTTTGCGAATGTTCGGGTAGTGTTCAGACAGCTCGTCGATCAGCGGCGACATGCTTTTGCAGGGGCCGCAATGGTCGCTGTAAAAATAGAGCAGCCGCGAGGCAGGTTCCCCAGTTTCTGCCTCTACCTGTTGTCCCACCAGCTTGCGGGCTGAATGGTAGGTCAGCAGGGTCATCAACAGTAGGGCACCGGCGATTGTGCCGATGATGATTGACCAAGACATGCGGTTTACCCTCTCGCAGCAGTGGAGTCACACTTGTTCGACACATTCCAGAACAATCTGTCATCAATTTCAACCTGCCGGTAAGCTGGCCGCTACTATTGGCAGGCGCTGTTGCATCGCCGGCCTGTTTTTTTAGCCCAGGAAGACTCTCCTCTGGTGGCTAATGATAAGCGTGCGGAAACCGCTGCTGAAGGAAAAAAATGGAACAGTACACACTAATCGCAATCTTGGGAGGGCTGTTGGTCTTGGCGCTCTTCCTGTCCGGAATCGTCCAACGTCACCAACAGGCAGTGGAGGCAAAACGAATCAAGATCCAGCGCCTTCTGCGTGGTGTCGACCTGGTGGAAAATATTCTGTTTCGTCTGCAAGGCTGTCATCTGCCAAATGAGGTGGAGCGGTTGCTGCGGGAGGACCTGCTTGCCCGCTATCGGGCGGTGAAAAAAGTCGAGCCAAAATATGAGGGCATAGATGAATTGCTCGAAATGACCGAGCAGGCACTTGCTACCCTGGGTGATGCAGCAAAAGCTGACGAGATCACAGATAAATTCCATCTGCAGAAGTTGACGAGCGTTATCAACGAGCTGATCGACTTTATAAAACAGGGCGGTCTGCTGACGCCGATCACGGCAGAAGCAGTTCGCGACCTGGTGGACCTGATCGGCACCCGTCGGGCGGAATGTCTCGCCACATTTCATATGCAGAAGGCCCGGGAGTTGCAATTGGAGGGTGATATCCATGCAGCACTGGGGCACTGCAGCGCCATCAAGGATTATCTGAACCGCAACGGGCCGGTCAATGAGCGGGTTAAAGCCCTCTTCAGGGAGGCAGAGGCGCTTCGGAAAGCACTCAGTGAAGGCGAAACGGTGCTGGAGAGGGAGTCAGCTTCAGACAGTGGTGGTGATTAGCCGGGATGCAATTCAACGCTCTGGATCGAACCCATCGGGTACTACGTCGGTCGGCATGGGGATGCGGTGCTCCTCATCGAACCATTCACCCAAGTCGATCAGGCGACAGCGTTCACTGCAGAAGGGGCGCCAACGCGACGAAGCTTCCCAGGTTACCGGGAGACCGCAGGTGGGGCATTTAACTGTTCGCTTCTCTGTTGCGCTCATCTTCGTCAAAGAATACAGCTGGTGAATTGAAACCTGACGTCTTCGCTCGCCTGGATCGGACGTCCTGACTCGACGGGTTCGAGGAAACGGATATTGAAGCGGTTCTTGTTGCCTGACACTTCGACAAACAGCGGCGTCTCCCTGGGCAGCCCGATGCGCACCATCTGTGCAGGGGTTTGCGAATCGAGGGTCTTCAGATAGAGACCGCTCTTGGCGATCTCCCAACTGGGGTGGCTGCTGTTGCGCACCAGTTCGAGCAGCAGGATGATCGCTTTGCGGACGGGCGCCAGCTCCTGCAGCCAATTCTCCATCTGGCGCTGGCGGACCTCATGGGGCTGATTCAGCCAGTGGTGAAACTGCGGTAAATCGAAGCTGCAGTTACCGCCGGGGATGCTGGTTCGTTGAGCGATGGCGCTGAGGAACTCGTTTTTCTTTAGCTTGTGGGCAATCTGCCCCTCCAGCCGATAGACTTGATGGATCGACTGCTCCAAGCGTTCCAGCACCGCTCCCAGTGCCTCTATGTCGACATCTGGCTGGCGGCGGATTCGCTCAAGGCTGGTGGAGTGGCGCTCCAGCTCCTTGAGGATCTCGGTCTTCAGGTCGGAGCGGGCGAAGATGGCGGTGACGTCGAGCAGCGTGTAGATGGCTGCACGGCTACTCCAGATGTCCGTCATGGGCACAAAGTGATCGATCTGCAGCAGCAGATGTTCCAGGCGCAAAAAAATGCGAATCCTTTCGTTCAGCGGATGTTCGTAAACGACGAGATCGGCCACGTTGCTTTTGATTTGTGATGGTAGGAAGAGACAATTGTCCACTATTTATCCGGGTGAGGCAAAAGGAATAAGAGGGCCTGCTTCACACCTCAGCTGCAACCACGAGCAGGGAAGGGGAAGCCGTCAAACAGTGGTCCTGGCTCTGTCATTTTCCTAAAAAACGCCGGGGCCGCTGCGGAAGCTGTCGAGGATATGCACATAATTAGCCCGCTCAAACTCCGCAGGGTGCGGTACGCTGATCTGACTGACACGTCCGCGTACCTCGTCGATCGAGTCGAAACCCTTTTCTTCCATCCATGCCTTGATGCCGGTGAGCACCTGACCCAAGGCGCTGGGCCCCTGTTCCAGCAGCAGGCTACAGATGTGTACCACGTCGGCCCCGGCAAGCAGCAGTTTGATGGCATCTTCAGCGGTGTGCACGCCGCCTGTGGCACCTAGGGAGAGGGTGGTTCGGCCATGCAGGATGGCGATCCAGCGCATCGTCAGCAGCGATTCTGCTGAGACTGAGGTGTGCAGGCTGGAGACCAGGCGCAGATTGTCGATATTGATGTCTGGTTGGTAGAAGCGGTTGAACAGGGCGACCCCTGATGCGCCGGCGTCCTCCAGCTGTTTGGCCATGTTGGCCACCGAACTGAAGGCCGGTGAGAGCTTCATGTTGATCGGGATCGTGACCTGCTGGCGCAGATCCTTCAGCAGTTCCAGGTAGCGCTGTTCGATCTCGCTGCCCGGGGTGTTCAGGTCCGCTGCCACGAAATAGACGTTGAGTTCCAGGGCATCGGCGCCTGCCTGTTCCATCTCGGTGGCGTGCTCGATCCAGCCGCCGGGGGTGATGCCGTTAAGACTAGCGATCACCGGGATCTCCAGGGTCTCCTTCAGAGCACGCAGGTTTTCCAGGTAGAGATCCTGGCCGTTGGAGAAGTCGTAGTGATCGGGCAGAAAGCTGTCGGCCTCACTGAAACCGGTGTCCTGGTGGTGCAGAAAACGCACCATCACCTCCTCCTCTGCAGTTACCGCCTCCTCGAACAGGGAGTACATGATCAGCGCCGAGGCGCCAGCATCCTCGAGCCGCCTGGCATCGTCAATGCTGCGCGACAGGGGCGAGGCGGAGGGCACCAGCGGATTCTTCAACTGCATGCCGAGATAGTTGGTGGTCAGATCCATTTCAAACTCCTGTGCTGTAAACGCAGAGGCCGCGGAGGTGCAGAGTACGTTGAGGATTTATCAGTTTCGGTCAATAGGTGCCTTCCGCAGGAAGAGACTCCGCGTACTTTGCGTCTTTGCGAGTCCTGCATTTTCATCCCAATTCATTCAGAGGATTGTTCCGGTCTCTCTTCCATATTAGCCATTGCGAGCTGGGCCAGCTGTTCGTAGAGGAAGAAGCGCGTCTTGACCTGCTTCTGGGCGCTGCGCAGGAAGCGCTCGGCTGCCTCCGGGTGGGTGCGCGTGAGCACGCTGAAACGGGCCTCGGTGGCGGTGAAATCCCGGTAGGGGATCGACGGCGCCTTGGAGTCCATGTGCAGCGGGTTCTCGCCCTGCTCCGCCTTGCGTGGATCGTAGCGAAATAGTGGCCAGTGGCCGGAGGCCACTGCCAGATCCTGCTGGCGGATGTTGTGGGAGAGGTCTACGCCGTGGGCGATGCAGGGGGAGTAGCAGATGAGCAGCGAGGGCCCGTCGTAGGACTCCGCTTCGAGGAAGGCCTTTAGGGTCTGCACATCCTTGGCGCCGAAGGCGACCTGGCCCACGTAGACGTTGCCGTAGGCCATGGCCATCATCGCCAGATCCTTCTTCGGCGTGGCCTTGCCGCCGGCGGAGAACTTGGCCACCGCGCCCAGTGGGGTTGCCTTGGAAGTCTGGCCGCCGGTGTTGGAGTAGACCTCGGTATCGAGCAGCAGGATGTTGACGTTGCGTCCGGTGGAGAGCACATGGTCGAGACCGCCGTAGCCGATGTCGTAGGCCCAGCCGTCACCGCCCACCAGCCAGACGCTCTTTTTCACCAGGGTGTCGGCGATCCCCTCTAGACTGCGGGCCTCCCGCTTGTCGATACGCTTCAGTTTCTCCTTCAACGCCTTGACCCGGTCGCGCTGCTCGAAGATCCCCGCCTCGCTGTGCTGGTCGGCACCTAGCAGGCCGTCCACCAGTTTGTCGCCGATCTCGCCGCGTAGGGTCTGTAGCAGCTCCCGAGCTTGTTCCGCCTGCTTGTCGATGGCCACCCGCATGCCCAGGCCGAACTCTGCGTTGTCTTCAAACAGGGAGTTGTTCCAGGCCGGGCCGCGCCCATCCGGATTGGTGGTGTAGGGCGTGGTGGGCAGGTTGCCGCCGTAGATCGATGAGCAGCCGGTGGCGTTGGCGATCAGCATGCGGTCGCCAAACAGCTGGGTGGCGAGTTTCACATAGGGGGTCTCGCCGCAGCCGACGCAGGCGCCGGAGAATTCGAACAGGGGTTGCATCACCATCGCCCCCTTGAGGGTGTTCTGGCGCAGCTGGCTGCGGTCAAATTCCGGCAGCCCAAGGAAGAAGGCCCAGTTGGCCCGCTCTTGTTCTTGATAGGCCGGGTCGTCGACCATGTTGAGGGCCTTGCGGTTGGGGTTCTGACGGTCGCGGATCGGGCAGATCTCCACGCAGAGGCCGCAGCCGGTGCAGTCGTCCGGGGCCACCTGGTAGGTGATGCGCAGCCCCTTCTCGAAGCCGCCGCCCTTGACCGGGGCGCTGCGGAAGCTGGCCGGGGCGTCGGCCAGGTCCGCCTCGCGGAACACCTTGGAGCGGATCGCCGCATGCGGGCAGACCAGCGGACACTTGCCGCAGTGGGTGCAGAGGTCGATCTCCAGCTTTGGCCACTGCAGGCCGATGTTGCGCTTTTCGTGGGCGGCGGTGCCCAGGGGCCAGGTGCCGTCCGCCGGGATCGCACTGACCGGGATGGTGTCGCCCTGGCCGGCGATGATCTTTGCCGTGACCGACTGTACAAAGGCTGGGGCATACGCCGGTACCGGTGCTCGGCGTTCGAGGTGACTGCTTATTTCGTCTGGTACTTCGACTTGGTGCAGGCCGGCCAGGGCGGCGTCGATGGCGGCGTAGTTGCGTTCCAGGAGTCTCTTCCCCTTGCGTCCGTAGGTCTTTTTCACCGCCTGTTTGATCAGCGCGATCGCCTTGGTCTTGTCGATGATACCGGTGATGGCGAAGAAACAGGTCTGCATGATGGTGTTGATGCGTCGCCCCATGCCGGTCTGGTCGGCGATGCGGTAGGCGTCGATGACGTAGAACGCGAGCCGCTTGTCGATCATCTGCAGCTGCATCGGGCGGGGCAGGGTATTCCAGACTTTGGCCGGATCGGTGGGTGAGTTGAGCAGGAAGGTTGCCCCCGGCGCTGCCTTGTCGAGCATCTCATAGCGATCGAGGAAGATCGGCTGGTGGCAGGCGACGAAGCTCGCCTCGTTGTCGCCGATCAGGTAGGTGGAGGCGATGGGCCGGGGCCCGAAGCGCAGGTGGGAGACGGTGACCGCGCCGGACTTCTTGGAGTCGTACTGGAAGTAGCCTTGGGCGAAATTATCGGTCTGCTCGCCGATGATCTTGATCGAGTTCTTGTTGGCGGAGACGGTGCCGTCGGCCCCCAGGCCGTAGAAGACGCAGGCGGTGACCCCTTCTGCGGCATCGGGGCGGAAGGCCGGCTCCCAGCCGAGGCTGGTGTGGGTCACATCGTCGATGATGCCCACGGTGAAGGGGTGTTTGGGCTGATCCTGCGCCAGCTCGTCGAAGATCCCCTTGACCATTGCCGGGGTGAACTCCTTGGAGGAGAGGCCGTAGCGGCCGCCACTGATGCGGGGCATGGTGTCGAGGGCGCCGCGGCTGAAGGCCTGGGCGAAGGCGCTGGCCACATCCTTGTAGAGGGGCTCGCCGTCGGCGCCCGGCTCTTTGCAGCGGTCGAGCACGGCGATCTTCTGCACGCTGGTGGGGATCGCCTCGAGCATCTTGTCGGCAGCGAAGGGGCGGAACAGCCGCACCTTCAGCAGGCCGACCTTTTCTCCCCGCTTGGTTAGGTGCCTCACCGTCTCTTCGGCGGCGCCGATGCCCGAGCCCATCAGCATGATCAGCCGCTCGGGGTTCTCTGCGCCGATATATTCGAACAGGCGGTAGTGGCGGCCGGTGAGTTCGCCAAAGCGGTCCATCCATCTCTGGATGATCTCAGGCAGCGCCTGATAGTAGGGGTTGACCGTCTCCCGGCCCTGGAAGTAAACATCCGGGTTCTGCGAGGTGCCGCGGATCACTGGGTGATCCGGGGTCAGGGCCCGGGCGCGATGGGCGCTGACCAGTTCTTCGTCGATCATTGCGCGCACGCTTTCGTCGCTCGGCAGCTCGATCTTGTTCACCTCGTGGGAGGTGCGGAAGCCGTCGAAGAAGTGGAGGAAGGGGATGCGCCCCTCTAGAGTGGCAGCCTGGGTGATCAGGGCGAAGTCCGCTGCCTCCTGCACGCTGGCGGAGCAGAGCATGGCGTAGCCGGTGGCACGCGCCGCCATCACATCGCTGTGGTCGCCGAAGATCGAGAGGGCCTGGGCCGCCAGAGAGCGGGCTGAGACGTGCAGCACCGTGGGGGTCAGCTCGCCGGCGATCTTGTACATGTTGGGGATCATCAGCAGCAAGCCCTGGGAGGCGGTGAAGGAGGTCGAAAGCGACCCTGCCTGCAGGGCACCGTGGATCGCCCCGGCAGCGCCTCCTTCACTCTGCATCTCCACCACGTCGGGCACTGTGCCCCAGATGTTTTTGATGCCCCGGGCCGACCACTCGTCTGACCACTCGCCCATCGGGGAGGCGGGGGTGATGGGGTAGATGGCGATAACTTCGTTGGTGAGGTGAGCGATATGGGCGGCGGCCTCGTTGCCGTCGATGATGACCATCTTGTTTGACATCTATGGATTCCCTGACGCAGTGGGTGAAGCTAGCTTCCTGAAAAGGTATAGCATCTATTCTGGACCTTGGTGAATGGATCGCCGATGACCGAAATCAACCTAAATCGCCCCGCATTTAGATGAACGCCGTTCACAAATCGATCTGTCGGGACCAGGCACTATTTCATACTGTCTGCACCCCAGATAGAGGCGCAGGCACCTTGCGCGGATGCGTTTTTTCATAGCGTGTTTTGCAGAGGCTTGGGAAATAATTCAAACACGAGGATCGATATGATGTACCACAAGGCTTTGAGTGGAGTATTGGCCGGATCACTGGCGCTGATGGCGGGTTGTGCGAGTCAGCCGGATGAGGTGTCGGCGGCCTATGTCTCTCCGGTAAAATATATGAACTACGATTGCGAACAGATCACCTTCGAGATGGATTATGTCTCCAAGCGGACGATCAATCTCTACAGCAAATTGAAGGATAAGGCCGATTCTGATGCGGTGCAGATGGGTGTTGGCCTGGTCTTGTTCTGGCCGGCACTGTTGTTTCTGGAAGGTGGTGATGGCCCCGAAGCCGTTGAGTACGCCAATCTGAAGGGTGAGTTTGAGGCGCTGCGTTCAACCGCCCGTGAGAAACACTGTTCGATGGCTTCGTTGCCACCACCGCCGGAAGAGATCATCCAGAAGCGGGTGGAAGAAGAGAAAGCCTCGCAACAGCAGCAGAACAGTATCGACATTTAGTACGACCTGTTGGGCAGAGGGCAGAGGGCAGAGGGCAGAGGGCAGAGGATGCCAACTGCTCGACTTGGTTAGTCGAACCGCCCATGCAGCCATGCTGGGATGGCTGCATGGGCAAATCAAGCTGAACGTTTGCGGTTATCAAGCCGGTAACACGCTATTTGATTGCCGGTTTAGCGGCGCCCGCGGCCTCCGCCTCCACCGAAACCGCCCCCGCGCCTCTGGCCACCGCCGTCACCTGAGCCATCCCGCAGGCGGGAGCGGGTCATACTCCCCTGGCCCTGCTCGGCACCGGCCATGTTTCTATACCCGCCAGAGCTTGTGCCCATCTCGCTGCGCATGGTCTGTCGCTCCTCCTGACTCATGCTCTGCATACGGCTCTGTCGCTCACTGCGATAGGCATCACGATCTGCTTCGCTCATGTAGCGGACCTCATCCCCCATCTGCAGCAGATCAGGGGTCGAGTATTGTGTGTAGTCCTCTGCTGCCAGGGCGCCGGTGGCGGGGAGCAGGCCGCTCAGGATGAGCGTTGTAATCAAACTTTTTTTCATCAGATAGTCCTCAATTCATCGTCTTGTTTTGGTTTTTAGCGTCTGCCGCGTGTCGTGCGACCTTGTTCCATCGGCTGCTCCAAGATTATCTCCACCTGCAGCTGATCCAGTGCCTGTGCTGTGTAGGGAACGCCCAGGCTTTCAATCTGCCGGACAAATGCTCTGAGATGGTTGCGTGAGCCGCGTATCAGGTTTTCGTAGGTCTGGGTAAGATCCGGGTGAGTGGAATCTGCAATGGCGTGTTGCAGATCTTCAATATCGATCTCTTCGATCAGGGCGCCGACCATGAGTGCATTGATGAGTGATGTCTGCCCCTTGGCGATGAGTTCGGCGTAGAGGTTGGCCAGATCGGTATTGGTAAACATGCCGATGCTGTCATCCATGACCGGGTCGACAATTTCATAGTTGTCGAGCTGTCTCTCCATGGCCTCCATATGTCGTTGTTCAGAACTGGAGATGTTGGAAAAGACCGGGTGTTTCCACTGCTCGTAGAGGGTCAGGTAGACATCCCGTGCCAGTTTCTCCTCCTCCCGCATGAAGGTGAGCTTTTCGCTCTCTTCGAGGCTTAATGGCTCGGATGTGATCGGCTGACTAGTGTAGCTGTCTGGCTGCTGGCCCTGATGTTTCCAACCTGCATGAACAGGTGCGGCAGTGAGCAGGGCGACAATCGAAAGTGCAATTATGGGTTGCTTTGGCTTCATACTTAATCTCCTGAAGGATTATCGGCGATACTCAACTCGCCGCGTGTATGACAGAGGTTAGGTATGAATAGTTTCTGTGCTATTTCTGTAGACCTGCAGAGTGTTTCAATCTGTTTCCGTGAGCAGACTTGTTGCCTGAAATCAGTCCATATAGATGATGATTTTGGTGTGGGGGATATGAGAAGCAGCAGAATCTATGGCGTTAAGCCATGATTGTGGAGCAAGGCCCACTAGCGAGCGTAACGCAATTGTATTCCAACAGCGGCATCCGGACTGGCATTGGAGAAGCCGGCTACGCCATAGCCGTTTATCGACCAGCTATTGTCCATCTCCCAATTCAGGTAGGCAACCCATTCCCTCAATTCAGCAGCGGTCGCTGAGTATGCCTGCCGGTAGTCGAAGCTGATCCCGCTATAGAGCGAATGGCTCAGGCGATAGTCGAGGCCGAGTGAAGCAAAGCTGACGTTACTCAGCTCCATTTGGGGTAGATCCCCCATCAGGCGGTAACCGAGGGTAAAAAAAGGTGTTAACCGGCCTTGGGTGGCAGCCATATTGAGTTGTAGGGAGTAGTCATTGCTGCCGCTGCCCAGCTCTTTTTCCGCATCCGCGGTGGCAAGTTTTGCCTCGCCAATCAGGTCAACTGCATACGGCAGATTCCATAATGGATCGAGCGCGTAGGAGAGACTGGTTACGATATCGGCTAATCCCTGCTGGGTGCGTAGCGTTGGAGTCTCTCCACCACTGCCTCCCCGGTTGCTGCGACGATCTGTATCATCTTTGACGATTATCCCACCACCATTACCGCCAATCACTCCGCCTGGGCCGGTTATACGTAGGTAGGGGATGGTGATGGCCAGCCGCCAGGGAAATTGACTGTATTCCAATGTTGCCGGCAGATAGAGCATCTCGGTGTCGGCCGCGAGGCCATAGTCGCCGGAGCTGTAATCCATGCCGAGACTAAAACTGAAGCTCCCCGATTCATATTCAGAGGCATCCAGACTGCTCATCGCGATGCTGCAGAAGAGAATGAGGGTGTGGGTGCGCCACCCAGGCAGGAACGCAACGGGGTGTTTTGAGCAGGGTCTTATGAACTGCAGATACGCTCTCATCGTCCGGGGCGGTTCGGTCGAACCGGGCGATGTGGACGCGCTGGCCGGTGGCTGCGCCCAGGTCGTTGCATCTTCATGCGGTACTCATAACCAACGCCAAATCGGGTGTGCTTCTTGTCTGGAGTGGATGCCGCGCGATTGCCGGCAGCGGCTTGGCTGTCGACCTTCATAGGATTGTCCCTGCCTTGAACGGCTTTCTCTTGGTGGTGTGGCTCAGGCGACGTGGCTGATTCCTCCAGTAACAGTGGCGCGCTGATGGTATCGTCAGACCACGCCGGGCTGGCGAGCGCGATCCCCCCAAACATGGCTGCTATCGGCCAGCGTGCTTTCACGATTCAGACCCCCCTAAACAGTTATCCCGGTCACACTTCCATAACTGGGATGATAATGACAATTGAGCCCAAATCCATTCCATTTCACCGCTAAAGTGTTTCAACCTATTTCAGCCGGCCACTCTCGGAGCCAGATCGAGGCCGCCTCTGGTAGACTCGCAGGGGTGGACACAAAAAACACCAAGCTGCTGATCGTTGATGATGACCCCCGCCTGCGGGAGTTGCTGCAGCGTTACCTGGGTGAACAGGGGTTTCAAGTTAGCGCCTGCGAAGATGGGGTGGCGATGCAGCGTCATCTGGCAGAGGCGGTGGTAGACCTGATCATCCTGGATCTGATGCTGCCTGGCGATGACGGTCTGACCCTGGCGCGGTGGATTCGGGCGCGCCAGGATACCCCGATCATCATGCTCTCTGCCCGGGGTGAGGATGTGGATCGGATTGTCGGACTGGAGGTGGGGGCGGATGACTATCTGCCGAAGCCGTTTAACCCCCGCGAACTTCTGGCCCGGATACGGGCGGTGCTGCGGCGCAGGCAGCCAGGGGAAGGCGCTGAAGCGATGCAGTCCCCCTCGAAGCTGCTGGAGTTTGGCGAGTTCCAACTCAATCTGAGTACGCTCACCCTGACCCGCGATGGCAACCGGATTTCCCTTACCAGTGGAGAGTTGGCCCTGCTGGAGGTGTTTGTCGAACACCCCAATCAGATCCTGAGCCGAGACAGACTGGTCGATCTGCTGAAAGGATACGATCGCTCGCCATTTGACCGTAGTATCGATGTGAGGATTACCCGCCTGAGGCGCAAGATCGAGACCGATCCGAAAGTCCCCGAGTTTATCCGCACCGTGTGGGGCAAGGGGTATCTGTTTACCCCTCAGGGTGAAGCCTTCCGGGGATAGCTGTGCCGCGCAGAAAGACCCTATTAAGATACACCGGCCAGATCATGGCGGTGTCTATGCTGACCTTTTTGTTGTTTTCCAGCGGGGTGATCGTCTACTACATCCTGGTGCCGATGGCACGCCAGGCGTCTGGGGATCTTGCCGCACTGATCGTCCTGTCGGCACAGACCTGGGTGGAACTGCCACCGGATACGCGCCCCGATTTTGAGGATGAGTTGTATCTTCAGCATGGCCTTTCACTGGTCTCTGCCGAGGCTCAGCTAAAGCCGGTGCGCTACAAGAGCCCCTATCTGAGATTTCTCGAGACGGCACTGTCGCGACGGCTGGGCCAAGAGATCCAGCTGCTTGATGGTGGCACGGCAGATGACTGGGCCTGGGTGGATGTGCCGATGGCAGAGCGGACCGTGCGCATCGGTTTCTCCTCTAAGCATAACGACGCCAGTCCGCCGCTCGCGGTGCTCCTGCTGCTGCTCGGTGGCAGTATGATCACTCTGATCAGCTCGCTGCTACTCGTTAGGCGCCAAACCTATTCGCTGGCTCAGCTTGCCAGTGCGACATCCCGCTTTGGCCGGGGGGAGCGGCCTGAGTCTCTGCCGGAAGAGGGGCCTGAAGAGCTGGCGGTGCTGGCGCGTAACTTCAACCGCATGACCGGGCAGGTCCAGCAGCTGCTGACCAACCGGACCACCCTGTTGGGGGGGATATCCCACGACCTTCGCACCCCGATCGCGCGCCTCCAGCTGGCGCTGGCGTTACTCGATGAGAAGAGTGAACCTGAATTGATAAACGGCATGCGCGAGGACTTGCAGGAGATGGATCTGCTGATCAGGCGCACCCTTGAATTGGCCAGAGGTTTGGAGGGTGCTCCACAGGACGAACAGCTGCTGGATCTGGCTGCATTCCTGGCAGAGGTCGTGGCGGACTACCGGCAGCAGCCGGTTGCGATCGAGTGGGCCGATCCGCCGCCATGCCCGATGCGCTTCAGCCCGCTGGCGTTACGCCGGGTCCTATCCAATCTGCTCGGAAATGGCCTGCAGTATGGTGACGGGAAACCGCTTGAGGTGCGGCTGCAGTGTGATGGAGCGATGGCAGAGATCCAGATCCTGGATCGGGGGGCGGGTATCCCTGAAGCGCAGTTGGAGGCGGTGTTCCAGCCCTTTTTTCGACTCGAAGGGTCGCGCAATCCTGCAACAGGAGGCAGCGGACTGGGGTTGGCAATCGTTCGCCAGCTTTGTGACTTATATGGTTGGCAGATCCAGCTTGTGCCACGCCAGGGTGGCGGGACAAAGGCGTGCCTGAGCCTACCCAACTCGCGCAGTGAGAAAAACTCCCACTAAGCCCATCTTGGCAGGAGAGTATGCAGCCGTGGAAACGCGGAGCGGGGCGCAGGGTTCAATGCCTGACCCGGCTCATCGGCGTTGCCTGGGGCGGCTTTTGTTGTCGCTCCTGATCCCCTCGATGCCCAGATAGAGTTCGACCTCTTTCGATGCCGGCCCTAGATTGTAGTCGATGCCGAAGTCGGCCAGGGCGAAGCGGGTGTGGCCCTCAAAGCCGCGCCGATAGCCACCCCAGGGGTCCGTGCCGCTGCCGATCTGGGTGACATCGATGGTGACTGGCTGAGTGACCCCGTGCAGGGAGAGATTGCCGTGCAATTTAGCCGTGCCGTCGGCCAGTTCCTGGAAACTGGTGCTGACGAACTCTGCCTTGGGGTAGTTGGCCACGTCGAGGAACTTTTTGCTGCGCAGGTGTTTGTCGCGCTCGGCGTGGTTGGAGTCGATGCTGCTGACATCGATCTCGACCCGGACCTTGGCGGCCGCCGGGTTGTTCTCGTCGTAGCTGAAGCTCCCCGAGAAGTGGTTGAAGCGGCCCAGCAGCCAGCTGTAGCCGAGATGGGATATCTTGAACTGGATGAAGGCGTGGGCGTCTTTGGTGTCGATGGTGTAGTCGGCGGCCTGGGTCGGCAGGGTGGCGAGGCAGAGGCCGGCGGCGAGTAGGCCGCTGATGATCTTGTGTTGCATTAGGGTTGCTCCTTGGTGGACCCCAAGATGTGGGTCAGGGTGGTGTCGTGGTCAAAAAAGTGGTGTTTCAAGGCACCACTGGTGTGAACCGCTGCGGTGCCGATCAGGCCCCAGGCGAGCAGCTTATGCAGCCTGCCCATCACCTCCTCCTGCTGCTCCAGGCCAGTCAACAGCGCCGGTAGCTCGAACCAGTCGAACACTGAGACAGCCCGGCCATCGGCGGTGGAGATCAGGTAGCCGCTCAGCATCACCAGCAGGGGCAGCAGATAGAGCAGCCAATGCACCAGCCGCGCGGCTAAGTGCTCCCAGGGCAGGTGGTTAGGTAGGGCGGTGGGGGTGGGGTTGAGCAGTCGCCAGCCGAGCCGCAGCAGCACCAGCAGAAACAGCAGGCTGCCGATGCTGCGGTGCAGATCGGGGGCTCGACGGTACCAGGGGTGGTAGTAGTCGAGCCCGGTCATCCACAGCCCCAACCCAAACAGACCGAACAGGCCAAGGGCCACTAGCCAGTGCAGCAGGATCGCTGGCAGGCCCCAGGCGTCTGTCGTGTTACGCCACTGCATCGGGTGTCTCATCGAGCCTGCCGAACAGGCCGGCCTGGTAGTCCCGATAGGCCTGCTCGATCTGCTCGGTGCTGTTCATCACGAACGGGCCGTGGCGTACTACTGGCTCACCGATCGGGCGTCCGGCCAGCAGCAACAGACGACTCGCCTGGTTCGCCTCGATGACGACGCTGTCGCCATCACTCAGCACCCCCAATTGTCGCGGTTCGATCCGGTTGTTCTGCGTCTTATCACCGGCAATCGTTAGGCTCCCTGAGATCAGATAGATGAAGGCATTGTGGCCGCTGGCCAGTCTCTCCTGGTAGGTCTCGCCGGCAGGCAGGGCGATATCCAGATAGAGTGGCTGCACACTGATCCCATTGACTGCACCTCGGGTGCCGCAGGCGGTCTGCCCGGCGATGACCTGGATACGGGTGCCGTTTTCATGCGGCTCCAGCGGTATCTCCTGTGGTGCAAACTCCTGGTAACAGGGGGTGGCCATCTTCTGTGCGGCGGGCAGGTTGACCCAGAGCTGGAACCCCTCCAGCAGCCCCTGCTCCTGTTCAGGCATCTCGGAGTGCTCTATGCCCCGCCCGGCGGTCATCCACTGTACCCCGCCCGCTTCTTCCACCACCCCGCTGTGGCCGGCGCTGTCGCGGTGCCGCACCCGTCCGGCCAACAGGTAGGTGACCGTTTCGAACCCCCGGTGCGGGTGGGGCGGAAAGCCGGCGATATAGTCCTGTGGATTGTTGGAGCGAAAGCTATCGAGCAGCAGAAATGGGTCGAGCAGCGGCAGGCTGTGGCTCGGGATGAACCGGGTCAACTGCACCCCAGCGCCATCCTGGGTGTCGCTGCCGCGGATGATGCGGATCAGCTGGCGTGGTTTTTTAAAGATGGTGGTCATCGTGTCCCTCCAGATTTTGAGCATCATGTGGAGAGAGTTTAGGCGGCAATAGCTGACTAAACCAGTCGGTCAAGTCGGGATGCAAGCCCCAAATCTATGGAACAAACTGACAATCTGCCGTGCCGTTGCCAGGTTCACCTGTTCAGGATGGAGGAGTCACTGTTGGTTGGCTATGCACCAATATTTTGTTCATAGTCCAAAATTTGTAGGAGCGTCCGCTTGCGGCGCGAATCAAACGACACTGAAGATATTTGCATCGCAAGCGGTCGCTTCTACAGGGTTTTGCTGTCGTGGAACAGGAGCCATAAGTGCGGCTCAGTGAAGATCCCCCGCCAGCGATGCCCTGATCGGCTCCTCCAGAGTGATCTCTGCCTGGTAGTGCGGGTGATCGATGCCAGCCTTGATGGTGGCCCCCTGCTTGACGGCGGCAGCCATCTCCGGGGTCAACTCAAAACGCACGAAGTGTACCGAGGCGGTCTTCTCTTCGGTTTCACGCTCCAGATCCTCATTGGCGATGGGGCGCACCTTAGCGAAACCTTCAACCGCCACCCACAGCGCCCGCTCGATGCCGATCAGGCGGGCGAGTGCCTGGTGTCGCTCCTGCGGGTCTTCGTACTCCACCATGAAGGTTGCCTTCCAGTTCATACCGTCGGGGATCAGGGGATTGTAGACATCCAGTTCGTCCTGAATCCCTTGATGCTCGAAGATGCGCTCGATGCGCAGCATCTCCTGAATCTGGTACTGCATGGTTAGGGCGTCCTCGAAGTAGAGAGCAGCATGCTCGCCCAGAGGTACCCGGCGGTTTTTCTTGTGTTCCATCACCTTGCCGCGGAATTCGCCGCGCATGTTCGAGTACTCTTCCAGACTGTAGAGATCGTGGTGTGACAGTTTGCTCATCAGTTCTTCTCCGTTAACAGGTTTCTCTCTCGTGCGGGTGTTGGTTTGGATCGTAGGTCCGACTTCAGTCGGACCTACAGCCGGACCCGCAGGATGATCCATTGGGCTATCAGATCCCATAGGCCTTGCGCAGTAGGCCCATCGGGTGTTCGGTGTGGCTGCCATCGGCCATGCCCTGTTCGATATGGTGTCCGGCCATCGGGCAGTCGCTGCCGTAGTGGTCCGCTTCGGCCTTTTTGACCCGGTTCACCACCGGCCGGACAATCTTCATCGCGGCGTCGTGGGTCTCTTTTTTGACGGCGTAGGTGCCGTCGTGGCCGGAGCAGCGTTCGATCGCCTCGATGGTGGTCTCCGGTATCAGCGACAGCAGCTCGCGGGTCTTGGAACCCACGTTCTGTACCCGCTGGTGGCAGGCGGCATGGTAGGCCACCTTGCCCAGAGGGGTCTTGAAATCGGTATTCAGCTTGCCAGCTTTGTGGCGCTGCATCAGGTATTCGAAAGGGTCGAAGATCGCCTTGGAAACCTTGATGACATCGGGCTCGTCGGGGAACATTAGCGGCAGCTCTTGCTTGAACATCAGAGCACAGGAGGGGACCGGGGCGACGATATCCCAACCCTCGTCCACCAGTCTGGTCAGCACCGGGATGTTGGCATTCTTCGCCGCTTCCACCGCCTCCAGATCGCCTAGCTCCAGCTTGGGCATGCCGCAGCACTGCTCCTTCTCGGCCAGGGTCACGGGGATGCCGTTGTGCTCGAACACCGCCACCAGATCTTCGCCAATCAGCGGCTCGTTGCGATTGCCGTAACAGGTGGCGAATAGCGCCACTTTGCCCTTGGTGGGGCCGGCCAGTTCACCTTTCGCCTCTCTGCCGCGCCTGTCGGCCAGACGTGAACGCAGGCTCTTCGAGTGGAACTCTGGCAGGCGGGCTTCGGCATGTACCTCCAGCACGGCCTCCAATGCCTTGCGGGCGGGCTTGGCCTTGTTGATTGCGTTGATGACTCCGGCAACCACTGGGATTCCGGCGATGCTGCCGACCGCATCGGTGCTGGTGAGAATCCTGTCGCGCAGTTTTACATCGCCCTTTTTGTACTTCACCGCCTTGGCGCGCAGCATCAGGTGGGGGAAGTCCAGATTCCAGTCGTGGGGTGGGACATAGGGGCACTTGGTCATGAAGCAGAGATCACAGAGGTAGCAGTGATCGACTACCTTCCAGTAGTCCGCCTTGGCGATGCCATCCACCTCCAGGGTCTCTGATTCGTCCACCAGGTCGAACAGGGTGGGGAAAGATTGGCAGAGACTGACGCAGCGCCGGCAGCCGTGGCAGATATCGAATGCCCGCTCCAGCTCCTGAAACAGCGACGCTTCGCTGTAGAAGTCTGCCTCTTTCCAGTTGAGTGGGTGGCGGGTGGGTGCTTCCAGGTTACCTTCTCTGATACTCATGGTGTCGTCTCCGCTGATTACTGTTGAGATGGGGAGGTGCCGGGACCATCCGGCCCCGGCGTCTACCGCTTACTCCATCTCGTTCAGAGCCTTCTGGTAGCGGTTGGCGTGGGAACGCTCTGCCTTGGCTAGGGTCTCGAACCAATCGGCGATCTCGTCGAAGCCTTCGTCACGGGCGGCCTTGGCCATGCCGGGGTACATGTCGGTGTACTCGTGGGTTTCGCCGGCCACTGCGGTCTTGAGGTTGTCGACGGTGCTGCCAAAGGGCATGCCGGTAGCGGGGTCGCCGCACTCTTCCAGGTATTCCAGATGGCCATGGGCATGGCCGGTTTCGCCTTCAGCGGTGGAGCGGAACAGGGCTGCCACATCGTTGTAGCCCTCGATATCCGCCTTGGAGGCGAAGTAGAGATAGCGGCGGTTGGCCTGGGATTCGCCGGCAAAGGCGTCTTTCAGGTTCTGCTCAGTCTTGCTGCCTTTCAGGGACATGGTCTCTTTCTCCTTGCGGTTCAGTTGGTTTGTGCCTGCTAGGCACGGAGAAAATATAGTTGCTGACCTGAAATACCTCTAATTGTTTGTTTGAATCCAAATGATTGACACTGTGAATGAATGTGTGATTATTTATTCATAGGAATCACGGGTGGGGCGTCATGAATCTAAGAGATCTGAGCTATCTGGTGGCGGTTGCCGAGACCGGCCATTTTGGGCGGGCCGCTGAGCGCTGTTTTGTCAGCCAACCGACCTTGAGCAACCAGATCAAAAAGCTCGAGAAGAGCTTGGGTGTCACCCTGTTTGAGCGCACCAACCGCTCGGTCCGGGTGACGCCAGTGGGTGAGGTGATCATCGAACACGCCCGTCGCAGCATCCAGGAGGCGGAGGCGATCAAACATATCGCGGAAGGCTTTCATGATCCTTTTTCAGGCCCTTTGCGGTTGGGCGCCATCCCGACTCTGAGCCCCTATCTGATCCCGCTGATCCTGAAGCCGTTGCGGGAGCGCTACCCCAAGCTGCAACTGGCCCTGACGGATGAGGTGACCGCATCGTTGACCGACAAGCTGGCAAACCATGAGATTGATGCGGCGCTGCTGGCGACACCGATCAAGGCGCCTGGTTACGATTCGCTGCTACTGTTTGATGAGCCGTTCTGGCTGGCGCATCTCAGCAAGCACCCGCTCTACACCAAGGATGAGATCAGCTGCGAAGATCTGGCGGAGGTGGAGATGCTGCTGCTGTCGGATGTGCATTGCCTGTCGGGGCAGATTATGTCTGTCTGCCCCCACCAACGAAGTTCACAGGAGTATCTGCGAGCATTTGGTATGGAGACGCTGATCCGGCTGGTGGCGGCAGGATATGGCTGCACACTGGTGCCCGCGTTGACAGTACATGGCAGCGGGCTGATCGGTTCCGGGGTGATTGCACGCAAGCTCGAGATCCCCACTGCCTTCCGGCGCATCCGTCTGGTCTACCGATCGAGTTTCCCCCGCAAGACGATGCTGCAAGGTTTGGCGCAACTGATCGACGAACAGCTGCCGAACACGGTCAGGCGCTTGGATGCTGATATGGAATAGCCAGATATGCTGGCCACTACTCGATTTACTTAATTATTAGTCAACGGGATGTCGATGTGATCTACATACATATGCATACCCTACAAGATATGCATAGAAAACAGTAAAAACTATACATGCAGGCTCTTCACTTTTGCCGACCAGATCGAACAGCGGCACAAAGATGCCCAGGCACCTGTCAACCACCTCACCCAACCCATCCTTGCCAAAGCCTTCCGCGGTGAACTCACCGCCGAGGCGCTGCTGCAACGAATCAAGGCCGAGGGGGAGAAGATGAAGTCTGTTAAGCGGGGGAGAAAAAACGGGCGGCTTCTTGATGTGCGGCGCTCCTACAGGGTCAGGTGGCGCCCAATAAAAAAACGCCCTCAAACGAGGGCGTCAAATGGAGAGTTAAGATCGTTATTGTTATAGGTCAGGAACTAAGCCTGTTTGCGCCGCAGACGCTTGCGGCTGGCGAAGCCGATCAGGCCGATGGCGAGCAGTACCAATGAAGCGGGCTCCGGCACCTGGGCGTGCTGCATATCGAGCTGGATCCAGTCGTTGTTGCAGTTTGCAGTCCAGTGCACGCGCAGGTCGAAGTCATTCAGCGAGCCCAGGTTGAGCAGAGCCAGATCGACGCTGGTCTCAATCATGTAGTGGCGGTCCTTTTTATACTTGCCGATCTTATCGGGCTTTGAGTCACCAAAGTTCATGCTGCCGTGGGTCATCTCACCGTAGGCGAGGTCCACGCTACCCAGCAGATCACCAGACTTGATACTGGTGGGGTGGGAGAGCTTGTAGGTATTCATCGCGCTGCTGGTCTTTTTGGGCTTGACCCAGAGGCCGTAGTTCCAATTATCGACCGAGTAGACGTCACCCTGGCTCATGCCGTTGTGATCGCGGGTGACGATGCCATATTCGAAGGAGGTGGCGTCGCTGCCGAAATCGAAGTTGAGGGCGATATCACCGGCGGCCCAGCCTTTGGCGTGGGGGGCACGGCCAGTGGCGATACCGATATTGAGCATGCTGCCGACTAGCTCCACATACATCGCCTCGGCATCATACTTCTGACCGCCATAGCCGGGGTTGAGATACCATTTGTGCTGATCCTCGACCACTACCGAGATGCTGCTGCGCAGGGTCTTGTTCCAGTCGGATGCCTTGCCCTTGGGGGCCTTGATCCAATCACTGATATCAGAATCGATGGTGATCGCCTGAGCGGCGCTGCCGGCGAGCAGTAGCAGTGCGGCAGCGCTCAGTTTGAGAGCCTTCTGGGTAAAAGTGGTTGCGTTAGCCATGGTCCCAATCTCCTGATGGATCTGCTGAAAGTGAACTTGCCTGCTATGTGGCAAGTGGCGGGCCAGCTTGGGATGAGGCGATCTCAGCTGCGGAATTAAACGCGGATGAGGTGGCGATAGTTGCGCAAATAATGACGAAACTTATTGAATATTAAAGATAAAAATTAAAAGGAATGGGTTTCTCTGATGAGCGTGTTTGGAGAAGGATATTCTCGCCGGAAAAGGGCATGGGAAAGCGGGTCATAGTCTGGGGAATAAAAGTCGAGTTTGTCAGGCAGACCGACAGAGAGAAGAATGGATTTCCGGGGAATGGAATCGATTTCCCGTGATCTGAACGGGCTTCTTGCCCAGCCAGCGGATAGGAAGCAGCTTCAGCGTCAGTGGCCGGAATGGGGCGGGGCTTCCTGTCGGAGTGTAAAGCCAAGCGACGGATTGGGAAGAGTGATCTCTCTTTCTGAGTCATGGATGTCGTCTACACTGCTAGAGGATTGCAGCAAAGGTGTGTTGCCCTGCCGATTTCAGGCTCCGGCGAATGGAGAGAAGTAAGGGTGGAGAGTTCAGTATCTTCAAGCGGCGCACGGCGACCGGGATTTCTGCCACGAAACGCATTCGATCGCCTGCTCAATGCGATCTCGGAGGCGGGATGGCAGTTGCTCGGTCCGGTGGTTGAATCTGGGGTGATCCAATTTCGTCCGATCAGCGGTATGGCCGCCCTGCCGACAGGGGTAGTGAACCGGCAGCAGCCGGGCAGCTATCGTCTTGAGCAGCGAGAGGATCAGCGCCTGTTCGCCTGGAACCAGGGCCCGCAGGGACTGAAACCCCTCTGCTTCGCGCCGGAAGAGTGCCTTTGGCAAGAGTCCCAGGGGCCGGATGGGAAGATGCAGCTAGAGTCCGGGCTGGCTGAGGCGACTCCGATCGCGGTGATCGGTGTGCGCGGCTGTGACCTGGCAGCCTTGGCGATCCAGGACAGACACTTCCTCTCCAGCACCGCCCCCGATCCTCATTATAAAGCGCGGCGCGAGGCGCTGTTTCTGGTAGGGGTTGACTGTGCCGAGTCGGCAGAGACCTGTTTCTGTACCTCCACCGGCGATGGCCCTTCTTTAAACGGGGGGTTCGACATCGGGTTGGCAGAACTGGATGCGGGTTTTCTCACCTGGGGAGGGTCACAGCGGGGCGAGGCGCTGCTGCAATCTTTGGCCTTGCCGCTCGCCAGCGACCCACAGCTTGCCGAGATGAATGAGGCGACAGACCGGGCCGCCGCCGCCCAGCAGCGACGTTTGCCGTCGCCGGCGGTGCTGCGCCGTCTCTACGACAACCTGGCCCATCCAGACTGGGATCAGGTCGGGGAGCGCTGCCTCTCCTGCGGCAACTGTACCGCGGTCTGTCCCACCTGTTTTTGCTACTCCACCGAATACCGCACGGCGCTGGACGGGACAAGCGCCGTGCGCATCCGCCAGTGGGACTCCTGCTTCAACCCGGCCCACAGCAGCATGGGCCGTTTCAATGTGCGCACCACCATCCCGCAGCGCTACCGGCAGTGGCTGACCCACAAGCTGGCCGGCTGGCAGGATCAGTTCGGGCGCATCGGCTGCACCGGCTGCGGCCGCTGTATTAGCTGGTGTCCGGTAGGGATCGACCTGACCCGGGAGGTGGGTTTGGTGCTCGGGGAGGATGATTTTGATGTTTGACCCGCACCTGCCCCGTATCGCCATCATCGATCGCCGTACCCAGGAGTCGGAGACGATCTTCACCCTACGGTTGGAGTTTGAGGATAGTGATCAGCAGCAGGCGTTCGAGTTTAAGCCTGGGCAGTTCAACATGGTGTCGTTGTTCGGTGTCGGCGAGATCCCGATCTCTATCGTCTCCGATCCGCAGGACAGCCACTTCTTCGACCACACCATCCGTGTGGTGGGCCGAGTGACACGCAAAATGCAGAGCCTCAAGCCGGGCGACCGGGTGGGCATTCGCGGGCCCTTCGGTCGTGGCTGGCCGCTGGCCGAGGCCGAGGGTAAGGATCTGTTGCTGATTACTGGCGGCTTAGGCTGCGCGCCGCTGATGTCGGTGATCGGCTACCTGCTGCGGCGGCGTGAGCGGTTTGGTCGCATCTATATCCTGCAGGGGGTCAAACACTGCGACGATCTGATCTGGCGTGACCAGTATGATCAGTGGACCCAGCAGCATGATGTGCATGTCCACCTGGCTGCCGATGTGACAAGCCGGGATTGGCCCTGGCAGCAGGGTATGGTCACTGAGCTGATCGGGATGTTGGAGTTGCACACCCAAAAGACCCTCACCATGCTGTGTGGGCCGGAGATGATGATGATTGCCGCCATTGCCCAGCTGCGTGACCTAGGGCTGCCTGATCGGCGCATCTGGCTGAGCATGGAGCGCAACATGCAGTGCGGCATCGGTCAGTGCGGGCACTGCCAGATCGGGCCGAAGCGCGTCTGCCACGACGGACCGATCTTCAGTTATGAGGAGGTGGCAGACTTCCTCGGCGTAAAGGGGTTTTGATGATGAGAGAAACAAAACCCACCCTTGCGGTGCACAAATTCAGCTCCTGTGATGGCTGTCAGCTTGCCCTGCTCAATCTGGGTGAGGCACTGCTCGAGCTGCCAAACTATCTCGAGATCGTCCACTTTGCCGAGGCAGGGCCCAGTGATCCGACTGCCCATGTCGATCTGGCGCTGGTGGAGGGCAGCATCTCCACCCCCGAGGATATCGAGCGCATTCGCCAGGTGCGGAAGAATAGCGACTACCTGATCAGCATCGGCGCCTGCGCCACCGCGGGCGGGATCCAGGCGCTGCGCAATCTGGCCGATGCGGCTGCCTGGATGGCGGCACTCTATCCCCACCCAGAACAGATCGAGATCCTGCCGGAGTCCGGTGCCATCGCTGCACATGTCAAAGTGGACCTGGAGTTGCCGGGCTGCCCGGTCAATTCAAACCAGCTGCTGCGCGCCCTGCGGGACCTGCTGAACGGGGTTGAGCCGGTGCGGGAACGGCGTGCACTCTGCATGGAGTGCAAACGTCAGGGGTTGGTCTGCACCCTGGTGAGCAGCGGTCAGCCCTGTCTGGGACCGGTGACCCTGGCTGGTTGCGGCGCACTCTGCCCCTCCCAGGGGCGGGGCTGTTACGGCTGTTACGGGCCGGTGGAGTCGGTGCACCATGAGAGCCTGGCGCAGCGCTTCAGTGAGCTGGGGCTGGATCAGGCAGCCAGCGCACGGCGCTTTCTCTTCATCCAGGGTGGCGCGCCGACGTTTGCCGAGGCGGGTGTGCGGTTGCGCGCCAGAGCGACGGAGGAGGAATGAGGAGCATGGGCGACTCCCGCGAGATCCACATCAATGTGCCGGTGCTGACCCGAGTCGAGGGCGAGGGTGCACTGGAGCTCGATATCGTTGATGGCAAGATCGAGCAGCTGCGGCTGCGTATCTTTGAGCCGCCACGGCTGTTCGAGAAGTTCATCGAAGGCTACGAGTGCGACCAGGTAATCGACATGGTGGCGCGCATCTGCGGCATCTGTCCGGTCGCCTACCAGATGAGTGCGGTGCAGGCCTTCGAGAGCATTTTCGGCATCGAGCCGACACCCTGGATCAAGCGCATGCGCAGGGCGATGTATTGCGGTGAGTGGCTGCAGAGCCATGCGCTGCATATCCACCTGCTGGCCGCGCCCGACTTCTTCGGCTACGAGAGCGCCATCGCGATGGCCGTGGATCACCCCGAGATAGTGCGCCGCGGGCTGCGCCTGCAGAGCCTGGGCAACGATCTGATTGCGCTGTTTGGTGCTCGTTCGGTGCATCCGGTGGGGGTGCGGGTGGGCGGCTTCTACCGTGCGCCGGAGCCGGCTGCGGTGGAGGCAATGGTGCATCGCCTGGAGGCGGCTTTGCTGGAGGCGGAGGCGCTGTTGCGTTTGTGTGCTGGGCTCGATTTCCCGCAGGATGAGCAGGCTTTTGTCAGTGTCGCCCTGAGTGCGCCAGATGAGTACGCCATCGGTGTGGGGCGGCTGATCTCCGGGCAGGGGCTCGACATCCCGATCAACCAGTTCGCCAGCCACTTTCGCGAAAAGCAGGTGGACCACTCCACCGCCTTCCACTCCGAACTGGAGGGTAGATCCTATCTAGTGGGGCCGCTGGCGAGGCTCAATCTCAACTTTCATCAGCTGCCGCTTGGGCTGCGCAGACTGCTGGATGAGTGCGGTATTCATATCCCCAGCCACAACATGTTTCACAGTATCTTGGCACGGGCGGTGGAGCTCTATCTGGCGGTCGCTGAGGCAGTCGAGCTGCTGCAGGATTACCAACTGCCCGAGATGCCGGCACTGCCCTTCACGCCCCGCGCCGGTACCGGCTTTGGCTGCACTGAGGCGCCGCGCGGCATCCTCTGGCATCGCTACGACGTGGATGAGCAGGGACGGGTGTTGAGTGGCCGTATCGTGCCCCCCACCAGCCAGAATCAGGCGCGCATCGAGGAGGATATCCACAATTCGCTGACGCTGATGGGGCTAGACAAGGATGACCTGGCATTGCGCCTGCGTGCCGAGCAGGTGATCCGCAACTATGACCCCTGCATCTCCTGTGCGACCCACTTCCTGACACTGAAGGTCCGCCGCCGCTGATGCGAGTGATTGCAGTCGGATCTCCCTTCGGCGCTGATCGTGTCGCTTGGCATGCCGCCGAATGGCTAGGTGCGGAGTTACCGGATGTGGAGGTGGTGTGTCTCGACCGTCCCGGCAGCGCCTTGATCCCCTGGCTAGAGGAGTCGGTGGTGTTGCTAGATGCGCTGCGGGCGGAGGGGCAGCCGGGGCAGATCCGCCGGCTCGATCTGGCGGAGCTGGCCGATCCTGGCCAGATCAACGCGGTGCATGGTTTTGGTGTGGCGCAGGCGTTGGCGCTGGCGCAAGCCTTGGGGGAGCTGCCGCAGCGCCTGCTACTGCTCGGCATTGTGATCGATGCCGCTACACCCTCTCCCCCTGAGCTGGATGGTGCCGCACTGTTGGCGCAGCTCGAAGCGTGGCAGCGGGGCGCTATTAACCCGGCAATTAAATAGATATAGGGTGGCCCGTGGCCAGCGCGTGTCACCGATTGAAATCAAGGATAATGTCGAGCACAGCCCGACCAATACATGTGCCATATTTAATTGCCTGGTTAATAAGGTAAGAAATTCCCTGTATGGCCGATAACCCGGCAGAGCTATAGGGGAAAGTGGATGACGCTAAACCAGATCGGGCGTTTCAAGGTGGGCAAGAAGCTGGGGGCCGGGGCCCAGGGCACGGTCTATCTGTGCTTCGACACCCAGCTGCAGCGCCGGGTCGCGATCAAGCTGCTCGATCGCTCGGTAAAGGAGTCGGCGCAGTGCGGCGAGGCGCGCGCCATGAGCCGGCTGCAGCATCCCAACATCGTCTCCATCTACGAGGCCGGCGAGCAGCGCGGTCTGCCCTTTATGGTGTTCGAGTATGTGGAAGGAGAGCTGCTCAGCGATCAGATCCGTTCTGCCAGGCTGGAGCTACCCCTGGCACTGAATATCTTCCGCGGCATCCTTCAGGGTATGGCGGAGGCGCACCGGGCCGGTATCGTGCATCGGGATCTGAAGCCCGGCAACATCATCATCAATCCGGATGGGGTGGCCAAGATCATGGATTTTGGCATTGCCCGTCTGCTTTCGGAAGGGCGTGAGCGGGATCGGTCGCGCATCGGCACGCCGCGTTACCTGGCCCCTGAGTACATCAGTCGCGGTGAGGTGGGAGCGCCGGCGGATGTCTTTGCCCTCGGTCTGATCCTGGATGAGATGCTCACCGGGATGCCGGTGTTCAGTGGCAGCAGTCAGCAGATCGTATTGGACAGCATTCTCAAGGCCCGGGTGCAGCCGCCCTCGCGCTTCAATGAGGCGGTGGATGAGCGCCTCGACCGGTTTGTTTTGAAGGCGCTGGAGAAGGATCCTGATGCGCGCTACGCGGATGCCGGTGACATGCTCAAGGCCTTCGAGGCGCTCAAGGGCGAGCCAGCAGAAGAGGTGGATGGCGCCCATGGCACGGTCGAATTTCTGCTGCGTCGGATGCGCCGCAAGAGCGACTTCCCGGTGCTCTCCCAGTCGGTACGCCGGATCAATGCCATGTCGCAGGTGAGGGGCAAGGATGCGGGGCAGATGGCGAGCGTGATCGTGAAAGACTTTGCGCTGACCAACAAGATCCTGAAGGTGGTCAATTCTGCCTACTACGGTAGATTCTCCGGCAAGATTGGTACTGTCTCCCGGGCGGTGGTGGTGCTCGGTATCCAGGCGATCCGCTCACTGGCAGCTTCGCTGATCTTTTTTGAACACCTGGGGGACAAGCAGCAGGCAGAGCGGCTGCGGGAGCAGGTCTCGGCTGCGATGTTCAGTGCGGTGTTCGCCAGTCAGCTGGCCCGGCAGCAGGGTGAGAACGATACGGAGGGGTTCTTTCTGGCCGCTATGCTGCGGGATCTGGGCAGAATACTGGTGGCGTTCTATCTGCCTGATGAGAGCCGCGAGGTGGAACGGCTGCAGCAGCTGGAGTCGTTGCAGCCAATCCAGGCGCAGCACCAGGTGTTGGGGGTCAGCTTTGAGACGGTCGGTATCGAAATTGCCCGGCAGTGGAACTTTCCCGACTTGTTGACGGATGCAATGAAGCATTGGAAGGAGGATCGGCCACCAACGAGTGAGACCGAGCGGCGACGCATGCTTGCCGCCTTCGCCGGGGATGCCACCCGACTGATGGCAGAACAGGGAATCGGCGACAGTCAGGCTGTCAGCAGGTTGCTGGAGCGTTATCGAAAGGGCCTTGGTTTTGATCGCAAAACCTTTCTTCACCTGAGCCACAACGCGATGGATGAATTCAAGGCCTATGCCAAGGTACTGAACAGCGATATCTCGCAGGGCTTTGTCAGCAAGATTGTATCCGGCAGTGGCAAACCGCCAGTAACTGAGCCCGTGGGCGATGCTCAGCCGGGTGGCGGTGCGACGCTTCCGGATGGCCTGACAGAGACCCGCATCCTCAATGGCAGTAATGAGCAGGAGGAGGTGGAGCAGGCAGTGACAGCGGAGAGCCTGATCACGCCGCAGGAGAGCGAGACATTGCTGATGGACGGACTGCAGGAGGTGACCAGTCTGATGGTGGCGGATTGTGAGATCTCCGAACTGTTCAATGTGGTGTTGGAGACCATGTACCGCTCGATGGGATTCCGCCGTGTGGTGCTGGCGTTGTACAACCGCCAGAGTGGTGAAGTGATGGGGCGCAGTGGCTTTGGGGACGATCTGGAGCCGTTCATCAAGGCGTTCCGTTTTCCGATGAAATACAGCGTGGATGTGTTCCATGGGGCGCTGAAAAATGCGGTAGATGTCTACATCGCCAATACTGCAGAGCAGAAGATGCAGCAGGACATCCCGCAGTGGTACAAACAAATCTCCAACGCCGGCTCTTTCCTGCTGTTTCCATTGGTGCTGAACGGTCGGCCGCTGGGACTGATCTATGCGGATCACCCGCAGCCCGATGCGCTTGAGATCGATAAGAAAAAACTCAACCTGCTGAAGGCGCTGCGCAACCAGATCCTGCTCGCACTGCGCAGCCAGTGAGTCGATGGGGGTATTGAGCAGGTGCTCAATGCGCAGGAGAGTCGAGCTTGCTTGTGGTTGCAATGGGGGCGTCGGTTTCTCCAATATCAATGTGCAAATAATATCGATAGCCGTTTGAAAAAGCCCCGGGTTTCCTTGTGATTACCTGTGATAAACGTGGATCGTTTTACGACCAGGTCGAGGGTGTGGAAAATTCACACCAGATACGTGGGGGGGGCCGGATCAGGCAGCTGGGTGGTTTGGGCGGTGATTTAAAAACGGGGAACTGGAGGTGAGTGGAGAGGAGTTGATAAGCTCCTGGGAGACTTCACCCAATTGGAGAAAAATATGCAGATCGGCACCCCTCTCTCAGCCTCGGCAACCCGTGTGATGCTGCTCGGTAGTGGCGAACTGGGCAAGGAGGTGATCATCTCCCTGCAGCGGCTTGGAGCAGAGGTGATCGCGGTGGATCGTTATCCGCATGCGCCAGGGCATCAGGTGGCGCACCGTTGGTATGCCATCGACATGAGCGACCCGGCGGCACTGCGGGCGCTGGTGGAGCAGGAGCGCCCACATCTGATCGTGCCGGAGATCGAGGCGATTGCCACCGATGAGCTGGCGCGCATCGAGACCGAAGGGCTGGCGGAGGTGATCCCGACGGCACGCGCCGCCCAGCTGACCATGAATCGCGAGGGGATACGTCGGCTGGTCGCCGAAGAACTTGGCCTGCCCACCTCAGGTTACGCCTTCGCCGAGAGCCTGGAGGCGCTGCAGCAGGCGATCGATGGCGGGGTGGGATACCCCTGTATCGTCAAGCCCGTGATGTCATCCTCCGGCAAAGGGCAGTCGACATTGCACGGACCGGAGGATCTGGAGTCGGCCTGGAACTATGCGATGCGCGGCGGACGGGTGCAGCGTGGCCGGGTGATCGTCGAGGCGATGATCGAGTTTGACTATGAGATCACCCTGCTGACGGTGCGTGCTGCAGATGGAGAGGGAGGCATTGCAACCCACTTTTGCGAACCCATCGGCCATCGTCAGGAGCAGGGGGACTATGTGGAGTCCTGGCAGCCACAGGCGATGAGTGCACGGGCTTTGGAGAAGGCGCGGCAGATCGCGCAGCAGGTCACCAGCGCCCTGGGCGGGCGTGGCATCTTCGGCGTGGAACTGTTCATTCGCGCTGAGCAGGTTTGGTTCTCGGAGGTCAGCCCACGCCCCCACGACACTGGCATGGTCACCATGGCGAGCCAGTACCAGAATGAATTTGAACTGCATGCCCGCGCCATTCTCGGCTTGCCGGTGGATACCAGCCTTAGGGAGAATGCTGCCAGCGCCGTGATCTACGGCGGGCTGGAGGCGAAAGGGATCGCCTTCGAGGGTGTGGCCGAGGCGCTGCAGATACCGGGTAGCGACCTGCGCCTGTTCGGCAAACCCCAATCCTTTACCCGACGCCGCATGGGCGTGGCGTTGGCTCGCGCTGAGAGTGTGGAACAGGCCCGCGAACGGGCGCTGGAGGTGGCGAGGCGGGTTCGGCCTGTACCCGGAGAGTGACCCGCTTCAAGGAGAGAATATGAGGCGGACTTGGTTGATCCCACAGCTGAGGAAAGCCCGGCGCGGAGATTGCCTGAGGCTGTTTGGCTCTTGATGAGGGGGCAGATGAGTCTTAGCGAGAGCTGAACTGCCAGCCGATCAACATTAGCAGGGCGGGGGCAAAAAGAACTTCCATACAGCCAGATAAGCCGCAATGCCCCAAAAGGTGACGAACGAGAGTGTCAGCAGATTAATGATCATACAGAGCGGAATGTAGGCGCTGTGCCGCCTTGCGGTTAAACGTGTAGCTAGTTTCGCAGCTGGTGACGTGCCACGGGTGCGGGGGAACCGCAGATTCAGTAGCGGAGATAATCGACACTCCGGGCCTATCCCCGCGAGTGCGGGGAACTCCAGTTATTACGCGAGGCGATTAGATCGTAAGTAGGTACATCCCCGCGGGTGCGGGGAACACACGGCATTGGGTCGCGCGAATTCAACAGGCACAGGTTCATCCCCGCGGGTGCGGGGAACACGTCAATGGGCAGATAAAATCACCCAGCTATTCCGGTTCATCCCCGCGGGTGCGGGGAACACGTGACAGCTATAAAGCCGCCCTGGCCCAACAGCGGTTCATCCCCGCGGGTGCGGGGAACACTGATTGACGCAGTACACAAGATTCTGCCTATTCGGTTCATCCCCGCGGGTGCGGGGAACACGCTTGCCTCTGCCCAAGGCAGTTTCGTCGCGTCGGTTCATCCCCGCGGGTGCGGGGAACACTAAATTGTCCGTGTTTATTGCGCTTGTTATAACGGTTCATCCCCGCGGGTGCGGGGAACACCGCCCAACGCGTTTTTTCTCGGCGTCATAGCTCGGTTCATCCCCGCGGGTGCGGGGAACACGCCCTGGCTCACCGCCTCGCGCTCCACTCCAGCGGTTCATCCCCGCGGGTGCGGGGAACACATGTTGTTAACGTGATCGAAGCCCTTGAGGAGCGGTTCATCCCCGCGGGTGCGGGGAACACATGCTGGCGTGGGGTATGTGATGCCGATTAGTCGGTTCATCCCCGCGGGTGCGGGGAACACGTCTCAATTACCGGGTGTGGGTTGCGTTTATGCGGTTCATCCCCGCGGGTGCGGGGAACACCAGGTGTCGCAAAAGTGGATTGGGTCTTTGTCCGGTTCATCCCCGCGGGTGCGGGGAACACCTTTGTGATGCTAAGCATTAGGTAGTCGTCGCCGGTTCATCCCCGCGGGTGCGGGGAATACCCACCAGGTTTGCTCTGTGCGTTGCGATTTGCCGGTTCATCCCCGCGGGTGCGGGGAACACGACACGGCGGCCGCTCGATAATTATTTTGTCGCGGTTCATCCCCGCGGGTGCGGGGAACACTGATAGAGGAGGCCCTTTGTAGGGCGCACGACCGGTTCATCCCCGCGGGTGCGGGGAACACCACGTCATTAAAGGCGATTAACCAATGATAAACGGTTCATCCCCGCGGGTGCGGGGAACACGGAGCAGAAGACCGCAGCGATCTGGCCGTCGAACGGTTCATCCCCGCGGGTGCGGGGAACACTGCAATTATCGGCTGCGGGACAGGCGCGGATTGGGTTCATCCCCGCGGGTGCGGGGAACACAACGTAGGATAGAACGCGACTGGACGCCCTAGCGGTTCATCCCCGCGGGTGCGGGGAACACCCAAAAATACAACACACAACAGGACGCCAGATCGGTTCATCCCCGCGGGTGCGGGGAACACGCACAGCCGCACTATCCCGCTGATCTGGCCGTCCGGTTCATCCCCGCGGGTGCGGGGAACACCATTAGCTCAACATCGTCGTCGCTCAAACGCGCGGTTCATCCCCGCGGGTGCGGGGAACACCAAGTGATTGTGCCCAGAAAAATAACACAGACCGGTTCATCCCCGCGGGTGCGGGGAACACCCAACGAAGTTTGACAGCCAGATCGCTGCGTTCGGTTCATCCCCGCGGGTGCGGGGAACACTCAAGTGGATTGACCAGGCAGGCTGGAATTTCCGGTTCATCCCCGCGGGTGCGGGGAACACATTTTGGCTTGCTGCCGTTGTCTGCTGTGGCGCGGTTCATCCCCGCGGGTGCGGGGAACACTTGGTGGGTCGATGAAAACGAGTTGCATTCAGCGGTTCATCCCCGCGGGTGCGGGGAACACGTTGCAGCTGCCATTCGTAGATCCTAGTCTAGCGGTTCATCCCCGCGGGTGCGGGGAACACCATTAGCTCAACATCGTCGTCGCTCAAACGCGCGG
>Ga0256843_1000225_pt1 | contig 48866 bp, 57 predicted proteins | sample AlvinellametaG_FD_191572 | JGI IMG/M metagenome (GOLD analysis project Ga0256843, IMG submission 191572) | Pompeii worm associated microbial communities from hydrothermal vent at the East Pacific Rise, Pacific Ocean - Alvinella | ecosystem: Host-associated > Annelida > Integument > Unclassified ...
AATATAAAAAATAAATATAAAAAGAATTATAATAAAAATAAAAAAAGGAAGGTAATGAAAAAAATTATTATTTCAATGATATTACTAATATCAGTTAATTTAATTGCTGGTGATATAAACCCAAAAGAAATTGCAGATAATTTGGAAATAAATCCAAAGTCAAAAGTTATGAAACAATGGGATAGAGTTTTTAAAAGTAAATTAAAAAAAGAAAGATATGGAATAAACTCTTTATCAAAAGAAGAACAAAAAGCATTAAAAGACTATTTAATAAACAATGCAAAAGATTCTGATACAGCAGAAGGATGTGCTTCTGATTTGTAGAAAATTTATTTTATACATATTAAATTCATTAAAAATACTACAAAATCAAATCAAAACCCCAAAAAAAGACATTTCCCAAAAAATTAACAAAAAAAACAATATAATTATTGAAAATACTAATAAATTTTAAAATAAAAAAGGTTATATATATGGGTTTTGAACAATTAAATTATAATGCAGATAAAAATGACAAACTATATGAAGAAGTTTCTTTTTTATTAAAAGAAAACAATCCAACTTACAAAGATAGTATTGTATTAAGATATGCAACAAAAATTGAAGATTATAAAACAATTAAATTATTAATAGAAGATAAAAGAGTTGATATATTAGCAGAAGATAATTACTGTATAAAGGTTACAGCATTAAACAATAATAAATTAATAATGAAATATTTGTTAGAAAACACAAATGCTTCTCCAACAGCTAGTGATAATTATCCATTATATATAGCAATTGAAAAACATAATAATGAAATACTAAAATTATTAATAGAGGATTCAAGAGTTAATTTGAAAATAGATGATAATTATCCTCTTTATCTATCAATAATTGTAGGAAATCTTGAGGCTTTTGAATTAATAAGAAAAGAGTTAAATATAAGATATGAAGATATTCCTGAAAAAGTAATATTAAAAGCAATAGAAAGAAAAGAATTAAAAATAGTAAATCACATTTTGAAAAGTTCAAATAAACCTACTATAAAGATGGAAGAAATAGAAAAAGTAAATATACAAAATTTGAAATTAAATCAAAAAACAGAAGAGCAAAAAGAAGAAAATATGATTTTAGAAGATATAAATCTAATAAGACCAAAGAAAAAAAGTTCTTTATTTGGTAAGGTAACAGATAAACTTACAAAATATTTTTAAATTTAATAAAAAATAAATTGACAAAAGATTTTTTTTTATTATAATTCAAGAACTTAAAAAGAAAAGAACTGTATTTAAGAATAATTTAAGATTAAATCAGATATAATTCTTTTGTTCTTAAAAAAGAAAGATTAATCTTATTTTAAGGAATAAAAGGATATAATTCTTTTATATAAAAAATATCATTTCATTAATTTTTTAAAAAAAACATTAGTGAAGTGATATGGCACTTCTTAGTAGGAAAAGTGTAAGTCTTTTCAGCAGATTAAAGGACGAATGCAGTCGCCTACTAATTATAATGGAAAAAATAGAAAGATGCCATAGATTTTTTCCAAAAAATAAATGGGCTTGTAACTCAGTTGGTCAGAGTTCTCCGCTCATAACGGAGTGGTCGTAGGTTCAAGTCCTACCAAGCCCACCATTTATTATATAATTAAAAATAAGATAAAATGCATCTATGGCGGAATTGGTAGACGCAGGGGACTTAAAATCCCCCAGCTGTAATGGCTGTCCCAGTTCGACTCTGGGTAGATGCACCAAAGAAACAAAAACAAAAAGTTTTTTTAGGAAGATTTTTTGTTTTTGTTTTAAATTGGTCTTATATAATAAGTATATTTTGCAGATATACAAAATTCAAGAAAACTGCAAATTTCTTGAATACCAATTTTGACAAAAATAACTATTCCAGATTAGCTCAGTGGTAGAGTAGGTGACTGTTAATCACTTGGTCGCTGGTTCGAATCCAGCATCTGGAGCCACAAATATTGCGGGGTAGAGCAGTTTGGTAGCTCGTTAGGCTCATAACCTGAAGGTCGCAGGTTCAAATCCTGCCCCCGCACCCACACAAAAAATCACAATATTTTATTAAAAGACTTGTTTTTTTTAGGAATCAAATTCTTTGGTAAATCAATCATATATTTTAAATCCACATCATAAATAGAAGTTTCAATGCTATATATGTCTTTGTCATAATAATCTAATTTTAATAAAAGTTCTTCAACAGTGTAAAAACACACATTTATATCATAATATTTGTCATTAAAAAAAATAAACAGAATGATAGATTCTATCTTCATAATCAAGGTCTCCAAAGTCATCTGTTGGAATCAAATCGATATCACAAATTTGTCCATTACAATCATTATATTGATATAAAAATCCAACAAATGCAACACATTCTCCATTTGTATATTTATCAACAACACTTGAATATTTGATTTTATATTTTATCATTTTTTTTAATAAAATTTATAAATTTAAGAAGTTTCTTGCTCAAAAAAATTCCTTTTTTAAATATAAAAAAATTATAAAATATAAAAACAAAAAGAAAATTAAAACAATTTATAATAAAAAGAAAAAGGAATAAGATATGTGTATAGAAACAGTAAATGTTGATAAAATATTAAGAGAAATAGAAAGATTAAATTATTATGCAACAGACTTTAATTTTGATGGGTGGACACAAAATCTAAATAGAGAAAAACTAATAAAAATAAAAGAGGCAATTGAAAAAATTGATGAAAAAACATTTATTCTACATGAAGCGAAATAGGAAAAATAATGTTTAAATTTTTATTAATAACAATATTTTTAATAAATAGTGCAAATGCAACAAATTTCTTTATGCAGAAGAATAAAAATATAAATAATGCAAAAGAACAAACAATAAAAAAGAAAAATGATATAGAAAGTAAATCTGAAAATATAGAAATGACTGTTGAATTCAATCAAGGTATTAATGATTATGACTATGGTTGTATAAGTATAAAAGCAGGAGTTGATAATATAGAAGCAAAAAAAGTAATAGCATTATATTATTCTGTATATCATGAACTTTGGAAAGAAAATGCTAAATTAAATAAAAGATTTAAAGAACCAACATTAAAGTCAACTAAAAATGGAGTTGCTGCATTATGTAATAAAGCAATGTCTCAGAACAAAAGTATAGAGTTTCTAATATACCAAAGAGCATTAAAATATAATATGTCTAGTGGAAGATTTCTGGATATTTCTGAGTATATAAATGAAAATATGGATAAACTAACAGAACATTTTTAAATATATTTTTGGAGACCAGAAAAAATTAAAAACTCAAATGTATAAAGAAGTATGAATAAAAAGTATAAAAAAGAAAAAACAATTAAATATTGTGTGATCTTATCATAAGAAAAAAAATGTTCTTTATAAAATTCCAATGTAGAATCTTTACTATTTAAAAAATCATTAAAATGTTTAGTTTCTACATATGGTTTATGAGTTACAAAAACTTCAAAAACAGGTGTAGATATTTCATGGACTGTTTCTTTTTTTGTTAAAACATTGTTTTTCTTTTGTGTATTTATAGAAGAAATAAAATAATCAATGTCTTTCTCAATAGATAAATCTTTAAATGTATCTCTATACTCTATATCTATATTATAATAGGTGTTTAATAATCTTTTTAGTTTTAATCCTTCTGAATGAACCCAGCCTCTGTGATACTTATTATTAATAAAATAAAAATCTTTTCTCTTTTTTCTTGATTGAAATATTTCATTCTTTTTTATTTTACTTGAAACTTTACAATTAAAACTTCTACATTTATATACTTCTATATCTTTTGAAGCTTCTAAAAAATATATATCTTTTGAAAATAAATTTACAGAGAAGAAAAAAAATAAAAAGAAAAAATAAATAAATTTCACAAAAACCCTTTTTTAAAAAATTATAATAATAAAAAAAGAGATTAAAATGAAAAAATTAAAAATTATGATATTACTTTTATTATCAGGAATATATATAAATGTAGAAGCTAATGAAATAAAAAAAGAATATATAAAGAAAGTATTAGATTTCTATCAATATAGATTACCAATATACTATGAAGAAGAAGAACAGACATTGATAGGAATATTCAGTCCAAATGAAAATGATATTATATTTGAATATAAAATAGAAGAAAAAGAAAATTTTAAAAGAAATAAACAAATGATTTTATCAGAAAAAATAAAGAAAAAATTTAAAAGAGAAAAACTATATAAAAATAGTTGGAAGTGTAATATAATTTATAAAGATAAAAATATAATAAAAGAAGGTGTGGAGCTTGTATTTAGATATTATATATTTGGGGGTTTTTATGAACAAATTAAAATAAATGAAGAAGGATGTTTTAGAAGGCAATAACCATAATGGCTATTGCTATTGAGTTAATTTCTTATACTCTTCCATATATTTTTGATAATTTGTATTAAATTCTTCACAAGTTTTTGTATTAAGAAGAGAATCTAGAACTTTTTTGCCATCAATATAATAAGTTTTTTCAATAGAGATACCTAAATTGATGATTGCATTAATATTTTGATTGGTTTTACAGGCATCATTTTTTAGCAAGATAGAAAGAACTTTTAAAGTTTTATCAACTGGGATTGTGTCTGGAACATCATGAATATCATGAATAAATGTAATTGTTTTTGTCTTTGTATCTGTTTCAACCTTTGTAAGTCGTGTAAGTTGGTCAATATCAGAAGGGGCAGAATCTTCCATAACAGAAGCAAAATATCCAAAGAAACAATCAACTTGTTCTGGTTTAACATAATTCGCAGGGATATCTCCAATACCTTTACACTCTGGATGTTTTTGCATAAAAACAGAACTGTGCAGAATTCCGGCAGAAGCACAAGAAGCACCAAACATTAAAGTTGCAACAGAAGCAACTAGAAGATTTAAGATTTTTTTCATTTTATAGTATCCTTTAATTTAAATATGAAGAAAGTATAACATATAAAAACTTAATAAGAACTTAAAAAGAAAAAATAATCATATAAAAAAAAAGTTATAATATCAGAAATTAAAAAAAATAAATAAAGAAAGAGTTTATATGACTTGTGATGAAAATTTAGAAAAACATTCAAAAGAAGTTTTTAAATATATGGAAGATAATAATATATTAAAAACACCTTCAAATTTTTCATATTATTTTGAGTTTCTATTAAATGATAAAGATAATTATATTAAAAAAGAGTTATCAAATTATACAAATATAAATATAGAAGAAGAAAATTCTATATTAGAATTAAATAGGACAATAAAAAATGGTTTTTTAAATATAAGAAAACTAAATGCAATATCAAAAAATATATTTGAGAATAATAACAAAATAACAACAGTAATAAAAACGGAAACAAATAATAACAAAATAATAAATGTATTAGAAAAGTTTTCAACAATTCTTATTGCACAAAATATGGAAATAAAGAAAATAGAAAAAACAACAAGAGATATTCTTGTGTCAATTAAAAAACAGAATATTTATAATGAAGAGTTTAATGTATATAATTTAAGTCATTTTAAAAAAATAATAAAAAAAGAGATAGAACAAATGAATTTAAATAATTATAAATCTTCATTTCTTTTTTTAAGGGTAAAGAAAGAGATACTTAAACAAAAAAGTGAAAAAGAAAAAAAGATAATAAATAAGATGATTGCAAAAATTATAAAAAAGACGGCAAGAAACTCAGATTATATAAGTTATATAGGGAGTGATATATTCTGTATGTTATTAACACAAACAAATTTAAAATCAGCAAAACAAGCAAAAAGAAGAATAAAAAATATAATAACTGAAACAACTTTATTTATAGAAGAAGAAGAAATTTTTTTAGATGTGAATATAAAAGAGAGATTTATAACAGAGAATACAAAATTTGATGAAATATTAATAACAATAGAAGATGAACTAGAATAAAAATTATCCTAGCTCAATTCAAATGTTGATTAAAATGTATAATAAATCTGCAACCAAGCTTTTGTTGTTTTGTCAACAGAACTAACTTCATCTGGTGATAAATGAGCAATAGAAGCTAAAACATTTAAGTTTTTTGCAACATCAAAAGAATAACTTACATCAATTTCATCACCAATAGTTAAACCAGTATTATCTTGTTCAAAATTATAATAGTGAGAAGATAAAACACCATAACCTGTATCATATCTTGCACCAAATGTAAAAGTTCTTACATTAGAAGATACAACTTCTAAATCAAGAGAACCATTAAAAGAGTGTAAGTCAGCTAATGGAGTAGTATAATCTTTCTCTTGAACAGTATAACCTGAACAAAGAGTTAAATCTTTAACATTAACCTTAGCAGATACTTTATAATACTCTGGTGTAGAATTACTGACATCATTAGACCCCAAAACAGGATCAGTAATAAAAGAATATTCTAAGTTATAAGAAAATTTAACTTCATCCCCAATAGGCTCTGAACCTTTTAAAGAAAGACCATAGGTGTCATGAATATCTTTAATCATAAAATCATAAATATCTAATTTTAATTTTTCAGGATTAGAATTAAAGAATGTGATTTCTCCATTCAAAGCAAATACATCATTATCAAAACTATAACCTGGTGTTGTAGAATAAGTTTTAAAAATATAAGCTAATTCAAAATCAAGGTTTTCGACTGAATTATTTTTTAAATAAATACTGTCAAAAACAGAATAGTTTTGTCTCCAATCTGTTGTTCCAATGTGTCTTTTATTATTAAAAGATAATTTTTGTTTACCAACAGAAATAACAGTATCTAATTCTTTGAAATTTTTTCTTACATAAAGTTCTCTTAATTCTGTATTGTCTTCATCATTGACAATAGGATATCCTGCTTTAACATTGTCTGGTGTGCTGTAATTATTTCCAATAGAAGAAACATCCAAGAAAGAAGCAATTACATTAGTGTCAGTATAAGCTGACCAATTTGCATTTAAAACAAATCTATTGGTAAAAGCATAAGAGTTGTGAGCGTCATTTGAATTTACAAATTCAAATCTAGGTCTTAATTCTCCTGTGGCTACAATATTTTCTGAAATAGTATAGCCTTCAACTGTTTTAGGTAATGAAACATCAGTTGCAAAACTAGAAGATCCAATTAAAGTGGCTGCTAATAGAGAAATTGAAAAAATTTTCTTCATATTTATTAAATCCTTTTAAAATATAATATTTGAGAATATTTATATTTAAATTTTAATTATTTAATATACAAAATATGTATATTTAAAGGGAATTATAACATAAAATAAATAAATAAACAATAAAATTAAACTTTATAATCATATAAAAAAGGGGAAATATATGAAATTATTATATATAACAATGTTGTGTTTAGGTGTGGCAAACGGGACATTAAATGCTAAAACATTAACAATAAACGAAAATCATAAAGATAAAAAAGAGATAATTCAAAAAGAATATCAAATAAGAACTGATTTAGTAGATAATGATAAAGAATATGAAATATTCTTTGAAGTTCCTGGTGTTAAAAAAGATAATATAAATATAAAATATATAAAAAAAGATAATAAAATAATATTAACAATAAAAAGAAAAGAATTAAGTGGGAAAAGATTAATAAAAGAGATACAAAGAGGTATTGTAAAAAGAGAGGTGATACTTCCAGAAGATATAGTGTTCAATAAAGAAGTGTCAGTAAAGGAAACAAATGGAATGATTTCAATAAAAATAAAAAAAGATAGAAAAAATAAAGAGGAATTCAGTTTAAAAATCAAATAATATATATTGCTTATTGAAAGAATTTAAGATATAATTTCAAAAAGTAAGGATTAAATATATGAAAAAAATGTTTTATAAAGCAATTATAAAATTAATAGAAGTATCAAAGCAAATAGGGTATGAAAATGAGATTAAAGAAGAAAATGGTCTGCAAGTCTTATTTTTAAAAAAAAAGAAAAATAAATTATCTGATTTGTTAATGATACCATTAAATGACAAATCATTAAAACCATTGAAGTTTTATGAAAAAGCAAGAAAACAAATATCAGAAGAATATAAATGGCACAAAAAAGAGATAAGATTAAAAAAGATAGTTTCAAAGATAGAAGAAAGTAAAGTTTTGGTAGAACAAAGAATATTAGATAAATTATCAAAAGAAGATAAAGAGCTTTATTTAAGATGGAAAATAAACAAAAAAATTAAGCCATAGTGGCTTAATCTAATCAATTAAATATTTAAACTCTTTACAAATACCTTCTGAATTAATTTTTTGTTCCTGTAGCTCTTTAAGAGCAAGGTCTAATTCAGATTGTGTTTTGGCAAATAAATAGTTCATTAATAAATCTCTAAACATATACACTCCTTTCATTTAAAATACTAAAAAATTATAATAATAAAAATTATTATTTATTTTCTTTTTTGTTAATATACATATTACTGTCAGAAGAAGACAAAATACTTTCAAAATCTTCTCCTTTTTTAAAGAGAGAAACCCCAAAAGAAAATGAAATTTTTATTTTTTCCTTTTCATCTTTATCTTTTTTAATGACAAGATATTTGCTTGATAAGATTTTTTGAATTTTATTTATCTCTTCTGTAATAAATTTTAAATCTTTCTTATCAATAAGTAATAAAAATTCATCACCAGCATATCTGACAATATGAAAATCATGTTTATACTGTGTGATAAATCTTTTTTGTTCTTGTTTAAAAAAATTAGAAAAGAACCTTAAAACGGCATCTCCTATAATATGCCCAAATGTATCATTGATTTGCTTAAAATTATTTAAATCAATAAAAACCAAAGCACCTTCTGAAACAAAAGTTTCATTTTTTAAAAATACCTCTTTTAACCATCTGATATTGTTAAGTCCTGTAAGTTGGTCACAATATAATTGTGATTGTAATTCATCTATCTCTTTTTGTAAATTCTTTAATTCTATCTTTACTTCTTCAATAATATCAATTTCATTATGTTCCATTGCTTTTATAAGCCTATCTGTATGAAATGTTGTCTCTTTGATAAGATGTGAAAGTTTCTTTGATATTTCATGAAAATCTTTTTCCAAGAACATATATATATCATTAAGATTATCAAAATCAATAATATTTTTAGAAGATTGTATAAAAGAGTTAAAGTAATCAGAAGGTAAAATAACCTCCTTGCCTTTTAGAGAAGATAAGGCAAAAGAGGTTATTTTTTTGAGATTTGTCAAGTCTGTCATTTTAAAAGTCCATATATAGTATTTTTTTTTAAATAATTATACTATATTAAAACTTAAAAAAACTTAAATTAAAAAGTTTCTCTCAAATATTCAGGAAGAGAAAAGAATTTTTCCTCATTGGAAGCAAATTCTGTATTAAGATTTCTTTCAAAACCAGTTGCAATAAGAGTAACATTTACTGTATTTAAATCTAAATCTTTATTTGTAGAAGTTCCAAAAATAACATCAGCATTTTCATCTGCTGTATTTTCAGCAATGACCATAGCTTCTCCCAATTCTAACATAGGATAGTCAGGGTGTGTTTCAAAATGAACTAACACTCCCATAGCACCATCAATAGAAGTATCATTCAATAAAGGAGAGTTAATAGCTTGATTAATGGCTTCTGTTGCTGCATCATCTCCTGTAAAAGATCCAACACCCATTAAGGCTGTTCCTCTATGAGACATAATTGTTTGTAAATCAGCAAAGTCTAAATTAATATCATTATTTCCATTAGAAAGAATAATACTACTTGTTCCTGTAACAGCTTGAGATAAAACTTCATCAACCATTTTGAAACTTTCTTTTAATCCCATATTTTTATTAATAACTTTTAGTAATTTATTATTAGGGATTACAATTATTGAATCAGAGGCAATTTTTAGGCTTCTAAGTCCTTCTTCTGCTAATTTAATTCTCTTTTTTCCTTCAAATAAGAAAGGTTCTGTAACAACTGCTACTGCCAATGCTCCAACACCTTTTGCAATTTGAGCAACAACTGGTGAAGCACCTGTTCCTGTTCCTCCTCCAAGACCAGAAGCAATAAAAACAATATCAGAGCCATCTAAAAGCTTTTGTAGTTCTCCTGCATTTTCAAGAGCTGATTCTTTACCAACTTCTGGTTTCATTCCAGCACCTAACCCTTGTGTTAGTTTTCCTCCAATTTGTAAAACATTGATTTTTTCATTAGAAGATAGGTTTTTTAAAGCTTGTGCATCTGTATTGATAGCAACATATGAAACATCCAAATCATGAGTGTTAATCATATGAGCAATCATATTTCCACCTCCACCACCAACCCCTACAACTGTAATTTTTGGATTCATTTTAATAATGCTTTCTTCATTGCCTAATTCATTTTCTTGTTTGTCTAAAATATTACCTAAATTATTAATTGCTAAATCTGACATTTTTCACCTTTTAAATATAATATTTTCGCATTATATCAAAAACAAAATAAAAAAACAATAGTAAATTAATAAAAGATTAAGCAAAAAGATGTTAATATAAAAACAAAACAAAATAGAAGATTTATAATAAAAATAAAAAAGGCAAAAAAAATGAAACATCTTGAAGACCAAAGAAGAATAATAAACTCAAAGGCATTTAGAAGACTGGCAGATAAAACACAAGTTGTTTTTTCAATAGAAAGAGATGCTCAAGTAAGGTCAAGATTAACTCATTCTCTTGAAGTGGCTTCAATAGCAAAAGAGATAGCTTTGAATATAAGAAATATACATAAATATGAAATAAATGCAGAAGTAGCTTATAATGCTGGTTTATTACATGATTATGGAATGTCCCCATTAGGACATTTAGGTGAAAGAACATTACAAAATGTTTTTAAAGAAAAAGTAGGTCTATTTTTTGAAGCAAATGCAAATAATCTTGTTGTTATTGAAAAGAATTTGCCAAATATAAGCATGTTAACAGTGGTTTCAACAATAAAATATCCATATATGTTTTCCTCTGATGATAAAAAAAAAACAAAAGGTATTTATGAAAATCAATATAAGAAATATATTCCAATATTAAATGAATTGATAGACCTACAAAATCAATATCCTTCTATAAAAAGAAATAGAACTTATGAATGTGATATTATGGAAATTGCTGATGATTTGGCATATCTTATGAGTGATTTATATGATGCTATATCTGCATTCAAGATAAAAATCACAAAAGAAGAGTTATCAAAATATTTTAAAGAAGAAAAATTGGTAAATCCAGAATTATTTCTGGATTTATTAAATATTATAAATACTAAAAACCTAAAGAAATTAGAAGATATTAGAGAGCTAATGATACAAAATGTCTTTTTTAACACAAAGAGAAATATGTTTGATTTTAAAAATAAAGATTTAAAGAAATTAGAAAATATTATAAGAAAAATTGATTGGGATTTTTATATAAAAGAGTTCTCACTTTTAGAAGACAACCCAATAATAACAAAATATAAAAAATATTTAGAAGAGATAATAGATTTTGTAGAAACAGACCCTATGTATGTAGAAACAAATGTGATTATTTCAAATACTTATAAGAAGCAATTTAAAAATGCAATTGAAAATAAAAATTTAAGAAAGGCATATAAAATATTGCTAATAACATTGGCTGAATGGACCGATACAACAGTCAAAAACAAAATAGAAAGCCATAAGAATAATCTATTAGATATATAAAATCACATTTTATATTAAAATAAACTATTATTATTACTGTTATAATATATATAAAATAAAAAGGTAATAATAATGGGATTAAAGTCTTTTGATAAAGAAATAAAACTCTTAAAAAACTCTTACAACAAAACAAATTTTTTTATAAATAATGAAACAATAATAGATTTGTCAGGAACTGAAAGTGGTTATGAAATACTAATGGCTTTTGATAAAGATTTAAAAAGGAACATTAGTTTAATAAACACAATCATAGATGTAATAAAATATCCAGAAGAATATGGAGAAGAAGACATAGATATAGAAAAAATTCAATTAATAAAAACCAAACCTTTTCAGGAGTTATTGGAAATAAAATCAAAAACAGTAAGAAAAGAAAAAATAACAGAAATATTATTAAATGAGTTTTTTAAAAATACAGGAAATAAAGAAGAAATAATAAGATATAAAAGAATATATAACAAACCAAAATATTTAAAATTAATATATGACGCTTCTGATATATATGATTTTATAAAATATACAAGTGATAGAGTAAGAACAAATAAATTGGCAGAAGCAATTTTAGATGAAAAAGCAAGAAAAATAGAAGCATGGGAAGAAAAACATTATTTTGATATATATGCAAGTACATTTCAAGGAAAAAATGCTACTGTGTATATGGAAAAACAAACTAGTGTTATTTTAAAAAAAGGTGAAAATGGAAAATTTGAACTGATTCAAAATAAAAAAAATCTAAATATATATGAAGAATTACTAGAAGAGTTAAACAGTTCAATACATATCCATTCAATAGAAATTGATGAAGAATATTTTTTAACAAGAAAAAAAGAACTAAGAAGAGTATTAAAAGAATTAAAAACAATAAAAGATATTCTAAAATGGTCATTTTATCTTAAATTTAGAAAATTGGGGAGACATAAAGCAACTGGTATTACCTATCCTACATTAAATATATTGGCATTAGATGTTGAAACACCTTCTGCATTGATGCATGAATTAGGGCATTTAATACATCTAAATGGGGAATTTACAAAAAAAGAAGAATATAAAATATATTCATTTACAAAATATAATGATTATTCTGTTTTCAATGAAAATAAAATGAGAGAATATTCAAGTGTGGCAGAAGTTATAGCAAGAGCAATAGAATTTACATATGCTCTATATAAGGCAGATTTTGCAAATGTGTATGAGGCATATAAATCAAAAAAAGAATATAATGGTGAATTAATAAATGGTGATAATTTTATAGATATTTTAAAAAGAAACTCAATAGAGAATACAATAACACAATCTTTGGAAGAATATTCAAATGGATTAAATAACAACATATACTTTGATTTAAATAACAGAACACCAGAAGAGTTATTAGAATTTTATATACTATTACAAAAAACATTTAAATTTGAGAAGCAATTAGAAAAAGAAGAAGATATTTTTAAAACAGAAAATATAAATAGATTATTAGACTTTCACAATAGAAAAAAGAGTATAAGAAGAAAAAGAAAATATATAAGAGGAATAAAATCTTATAATTTAGAAATAGTAAAACTAATATTAAAAGAATATGAAAATGGTAATGTAGAAGCAATGAATAAAGAGGAATTTTTAACAAACCTGTTGATGTCAGATGATTTCAAATATAAAAATAATTTATATAAACTAGTTTTTGTAAACAATGAAGAGTATAAAATATCGGAAGAAGAAAAAGAGAATATTCAAAAAGAAATTTTAAAAAGATTATTATTTTCAGAAGATTTAAGGAAGCATAAAAGATTGTTAGAAAATCTTGTAAGTGAAAATATTATTCCAAAAGAATTGGAAGATAGATTTAATATACTGACAATAGAAAATTTTGAATTAAGTAAACTAGAAGAATATTATATAAAATATAAAGAAGGTTTATTAATTGTCAAACAACCAAATAAAGATACAGATATAAAAGAATATAAAAAATATTTAGGAATAATGAAATATTTGGAAGTATATTCAAAAAAAACAAATGGAATTGTAGAATTGTCAAAGGATGCAATATTTGATGAAAATTTTAAATTAACAGTTGGAGAAGGCACTTATAAATATTTAGGAAATGGTTCTAAATACATTGCCACAGGTGAATATATGTTATTTCCAACAAATGAAAAAAATAAATTGGTAAGAATAAAAATAAAAGATACAATAGTGAGAAATAGAGAAGAAGATTTAGAAGAAAAATTAATTGAATATAAAGATAAAACAGAAGAAAAATATATTATAGAAATAATGGATAGAAATGAAAGTAGATTTATAGATAGAAAAGGAAATTTTTTATTCATCAACAAAGAAACAAAAGAGATGTTTTCATATTCAAGTGATAATATAGATATAGTTGACTTTAAAATAAAAGAAAACAAACTTTTTATAAATGGAAAAGAGACACTATATATAATATCTGAAAGACCTCCTAGAATAACTATATATAAAGAAGAAGAAGATAGATTAATAATAAATGGGAAACAATTAATAAAACAGTATAAAGAACCTGAAATAAAATTAAGAATTATGGAATTATTTAAAAATGGATTATTAAAAATAATAGATGGAGAAAACAATGCAGAAGAAAAAATAAATGAATATTTTAATTTTTTTCAAAGAAAAAATTCTGAAAAAGATTTTTTACCTTCTGATATATTGTATACAGAGCCAGAAAAAAAAGAAAAAATTAAAAAAATATTATTAAAAAATATATTAAAAAATATGTTAAGAACAGATCTATCTGAAACAATGAAACTATTTAAAGACAAAGCAGAAGAGGTGATGATGGAATATATGAATATATATGATATAAGACAAGCTGATATAAAATTATTAATTCCAAATTTTGAAAATGAACAAATAGAGAATATAAACATATTCTTAAAAGAAATATATAAAATGCTTGAAGAAGTAAAAAAAGAATTATTAAAAGATATAGAAGAACAAAAAGATATAAATAAAGAAGTAAAAGAAGAAGTAAAAACATATGTAGAGTTCAGAATAATTGAAATATTCAAAAGAATATACCCAAAAATAAATGAAGAAAGAGAATACAGGGTAAAAGAAGAAATAAACAATATGATAAAATATTTATTTACAAAAGAAGATAAAATTGAAATAAGTAAAATAATGAATGAAATATCAAAAACAGAAGATAAAATGGATAATGATTTAAGAAAAGCTTACTTAAAAATAAAAGAGCAATTTAAAACTTCAAAAGCAAAAAAAACTGTTTCTGATATAATAAAATTATTTATAGATAATATAAATACAAATATAAATGAGAAATATGATTTGGAAAATAAAAATATTTTTCACTATATAGATAATTCATTTAGAAGAAATACAAAAACCGCAATATCAGATAAAAAAATATTAAAAAAATTATCTAATTCAAAAAACTTAAATAAAGTTATAGAATTAATATCTTCATATAACAAAGAATTTAGAATAGATATAAATAATTTCTCACCATATAACAGTGGGTTTGGTCTATTAGAAAAAACTTTAAATGAAGTAAGAGAAGAAGGACAATCAAAAAAAATAAAAAGATAAGAAAATTATTTTCTTGTCTTGAAAATTCCTCCTATTTTAAAGAAAACATAGAGTTTTCCATATTTTTTACTTTTAGAACATAAAAGACCAGCTTTATTAAACACTTTCTTCCCAAAAAACAATTCTCTAAAAGTAGCATAAAATTCTTCTTTAAAAAATAAAAATTTATAAGAAGTATTAAAAAAATCAATTAATGAAATATATTTTGTATAAAATATATCATTGTTCTTAATATAAATATTTTTTGAAGGTTTGATTTTAAATCTTATATATAAATCTCCTACGCCTTCTTTATGTAAAAGACCATATGAAGGAAATTTTTTTATTTGATCAATAGAAATACTTGGGGAGAATTTTAAAGTTCTTTTTCCATTTGGAAGATTTATTATAATATTAAAACCATTATAAAAATCTTCCAAAGAAACTTCAATAAATAAAAATAAATCAAATTTTAATTCAGAGGGTATGTTTTTTCTTTTTGATAAATCAAAGAAATTATTGTAAATATAGTCTAAATCAAATTGATATATATTTTCTTCTTTAAAAAACTTCATTGCTTCTTGATAATCATTATTGAGTTTAATGAACTCAAGTTTTGAAATTTCAGTTGGTTGATGAGGATTCATATCTGGGTGTAATTGTTTTGCAAGTCTTTTATATGTTCTCTTTATTTCATTTTCAGAAATATTGCCATGTTCAAAATTAAGTTGTTTAAAAAAAATATTCATATTTGTTCCTAAAAAATGTTAAAAATAATAAAAAAATAATATTCAATATAATATAAATTAATTAAACATATTATATACAAAAAAAAAATAAAAAGAGCAATAAAATGGATAACTTCAAGATTTTTTCAACATTTACAGGGGCAGGTGGGCTTGATATTGGTTTCAAAGGCGGTTTTAAATTATTTGGTAAAAGATACAAAAAATTACTGTTTGAAACAGTATACGCAATTGAATATAATAAAGAAGCATGTCAGACACTAAAAAGAAATAAAAAATATTTTAAGAATACAAAAATAATAAATAAAGATATAACAAAAGTGAATGAAAAAGAATTTAATAAGGAAGAGTTTGATTTATTATTAGGCGGATTTCCGTGTTTATCGTTTAGTATGTCTGGGAAAAGATTAGGTATAAAAGATGATATATCTGGTCAATTATATAAAAGTTATGCAAGATTTTTAAAAGAGTTAAAGCCTAAAATATTTTTAGCAGAGAATGTAAAGGGGATATTATCAGCAAATAAAGGTGAAGCTATTAAAATAATAATAAAAGAATTTGAAGAAGCTGGATATTCTGTATCTTATAAATTAATAAATTTTGCTGAATATGGAGTTCCTCAAAAAAGAGAAAGAGTTATTTTTATTGGTATAAGAAATGATATAGACAAAACATTTGAGTTTCCAAAAGAAATATCAAAAGAAAATAATATAAGTGTAGAAGAAGCTTTTAAAGGTGTAGGGGATATTGTTTTCAATAATGAAAAAATAAAACAAAGAGAAAAAACAACATTAATGTTAAAAGAAATTCCAGAAGGAGGTAATTTTAAAGACCTATCAGAAGATTTAATAATAAAAGCAACTCATTCAAATATATATAGAAAGTTAGATAGAAAAAAACCTTCATACACAATATTGGCAAGTGGAGGAGGAGGAACTTGGGGGTATCACTATGAAGAACCAAGGCTTTTAACAAATAGGGAAAGAGCAAGGATACAAACATTCCCTGATGACTATGTTTTTGAAGGTTCTATAGCTGAGGTGAGAAGGCAAATAGGAAATGCAGTTCCAGTGGTAGGAATATACTATATAGCAAAAGAGATAGAAAAGATATTAAAAGAGATAAATTAATAATCTTTTAAAGAACGTTTTATATCCATATCTTGTGTTTTCTTTTTAAGAGTTTCTCTTTTGTCATATAATTTTTTTCCTTTGACAAGAGCAATTTCAATCTTACATTTGTTTTTGTCATTAAAATAGATTCTCAATGGGACAATACTTAAACCTTCTTCATTTACTTTTTTGTATAATTTTAAAATCTCTTTTTTCTTTAAAAGTAATTTTCTAGCTCGAGTTTCTGATAATAATTTAAAACTGTTTTGTTGAGAATACTTTGAAATATGCATGTCAAAAACAAAAATTTCAGAATTAATAATTTTACAAAAACTATTTTTTAAATTCACTTGATTATTTCTAATTGACTTGACTTCTGAGCCTTCTAAAACAATACCGGCTTCAAACTTCTCTAAAATTGTATAATCAAAAAAAGCTTTTTTGTTTTTTGTAATCTCTTTCATTTCTTTATAATCCCTTAAATAATAGTTGATATTTTAAAGAATTATAACAAAAAAAAGCTTTTGAGAAGCTTAATAATTTTTAATTATATGTTATAATAAAAAATAATATTAAAATTATATATAAAAAAGGAGTTTTTGTGAAGATATTGGTTGTAGATGACAGTTCAACAATGAGAAGAATAATTAAAAATACACTAAAAAGGCTTTCATTTGAAGATGTTTTGGAAGCAGAAGATGGTTTGGAAGCTATTAAACAACTAGAAGAAAATAGTGATATAGATATAATAATAACAGATTGGAATATGCCAAATATGAATGGATTAGAATTAGTGAAATGGATTAGAGAAAATAATGTTCATAATATGAAACCAATAATTATGGTAACTACAGAAGGTGGGAAAAAAGAGGTTATAGTTGCTTTAAAGGCTGGTGTTAATAACTATATTGTAAAACCATTCACTCCACAAGTTTTAAAAGAAAAATTAAATATGATAATTGGTTGATTTAAGAAACTATTAAGAAACAAAATGATAGAATTTTGTTAAAAAAAAGAGGAATAAATATGGCATATTTTGATAATGTTAAAGTTGGTGATAAAGTATATGGACTTGTCTTTGGTAAAGGGAAAGTAAAAAGTGTCTGGGGGGAAGATAGTTTTTACTCATTTGAAGTTGAATATAAAAATGGTAGATATGTAGTTCCATATACAATTGAAGGTTTTCCTGGTTGGAATACAAGTAATTTTGATTTTCAAACAGTGTTTTACAGAAATGATATAGATAAAGAAAATTTTGATTTTTCTTATAATGATAAAGAGCTTTCAATAAAAGATATTATAAAGCTTAAAATAAAAAATAAGTTAGAAATAAAATGTCCTTCTGGGATTTGGCAATCTTCTACAAAATGTCCTTCTGATATTATGGAAAAATATCTAGAAGATAAAAAATTCAATATGTTTAGAAAAAAGACCAATGAATAAAACAAAATATTTAAAAAGAATTTTAAATGGTGTTTTAATCTGGTTTGTACTACAGATTCTTGTTTTTATGTTTGTTGGGTTGTATTTCCAAGTAAATGAAATGACAGAAATAGATGAAGTTATTTTAAAAATAACAAGAATATTGTCAATATGTTCATTAATATATTATATATATCTTGAAAAAAAAGAAGGAAATAGATTGGAAACTGAATTTTCAATATATTTAATGATACCATATATTAATATGACATTCGTTCCAATGGTCATATTGCATTATATATACAAAATATTTATAAAAATAAATAATGTAGATTTAAAAAAACTTTAAGATAAAGTGTGCTATAATTATTGATATTAAATTTAAAAGGAAATAAAAATGAAATTTTTAACGAAACTTGGATTGGTTGCTTTAGCAATTTCAGCAACTCTAATGACTGGTTGTTCTTCTAACAAACTAGATGTAAAAGAAAAAGTGAAAAGTGAAACAATGCAAAGTGAATTAGAGGGTGCTCCAAAATGGGTTATGGAATATCCGGATAATTCTGATTATATCTATGGTGTTGGTATCTCTGAAAACACAAATATGGACTTTTCATTCCAAAAAACAGAAGCTATGGGATATGCTCGTGATGAAATTGTCCGTTCTGTAAGTGTTAAAGTAAAAAATATGCTTAAATCATTTAAAGAAAGAACAGGAGGAGGAGAAAGTGCTACATTTGATAGAGTTGCAACAAATGTAAGTAAGCAAGTAGCAAATCAAACACTTAATGGGAGTCGTCAGGAAGATATGTGGATTTCAAAATCTGGAAGACTGTATGTTCTTGTATCTGTTAGTAAAGATAGTGTAAAAGAAAGTGTTAAAAATAAACTATCAACTTCTTTAAATAATAATAATGCGGCTTGGCAACAATTTAGAAGTAAGCAAGGTCAAGAAGAACTCAATCAAGAAATTGATAAAGAATTCAACTAATTAAACAAACTTTAAAGCACCTCTAATTAATAGAGGTGTAAAAAAAATAAAATCTTCATAAAAACTTTCTACAAAATAAAAAAACCACTTAAATCAAAAAAAAACAAAATAATATATAATAATCATAAATTAATTAAATTTAAAAGGAAATTTAAAATGAAAATCAATGGAAATACAACAAAAGAATTAAAAGATAGAAAACATTCATTAATAGTTAATACTTTTATAGGAAATGAAGAGATGGAAGAGAAAGAGATGGAAGAGAAAATTGCAAAAGAAAAAGAGAAAATTGCAAAAGAAACAAAAAAAACAGAAGTGATAGAGGGATTTAATTCAACAGTAAAAAAACAAGGTAAAAATTTTATTTTAACTACTTTTGTTAAATTGTCTGAAAAAATTTCAGAAGAAATAAATAAAATTAAAGAAAAAGTAAATAAAGATGGAGAATCATTAAAAATAGTATTAAATACAAGAACAGGGGATATTGCAATACCAAAAATTGTGGCAACAAAATTACAAAATATTGAAATATTAAAGATATTAGGAGAAAAACCAGCAATATCATTAGATGCTGAAGGTAAAAATTTTGAAATCTTTGGTGAAATGGTAAAATATAAAAAAGAAGAAGAAGAAAAATTATTCTTTTCCTCAACAATAGTTTCTTCTGAAAACAAAAAAGATGTTAAAAAAATAAAAGAAATAATAGAAAATATGGGGTATGAACCTAAAATAGAAAAATATAAAGATAAAGATGGTAATAAGAAATTTTCTCTAAAACTAACAATATTTCCAACAGCTTCTAAAGAGGATCTCAAAGAAATGATAAAAAATATAGATAAAAAACAATTCGGGGTGTTTAAATTAAGTGTTAATTCTTTAAATGAATATATAAAAAACTTTAAACCAATAGTAAAAGAACAGAAACAAGAAGAACAAGAAGAAAAAACAAAAGAAAAGAGCAAGAAAAAAAAAAAGGGTAAGGAGAAAAAGAAAGATAAAGAAAAAATTCAAGATAAAATTCCATTTTAAAGAGAAATAAATGAGGAAAGAAATAGAAAAAATATTAATAAAAATAGAGAATGAAGGGATATCAAAGGGATATCCTAAATTCAAACCAAACAGTAATGAAAAGTTAAATGTAACAATGAATTTTAAAACATTAAAAAATAATGATTTAAATAAAATTGATATAACAGAAGAAGAACAAAAATTATTAAAAAAGTTAAAAGAATTAGGAGATAAATCAGAAATAAATGAGGATGAAAAAAAAGAAGGATTAGATAAACTAAAGAAAGACAAAGAAGAGTTATTATCAAAAATGGCTGAGATAGCTGATTATATAGATAGTGAAGAAGCTATAAAAGAAGAAATAAAAATAAAAGAACAAGAGTTAGAACAATTAAACGAAAATTTAAAATTAATAAAGAAAACAATAAATATATTATCAGAAGAAAGTGGTTCAGATAGAAAAAGAAAAATGATTATTTCTTTAAGAAAAGAAATATTACATACAACAATGGAGACAATAAAAATTGGATTTAAAATAGAAGAATTAAAAAGAAAATCTAATGATAAAAAACAAAAAAGAGAAAATTTACAAACACCTACAATGACACCTACATATCAACAATAAGTCCTATATAGGATTTATTGTTAAACAAAATCAAAAAAATAGTTTTTTTATATATAATAAAATCAAAAAGGACTTTTATGATAAAAAGACTACTTATTCCAATTTTAATTCTATTATCAATAACAGCTTTAGAAGCAAAAACAATCAATTACTGTGAAGCTCCTATGAAGCCTGCTGCATTTTCAAATAAAGCAGAAGTAAAACTATATGATGAATCTGCAAAGATATATGAAAATTGTATAAAGAAATTTATTAAAAATACAAATGAAGAAATTCAAGAGAAAACAGAGGTTTTAAACAAAACAATAGAAGAATGGAATAAATTTGTTTCTGAACAATAGAAAAATAGGTCTTAAAAACAAAAAGTTTAGTTTTTTTAATAAAAAGCATTATAATCTAAAAAAATAAAAAGGAAGTGTTTTTAAATGAAAAAAAGGTATATATTCTTATCTTCTATAATATTTTTTTCAAATCTATTTGCAAATGATTTATTAGATACAAAATTAGAGTTATTAAATACAGTAAAACAAACAAATTTAGAATTACCTAAGTCTGTTAAATGTATTGAAACAGCAACCAATCTAAATAAATTAATACTTTGTATAGGAATAATAAAAAAAGAAAAAAAAGAAGTATTGAAAAAAAATAAAAAAACAACAGAGGAAAAACAAAAAAAAGAGAAGATAAAAAAACAAGAAGAAGTTGAAATAGATTTTATAATTAATCAAAAATTAACAGAAAAAGAAAAATTTGAATTAAGAAGAAAGGCATTTTTAGAAAAAAGAAGAAAAAGAGCAGAAGCAGCAAAAAAAGCACTTGAGCAAAGAAAATTAAAATTAAAAAGAGGTAACTAATGAAACTAAGTATAACAAAAACAGTAAAATTTATTACAATTGTGCCAATATTGGCATTAATTGGTATAGTCGGGTATGCAGGGTATGAGCAATATAATACATATCAAGAAACAATACCACTTGTGGAAAAAGTAAAAAACAATAATGAAATAGTTAAACTATTAGACCTTATAAATCAAGAAAAAGAATTAAGTTCTACATATTATGGTTCGGCAGGTGTGAAAAATGAAAAGAAGTTAAGAGACATATATACAAAAATAGATGCTAAGATATATCAAGTAAATAGAATAATAAAAAGAGAATATAATAAAGAAGAATTAATAGAAGATTTAAAAAAAATAGAAAAAATAAGAAAGAAAACATTAAACCTAGATATAGAATTTTCTCAAATGTTCAAATATTATACAGACCTTGAAAATGAATTATACAATCTAATAAAATCTCAAAAAATAGTTTCAAAAAATGCAGAAATAGTAATAAATAATATAAATTACTTAAATATAATAAAAACAATAAATCAAGTAAGTACTGAAAAAGCATTTGTCGCTAAAGCAATAGAAGAATATATACCATTAACACCAGAAGATATTAAAAATATGGAGGTTCTATTCAGTTCTTCAAAATATATAGAACCACAAGGATTATTAAAAAAAGATATACAAGATAAAATAAAAAAATTATCTGAAAATATATATAAAATAGAAAAAGAACTTTCAGAAATGAAAAATAATATTTCATATTCTGCTGAAACAGGTGAATTTGTTACAAAAAGAGTTGATTGGGAATTAAAAGAAGATGAAAAGAAAGATTATATTAAAACAATTAGAAAGATATTAAATCAAGATACAATAAAAGAGATTCAAAACACAGTTGAATTACAACAAATAACTTTTCTGATAATAGCTGGTGTATTATTATTAGCATTGTTATTCTTAATAATGTCAAATAAAGTATCAAATGCTTTACAAAACAATATTAAAGATTTAACAAAAACTTTTAAAAGTTTGTCAAAAATATCTGGTCATGAAGAAGATATTGACCTTGATACAACAGAAGGTCAAAAAAATGCTTATGCTGTTATAGAAGATTCAATACAAGTTCTTAAAGAATCAAAAGATAAAGCGATTAAAGCAAATGAATCAAAATCTATGTTCTTAGCTAATATGTCTCATGAAATTAGAACTCCTTTAAATGGTATTGTTGGATTTACAGAGCTATTAACTCATACAAAGCTAGATGAAGAACAATTAGAATTTGTTGAAACAATAGAAAAAAGTTCAGAAAACCTATTAAGTATTATCAATGATATCTTAGACCTTTCAAAAATTGAAAGTGAAAAAATTGAGATTGAAGAAATTGTATTTGATCCTTTATTCCACTTTGAACAAGCAGCAGAATTATATGGTGCAAAAGCGGCAGAGAAAAATATAGACCTTTCTTTCTATATAGACCCATTATTGAATGAATATAATATCAAAGGAGACCCTACAAGACTAAAAGAAGTTATTATTAACTTAATGTCAAATGCTGTTAAATTTACTCCTAAGAATGGTAATATAAAAGTTAATATCATAACAAAAGGTAGAGATAAAAATGATAAATTAAAAGTTTATTTTGAAGTTAAAGATAGTGGTATAGGAATTGAAAAAGATAAAATAGGATTAATTTTCCAAGCATTTTCACAAGCAGACAGTTCAACAACTAGAAAATTTGGTGGAACTGGTCTTGGTCTAACAATTTCTTCAAAATTTGTAGAATTAATGGGAGGTAAATTACAAGTTAAAAGTGAATATGGGAATGGAACAACTTTCTATTTTGAAATTCCTTTTGAAACTTCTGAATCTAAAAACCCAAAAATAAAAAATATCTTTGAAGGAACAAATGTTACATTTATCCATTCTAAAAAAACAAAAGCTCAAAATGAGAATATCATAAACTATATGAAATATATGGGTATTAAAATTACAGAAGCTTTAAATAGTAATCAAATGAAAGAAGCAGATAACAAATCAAAAGTTCATGCTTATCTTTTAGATTATGATTTTATATTAGAACAAGCACAAGAAGAAAAACAAAAATTCTTAGATATAAATGAAAAGCCTTGTTTATTAATTATAAAACCAACCTTAAGTAAAAATGAAAAAGAATTTTCTCAAAAAGAAAATGTAAAATATTTATTCGAACCAATAAGTTTAACTAAAATCAATAAACTTATAACAACATTCAAAGATAAATTAATACATAAAGAGATAGAAGAAAAAGTAGAGGAAAGAAAAAAAGATAATAAAAAAGAAGAAATAGTAGAAGAGGGATTGATTAAAAATAAAGAATTTACAGGAAAAGTTCTTGCGGCAGAAGATAATATAATAAATCAAAAACTAATAAGAAAAACATTAGAAAAATTCAATTTACAAATTGATATAGTAGATAATGGAGAAAAAGCAGTAGAAGCAAGAAAAGAGTATGAATATGACATTATATTTATGGATAATAATATGCCAATTATGACAGGTGTTGAAGCGACTCATGAAATATTAAAATGGGAAGAGTTAAATAATGTAGAGCATATTCCTATTATTGCTATAACAGCAAATGCATTAAAAGGTGATAGAGAAAGATTCTTAAATGAAGGTATGGATGAATATATAACAAAACCACTAAATAAATCTGATATTGAATCAGTTCTTAAAAAATTCTTTGGTTCTAAACAAATAGAAGAATTTATAGAAAAAAACAAAGGATAAAAAATGGCAGAAAATAATGAAATATTAACAATACTAAGTGTTGATGACGATTTGATTAATACAAAATTGTTGTTAAGAATGTTAAATAGATATACAAATATAAAAGAAGTAATTACAGCAGTTAATGGACAAGATGCTCTGGATAAGTTGGAAAAAAGAGAAGATATAAATCTAATACTATTAGATATTCAAATGCCTGTTATGACAGGTATGGAATTTTTAGATGAAAGGGCAAATAATAATGAAAAATTAGCTAATATACCTGTAATTGTGCTAACTACTGATGAAACTAAAAAAACAGAAGCATTAGATAAGGGTGCTACTGATTTTTTGGCAAAACCTATTAGAGAAAAATTGTTATTTGAAAAACTTGATATAATTAAAGAATTATATGAAGATTGATTATTGATTTAAAATAAAATGGTCTGGGTGGCAGGATTTGAACCTGCGACCACTTGTTCCCAAAACAAGCATTCTACCAGACTGAACTACACCCAGATATAAAAAATCATTAAATAAATTTAAATTGGTGCACCTACCAGGACTCGAACCTAGCTCCCACGATTAAAAGTCGTGTGCTTCACCAACAAAGCTTTAGGTGCATATTTTTGGTACTCCATATGGGATTCGAACCCACAACCTCTACATTGAAAGTGTAGTGACCTAACCAGTTAGTCCAATGGAGCATTATAAATAATTTGGGGTGACTGATGGGGATTGAACCCATGACATCTTGTGTCACAAACAAGTGCTCTACCACTGAGCTACAGCCACCATTTTTTTAATTTTATTGGCTGACTCGGAAGGGTTCGAACCTTCAAAACCTTGGGTCAAAACCAAGTAGCTTTACCATTTTGCTCACGAGTCATTATAAACTTGGTCTGGGTGGCAGGATTTGAACCTGCGACCACTTGTTCCCAAAACAAGCATTCTACCAGACTGAACTACACCCAGATATAAAAAATCATTAAATAAATTTAAATTGGTGCACCTACCAGGACTCGAACCTAGCTCCCACGATTAAAAGTCGTGTGCTTCACCAACAAAGCTTTAGGTGCATATTTTTGGTACTCCATATGGGATTCGAACCCACAACCTCTACATTGAAAGTGTAGTGACCTAACCAGTTAGTCCAATGGAGCATATTAATATAAAAATTTGATTTGAATGATTGTTTGAAGATAAGTATAAAAAAGGAGATTTTGTCCTTTGATTACTTATCTAAAAGCAATCAAAAGACATATTTTGATTACTTCTAAATAGGTTTATGTTCCTGTTCAGATTTTTTAGGCATAGGAATAGCATGTTTAACTTCAATCATATGTTTAATAACAGTATTTGTTTCGTAAATCTTATTCATTACTATTTCCTTTATTTTATTTATAGTTAATTTATTTTATTAAATAAATAACTAATCTAAACTTTAATAAAAAGCTTAAATTAATCATTTAAAAACTTTAATAGTTGGTGGTCACAACTGGGATTGAACCAGTGACACCTAGATTTTCAGTCTAGTGCTCTACCGACTGAGCTATGTGACCAAATAAATGGTCCCATTGGGTGGAATTGAACCAACCTCCTCTAGTTTTTCAGACTAGCGCTTCTACCTAGTTAGCTTCAATGGGTTTGAAGTATTCCTTAATTATTTATATTAATGTCCTACTTCAAACCTTATTGAATACCTAAATAAGAATTGAGCAGGACCTAATAAATGTAAAAAATTTCATTTTTAAATCCTTGTTAAAATAATACTTGAGTTTTCACTCAAAGAAATCTTATTAATAAAGTATAAAACTTCTTTGAAAGAAAAGTGTATGCAAAAAAAAAGGGGAAGAAGCTTAAAAAAATAAGCCCTTCCCCTTTTCAAATTTAGATAAACTGAATTAATCAGCCATCTGTCTCCGAAAAGGAGTCGAAAAACTTATGTTGTTCAATTTCTGGTTTAAATTGAAATGGTTGTTTAAATACTAATTTCATAAAATTTCCTTTGTTTTTTATTTATTGATAATGACATTATACAATATTTTTTCTTAATTTTTTCTTAAATTAAAAAGAATTTCAAAATTCTTTAAATTTATGCTTAATTAAAAAGCCAACTAATCAATGGAGGTAAATTTTTCTTTTCTTTCATTTTACCTATATATTTATATTCAGGGAAGCTATTAGGATTTATAAAAGATATAAATTCTATCTCTTTTTTTATTTTGTTATAAACAATTATCTGATAAATATGTTCATTAACAAAAATCTCTAATAGTTTGTATTCTAATCCTTCTGTAACATTAAGAGAATAAGGTTTGAATATTTTCTTATATGAAGCAAAGATATCTTCAAAGCTATCATTTCTTTTAATTCCTAAGTGTTCAACATAACTATCGTTATATAAATTTATTTTAAAGATTTTATTATTATGTTTAAAGCAACTAACTAAAAAGTTATCCTTTCCTCCAATTACCTTAAATGTACTTTTTTCATTATTAGAAAAAACAGGAGCTAAATTCTCTATTTGAGAACAGCTTCCATTTAATTTTAAATTAAGGGGAAAAACATTGTCTATCTTGTTTTTATAAGAAGATATAGAATCTGCAAAAGCAAAAGAACTAAAGAATAACAATAAAATAAAAATTTTTTTCATTTATTTACCTTTTTTTGTATTTAATTGATAGAATTATAATAAAAATATATAAAAAAGAAAATTTTAAGAATAGAAAAAAAAGAGCATTAAAAAATATTTTATTAAAAAAAATCCCAAATTTAAACAAAAGTAAAAATATCAATATAATAAAATAAAATTGAAAAAAGGTAAATAATGGAAAATCTTACTAATTTTAAACCAGAGCATCTATTAATAGGAATAACTATTTTTTCTATATTATTTGGAATTATTTTACATTTCTTAATAAATGAAAGTGGAAAAGAAAAAAAGAAAAAACAATTGCCAAATAGAAAATATAAAGAGTTTGATACAACAAGATCAAAAGAAGAGTTTGATATGGATGATGAAGAAATCAAAGATTTTATTGTAGAATTAAAAGAGCAAGTAATAGAAGAATTACCCCAAATAGAGGAATATATTAAAAATAAAGATTATATGAATCTTAAAAGTTCTGTTCATAAAATAAAAGGTTCCGCAGTTAATCTTGCAGAAGGTGGAATAGCAGAAGCTTTATATGAGTTCAATCATTATTTATCAGAAAATGGAACGGATGAAAAGATAATAAATGAATTTTATGAAGATGTAAAATATTTTAATGAAAAGTTATAAGATAGAATGGTTTTAAAACCATTCTATCTTATAAAAGAAAAAATAACTTATTTATAAATTATATCTATCTAACTACACAAGAAAAAGAAACTCTCTCAATATTATGTCCAACTTCTTTTGAAGAATTAAAAGAAACTATTTTATTTTGTTTTAAACAAACTTCATTAGCCTTTTTTTCAAAAACATCGTATGAAATTTTGTCTGTTCTATAATCAACAATCATAAAATTCTTTTTAATATCAAATTCAACAATATTATAATATTTCTTATTAACATTGATATCTGGTTGAGAGCTACAAGCAGATAATAAAACTAATGAAGTGGCAGAAAGTATAAAATTTGATAATATATTTTTATTCATATTTAAACCTATAATTTAATTTAATTAGATTATAAATTGAAAAAAATATATATGAAAATTTAAAAAATTATTTCACAATTATCAAATGTTTTTATTTCTTTATTATTATATTTGTTAAAAACTATAACAACAGTTTTATTTTGAGATATGTCAAAGAGAGAAAAGGAATAAAGAGAGTAATCAAACTTATAGTCTTTGTTATTCTCTTTTATGTAGAAGAAATCAGTATTACTCAATTCTTAAATAACCCTTTTATTTTATTATAAATTGTAGTGAATAAATGAACAATATCATCTTCCAGAACATGATTTACTTTTGATTTTGATTCATCATAACCTTCAAGGTGTAAATTATATTCTTTTATTTTTTCTGTAACTGTTTTTGTTTTGTCTTTTGCTAACTTATCAATAACAGACTCGATAGATTCCTTATTTTCTTCTTTTACTACTTCTTTTTTATTAGAATCCAAAAATTTTTGTTTTGTAGTTTTTGCTTCTGATTTTGACTTTGTTTTATTTTTTTTAACAGTAGTAGTTTTTTTCTTTTGCGTCTCATTAGGCTTATTCTTATTATCAACTTCTACTTTTTCAACACTATTATCTTTTGTTCCTTCAAATTTTATATTCAAAGAAATTACTTTTTTTCGAATAGATTCAACAGTTCTATTAAAAGAATATTCAGAATTTATTTTTTCAATATCTTCATCTGTTGCTGTTTCAATAGATATTGTATTTGTAAATACTTTTGTTAAAATCTCTAAATCACTTTTACTCCATCTTCCAGTTTTATATTTTGTTGTTGAACTCATTTGTTCTCCTATATTTTAAATTTATTAATAACATTATAATAAAAAAAAATCAATTTTTTTCTATATGAAGAGTTCTTGTTGGGAAAGCAAAATCTAGATTATTTTTCTCAAAAATTTCCCATATTTTCATATATACTTCTTGTCTAATGTCCATAAATTCACCCCAATTAACTGTTTTTGTATAAGCATACAATAAAATATCAACACTGGAATCTGAAAACCCAACAAGTTTGACAAATAATGTTCTTTTAATGCCATATGTATCTTCAATTGAGATTAGTTTATCTTTTTTCTCTGTTGGGAGGTCTTCAAAATGTTTTCTAGGTGTTGAAATATCTGGATGATTTTCAAGCATTTCATTAATTTCATTGATTGCATTATTAATATCACTTCTTTTACTGTTATATGTGAGACCAAAAGTAGTTTTTATCTGTCTTCCATATTTTCTTTTATTCCAATTAAGTATAGGACTCGAAGCTAATACAGAGTTTGGAATGGTGATCAATCCATTTTCAAATGTTCTAATCTTAGTATTACCAAAAGATAAACTAGAAACAGTTCCTTCTACACCATTTACTTCTATCCAATCTCCTTGTGAAAAAGAATCATCCATAATAATCTTAACAGTTCCAAAGAAATTACTTAAAAGGTCTTTTGCTGCAAAGGCAATAACCATACCGGATAACCCAAGACCTGTTAAAATACCTGAGATATTAACACCCCAATAGTGTAAAAGGACAATAAAGGCAACAAGTGTAATTAAAACCTTTATTGAAGATAATCCAAGATTGACTAATTCTTTTCTCATAGACATTTTCTGTCTATATTTATTGGAGTGTAATAATATAGAGAATGTTGAACTTACAAATGTTAATAAAAACCAATAAAATGATAATATATAAAAAGTATTCAATATTAAATATACAGTATCTGAAAACTCTTTGTTGTAAAAAAGGACAAGTAAAGAGACATGAATGGAAGTTACAGACATAATTGCCAATAAAGGGGCTTTCATTTTTAAACTGTTTTCATGATAAAGTTCATTATGTTCTATATCTTTGTTTGAATATTTTTTTGAAATAAGATATAAAATACCTTTATTAAAGAAAATACCTAAAATTATAAAGAATATTAAAACAACAAATGTAACAATAATTCTACCAACATCTAAATTATAATTTGATAAAAAAGAATTAACTCCATTTAAATTGATATGCTTATTGTTATTGATAAGGTCTATATATTCATTTATATATAAATCTTTGATGATTTTTTCACCAAAATTTATTTTATTCTCTAATGCTATATATTTTAAAAAATCTTCAAATAAAATAAAGTCAACTTTAAATTCTTTAAAGAGTGTATATGCTTTTTGTTTCTGTTTTGTCATAATACCATTAAGGATATCTTCCTTTAAAATAGCATTAAAGTTATTATAATCATTGTCAGAAAGCCAAAGTTTTTCTTTATTGATATAATCAATAATCTCTTCTTTCTTTGGATTTGTATCTAAAAATAAAATGAATTTATATATTTTTGATTTAATATCTCTTTTTAATAAATCAAAAGTATCTCTATAGATTGGAAGTGTTGAATTTAATCTCCCATTATTATCAATTCTTCTATTTAAAAAATTAATAGCCTTTTGATTTTCCATTTCATTGAAAAATTGATTGTTAATAGTTGTATCTATTTTTTCTTTTTTATTTATCTCCTTATATATAGAAGAAAACAATTCTTCATTTTTCAATAAAATCTTATCTATTTCTTCTGGGTTATTTTTAGAAGAAGGGTATAAAAGTAAAGTATAATTCTTTTCTAACTGTGTTAAATTAGACCAGATATTAATGACTGGTGTATTAGCTTTATCAAGGTCAACAGCAAAAACACTATTGAAAAATAATAAAAGTAGTAAAATAAATTTCAAAATAAAATCCTTTGTATATATAAAGTATAAAGATAATTTTATAAAAAAAAACCTTAAAAAGATATAAATTTCAAAAATTTTTAAATTTAAGAAAAAATTAAGAAAAAAAATGATATAATGCTATTATCATTTTAAATAACTACTATTTATTGTGAGCAAAAATTTTAAAAAGGAAAACCATGAAAGCAAATACTTCAATAGTAATGAATTCAATTATTACAACTGTTAAAACAATTGCTATTGCTGTGATGGCTATTAGTGGACTGGATAGTAATATGTCTGGTGCTAGTTCATGGTCGGATACGCTTAAAATTTAGGCTTTCAAAATTTGCCTTTTGATTGCCTAGGTTTAGGTAGTCAAAGGGGAAACCTCTTTTTCTACTTAAATCAAAAAAATCATTAAAAAATTTAACTGCTGGATTAGCACAATTGGCTACTGCACTCGACTTGTAATCGAGAGTCTATAGGTTCGAATCCTATATCCAGCACCAAATGGAGAGTTGGCAGAGTCTGGTTTATTGCACTGGTCTTGAAAACCAGAGGAGGGTTAAACCTCCCAAGGGTTCAAATCCCTTACTCTCCTCCAAATGCAGGAATGGTGGAATTGGCATACACACTAGTCTTAGGAACTAGCACCTTTATGGTTTGAGGGTTCGAGTCCCTCTTCCTGTACCAAAAAAAATAGTGGATTAGCTCAGTTGGTTAGAGCACTCGACCGATAATCGGGGTGTCACAGGTTCAAGTCCTGTATCCACTACCAAAAAATAATGGAGAGTTGGCAGAGTCTGGTTTATTGCGCTTCCCTGCTAAGGAAGTGAGGTTTGTTAAAAGCCTCCAAGGGTTCAAATCCCTTACTCTCCTCCAAAAGAAAGACGCTGTAATTCAACTGGTTAGAAGTTTGGACTGTCAATCCATTCGTTGCGGGTTCGAGTCCCGTCAGTGTCGCCAAAAAATTGGGGTGTTAGCTCAGTGGGAGAGCATCTGTTTTGCAATCAGAAGGTCAACAGTTCAAATCTGTTACACTCCACCAAAAAAAATGCGGATATAACTCAATTGGCTAGAGTGTCTGCCTTCCAAGCAGAATGTTGAGGGTTCGAGTCCCTTTATCCGCTCCAAAAAGACGAATTAGCTCAGTTGGTCAGAGCAATGGTCTCATATGCCATAGGTCATAGGTTCAAATCCTATATTCGTCACCATTAAAATATTCTGGATTAACTCAGTTGGTAGAGTGGATGACTGTTAATCATCAAGTCATAGGTTCGAGTCCTATATCCAGAGCCAAAAAATAGGAGTTTGACGCCGAATGGTTAGGCACTTTCCTTACAAGGAAGAATATGCAGGTTCGAATCCTGTAACTCCTACCAAATCAATAATAGGGACATAGTTTAACAGGTTTAAAATCGGGGATTCCAAATCCCTAGCTGAGAGTTCGAGTCTTTCTGTCCCTGCCAGTTAATGTCAAATTAAATATGCTTGTCAATGTAAGAATTACTTTTGTATTTAAATTGAAATATCTTATATTTTTCTTTAATATTTTTTAAAAATTCTTGATTTAATTCTTCTTCGAGAGTAATATCAATTATTTTATAATGTATAATAAAATTATCTTGTAAGAATACATCCTCAATTTTGTTAGAATTAAAAATATATAGAGAAACTTTTTTTTTGATATCTGTGTTTTCAAATAAATTTTCAAGATTTTTATTTTGAATATATGGATTTATATTACCAATATAATTACTACCATTTTCTATATCATTTCTAAATTCATTTTTAATAAATTTTTTAATGCTGTTCTTTTTATTAAGTATTTGTTCAATCTTATTTTTAACTTCTTCAAAAGAGAAAAACTTGTCAAATGATTTACCATTTAAAACATAAATAAAAGCACTATTTTTTTTAAATTCAGGCTTACTAACAAGAAGATTGTTATTTCTTCTGTAAAAAGATAATAGATTTCCTTTTTTAATGGATATATTGCTATCTAAAGAAGAATAAACCATATATTTATCTTTATGTTTCTTAAGTAATATCTTATTCTTTAAAACTCTCTTTTTAAAATCTTCATTACTTTCATTATTATCAATATTAAAAGTGTATTTATCAACTATGATAAAATCTTCCTTCTTAAAATCATTTATGTTAGAGTTGTAATAAGATTTTAAATCAGAAATACTAATATTAGAATCTCCACTAATATTAATATCAGATACATCAGTAATTGAAATAACAATCTCTTTACTAATCTTAGAAAAAGAATATAAAAAATCTAAGTCAAAAGAAGTATTAAACCCTTTATCAAAAAATATATTTGATTTTTTAAGTAATAAATCTTCTCTTAATCTATCTTCAAATTCTGAAGGTTTGGAATTTATTCTTCTTAGAAATTCAAAATATTTCTTTTTATCAAAAGAAAAATCTGTTTGAAAATATGGAATTTTTGATAAATATTCAAAAACCTCTTTATCAGAAACAGATAAAAAAAGTTTTTTATCAGAAAAATATAATGTTTTATATTTAAACTTTAAAAGTTCTATAGCCTCTTTATATAAATCATTGTATTGTTTGTTTTTTATTTCTTCAAGAGTTTTTCTACCTTTACTATTATTAAGAAAATGGTATTTTAAAGCTAATAAATTATTTATAACTCTATCAACTTCTTGCTTAGTGATATCTTTTTCATAAACTGTATCAATTATATTATTGTTTTTAAAATTATAACTACCCCAGCCTAAAAATCCAGCACCTACAAATGTAAATACAACAATAGAATATATAATATTTCTAATATAGTGATGTCTTTGAAAAAATTTAATCATTTATTTGTCCTTTTCTTTATTCTTTTCAATATTTTCTTTAATATCTATATAATTATGTAGTTTTTGAGAAAAAGAAAAAAAAGAACTATTTTTTGGTATATATTTTAGAAAAATTTTAGAATTTTTAAAATCATTTTTTAAAAAGTTTTTAAAAGAGTAATAAAAAGCTACATAGTCAGAATATAAATTATCATCTGAAACATATTTTAATGCTTTGTTATTATTGAATTCAGTAATTATATTTTTATAAGAAGATAAATCACTTTCAACACTTGCATTACTATCATTAGAAAAATAAAGTTCATATAATAATTCATTTTCATTTTTCAATTCTAAAAAATTTTTATTTTCTATAATATTTTGGATTTTGTCTTTTTTGAAGTTATTTACTATTTCAATAGAATAATTAGTTGTAAAGGCTACAAGTAAAAAAGCTAAAAAATATTTGATTCTAATATCAGTACTTTTAAAAAATATAAAAGAAGATTTTAAAAAATGTGTTATGCTTAATTCTTTATGTTTTGTTATGTGAAGTTTGTTTATTGTATTGGAATTGTTTTTTGTTTTTTTTAATTTTCGTTTCATTCCCAAGATATAATCCTTTTTTTTTTAAATGGATTATACTTGAAAAGATAAAAAAAATCAATAGATTTAAAGATTATATCCTATAACAGATACTGTTTTTTGACCAGATTTTATTTTAAATGCCATTTCTTCTTCTTTAAGTTTTTTTTCAAATTCTGATAATTTATTTTTTAAAGATTTAAGTTTATTTTCATCTGTTTCTGAAACAATAAAATCAGGGTTATCACAAATAGGACAAGCAATGGCTTTCATTTTAAAATCAAAGAAGTCTTCAATTGGAAGATCTTGTTTGGTAGCAGTTTCAATAATGTTATCAAGTCTTTTTTCTGTTTTTTTAACATAAAAATCTCTATGAACAGAAGTTTTACAAACAGAACAGCTTTTACTATTACTTTTTTGCTCTGATATTTTTTTAAGCATAAGCTCTGGGAAATTTAAAAAGTTAGAGATGCTTTCATTTAGTTTATCAACTAAATTTCTATAAACTTCACTATCTTCAAAATCTTCTAAAGGCTCTAAATATTTAATATAAACAATATTATATACTTGATTTATATCTTCTAAATATTTTAAAGCATCTTCTTTTGTAGGGAAAACAATATTTCTAAAAGTGATTTCTTCTTCTAAAGAAGTTTCACTTTTAAAAAAATCTCTAATATCTTCTAATGAAGATAAGCTATTAGGAACATTTAAGATTTGCATAAAATAAAGCCTTAAAATTTAATTCCAAGAGAAATACCTGCATAAATTTCACTCTCAATTGTATTAACAGGAGAACTATCAACATCATAAGGAGTGCCTACAACATTATAAGATTTTCCAACATTTGTTACATCTTGATATTGTGCTGATAATCTAACAAATGCATGTCTGTTAATTGGTTGAGTATAATATACTTCATATACATTACCTCTTGTAGATAATTTTTCACTATTATCATTTGAGCCAGGTGTAAATGAAATAAAGTTTTGACTTCCATGGTTGAATTCAAACCCAACTCTTGGGTTATTATATTCAGGTGCATCAAATTTATATCTTACACCAGCCCAAACAGCCCAACCATTAATGTTTTTGCTGCTATTAGCAGCAGTTCCTAAAAGAGTTTCTCCTGCTGTAATATTTCCAGAAGGCATTGCTGTTGATAAAACACCATGTATAAATGCAGTAAGACCACTTTTATATAAATTTGGGAATTCTAAATAAGAAGTAATTAATCCAACATCTCCCATATTTTGACCTTGTGAATTATATAAATCAAAAGCTTGAACATATGATATTGAAAACTCAGAAGGAGAATTTTTTCCTAATTTAGTTTGAAAAAAGAGACCAGCAACTTCTGTATTTTTAATAGTATCACTAGAAGACAAAGGTTCCCCTGTTGTATTGTCCTGTATATATCTTGAATAACCTATTTTAAACTTAGAACCATGAAGCTTTAAATAATGATCAGTGTTTAAAGTAAATTCAATCCCATCAGAAGCACCATCAAAAGCTAAAGCAGAAACCATAGATTTTCTAGTTGTGTTTTCCTTAAATTGAATGGAAGGACCATCGGAACTAGGTAATCTACCGACAGATAATGTCATTGGAAGATTGCTGTCTTTTGCAATAGCCCACTTAACATAAGCTCTTTCCATATAAACTGCTGAACTTCCTGTTCTCCTACCTTCATAAACATCTGAATAATTATTTATTTGGTGTTCTATAAAACCAGAACCCCAATCTTTAACCATAGATAATCTTCCAAAAAATTGCATATTTTCAGCAAAATCACTTTTCATATTAAGCCTAACTCTTGAATAAAAATCAACGTTGCTTCTAACATCACCATTTGTAAACTTATAGCTAATATAATCAGCATCTTGGTTCATAGTAAGACCCCAAGAAATCTTATCTGCAAGAGTAGAAGCTTCAATATCATCAGAGCGTTCTTCCATATCAATAATTGCTTCTGTTGTCTCTTGTGCTTTTTCAATTAATGTATCATTAATTTTACTATTAGCATTAATTTCCTCTTTTAAGATTTTCATCTCTTCTTTTAAGATTTTTATCTCTTGCTCTAAGGCTACTGTATCTGTTGAAGCAAATAAACAAGTTGATAAAACACTACTTGCTAACAAGCTCAAAATTATTTTGTTTTTTTTCATAAAATTCCTTTTTTAACAAATTTTGTAATTAACTTTAATTATAAACTAAAAAATAAAATTATAATTATTTTTTAAGAATTAGACCATATCATTGTTTTCTTCAATATGTCTTCTTTTTCTTAATTTTCTTTTTTTGAATTTTTTTAATTTATCAAGTCTATTCTTAATATTAAGTTTTTTTTGGTTATCTATCTCTTTTAATTTTTTTAATTCTTCTTCTTTTTTTTGCTTTATTAAAATAGATTTTTTCAATTCTTCTTCTTTTTGCTTTTTAATCTGTTCAAGTTCTATTTTTAATTTTTTTATTCTTTCTTCTTCCTGCTTTTGTTTTTCTAAAAGAGTCTTCAATTTATCTTCTTGTGCTTTTGTTGTAATATTTTTCTTCTTATTCTTTAAAATTGACTTTTTTAAATCTTGTTCATATTTTTTTATCTCTTCTTTTTTCTTTTGTTCTTCTACCTCTAATGCCTTTTGTTTCTCCTCTTTTAATTTTTCTTGCTCTGCTAAAGCTCTCTGTTGTTCTTTTATTTTCTTTTCAATAGCAAGTAATTTGTTATTAAAATCATCTGCTTGAGAACTACTAGCCAAGATACTTAAAATACCTACTGAGAAAATTATTTTTTTAATCATTATTTATCCTTTTTACAATTTCTAATTAAATATTTTTTAAGTGTGCCAATATTTTTATCAGATACTTTATTTAATTTGTATTTTCTAAATTTATATTTATTTCCAAATATAAAAGACCATTGCTTACAAGTTTTTGAACGTGGTTTTAAATCAAGTTTTTCAGCTAATAAATGAATATTGTCTGATTGATAAATTTCTTTATCTTCAACATAAGAAATACCTTGTAATCGTTTTAAGCGCTCATTATGTCTTTCAAGAGATTTTTTCTTTTCTTCTTCAAGCTTTCTTAATCTTTCTTCCTCTTTCTTTTTAGCTAGTGCTATTTTCTTTTCTTCTTCAAGCTTTCTTAATCTTTCTTCCTCTTTCTTTTTAGATAGTGCTATTTTCTTTTCTTCTTCAAGCTTTCTTAATCTTTCTTCCTCTTTCTTTTTAGCTAATGCTATCTTCTTTTCTTCTTCAAGCTTTCTTAATCTTTCTTCCTCTTTCTTTTTAGCTAATGCTATCTTCTTTTCTTCTTCAAGCTTTCTTAATCTTTCTTCCTCTTTCTTTTTAGATAGTGCTATCTTCTTTGCCTCTTCAATATCAATATGTTCTTTAAAACCATCAATAAAATCTTCTTCCTTTTTAATATCAATTGAAAAATTGTTTTTTGATAGATTTTGTTTCAAATCTTTTAAATGATTTGTATATTCAAGAATAAGGTTTTCTATCTCTTTATTTCTATCAGGATTTGTTTCTGTTTTTAAAAGATATTGAGATATTTTAATAGCTTCTTCATATTTAGATATAACAATATTAAAATAATTTATTTTATCTTCAAGATTATTTTCTTTCTGTTTTTTTATATTAGTAAAATTCTTACTATCATATATTTTACTGTGATTTAAATGAGAATAATCAAAGTTCTCTAATAATTTTTGAGATTTTAATAATTTTTCAAATCTAGATATCTTCTTTAAAATATCATTCTTTTGTAAATATAAAACCTTTCTGCCATGTTTGAAGTTATTAATCTCTGTCTTGTCTTTTGATTTTTTAATCCTTTTTAACAAATCAAAAATTTTATTATTAATAACATGCTCATTGTTTTTAAGTATATTGATTTCTTCTTTAATAAATTTTTCCTTTTCAAGAAAATCACTTGAAAATAAAGAAGTTTCTAATAAAAGAATGGATATAATGATACTAAAGTGTATTTTTTTCATAAAAAAATATCCTTTTTTTTGTAAATTTATTTTTTTAATTATAAATAAAAAAAAGAAAATAAAAAAAATTATAATTATTGATAATATTAAAAGGAATGAAAATAAAATGGAAAACAACAATGAAATAGAGGTTTTTTGGGGGATTTTTAAAGCAAAATTCATAAATTCTGGAAGTTTACAAAATTATTTAAAAAGAATGAAAAAAGATATAGAAAAGATAAAAAAGAAAAAGTTAAAAAAAGAAAAAGTTAAAAAAATACAAAAAAAACTTATATATATTGTTGAAAACCATCCATTAATGAGTTCAAAATTTGAAGATATAATAAAAATAGAGAATAAAGAAGAAGAAAAAATAAAATCAGAGGCATTAATAGGTAATGATATTCTAAAAGATAAAATAATTAAAGAAAATCTAATAGGTTCAAGGCAAGAATTAATAGAAATAATAACTTCGCACAAATATTTGAAAAAAGTTGGGATATATCTAACATTAAAACATATAGAAACAGCAATTTATATAAATAAAGGTCATATAAAAAATAAACTCTCTATAAACATCTCAGAAGAAGAAATAACAAATGACAAATTCTTTATAACATTAAGAGATTATAAGAAACAATTAAAAAAAGAGTGTAATATAGAACTTTCTTCAATACTGCAATTTGAAATACTAGAATATGACATAAATTTTAAGAAAAAATATATATGGAATAAATTAAAGAGATTAAAAACATTAGGAATAGATTTATCAATAGATGATTTTGGTTCTAATTTTTCTAATTTGAAAAGAGTAAAAAGAATAATAAAAAACCAAAAGAAAAGTAATTATCATATAGAGGAATATATAAGAACTATCAAAATAGATAAAAAAATAACATCTTCTCTGGCATATCAAAAATATAAAGAATTTTTAAAAAATAAAAAATATAGTAAGCACTCACAGCTATATCATAACTTTATACTTCATGTATCAAATATAATAGAAGTGCCATTTAAAGAAATAGAGAATATTTTAATAGAAGAAAAAGATAAAGATATATTGGATATTTTATATGAAATTGAGAGAAATATGAATATATCTGTAAAAGAACAAGTAGAAAAACAGATTAAAGATTTCTATGAACTATTGCAATTTTTAAAAGAAAAAAAATTGTTGAGAAAAATAAATCTTGTTTTTGAATTTATAGACAATAACATTGTAAAAGAAGAAATAAATAAAATGTCTCAAGAAATAGGAGTTGAAATATTGCTTCAGGGATATTATTTCAAAGAAACAATATCTCCAATTTTTCATAAAGATACAAAAAACTATATAAAAACAATAATGAAAAAAAATTAAAAAATATAAATTTCTATACTTATATATTATAATAAAAAAAAAATAATATAAAAAGGCTAATGAAATGGGAATTTTAAAAGATTTTAAATTTATATTCCTGTCAATAATACCATTATTACTATTGACAGTTATAAGTGGAAATTTCTTTATGGAGTTAAATAAAGAAAACAATATTTTGAAAGAGCATCTTTCAAAAATGAATCCAAAGAAGCTAGAAGGGCTTTCTAGTAAAGAGAAAGATTATGAAGCTTTATATGATAGACTAAGCAAGAAAGAATTTATACAAAAAGATAACATAGAAGTAGAAACATATATAATTGCATATAATATTATTGAAAAATCAATAATTTCTCTTGATATAGAAATGGAGATAATTAAGGATCTATATGAAAAAAGAGTAAGGCTAGATGATAATAATTTAGAATTACTTAAAAATTATATTCAATTATCAAAATCATTTAACTATGACATTGTTCCAGCCAAAATAATGCAAGATGTATATGAAATTTTAGGAACAGCATCATTCCAAAAACAAGTATCAGAACTTTATAATAAAATCAATAAAAACATTATAGCACTTAGAAAGAAAAATTTTACAGATATAAATATAAAAGAATTAAGTAAGTTAGTAGAAGAAAGAAATGGAAAATATACAAGAACAAAAATATTAATATTATCTGAATTAAAAAACAGAATAGAATACAAAATAACAAAAAATGAAAATGAAATTTTAACATTAGCAATAATATTAGGCATTTCAATATTGGCACTTGTGATTGTTATTGTATTAAGAATAAAAGAAGAAAAAGAAAAAGTTGATATAAAAGAAGATATAAGAGAAATATATAACTTTTTTGGAAAAAAAGTTGAAGTAAAAACAGATAAAGAAGCAGAGGAACTGCTTACAAAAATAATTGATGAAATAAGAGAATTAAAAGAAGAAACAACAAAAGCAATAGAAGGCAGTAAAACTAAATCAGAATTCTTGGCTAATATGTCTCATGAGATCAGAACACCTTTAAATGGTATTATTGGGTTTACAGAACTATTAAGAGGAACTGAATTAAATGAAGACCAAAAAGAATTTATAGATATTATAGAAAAAAGTTCAGAAAGTTTATTAGAATTAATTAACAACATATTAGACATTTCAAAAATAGAAAGTGATAAGATAGAATTAGAAAATATTCCATTTAATCCAATTGATGAATTTGAAAATGCTGTTGAGGTTTATGGACCAAGAGCTGCTCAAAAAGATATTAATATAGGTTTCTTTATAGACCCTGCATTGAACCAACCAGTAAAAGGGGATCCAACAAAAGTTAAAGAAGTATTAATTAACTTAATGTCAAATGCTGTTAAATTCACACCAGAAAAAGGTGAAATAAATGTTGAAATTAAAAAAATACCTTCAATGACAGAAGGGAAAACAACAATATCATTCTCTGTTAAAGATAGTGGTGTTGGAATCCCAAAAGAAGCACAAGAAAGTATATTTGAGGCTTTTCAACAAGCTTCTTCAAGTGTTACAAGAGAATTTGGTGGAACAGGTTTAGGTTTATCTATATCAAATAAATTTATAGATTTAATGGGCGGAAAATTAGAGTTAGAATCAGAAGAAGGAAAAGGAACAAAATTCTCATTTGTAATTGAATTTGACAAAGAGAAAGAAACAAACAGAGTATTAGAAAATAAATTTAAAAATTATTCATTAGCTGTATTAGATACATTAGATATTCATAAAACGCAATCAAAATATCTTAAAGATTATTTAAAATATTATGGTGTTAAAATAGAGACATTTAAAACAATTGAAGACTTGGAAAGAATATCTAAATCTGGTAAATCAAAATTAGCTATAATAGATACTGAACTATTAACGGTTCCTGAACTTATTGAATTAAAAGAAAAAGTTGCGTCTGCTTCAATAACTATAAAAATTGACTTTATATCAAAAGCAATAAATAAGGCAAAACTAGATAATCTTGAAATAAAATATGAAAAACTGATATTTGAACCATTAAATAATACAAAAATAAATAATGTAATCTTAAAAAATCTTAAAAAATATACTCCTGATGAAGAACAACCAGAGGAAGAGATTGAAGAGATTGTAATAGAAGAAGAAAAACAAGAAGAAGCAAAAACAAAAATATTAGTGGCAGAAGATAATAAAATCAATCAAAAATTAATTAAAAAAACAATGGAACAATTTGGTTTTGAAATAGATTTGGCTGAAAATGGATTAGAGGCATTAAATAAAAGAAAAGAAGGAAATTATGATATAATATTCATGGATATAGATATGCCAGTAATGAATGGTGTTGAAGCCACTCATGAAATATTAAAATGGGAAGAAGAATATAAGCAACAGCATATACCAATAATTGCTTTAACAGCAAATGCCATTAAGGGTGATAGAGAAAGGCTAATGAGTGAAGGTCTAGATGAATATACAACTAAGCCATTAAAAAAAGAAGAGATTGTTTCAATCCTTTCTAGATTCTTAAAAGAAAAATTTTAAAAAAGGAAAAAAATGACTGTATTAATTGTAGATGATTCATTTGTAATTAGAAAACTAATGGAACAAATCCTTAGAAAGCAAGGTGTGTTTTCAAAGATACTTATTGCTGAAAATGGACAACAAGCAGAAGATATAATGAAAGAAGAAGATTATAAAATAGATTTATTATTATTAGATATGATGATGCCAAAAGTAAATGGTATAGAAGTATTAAAATATATAAGAGAGAAAAATATAATGCAAAATACTCCAATAATCGTATTCTCAACAGATGATAAAAATAAATTTGAAGCATTAGAACATGGAGCACATGAGTTTTTACATAAGCCTGTGTCTGAGTTAAAATTAATAGATACTATAAATAAATATATAGAGCTAATAAAATAAAAAAAGAAAAATCATGAGAAACTTAAAAGAAAAAATAGAAAAATATAAAATAACAATTTTGTTATCATTAATAATAATAACAGCAATTGTTGGAATTTATAAAATATATGAAATAAAAAAAGAGTTAAAAAAAGAAGAAGTAAAATTAACACAAAAAGTGCATAAAAAAATAGTAAAAAAAGAATTTGAAGTAGATCAAACAAAAATAGATAATCTATTGGCAAAATCAAAATATCTAGAAATAGAAAATAAAACAAATATTAAATTGCCATTTATTGTTTATCATGAAAAATTTAAAATAAATGTTAAAACATACAATAATGATAAGAATATACAATTAAATACAACAGGTGATATTAGGGTTAAAGACAAACAATTAAAAAATTATCAATTAGAAAATAAGAAAAACAATAAAAATCTACAAAATGAGATTTTAACAATTAAAAAATTATTAAAAGTAAAAAAATGCAGTAAAACAACTGCGAAAGAAATGTTTATTTATTCTGATAAAGGGTTAGCAATAACATTTAGAACAAAAAAAGAATTCATTCAATTCAATGTAATAGATAATCAAATATTCATATGGGAAGAACTATTGGATGTTGAAGAAGATAATAAATATCTAATATGTAAATTTGATTCAGCTAGATTATTTGATGAAACAAGTAAATTCATAGAAGAATTGTCAAAACTCAAATAAAGGATTTATTATTAAAAATCCAATAGAAAAAATATTTAGTGAAAACAAATTGGAACAAGCATTAAAGATAGCAAAAGGATGGTTAGAAGAAGAAAACTATTCTGCTATCGATTTCTACAAATCTGCATTCTACATATATCAATTAAAAATTTCAGAACTATATGAACTTATAAAAGAAAAAGAACCAAAGATAAAAACAAAAATCATAGTGAATGATAATAACTATGATTATGACTATGTATTCAAAGAAGCAATAGAAAAAGGTATAGAAGAGATATATGAGATGCTGAGAGAAGTCAAAGCAATAAAGAGCAAAAATATTGATATGTTATTGGAATTGGCTTTTAAATCAAATAATGAAAAATTTGTAATAAAAATATATAAAAATAGAAAGAAAGAGATAGAAAATATATATAAAGTAATAAAAAAGAGTATTGATAAAAATTGGTTTGACTTTTTTATGATAATATATTCTGATTATTTGAATGAAATCATAGGGAATGAAGCACAATACAGATATTTTTTAGAATATTTAATAAAAAAGACTTCATTACGCTGGGTAGAGGCAGTTATTGAAAAGTCAAAGAAAGAAATTAAAGAAAATATAGATGTTATTATAATATCAGCAATAGAAACAAAAAAACTAGATATATTAGAATATATTGTAAATGAATATGAATTAAAGAATTTGAATGAAGAAGATAAAATAGAAATTTTAGAAGAAGCATTAAAAGAACAAGACGAGCTTTTTTTCTCTATGGTATATGAGATAATAGGCTGTTTAAATAAAGATAATGCAGAATCTAAAATATTTTTAAAACAATTAAAAGAGAAGAAACCTTCAATTTATGAAGAAATTGTGATATAATCCAAAAAAAAATCAAAAGGTAAGATAATGATTTGGAATATATCAACATTTCAAGAGGATTTATATAAATCTGAAAAATTTGAAGTATATAAAAAAGATAAATTTGTTATTTATTTTAAAAAAGAAAAAGATAAAAACAAATTTATAGAAAAATTAAAAGAGAGTGAATATTTTTGGATTTCATTTGAAGTTTCAAATGAAGATAAATTATATAAAGTGGAGTTAATAAACTTAACAAATAACAAAGAAGAAAAAAATGAACAACAAACAGAAACATTAATAGAAAAAATATTAAATGAATTGAGTGAAGAAGAGATAGATAATCTGGAAAAGAAATTAAAAGATAAAAAAAGAAGCCTTGAAAAAATAATAATATCAGAAGTTTTGGAAGAAAAAGATAAAAAGATTATCGGACAATACTTAAAAAAGAATAATAAAAAAATCCCAAAAGGACTAAATCATATTAAGAAGAAAAAAAATCAAAATAAAAAAGAAGAAGATGATATTTTAATTAAATTATGATTTTAAATCAAATAACAATCCTGGAAGAATTTTATCTCAAAAATAGATTAATCTTTTAAAGAATTCTTCTGAAGGAAATTGTCTTATAACCTCTTTTGTTTTTTTGTCTATAATTTCAATATAAAGCTGTTTTGCTTCTTCATTAAAAGTATATTCAAGAGAAGAATTTGCTCTTGAATTTAGAAGTTCAATTATCTGCGAATAAATCTCTTTATAAAAAATTTCATTTTTATTATTTTCTTTATTGAAAAATATAGATTGCAAATCTTTATTTGTTTCATTGTTGAATGTTAAATTCTTTAAATCAGAAACAATAAAATTGACAGAATTCATTTTATCAATATTTTCCATAAAAAACTCCTAAAACTAATATTTTTTGATATTTGAACAAATATTTAATACAGTCTCTAAATCTTTATTGTCATTGGAAACAATAAGTAAGCTTATTTTGTCAAAAAATAGCTGTAATTTTGGTTCTTTACTCTGAATAGATAACAAATATATTGCTTCTAATAAATTTTGCTTTATTTGTGCTATTTTTTTAATATGAGAAAGTTTTTTGTTTTCTGTATTTAAAGATATAATCTCTTTTATTTTTTTTTCTAACAAAGTATAAAAAGAGAATAAAAACTCATTATTAGATAATTGATTCTGATACATTTAATAAACCTCTTAGATAAAATATATTAAGACTTATTGGAAAAGTCTTAATATACCTTGTTGAGTTTGTTGTGCCATTTGGAATGCAAAAGTTGCAGCTTGGTTTCTGATTTGCCAAGTGTCAAATTCATATCTTGCTTGTGCTTCATCAACATCTCTGATGTTACTCTCTGCTTCTTTAACATTTGTTACAGTTGTCTGCATATTTCTAATTCTAGATTCTAAACCTTGTGTTACAGAACCTATACCACTTCTAATTCCATCAAGAGTTTTTAAAGCTGTGTCAATTGCATCAAGAGCACTTGCAGCACCTGCACCTGTTGTTAATCCAAACTTGCGTCATCTATTCCTAATGTGGCAATAGTAGTATCTGCTATACTAATAGAAGTTGTTTGACCACTATAAGCACCAGTTTGAAAAACTTTATTTGTAAAAGTACCATCTAAAAGTTTAATTCCATTGAATTCAGTTTGTTGTGCAATAACATCAGCAGAATCCATTAATGCTTTTACATCTGCTTCTAATGCTGCTCTTGATTCTGCGCTGTTAGAATCTGAAATTGCTTGGGAAGCTTTTTCTCTAGCTGTTAATAGAATATCTGTATATTCTTGTAATGCACCATCAGCTATATTTGTTAAAGAGACTGCTTCATTTGAGTTTCTAATAGCTTGACTAAGACCTTCATGTTGTGCTCTTAATTGATTAGCTATTGCCAATCCAGAAGCGTCATCTGCTGCTTTGTTAATTCTAAGACCTGTTTCAAGTTGGTGAGTTAATTTACTCATTTGGTAGTTTGAATTGTTGATACCATAAATGGGGCATTTGCTTGTGATATATTAAACATAATTACACCTCCATTGTGTAAGAAAATAAGCATCCTTGCTTAAATTATTTTTATTTTATTTAAGATAATTTTAATATCTTAACAATAACAATCGGAAAAATTAAAAAAAACTTAAAATATATATAAAATCAAAATATTAAAAATGTTATAATAAATTAAAAATCTGGAATGAACCAATGAATAAAATAATAATTACAGCATTAGGAAAAAAAACAAATATAGGTATATATATAGGAAGACCAAACACATTAGGAAATCCATATCCTACAAAAGTATCAAATTTTAAAGAAAATGGTATTTATACACATGAAGAAAGTATGAAAAAATATCAAGAGTATATTAAAAAAGAATTAAAAAATGAAAATTCAAAAATATATAAATTAATTGGACAATTATCAAAAAGAATAAAAGAAGGAAAAGAAGTTCAATTAAATTGTTGGTGTTTATCAAAGAAAATAGAAAAAATAGAAGATATAGAAGAAAATAATATAAAATGTCATGGAGAGATAATAGCAAAAGAAATATTGCTATTTAATACCTAATGAAATCTGTATTTTAAATACCTCTCCTGCGTCCATTTCCAAAAGTTCAATTTCATCTTTTTTATAATACATAACAAATCCAGAAGTTGGATTTGGGGCTGTTGGAACAAAAACAGTATATTCATCTTTGTTCTCTGATATATTTGTAATAAGTCCTAATGTTTTTCCATTGTTGAAAGGGACTTTAACAACTCCAAGATATTTTTCATTGTTATCTTCACTAAAGAACATATATATTAATTGTTTTACTGTTTTTAAAACAAATCCAATAAAAGGGAGTTTTATAAGTAAGTTTTCAAATGAAGAAAGTATAAAAACTTTTTTTAATCTATTAACTTGATATCCTACAAGATATATAAGCAATAAAGAAGAAAAGAAAAGAAAAAAATTTAAAGCAAGGCTATTGACATTACCAAAAAAGAACTTAATAAATAAAAAAATATAATTATAAATATAAGAAAAAATCCAAATACCAATAATCAAAGGAACTAATGTTAAAAAACCAATTAATAAATTCTTATATATAGTTGTTAAAAGATTTTTCAATTATAAAATACCTTTCTTTTTTAATTCTCTATTAATATAATTTGAAATATAAATAAAATCAGTTTTTTCTTCCTTATATCTTTTAAACTGTTCTGATAAAGAAGTTAAATTATTTTTAAATAAATCATTTGTTGTGGTATTATCCTTATCAATGCTGTATATAAAAAGATTAAGTGTAGGAGTTATAATATCTTTAAAGAAATCTATTTTGTCTCCTTCTAAATTATTCCCAATGTTTGAAAGAAGTAAACTCTCTTTAATAATATCATCTTCTAATAATGTATTGAATTGCAAATTTTGATAATGTTTGAATAAAATAGAATAAATTAAAATCTCAACACCATTCATTGTAGAAGATTGTAAGAATTTGTCTAAATTTTCATTTATTATTTTGAAAACTTTCTTATCATTTAAAATATCCATAAGGAAAGCAAAATTGAGATCATAAGTATAATTCAAATATAAAAGGTTTTCAGAATACATTAAGATAATATTCAATAGGTCTTCCGGATGTTTTAAATCTGTATTTTTATGAATGTCAGATAAAATTTCTTTTCTAATTTCTTTAACTTTACTATCTATGTTTTTAATATAAATATTTTCTATATTATTTTCAGTCAATATAAACTCCAAACTTAATTATTATTTTTTTTGATAAAATTATTATATAATAAAAATAAAAAAATGGAACAAATAATGAAGAAACAAATGCTATTTTTAATAATGTTTTTAATATTCACAACAAATATATTAAAGGCAGAAGAAAAAACACTTTCAAGCAATCAATTAAGAAATATTTTAATAAATAAATTATATGACAAGACAAAGAACAAAAACAAATATATATATCTTAAAAATACAGAAGATATAGATTGTTTTGGTGAAGAGAAATATAGAACTTGTTCTCTTAATGATATAGAGCTGATAAATACAAAATTTAAAAAAAGTTTTTATAAATTAAAAATGAATAAAGTTATTTTAAAGTTCAAAGAGCCTAAAGAAAAAAATTATAAAAAAGAGAGTATGAAAAAATGGATAAAATATAAAGAAGAGCTAGAAAAAAAAGAAGAATATAAAAAAAATATTAAATTAATAAACTCAAAAGAGTGGATATATAGAAAAAATATAGAAAGTAATTTAAATTTAAAAAATTTAATCAAAAAATCATTAGAAGAAGCAATATTATCACAACCTACAATAAAGATAAAAGAAAATGGTTTTTATAAACAAATAGCTAATAAAATTATATATAAAATTAAAGATAATAAAATAATATTCAATGAGATAGATACAAATTTTTTAATAAATTATGTTAATAAAACAATATCAAAAGAATATAAAAAATTTAAAATAACAACAAAACTAAAAGGTATAAAAAAAGCAATAGAAGATAATAAATATAAAAATTATAAAAAAGACATAATAAAGATATTAAAAACAATAAACAAAAAAACAAAAATAGAAATAGATATAGAAAATAAAATATGTATTATAGAGAATGAAAACA
>Ga0256843_1000226_pt1 | contig 48818 bp, 52 predicted proteins | sample AlvinellametaG_FD_191572 | JGI IMG/M metagenome (GOLD analysis project Ga0256843, IMG submission 191572) | Pompeii worm associated microbial communities from hydrothermal vent at the East Pacific Rise, Pacific Ocean - Alvinella | ecosystem: Host-associated > Annelida > Integument > Unclassified ...
TTGCAACTTCTACGGGATCTCCAGCATCTCTAAGGTTTACAAAATTTACTCCCTTAACAACTCTACCGCCATGAACATCTAAACAAGGTATAATCCTTTTTGCAAAATACTCCAACTGTACTCCTAAATTTTTAATCTATATTCTTCACTTAAAAATATGTAAATATTATCATTACATATTAATATTTTTTCATAAGCAGATCCTAGTTTCTAGATATGTTACAACTTCTATCGTTAAAAATCGCTCATCTAAAAGATATTTTATCTAAATATTTAAGTATCCTCCTATGAGATTGCCAAATACATATAAAAGAGGAGAGAGCATCAATATCAGAAATACCATCATAACTAAGCCATCTTCTTTGTTGATATTTTCTTTTTGAAACTCTTCTATCAAAAGTTCTCTGTTTTCAAAAAACTCCCAGTAAAAGATATATCCAAACATCGTAGCAGGAACAAGCATACTATCTGGTTTTGGATAGAGTTTATAGTAGTACAAAAAAATCATAAGTGTAAAGAGTAAACTAAAGCCCTCCCCCACTATAAACCACCCTCCTCTACTTCTATAGTGATATATACTAAATATACCTCCTACAAGTATAAATAAAATATAAACAATCATGATAACAGGCATCATAAATCCTCACTATGTACACATACCTGCATAGTTGAGCAATGTATACTTCCCCCCTCTTCTATAAGCCTTCTACTATCAAGAGGTATTATCTCTCTCGTTGGAAAAAGTTTTTTAAATAACGCTATCACTATTTTATCACTTTCATCTTTATAGACAGGAAGTAATACAGCATAATTTGTTAAGAGAAAATTTGCATAACTGGCAGGTAATCTTTTTTTATCTTTAAAAATAGCTTTGGGTAAAGGTAGAGGTATCAAAGTATATGGTTTTCCATCTTTTGTTTTAAAGCTTTTAAGTTCTTCTTCCATCCTTTTTAATTCTTCATAATGTTCATCATCTCTATCATAACACTTTACATAAACTATTGTTTCACGAGAAACAAATCTTGCCAACATATCTATATGTGAATCTGTATCATCACCAGCTAAATATCCATGTTTTAACCACAAAACATTATCAATACCAAGGTGCTTGTTTAAGATATCTTCTACATCTTGCATAGATATATCTCCATTTCTGTTTGGATTTAAAAGACACTTCTTCGTAGTCAGTATAGTCCCTGCACCATCACTCTCTATACTTCCACCCTCTAAAACATACTCTACAGTCTCAATCTCACTTAGTCCAAAATGCCAATTTTTATGAAGATATTTAGTAGCTTTATTATCTTTTTCATACTCAAACTTTGCACCCCAAGCATTGAAAGAAAAATCTTTTATAACTCTTTTTCTATCATGATAAACACTTATAGGACCAAAATCTCTTATCCAAGTGTCATTTGTTTCATAAGAAACAAAACTTATCCTATCATGATAACAAAACATATTTTTAATCTTTTCTTTATCTTCTTGTGGAATAAGTATAATAAGCTTTTGATTGTAACAAATAGCAGATGCGATCTTAACAAATATAGAGTAAGCAGACTGAATATCATCAGCCCAGTCAGTTTTAAAGTGAGGAAAAGCCATCAAGATCATCTCTTGCTTTTCCCACTCAGCAGGAAGTCTTATCATGATACAGCCTTGTTTTTAGACGATATTATACAACTTTTCCTTGAACTTGAAGTAGTAATTGTTGATAAGACATATTGATATATTCATTGATTATTTTTTGTGTTTCACTACTACCAAATATGTTTAAAACCAATTGATTACCATTTATTCTAAATATAGTAGCTTTAACTTTTATCTCAAATGTGTTACCAAAGATTTCCAACTCAAACATAAGTTCAAAGGTTTTTTCTTTTATATTTTCTTTTTGAAGTTCATCTATATTTTGTATTTCAGTTGTAAAAAGTATAGAACTAACTGAAAGGTCTGATATAAAACCACTTATTGCAAAATCACCATAACTTAAAAATGCTTTTAGGGGTTTCAAAGGAGATACCCTCAACTGTTTTCTATGTATAGGAGAATGATCAATAAATTTCATATCTCCTACTTCTATCAAGTCATTTTCAAAGTCAACACTTAAAACTGACGCACTAAATATATCAGCTATACTTTTGTGTTCAAAATACAAAATAGGTTGTTTTTTCAAAAATGATAAATAAGCTTTAGGAACTTTAAACTGTGTAAATCCATCACCAACTTTATATACTTCACTTTCAATTTTTATAGGTGCATCATGAAACAACCCATAGATATTAATTGATTTTTCTTTCTCGAAAACTTTTTTTAGTATATTTACATCACTATCGTTAAAATCTAAATTTTTTGTTCCATAATATATCTCACTATTTGTAAGTTTTGCTTTAGTCATATATCTGTTCAATCTATCAACTAAACTGTTGATATCATCATTATTATCTAAACTGGTTATACTTACATGTTTTAGGTTTGTATTGTAATTTAACTTTAATGCTAGATTTAGATTTTTTACCATTAAAACAACTGCATGTAGCTTTATATTTCTGGCAAATACTAAAAAACTATTGTTCGTATCTGGTACAATTCCTAAAAAATCAAAATATGTATTTATGAACTTTAATATCTCTTTATATTTTTTGGATTCTCTCTCTTTTATCTCAAACTTTATGACACTTAAGTCTAAACTATATTTTTGTGCATTTTCTATTTCTGATTCTGTGATAGATGTGTTTAAATATGATAAAACCAAATCACTAGTTATATTCATGACTACTCTCTTTTTAAATTTGTTCGATATAGTATAGATATCGACAAAAGATAATATTTTTTTAGGAGTTTACATGAATAAAATTCAATTTTTTAAAGATCTAGAAAAAGTATATAAACTAGTAGAAAAAAGACAAGCATATATAAATAGTTTTTATGAGATCTTAAAAGAAGATGAACAAGAAAAATCAAAAATTATAGAGCAAATGCTAAAATCTATTTCTATGCCTATAAATAATGAAACAAAACTTGCTGTTATAACAAGACTTGTATCACTTAGAAGTGATTCTATAAAACAGTTAATGGAAAAAGAAAATTTTGATGAAAACAGAATAGAAAAAAATCTAGAAAAACTATATGGACTGGTTAGTGAATTTTATATAAAATCTCATTATGAGTTGATCCAATCAATCAAATCTGAAAATCTTTTAACCCCTTTTTATCAAGCAGTATTTGAAGGTGTGCACTTAGTTGGTGTATCTTTTACAAAATGGCAATCAAAATGGACTAACCATATCATATATGGTATCAACAAAGAGTTATTTGAACTATTTAATGGAGATGAGGAAAAGATATATGATATGTTTGTTGAAAAAAATCTTCATGATATAGGTCATAATAATGAAATAGCTGATAGAAGTTACTCTGCATTGGTAAAAAATAGTTTAGGGGAGTATGAAAGTAAACCTTATTGTGATATATTTGAAAAAGAGGTTTTTGACGTTGTGTCAAATCTCGAACATTTTATAAACAATCTATCTAAACTTGAAGATGAAATTTTTGGACAGAAAGAATTTTATATAAAATATCTTCTGTCAATAAAAGAAGCTTTGTTAGAAAATAATCGACACAATCTAGTAAAAAAATGGGCTGAAGTCGATAGAAAATGGATGAAAGTAACTGCACCTTTACAGATAGGACATCCACTCGAATACTATGAAGATCACTATAGAAAAGCTGTGGCACTTGAGTGGGATCTTAGGATAGTAAATCCAAATAACAATGCTGGAAAAGTTATAGATGATGTAAAAAGCATGTATAAAAAATATTTTCAAGAAGTTCAAAATGTTTCACATGAAACAACAAAGATATATAATACTTCACTTAAAAGCTTAAATAGAGTTCAACTCTATCTAGGAAGACCTGCTCTTTTTTATGGAGCAGAGTTTGATGGACTCTTTTCAGCTCAAGTTGTTCCAAATGATGAAGTAGTATCAAAAGAAGAGGGTAAAAAGATATTTGCATTTGCTGACAATGTATATGAAGCAGCAAAAGCAAAACCATTTTTAAAACTTCATAGTGAGATATTTCCAGAAGATTTTCTTCATGAAAGTAGGGTATTTTTGTTTCAAAAAGAAAAAGAGTGGCATGAAGTTTATAACATCACAACCATAGGACATGAATACGGACATATACTTTGGATAGATGATGATACAGAAAGTATTATGAACAAAAGCGGTGCATTTAAAAATATAGAAGAGTTCAAAGCTACCACAGGTGGACTTGTAGCTTTTTTTGAAAATGAAAATAAAGAACTTAAAAAATATGTTTTAGAAGACATCATAAAAAGAGCGGTAGGACTTATAAGCTGGATGGAAACTCCAGAAGTTTTAGCCTACTACTGCGAAGGGCTTATACATCTAAAAGGTCTTTTTGAAAGTGGAGTTTTAAGATTTGACAAAAAGTTAGTGATAGATGAGAGTAAATATGATGATCTAAAAGAATGGTATAAAAAAACTTATACAAACTTAGCAACTCATTATGTGCAAAAAAAAGATGCAAAAGAGTTTTTAGAAAAATTTGCCAGAAAAAAAGAAAAAACTTATGAACCTATAGATGAAGAGATTAGATACTTTGTAAACTATTACTGGAACTTATATAAAGAAATAGGTCAGGTTGTAGATGATAAAATATCAAAAGATGATTATATAAAATAGGAGTTTTTATGGAGTGTAAAATATTTTTTGGAGATATAGAAGTTACAAAAACCAAAGTAGGGGAGATAAAAAATCCTTATACTGGAAAAGTAGTCAGCATTTATCCAATCTGTGATGCTTCAGATGCAAAAGAGGCATTAGAAATAGCACAAAAAGCATATAAAAATAACAAAGATATACCACTTTCTCAAAGAGTAGAGTGGGTAGAAGATGTGATAGTAAAACTAAAAGCAAAAGAAGATGAGTTTGCAAAAATCATAACAGATGAGATAGGGAAACCTTTAAAGTTTTCAAAAGTTGAGGTTCAAAGATGTATAGAAACTTTAAAAGTAGCAACTGCTGGAGCTATAGAGTTTGGAGGAGAGACCTTTAACTCTGATGCTATGCCAAGTGGAAGAAAAACTATCAGTTACTATAAAAGAGAACCGATAGGAGTTGCATCACTTATAACACCTTTTAACTTTCCACTAAATCTAATAGCTCACAAACTTGCACCTGCACTCTTGATGGGTAACTCAGTAGTTTTAAAACCAACTCCAGAAGCTCCAAGAATAGCTTATGAGTTTGTAAAACTTTTTAACACATCTTCCAAAAGAAGTCCAAATGCTTTGAGTTTAGTATATGGTGATGCAGATGTAGGAAATGAACTTGTTTCAAACCCTATACCAAGAGCAGTAAGTTTTACAGGGAGTGTACCAGTAGGAAAAATCATCCTAAAAAATGCAGGTATAAAGAAAGTTTCACTAGAACTTGGTGGAAATGCAGCAACCTTTATAGATGAGTCTGCAGATATAGAAGAAGCAGCTAAAAAGTGTGCAGTTGGAGCTTTTATAAACTCTGGACAAGTTTGTATATCTTTACAAAGGATATATGCACACAAAAGTATAGCTGATGACTTTGCGTCAATGTTAGCAAAAGAGACAAACTCATTGATAGTTGGTGATCCTTATGATATAAATACTTTTATGGGACCTCTAATCAACAAAGATGCAGTAGATAGAGCTAAGAGTTGGGTTGATAGTGCGATAGCTGAGGGGGCAAAACTACTATGTGGAAATAAAGCTGAGGGCAGGGTGTTTTATCCTACCGTCTTAACAGATGTCACAGATGATATGAACATAGTTTGTGAAGAAGTTTTTGCTCCTATCGTTTCTATCGTAAAGGTAAAAGATTTTGATGAAGCATTAGAAAAGATCAACAACTCACCATACGGACTTCAATACTCTATCTTTACCAATTCTTTGAAAAATACAAAAAAAGCAATAGATGAGTTTGAGTGTGGAGGAGTAGTTATAAATGATATACCAACATTAAGATTTGACATACAGCCTTATGGTGGAGTAAAACTTAGTGGTATAGGAAAAGAGGGACCAAAGTTTGCTTTTGAAGAATTTACAGAGATAAAATCAGTAGTGATCTGTTAGATCACTCCCTCTCTTCATAGTGAAGCTTTAAGCCATTTTCTGTCATGATAAAACCACTTATAACAATCTTTCCTTCATGAACTTTATTATGATGCTCTTTACATAGAGGTATAAGGTTATACTTATGATTTTTTTGAAAATGTATCTCTTCATACTCAAACAAAGATTGAGGTGTAATATGATGAACATCATCAACAGGTTTATCACATAAAGCACACTTTGTAACATATAAGTTTTTATTGTATTTGCTAGTTTTTTTTCTTTTTAAAGTCTCTACTTTAGAAAAATCATTTGTCAAATGTTTCCTGATATTGTATGCATCATCTAAAAACTCACGATCTAGATGCAAACTTTTCGCAAACTCTAAACCATAAAGACTGCTACCGCTACCTTCTTTTAACTTTCTATCATATATCAAAGAATCTTTTTCCTCATCATAGGTAACACCTAGATGTAAAAATCTTAATTCTTTTAACATAGTTATCTCTTTCAAACTAGTTAAATGATGTAAATGAGTCGCAAATATAAAAAATCCATTTAGTTTTATAAGTTTTCTAACTGCACTAGCAACTATAGCAAGTGCTGAGCCTGTTTCAGTACCATGACAGATCTCATCACCTAAAACCAAACTGTATTTGTTTGCACGATTAAAAATATTTTTTAACTCCAACATTTCAACTGCAAATGTTGACAAGCCTTTATATAAGTTATCACTAGAAACTATCCTGGTAAATAACTTATCAAATAAACTAAACTCCAACTCTTTTGCAGGAACAAAAAAACCAGCTTGTGCCAATACAACTGCTATACCAACACTTTTCATCAAAGAGGATTTTCCACTAGAGTTAATACCATATAGAAGTATCCCTCTGTTTTTATCATCAAAATCTATATCATTTGGTATATATATACCATTTTCTTCTCTTGATTCGATTATTGGATGTCTTAAGTCCTTAGCTTTAAAAAATGGCTTATCTGACTTTTCATAAAGTTTTGGTCTTACATAGTTATACTTTGTAGCAACACTAGCACTACTTATAGCCACATCCAACTCACCTATATGAGAGATGATAGACTCAAGCAAACTAGAATATCTAGTATCTATCAAATCCAAACTTTCATCATATCTTTTTTTAACAAGACTTATCATTTTTACTTGATTTGATATATAGTTGGAAGATATTTCATCAAACAAGTTTGAATAAATCTTTATAGAATTTTTCAACTTTTTGATCGTAAAATCTCTAAAAAAATAGTGTTTATCATCTATCTTTATATAACTTTTTAAAAACTCATCCTCTATCATAGCAAAACGATTTTTTGTCATAGTTATAAAGTATCCCTCACTATCCAAAAAACCAACAGTAGCAAACTCTCCTTTTCTGTCAGTAAAGATAGAGTTTATATGCTTTGCTATCATCTCTATCTTATAAAGCTCATCTCTTTGTTCTCTCTCCAAAGTATCAATCAAAGGATAAATTCCTTCTTTGAAGAAATTTTCTCTTATCTGTACCCTTGAAACTTTTGCACATAACTCTAACTCATAAGTGGACTCTAGCATTGTTATAAAGTCTTCAACATGCTTTAAAAGTTGATCATCTTTTTTGATATTTTCATCAAGTTCTAGCTGAATGACATCTTTTACTGAAAGCATAGAGGTATGAAGATAACTAAGTTCAAAAGGATGAAGTTTTTTGAGCTTTATTCTTCTTAATATTCTTTCTAAATCATATATTTGATTTAAATGATTTTCATATATTTTATAACTTTTAAAAAGTTTTTCTATCAACTCATATCTATCTTCTAAGATCTTTTTATCACATATAGGATTTAACAATCTCTCTTTTAAAACTCTTTTCCCAATAGCTGTTGAAGTCTTACCCAAAAGTGATAAAACACTCATTTTTGAGTTATCTTTTGAAATAATCTCCAACTGCTCCAATGCATTGTTTCCAAGATAAACAAATCTATCAGCACTCAAAAACTTTGGTTTATACATCTTTTCAAGAAGAACAGGATCATGTTCTATGATAAAATCACAAAGTAGTGCCAAAGCTTCACTAGCATAAGGATATCTTTCAAGATCAAGATACTCTATAGGTGAAAGTATAGATTCTATGGCATAAACTGACTTAAAAAGCTCATTTTGGTATGATACCTTTAACCTACAAGAGTTAAAAGTATAGTGATAGTTATTTGTTATCTCAAGATAGTTTAAAACCCACTCCCTATCTATGTCTTTTGATATAATACTAAGTAAAATCTCACTTGTTTGATAAGTTTGTAAAAGTGTAAAAAGTTCATCCAAAGCAAAAGTTTTATCATCACTTGTAGAGTGGATTTCCTGTACTAAAGTTTTACCAGTTGTAACATCTATAGCCGAATACCCAACAGAATATATACCTGAATTTTTATCTACTATGATAGAAACTATATTATTTTCAGTTGGCTCATTTATATAGTCAAAGTTGGTACCAGGAGATATGATGGATGAGATATATCTTTTTACATTTGGTGGTTCACCCTTCTGCTTTACAAGTATAATAGTATATTTTTTTGACTGTATCATCCTGTTTAAATATCTTTCAACAGAAACAGATGGAACACCTGCTAACAAAGGGTTTTGGATAGAGTTTTCTAAAATAGACTTGTTTTTTCTAGTTAACTGGATATTTAAAAGTTCACTTATCTCTTTTGCTTTTCCAAGCTGCATTTTGTCATTGTTAACTTCATACACTTCAAAAAAAGATCCTATCTCCATCAAGACAAGAGTATCTTTCCCATACCTATCTTCAAAATATTTTTGTAAATCAAAATATATTTCAGTAAGAAGTTTATTCTTTTGCTCTAATAATTTTGTTGCTTCTTTTATATGTACATTCATAGCAAGGATTTTACTAATAAAATGATATATTTTCTATAAAATCAATACTATTTTCTTTTACTATTAGACCATCATAACAATAATCAAAAGTTAGTTTTGTTTTATTTAAATAAAATTGTGAAGTTTTTACTATCTTAGACATTTTTGCAGGAGTTATGTTATAAACAGGTTCACCCTTTCCACTCTTAACTTCTACAAAATGTAAAACATCATCTTTTAAAGCTATGATATCTATCTCACCAAATTTAGAATAAAAATTTCTTTCTAAGATAACAAAATCCAAATCTTGTAAAAATTCAACTGCTTTATCCTCTGCTTTATTGCCTATTTTTCTACTCAATCTTTACCTTAATAGACTTAAATCTCGCAGTTTTGGTAAGTTCATCTGCTTCATCTCCAAACAAAAAGTTAATCTTGCTTTTGGCATGATGAAATGTAACAAATAAAGTACCTTTTCTTATATTTTTTGATAACTTAAACTTTAAAGGTGCTGTTCTTCCATATTTTGAAACCAAGGTAATGTATTGTTTCGTTTTTACAATATCCTCATCTTCAAACGATATCAATACTATATCATTTTTAGCTCTATCTTGCAGTTTTAAAGATTTGTTTGTTTGATTTGCATTGTTATAATGAGCTATAACTCTACCTGTAGTTAAATAAAAATCATCATATCTTTTCTTTTCGAGCAATTCCTTAACCATACCTCTTAAAAACCACTTTTTATACTTAAAATGCCCCAATCCGTCTTTAGTTCTAAATATTTTAGTATGTAGTATATGAGTATCTCCACGATCAGTAACTGGCCACTGAAGACCATTTAGTCTTTCTTTTTCAAGCTTTTCATAACTTGCACCACTAAATCTTTTAGGTGCTTTAACTCTAACCTCTTCCCATATATCTTTTGTATCTTTATAATCAAATTTTCCTGTTAAAAATCTTTCTATACCTTGTAAAACTTCCCAATCATCAGGTAAATTGTTTTCAACTAACGGTGTACTAAGATGCAGTCTTCTCTCTGCATTTATATAGATCCCTGTTTTTTCATATCCACTTTTTACACCAAAAACAACATCAGCATACTTAGTTATATCATTGTCAAAAAGTTCATTTACGACTATAAGCTCAAGATTTTTCAAAGCTTTTTGTATTTTATTTTGATTTGGATGAATATGTGAAATATCTTCTCCCATATTAAACAATATTTTTATCTCACCATCTAACATAGCATTTATAAGATCTGGAGTCTTTTTACCTTCTACCAACGGAGTTTCATAGTCAGGATCATAGTATGGCAAACATCCCATATCACAGGTTCCCTGTACATTGTTTTGACCTCGTAAAGGTATAAGTCCAGTACCATTTTTTCCTACATTTCCAGTAAGTATAGCCAAGTTACAAAATGCTGCTGTTGTATAGCTACCATCTATATGCTCAGTTACACCTAGCCCCCAAAGAATCATGGATTTTTTAGTAGCATACTCATATGCTACATTTTTTATCATATCAGTTAGATACTCATATCCCTTTATATTTTGAAAAAATTCAGGATTTGCATATGGATCACTTAAAAGTTCTTTTTTATATAGATCAAAATCTCTAGTTCTTTTCTTTATAAAATCTTTATCATAAAGATCATTTTTAACTATTTCATATGCTAACATATTTGCTACCAAAAGATTTGCTTCATAAGGTATAACACAGTTATAATCTGATTTTTTAGAAAGATTTATATCTCTGACATCAAAAAGTGCCATTTTGGTACCACCATTTTTTAATGCACTTATGATCTTGTTTGCAACTATTGGATGGGCTTCTGTAGTATTTGAACCAAAGATTATCAAAAATTCACTATTTTTTATATCCCAAAAAGGATTTGTACTTGCTCCTTCACCTATAATACTTCTCATCCCCTTTAGACTAGGAGCATGACAAACTCTTGCACAGTTATCTATATGAGGAGATTTTATAACTTTTCTAGTAAATTTTTGAAAAAGATATGAATTTTCACAACTAGTCCTTGCCCCACCTATAGCACAAAAACTATCTCTGTTATATCTTTTAAAAACATGTTTTATCTTCCAAGCAACTAGTTCATATCCTAACTCTAAAGTAGGATAGATATATCCATTTTTATCTACAGAATATGCTAAAAATTTTTCTTTTAACTCTTTTGGTAAAAAAAGTTCATGTGAGTTTAAAAAACTCTTTTTAACTTTTACAGGAGGGAGTCTTTTAGAGGAAGAAACATAGTCGTAACCATATTTTCCTTTTATACAAAGTTTTCCTTCACTGACAATTCCCTCTTTATTAGCTCGTATCTCTTTTATTTCATTGTTTTGTACTATCGCTTCTATATCACAACCAACTCCACAATAGGTACAAACACTTTGTTTTAACATTTTCTACTCTTCGATACGAATCATTGACACTTTCGTTTTAACAAAATCAAAATCTTCTATCTCTTTTATAGCAACTTTTATCTCTTTTTCGAGACAAGTATGAGTAGAAAACAAAAGCATTGCTTCATCATGATTTATAGGTTTTTGTAAAAATGTATCTATTGAGATGTTACTATCACCCAATGTTTGTGCCAATTTTCCAAGTACTCCCTTTTCATCTTTTACACTCATACGAAGATAATATTTACTTTCTATCTCTTCTGTTGGAAGCAACTTTAAATTTTCACTTTTAAAAGGCTTTTTAAAACCAAGCATAGGAGAACTTTTTCCAGCTCTAACTATTTCAACAATATCACTTACTACTGCACTTGCTGTTGCATCACCACCAGCACCTGGACCATAATATAAAGTTTCTCCTACAAAATCACCAATTACACTTATACCATTCATAACACCATCTATTTTTGCTATCATTTGATCATTTTTAATCAAAACAGGGTGTACTCTAAGTTCTATATTTTCATCAATTTTTTTAGATATTGCCAAAAGTTTTATACTATATCCAAACTCTTTAGCAAAAGAGATATCATCTTGATTGATATCTTCTATACCTTCTATAAGTATATCCTCAGGTTTTGCATCTATGCCATAAGCGATACTTGCTAAGATAAGTAGTTTATGTGCTGCATCAAAACCACCTATATCAAAAGTAGGATCTGCTTCTGCATAACCTAACTCTTGAGCCTCTTTTAGGATAGTATCAAACTCTACGCCCTCATCTATCATCTTTGTAAGCATATAGTTACAAGTACCATTTATGATACCTTTAATAGCCATTATTTTATTTGCGGACAAACCTACTTTTAAAGCATTGATGATCGGAATACCTCCAGCAACACTAGCTTCATATCCTATAGGTAAATCTCCTGCTATATTTTGTATATCATATCTATGGTATGCTAAGAGTGCTTTGTTTGCAGTAACAACTGCTTTACCTTTTTCTAAAGCTTTTTTTACAACACTATATGGTTCTTCAACACCACCCATTAACTCAACGATGATATCTATACTATCATCATTTAAAACTTCGTCAATATCATCTGTCAAAGGTATATTTGTATCTCTTTTTTTTGATAAGTTTTTTACTACACCTTTTACAATTTTTAACTCTTTACCAGCTCTTGCATTTAAAAGATCTCTATTTTCTTCTAGTATCTTGGCAACAGAACACCCTACTGTTCCAACACCAACTATAGCTATGTTTATCATGATTCCCCTCGTTTTAGCTGTTTTTTAGATACTGCTTAATATTTCTCGCAGCTTGTCTTATTCTTTTTTCATTTTCAATCAAAGCTATTCTAACATAATCATCCCCAAGCTCTCCAAAACCTATACCTGGACTAACAGCTACTTTAGCTTCTGTAAGTAACTGTTTTGAAAACTCCATACTTTTAAGATGAGCTTTACTTTCTGGAAGTTTCGCCCATATAAACATAGTAGAATGAGGTTTTTTTATCTCCCAACCAGCATTTGTAAAACTTTTTGCTAAAACATCTCTTCTTTTTTCATACTTTTTAGTTATCTCTTCAACACAAGATTGATCTTCATTTAGTGCTATAGTTGCTGCAACTTGTATAGGAGTAAACATACCATAATCAAACCATGATTTTATCTTTTGCAAAGCACCTATCATTTTTGGATTCCCCACAAAAAATCCTACTCTCCAACCAGCCATATTATAGCTTTTACTAAGCGTAAAACTCTCTACTGCAACATCTTTTGCACCTGGAGCTTCAAAGATTGAAGGTGTTTTATATCCGTCAAATGTTATATCTGCATATGCTATATCACTTATGATATAAAATCTCTCTTTTTTTGCATACTCTACAAGTTTTATATAAAACTCTTTTGTAACAGTTACTGTGGTTGGATTGTGAGGAAAGTTAACAACTACAAACTTTGGTTTTGGGATAGATGTAGCAAATGTTGCTTTCAAATCATCAAAAAACTTATCTTCATCAAGCCTAAAATCATCATCAAAAAACAATGGTGTTTTTACTACATTTGCACCTGCTATTATAAAAGCATGAGTATGAATAGGATATGCTGGACCTGGCACTATAGCAACATCACCTTGATTTGTTATCGCTTGAACAAGATGAACATATCCCTCTTTACTTCCCATAACTGCAACGGCTTCTGTTTCAGGGTCTAACTTAATATCATATTTTCTTTTATACCAATCAGTTATCGCCAATCTAAGCTTATATATGCCTTTACTAGCACTATAACCATAATTTTTTGGTTTTTTAGCACTTTCTATAAGTTTATTTACTATATGTTTTGGAGTAGGACCATCAGGGTTTCCCATAGAAAAATCTATAATATCCTCACCTCTTCTTCTAGCTTCTAACTTTATCTCACTTATTTCAGCAAAAACATAGTTTGGAAGTCTTGTTATGGTATTAAACTGTATCTCATCAAACATTTATTCCCTTTTTTGTATAAAAACAGTAAGTCCATCTTTTATATTTTTCATAGTATAAAAATCGTCTATTTTTATATACATAGCATCAGCTGGTATATTTAATGACAACTTTTGACTGACTTTATTTCTTTTTATACTAGTTATTATTTTTAAATCTTTATTATATAAAACAACATATGGATGCCATCTGTTACCGATAGAACTTTGTATCTGGATTTTTACACTATCTTCAATATTTATCCAATATGCACTCATAGTTTTATTAAGTTTTATGATATCATTATATTCTAATTTTTTAGGAACTATAACTGCACTTGAAATATTCAACACATAATTCCAGTTAGTATCACTATATCGTTTCATATCTTCTATATATATATGCTTTTGTGCCATTTTATCAGCAAACAATAAAGGATCAAGCATATAGTTGTTACCAAGAGAAACTACCCAAACAAACTTTCTCCCTCTTTTGATAGATTTGATAGTATATATGTTACTAAAACCTAACGAAAAGAGGGTATCCTTGATAACTTTGATAAATATTTGTAAATTTTTTTGTTTTGTCGTAAAAGCTACTTTCAAAGGTGAACTTGCATCTTTTAACTTGAGTAAGCCTTCATCTCTTAACTTTTGTAATATTTTTTGATAACTTAACTTATCACCATCTTTATATAAATCTTTTTCTTTAAAGATAATCTCAATAAATTTTTTTTTTGAATTATACTCTCTACTGCCTATTATATCTTTTACTGCAGATTCTAAAGTTTTAGAATATAAACTAGAAATAAAAAATAAAAGAAACAGTAAGTGTTTTACCACTGTCTTCCTTTTGCCAATTTATTGAACTCACTTCTACTGATCTCTGTTAAAACACCATCTATATATTTAAATCTAATAGGTCCTTTTCTTTTAAACTTAACTTTTTCACCGTTAAAATACATTTTTACAAACTTATGACCTATCATGATGAGTTTATTTGTAGTACCATCTATATCAACTCTCTTCCCTCTTGGAGCTAAAAAGTCTTTTTTCTTTAATGTATCAAGCTCTATGGTTCCTATCCAAACCTTACTATTAGGAATAATATATATCTCATTTGAAATAGCTGTGTCATTTGTATTGTTAAGATCACTATTTTCATCTTTTAACAAGTCATTATTTACAACATCATTTTGATTTGTTTCATCTTTTAAGTCATCATTAAGTTTTGACAAATCCAAATCAGTAGAATCCATATTGTTGTTATTTTCTTCTATATTATTATTTGCTTCATTTGATGAACTTTCATCATTTTTTAACAAGTCGCTTTCACTTTTTTGTGTATTTGTAATTTCACTAGCTAAAATATTTTCTTCTTTAGTAACTTTTTCAACTATTTTTGGTTTTTTAGGTTGAGATAACTTTTCTAAGTTTAATTTTGCATTTTTTACTTCTTCACTATTGATAACCTGAGCAGTTTTTATATCACCTGGATTTGAAAAATTTAACAAATCATATTTATCTATCAAATATGCAATAGATCCTATTGCTGCTATTAAAAATAAAAAGCTAAAAAAACCTTTTTTTCTCTCTTCGTTTTGAACTTCTTCCATCATGAGAGATTGTTTTGGTTTTTCTTCCTCTTGAATATGTTCATTTAGATATGCTACATACTGTCCTTTTAGATCACTTAAATCTATGGAAAATTCTCTTTCTAATATTTGGATAAATCCCATCGCTTTAGTTTTATTGATACCATGGAAATCTCCATTTAAAAACTTATTTAGTTCTGTTTCGTGAATAAAAGTTCTATTTGATACCTCTTTTATACCCAATTTTTTTAAAAATTCAACACCATTTTGACTTATTTCTTCACTATTTTCCATCTCTCATCCTATCACATAATATTGCACAAGCTACACTCACATTTAGTGAATCAAACTCTCTTTGCATTTGTATTTTTATCTTCTTATCGCAACTTTTTAACACTCTATTTGGCAATCCGTTACCTTCACTACCAAGAACTAGTGCTTTTTTTTCATTAAAACAGTATTTCTAACATCTTCACCATCCATATCAGCACAATAAACTTCAAAAGATGATTGTTTTAATTCATTTATAACACTACCTATATCTTTTACTAAAGCTATAGGCATATCAAAAACAGCACCACTACTTGTTCTAGCAACTGCTGATATATTTATTTGATTTACCATGCTTACAACCACACCTGTAACACCAAGTGAATAAGCACTTCTTATGATAGCACCAATATTACCTACATCGGTAAGTCCTGCCAAAACTAAAACAAAATGACCATCTTTTATATCTTTTAAAGTTGTATATTTAAAATCAGATATTTTTACCAAATATCCCTGATGATTTCCACCTTTTGCCATAGCTTGAGCTTTTTTATTATCAAGCCTTTTTATAGGAACATTTAACCTGCCAACTTTTGAAAAGATCTTTTTATCAATATCTTTTGAGAAAAAAACCTCTTCTATAAACTTAGGATGATTTTCTAAAAGATATAAAAAAATTTGTTTACCATATACTATCATGATATGATTTTACTAAAAGTAGTTTAAACAAAGATTTTATAGTAGTTCGTTATAACACTCTTTAACACTTTTTCCTGTTATTTTAGCTAACAATTTTGCCATTTGCTTTTTAGGAATATCAAGTTTTTTGATATCTTCTATTGTTATAGTTTCTGTATATTTTGTTGCACTATTTATAATAACTACCCATTCTCCTTTAATATTTTGATTTTTTAACTGTTCATAAATATCTTTGGAAAATCCTTTAAAGGTATTTTGATGGAGTTTTGTAGCCTCTTTTATAAGAAAAAGTTCTCTTTTTTCATCAATGTTACAAATCTCCTCAATAAGTTTTAAAAGTCTATGCGGAGATTCATACAACACTACAACATACCCACTAAACATAACTTCTTGAAGTTGTTTTATCCTCTCTTTTTTATGAGATAAAAAACCATAAAACAAAAACTCTTTTTCACAAAAACCACTACTAGCATATGCCAAAGTTACAGCATTTGCACCAGGAAGTACTTCATAGTCAATAGAGTTTTTTTGACAATAATCAACCAGTAAACATCCAGGATCACTAATGCATGGCATACCTGCATCACTAAGATAGACTATATTTTTATCAAAAAAATTCGGCTCAATCTTTTCTATAAAAGATTTTTCATTATGAGAATGAAGGGATATAAACTCTTTTATATCGGTTTGAAGTTCAAATTTTTCTTTTAGGAGATTTATAAGTTTTTTTGCAACTCTTGTATCTTCACATAATACAATATCACAAGTAGAGAGGAGTTTTAAACTCCTCATAGAAATATCTTCTAAATTCCCAATAGGTGTGGGGATAAAATGAAGCAATATAAATCTATTTTAGATTATATTTTTTCTTAAATTTCTCTACTCTACCTGTAGCATCAACTATTTTTTCGCTACCAGTAAAAAACGGATGACAAGCATTACATATGTCTATTCTCATCTCTGGCACATTTGACATAGTCTCAAAACTGTTTCCACAAGCACAAGATACTTTGCACTCTACATAATCTGGATGAATATCTTTTTTCATCTTTTCTTCCTTTTATTATATATAATTTCTCTCTTGAAAAACAGCAGACCAAAACAGGTCTACTGCTATATAAGGGGAGGGGAGAGCCGATTATATCAAAAAAAACTTATTAAATCAAGAGTTTTGATGAGATTGCAACAACTGCTGTCTCACTTTTTAGTATATTTTGTGTAAAAAATGCTACTTTTTTTAAAGAGTTTAACAACACTTTTTCACTATCACTAAATCCACCTTCACAACCTATCAAAACTTTTTTTATATCACTACAAATACTATCTCCACCAAAATCCAAAACATATAAATCTTGATTTTTTTCTATAATACTTTCTAAATTATTTATCAATTCAAACTCCATCATATGGACTCTACCACACTGTTGGTTTGAGTTTATAACTATTTTTTTAAATCTTTCAAAGTCCAATTTAAAATTTTTCTGACTTCTTTCACAATAAATAAAACTTATCTTTGAAACACCTATTTGATTTAGCATAGGAAGTGTTTTTTCTATAATTTTTGGTTCAATAATACACCAAAAAATATGCAACTCTTTTTTCAATATATTTTTTTTTAAAACTTTTTCAAAAAGACTTAAAAAAATCTCTTTTTTTGTAATATTTTCTATCTTATATGTATATAAATAGTCATCTTCTAAATTTCTAAAATATAAGAAATCATTTGTTTTGTATCTTCTTACTTTAACTATATATTTATAAAGTTCACTATCCAATACAAGAGTATTTTGTGAAGCATTTTTGTTATATATGTATTGCATATGATATAAAACCTATTAGTACAAGCACACATATATCCATAAAATATTTTTTAACAGTATAATCTTTAAATAATTTTTGACTATCTATATCATATGTTCTACTTGATTTAAATATCCTGTGCAGTTTTACACTTGTTACACTTAGATGCAAAAGAGCAAGTATCATTAAAACAATTTTTAAAGACCATAAAAATCCTAAAACAGTAAATAATACTAAACCAGTAAATGCTGTTACACTTAAAAAGAAAAAATAAATAAGAGAATATCTTTCATATTTTCTTGCCAATGTTTTATAATCACTTTCAAAAAGAAATGTTACATATAAAAAAATATTTACTAAAATAGTTAATAATACTGAAACAACATGTATCTGTGTAGATAACAAAATCAAATCTTTCATGGAATACCTTTTGCTTATTTTTAAAATAGCCTACAATATAAAATATTAAATAATTATAAAAAACAAGATTAAATCTTGTAAAAAAAGTTATATTTAAAACAAAGGATTTTTTTGAAAGATATTATAAAAGCTAAACAACTTTTTTTATCCAATGATTTAAATAATTTATATCATTTTAACTCTTTGGCATTTGAATACTCTAAAAATGAACTTCTTTTAGCACTTCAAAAAAAAGAAAACCCTATGGTTTTTTTACTAGGAGAACCTGGTTGTGGTAAAAGTTATCTTTTAAGATATATTCAAGAAAATGAAAAAGATATTAAAATAGCAAAATATTTTACATATCCATTTTTTGAGGAAAAAGAGTTTTTAGAAATCCTTCTATCTTTAGCAGGTCCAAATATAAAAAGAGGTGAATACAATATTGAAAAAATATTATTTTACTTAAAAAGAGAGTTTGGAGAGTTAGAATATGTCATCATCATAGATGAAGCACAACATCTTACTGAAGATTTAGTAGAACTTATAAGAATACTATCTGATCAAAGAATTTTTCAATTTGTGTTGGCAATGCATAAAAAAGAGGGAGAATATATACTAAATAAACCTCAATATAAAACAAGAAATCCAAAAAAAATAGTTGTTGATTATTTAAACAATGATGAAGTACTTAGATATATCCAAGAAACTTTGCTAAATCACAATCTTTCAACAATAGCATCTGAATTTAAAAGTAGTTATATAAAAAGTATAAGAAAATATACAAATAAAAATTTTAGAGCAATAAAAAAACTCTTGATTACATTGTTTTCTATAATAGAAGAAGCAAATAAAAGAAATCTGCTAAAATATTCAACTATAAACAATCACACCATAACAATGTCCGCTATAGATATAGGCTTACTAGATGTTAAATAATAGACTTGAAGATTTAATCTATAAATACAAATCATATAGAATCAAAAAAATTATAAAAAGTATAATAGGTATATTTCTTTTTATATTTATTAGTAGTGCATTTTACTCATTGTATAAAAAAACTTTGGACTATAAAGAGAAAAAACACAAAACCAACAATATAATAGAACATAAAACAAAATATACTAACAAAAAACCAAAAATAATAAAAGTTTCAAAAAAAGTTCATTTAAACGAAGAAAAGATATTAAATAAAAATTCACTAAAAATACTTCTGATCCTAGAAAGAAAAAAACCATCATATCAAACTGCTATTGATTTAGCGAACTATTATTACAAAAACAAAGATTATAACTTATCATCAAAATGGGCAAAAATAGCAACAAATCGCTCTCCAAATAAAGAAAATGGATGGTTGATTTATGCAAAATCTAAAATAAAACTAAATCAAAAAGGTATGGCAAAAAAAGCTCTTAAAATATATCTGCTAAAATACCATTCAAGAGAAATTTCAAATCTTCTAAATTCACTATAAAGGTCCATAGTATGAAAGTTACTATTTATGAAGGAATAAACAAAATCATAAGTCAAAAAGTTTTAAATAAAACTCATATTTTACCACTTGAAAATGCTATAGGGATGATTTGTGCACAAACAATAAAAGCAATATTATCTCTACCAAGATTTAACAACTCAGCTATGGATGGTTTTGGACTAAAAGGAGATCATGATAGCTATAAAATAGTAGGAAAAATACTAGCTGGAGATGATAAAAATATAATTTTAAAAGATAAAGAGTGCATAAAGATCACAACAGGAGCAAAAACACCTGCATCTGTTGATACAGTTATACCACAAGAAAATACAAAAATAACAAATGATTTTATAGAGATAATAAAACCTGTAAAAACAGGTGCAAATATAAGAAAAGAGGGAGAAGATATAAAACAAGGTGAAATCATCATCAAACAAGGAGATAAGATAACATCAAACTATATCTCTCTTTTAGCATCACAAGGAATAACACATATAGAAGTTTATAACACTCCAAAAGTAGCAGTTTTTGCAAGTGGAAGTGAATTGAAAATGCCATATGAAAGACTAGAAAACTCTCAAATATACAACTCAAACACACCATATATCGTATCCAGACTAAAAGAATTAGGATGTGAAGTTTCATTTGTAGGAAAGAGTAAAGACAATATAGACGATATGAAAAAGTTAGTTGAAAACTCCTTGGATCATGATTTGATCATAACAAGCGGTGGAGTAAGTGTTGGAGAAGCTGACTTTACAAAAGAAGCATTTAATGCTTTTGGATTTGAAACTATTTTTGATAAAGTAGATATAAAACCTGGGAAACCAACAACGTTTGGAAAAATAGGAAAAACTTTTGTTTTAAATTTGCCAGGAAATCCTTTGGCAGCAGCACTAAACTTTGAAATCTTTGGAAAAATAATAATAAATATTTTAAACCACACAAACAATATTTATCATGATTATATCACTACCGTTATATCAGAAGATTTTACAAAAAATAAATCTGTAGCAACTGTTATACCTGGCTTTTTTAATGGTGAAAATTTTAAAATAGCAAAACAATTTGGACCAAATATGGTAAATGTACTAAACAATTGTAATGGTTTTATAGTTATCGATAAAGATACAAATAAACTTTCTAAAGGAGAAAGTATAAAATTTTTACCTATAAACTGGGAGTTCTATTCAGAAAATTTTAAAGAATTCTTGATATAAAAATCACTTCAAACTCTAACTTATTGTTTTTATATTGTTTTATAAATTGTCTTAAATTTTGTGTAGATACTCTTTTTACTCCTCCACTTACACCACTTTTTTTGATATATCTTAACTGTGATAAAGCATCCTCAAACTCAAGATATATCATCTTTGTTTCATAAGAAACATCTTCATCTAAACTTTTGATAATATCCTTGACATTTGGCAAAAATGTATCTATTCCCAGCCATTTTCTCAAACTTACAAAAGTTTTATCACAATAAAAAGCCAATAAAAAATTTTTCGAATTTTTTTGAATATTATTTATCATTTTAAAAATATTTTTAGACCATTGCAAGGATGAAGATGAAACTACTAAATCAAAATCTTGATAATAATCACCTTCAATCAAATCAAAATCTTTTTCTAACAAAGTTATATTTTTATTTTTAGGATGCAAAGAAAGCATCTCTTTAGAAAAATCTATACCAACAAATTTTTCAACTTTCCAGTCAATAAGTGAAAAAATGATACCATTTCCACACCCCAAATCCAATATCTTTTTTGGTTTGTTATCTATCTCTTTTAAAAGTTCTTTTGCAATATTTTTTTGTAAAAAACTATATTTTTCATAATATTTAGAGTTTTTAGAAAACTCCCTAATATGTGGGGATTTATGCAAGTTTTATCTTCCTATTAACTTTTTTGGATATAATCGCCGTTAATTATATCTAAAAAGGTTTTAATATGACATCTATTTTATTAACATTGCAGTTTATTTTTGCAGCTGTTTTAACAGTAGTAGTACTTTTACAAAAAAGTTCTTCAATAGGTTTAGGCGCATATAGTGGAAGTAATGAGTCAGTTTTTGGAGCAAAAGGTCCAGCAGGTTTTTTAACAAAATTAACTTTTACATTAGCTGTGTTGTTTATAGTAAACACACTAGCTTTAGGATACTTTTACAATAAAGCTAAAAAAGGATCTATAGTTGAAGAGATGAAAAAAGAAAAAGTTATTCCATCTGTTCCTGTTACTAAAAAAACAGAAACTACAAAAACACCAGTTGCTCCAACTGCACCCAAAGAAACAAAATAAGGAGTTTTTATGAGTTTAGAAGAGATATACAATCATCAAAAAGAATCAAATGCAAAATCACTTGAAGCTTTAAAAAGAGATTTTACAACTATAAGAAGTGGAAAAGTATCTACTCAAATAGTTGACAATATAAAAGTTGATTATTATGGCAATCCTACACCACTAAATCAAGTTGGTTCTGTTTTAGTAACTGATGCTACAACTATAACTATATCTCCTTGGGAAAAAAACTTACTAGGTGATATAGAAAAAGCTATTCAAAGTGCAAACATAGGTGTAAATCCAAACAATGATGGTGAAGTTATCAAACTATTTTTTCCACCTATGACAGTTGAGCAAAGAGAAGCTGGAGCAAAACAAGCAAAAGCATTTGGTGAAAAAGCTAAAGTTGCTATAAGAAACATCAGAAAAGATGCAAATAACAAAATAAAAGCTTTAGAAAAAGATAAAGAGATAACAGAAGATGAAAGTAAAAAAGCTCATGATATGGTACAAAAAATAACTGATGAAGCTATCTCTGAAGTTGACAAACAAGTCAAAGAAAAAGAACAAGAACTTATGAAAGTATAATCATGAGTTTAAATATAGAAAAAATATATAAAGATGCAAAAGCTTATTTGGAAGGACATTTTCTTTTAAGTAGTGGAAATCACTCAAAATACTATCTCCAAAGTGCAAAAGTTTTAGAAGATCCTAAAACTGCAAAACTTTTAGCAACAGAACTTGCAAAAATGATCAAAGAAGCAGAAATAAAAGTTGATACAGTATGTTCACCTGCTCTTGGTGGGATACTGGCTGGATATGAGTTAGCATCCGCATTGGAGTGTAGATTTATATTTACTGAGAGAGTAGATGGAACTATGACTCTTAGAAGAGGTTTTGAAGTAAGTAAAGATGAAAAAGTTCTTATTTGTGAAGATATCATAACAACTGGTGGAAGTGCAGTTGAAAGTAGTGAAGCTATAAAAAAAGATGGTGCTAAAATAGTAGCTTTTGCAGCATTGGCAAATAGAGGATTTTGTAAAAGATATGGATCATCTTTAGAAAAAAAAACCAACTGTAAACTTCCAGATGATATACCATTTTTTGCACTTGATGATTTTATATTTGAGATATATAAACCTGAAAACTGTCCTCTTTGCAAAGATGGCAGTAAAGCTTATAAACCAGGAAGTAGAGGAAACTAGCCTCTACTTAAAACTTATACCTAAATCCAAACTTACTATTTCTTGATACTTTAACAAAAAGAGAAAATTTTCTATTTTTATTAAACATAGAAGTATTTATATTTAAACTATTTCCTATATCGTTTATAGCTTTATTTTGAATACTTTCAATCACATCTTTACTTATATTATATTTTTTTACATCATGTTGCAAATTTTTTGCTTCTAAACTTCTTTTTATATTTTCATTTGCAAATGAAAAACTACACAGACATATCATACTTAAAGTAATTTTAGTTAAATTTCCTTTCATTTTTATCCTTTTCTTAACTTTTTCCTATTTCTTAAAAAGTAAATCGGCAAAAAGTAAAAGGAATTTAACTAAAATTTATTTATTTTTACTATTAAAACTTATAATTAAAACCTATTGATATAAAAGGAAGATATTTATAATCATCTAAATCATTTTGTAAAGATATTCTAGCATCTTCCAAATCATTTTCTAATTGAGCTTTTGTTGCAGCATCGATAGCTGATCCATAATGTGGAGTATATGAAACTTTAGCACTTCCTGTATATGCAACACCTAAGTTAAAAGTAAAACCCCAACTATTATGTGGTTTATAAAATGATGTATCCCATCCTATTCCAAGATATGGTGCTATATTATTATCAAAATCAACTTTTGTATCTACTGATCCAACTTGATTTATGTTATAAGATACTCCTTCTACAACAATAGTTGTACCACTAGGTTTAATATTACCAGATAAATCAGTTCCATTATATAAAGCTCCAAAAGTTATTTTAAAAGCTGTATTCCAAGGATGATAATCAGCCATTATTTGAAAATCTTGTAAATCTAAATCAAAATCATAATCTGTATTATCATCTGTTGTAGTATAATTTTTACTATATTGATGATATCCTAATCTTATTCCCCACTTATCATTGTATCCTTTTATCTTTTTAACTGCTGTAATACCTACTCCTGTAGTACCAATATCAGCTCCCAAAGATGTATCATTGATATTAAATTCTGCATAAGAATTAACCGATAAAAAAGCAATCACTATTGATGAAAATAAAACTTTTTTCATAATTTCTCCTTTAATTTTTTATGATTATATCTTAATATTTTAAATTCTTTGAGCATGTGTTAAAGCTATTGCTATAGCATCCGTTATATCATGAGGCTTTATATCTTTTTTGATATTTAAAAGTCTTCTAACCATAAAAGAAACTTGCTCTTTTGTTGCTTTTCCATTTCCTGTTACAGCTTTTTTAACTTGTAGAGGAGTATATTCATAAAAATTACCTATCTCTTGTAAGATTTTTAAACTAATAGCACCTCTAAACTGAGCAAGTTTAATAACTGTTTTAGGATTGTAAGCATAAAAAATATCCTCTATAGCAACATCATCTATATGGGTATTTTTTATAACTTGATCCAATCCTTCCACCATCTCTACTATTTGGTATTGTAAAATTGACTCTTTTATCTTAATAAGACCTGCTTCACAAAGTTTAATACTTTGTCTATCTTTTTCAACGATAGCATATCCTAAATTTTTACTTCCTGGATCTATACCCAATATTTTTTTCACCATTATTCACCACTTTTCACATATTATTCACATAGTGAATAATAGCCTATTTTTCATACTTTCTAGTTAAATTTAACAGACTTTTGATAAGATATTCACATGTGAACAAAGGAGTTTTTATTGCTTTATGAAGAAGTTTTTTCACTTTTAAAGGATGAAATATCCCAAAAAGATTATAACAGATATATCAAAAATTTAAAATATGATGAAAATCTATCAAAAAGTAACTTTATAGTCTTTACAGCACAAAATCCAATCATAGCAAAATGGGTACAAACAAAATACTCAAAAAAATTGGCTCATTTTTTTGAAGTAAAAACAGGTATAAAACCAGAGATTTCTATACAAACAAATTCTCAAAAAACAGTAAATGTGAACAACTCAATAAAAACCAAAGTAAATGATACTAAAACCTCTACAGTTTTAAACCCAACATATACACTTGAAAGTTTTGTAGTAGGTAGTTCAAATCAAATGGCATATGCACTTTGTGAAAGTATATCAAAAAAACCTGCTCGTGATTATAATCCATTGTTTATCTATGGTATGAGTGGGTTGGGGAAAACTCATCTACTTCAAGCTGTTGGAAATGAAGCTATAAAAAATGGTCAAGTAGTTATATATACAACTAGTGAACAGTTTATGAATGATTTTACACTAAATCTAAGAAACAAAACACCAGATAGATTTCGTGAAAAATACCGTGAATGTGATTATCTTTTGATAGATGATATACAGTTTTTAAGTGGAAAAGAACAAACACAAGAAGAGTTTTTTCACACTTTTAATGAACTTCACTCAAACAACAAACAAATAGTACTAACATCTGACAAACCTCCCAAAAAAATAGCAGGATTTGAAGATAGATTAAGAAGTAGATTTGAGTGGGGAATGCTAGTTAGTATTCAACCTCCTGGACTTGAAACTAAAATATCTATTATCCAAAAAAAATGTGAATTAAACGGAATAAAAATAGATCAAGACATAGTAAACTATATAGCAACAAATCTTGGTGAAAATATCAGAGAAATAGAGGGTGTTATCACAAATATATATAGTTACTCTACACTAATGAATCAAGAAATCACATTAGATTTTGTAAAAAATATTTTAAAAGATCAAATAAAATCACAACAAGAAAATATCACATTAGATCAAATAATAAAAGTAGTATCTTTAGAATTAAACATAAAACCAAGTGATATAAAAAGTAAAAAAAGAAACAAAGATATAGTAGAAGCTAGAAGAATAGTTATATATCTTGCTAGAGAACTTACACCTAACTCTACACCAGTTTTAGCACAGTATTTTAGTATGAAAGATCATACTGCAATAAGCCATAACATAAAAAAAATAAATCAACTTATAGAAGATGATGAAAATTTTAAACTAAAAGTAGAAGAACTAAAAAGTAAAATATTAACATTTGTTTAAAAATGTGAATAACTATATGCTTATACCATGAGTTTTTCAAGCTTAAAACAGTACAATATCGTTATTTAGTAGCAATTTTCACTTTTTCAACTAAAGCTACTACTAATACTAATTTATTTTATATATAAAAAGGAATTCAATGAAAATTGAAATAAATAAAAATGTCTTAGAACATATGTTAGTAAACTGTCAAAACTTTATAGATAAAAAGGATTCATCATCTATAACTTCTCATGTATTACTAGTATCTGAAGATAATAGTTTTAAAATAAAAGCTACAGATTATGAGATTGGTATATTTATGCAAACTAGCAACTACAAATCTATACAAGATGGAAAAGCTAGTGCAAATGGTAAAAAGATATTAGATATGGTAAAAGTTTTAAAAGATGATGATGTTACTTTAGAAGTAGTAGATGACAATCTTATTATAATTCAAAGAGATACAAAATATAAACTAGCTATGTTCAATACAGAAGAATATCCTGAATTTCCTACTACAGAAAATAAATCTAAATTTGAAATAAATCCTATGGACTTTTTACAATCAATAAAGAAAATATCACCTGCTATTGATACAAACAACCCAAAATATGAGTTAAACGGTGCTCTTATAGATCTAAAAAATAATAAAGTTAATTTTGTTGGAACAGATACAAAAAGATTAGCTTTAGTAACTTTGGAAGAATCTATAGAAAAAGATATTTCTTTGATTATTCCTAAAAAAGCTATAGGAGAAATACAAAAACTTTTTTTTGATGAAATGAAGATTTTTTATGATGAAAATATCATGATAGTTAAAAGTGAAAACTTTACATTTTTTACAAAACTAATAAATGGAAAATATCCTGATTACGAAAGAATAATACCTCAAAATACAAACTATCAACTAACAATAAATAAAGAAAAAATGGTTGATCATTTAAAACAAATATCCATAGTATCAAATGAAATGAAAATTACATTTAACAATGACTCTATAGTATTTGAAAGTTTAAGTGAAGATAGTGGAGAAGGAAAAACAAAGCTTGACTATATTTGCAACCTTCCTGAAAGTATATTTATAAATGTAAACAGTAGATATATTTTAGACTTTTTAGCAAATATTGATGAAAGTGAATTTACTTTAGAATACAATGATTCTACATTACCATTTTTGCTAAAAAGTAACAATTTTATAACAATAGTAATGCCAATCATAAGATAGGAAAGATTATGGAAAACAAACAAAACTACGGAGCAAGTAATATAAAAGTCCTAAAAGGACTTGAAGCTGTTAGAAAAAGACCTGGAATGTATATAGGTGATACCAACATAAATGGTCTTCATCATATGATATATGAGGTAGTTGATAACTCTATAGATGAAGCTATGGCTGGATATTGTGATAAAATAACAATAGAAATAACAAATGAAGGATCAGCTATCATTAGTGACAATGGTAGAGGTATTCCTACTGACATACATCCAACTGAAAAGATAAGTGCAGCTACAGTTGTTTTAACAGTACTTCATGCTGGTGGAAAGTTTGATAAAGATACTTATAAAGTAAGTGGTGGACTTCATGGAGTTGGTGTTTCTGTTGTAAATGCACTCTCTAAAAAACTTATCTTAAAAATAAATAGAAATGGCAAAAAACATTATCAAGAGTTTGAAAAAGGTATTCCAGTTACAGATCTTGAAGTAGTAGGTGAAACAAATAGAACTGGAACTACGGTTGAGTTTTGGCCTGATGACACTATATTTGAAGTAACAGAGTTTAACTATGATACTTTGGCAAAAAGATTTAAAGAACTTGCATATCTAAATCCAAAAATAACAATAGTTTTTAAAGATCACAGAGTAGGTAAAGAGGAAGTATATCACTTTGAAGGTGGAACAAAACAATTTGTTGAAGATTTAAACAAAGCAGATGCTATTATTAAACCACTTCAAATACAAGATAAGGTTGATGATATAGAGGTAGATATAGCTATGCTTTATAACACAACTTATCAAGAGAAACTTTACTCTTTTGTAAATAACATAAAAACTCCTGAAGGTGGAACACACGAAGCAGGATTTAGAGCAGGGCTTACTAGGGCAATAAGTAAATATATATCAAACAATGCTTCTAAAAGTGAAAAAGATGTAAAAATAACTGGAGATGATGTAAAAGAAGGACTTATAGCTATAGTTAGTGTTAAAGTTCCTGAACCACAGTTTGAAGGACAAACAAAAGGTAAACTTGGAAGTTCATATGTTCGTCCAATAGTTCAAAAACTTACAAATGAAGCACTTAGTAAGTATTTTGAAGAAAATCCGATAGAAGCAAAAGCTATCATGAACAAAGCACTTGCAGCAGCAAGAGGTAGAGAAGCTGCCAAAAAAGCAAGAGAGTTAACCAGAAAAAAAGATAGTATTTCTGTTGGTACTCTTCCTGGAAAGTTAGCTGACTGTCAAAGTAAAGATGCAACTATAAGTGAGCTTTATCTTGTGGAGGGAGATAGTGCAGGTGGTAGTGCAAAACAAGGCCGTGATAGAGTTTTTCAAGCTATTTTGCCACTCAAAGGTAAGATACTAAATGTTGAAAAAAGTAGAATTGATAAGATATTAAAATCTGATGAAATAACAAATATCATAACAGCTTTAGGGTGTGGTATTGGCGAAGAATTTAATGAAGAAAAACTTAGATATCATAAAGTTATAGTCATGACAGATGCCGATGTAGATGGTAGTCATATTCAAACGCTTTTATTGACATTTTTATTTAGATTTTTAAAACCAGTTTTGGAAAAAGGTTATGTTTACTTAGCTCAACCACCTTTATATAGATATAAAAAAGGTAAAAAAGAGATTTATCTAAAAGATGATAGAGCTATGAATGAGTTTTTGATAGAAACAGGAATAGAGAGTTTTGAATTTGAAGGTATGGGAAAACAAGATCTTGCTGATATGTTTAAAATAGTATCAGCATATAGAAGCGTTTTAAAAGAACTTGAAAAAAGATTTCATGTTATAGAAGTAGTTCAGTACTTGATAGAAAATCCTGATATTATTGCATTAAGAGGAGAAGATTTATATGAAAAAGTAAAAGATTATGTTTCTTCTTTAGGATATAATATTTTAAATAAATATATAAGTGATGATTTAGTTCATCTGTATATCCAAACAAACGATGGACTTGAAGAGATAAAGATAGATGACAATCTTTTTACATCTCCATTATATACTGAAGCTGTATATATAAATGAAAAAATAAGAGAGCGTGATGTAGAGCTAGATAATAGTGCACTTTTAGATATGCTTGAAGAAATAGAAAAAAATGCTAAAAAAGGTGCATATATCCAAAGATATAAAGGTTTAGGTGAGATGAATCCTGAACAACTTTGGGAAACAACTATGGATCCTTCAAACAGAAGACTTTTAAGGATTACTGTTGATGATGCAGAAGCAGCTAGTGATACTTTTACGCTTTTTATGGGAGATGAGGTAGAGCCTAGAAGAAACTATATTCAAACTCATGCCAAAGATGTTAAGCATCTTGATGTATAAGGAAAGACTATGAAATATGGTGAAAAAGAGATAATAGAGTTTGATATAGAAAAAGATTTTGAAATATGGCCAAATAAAAATAAAAAAAATTATACTATAAAAGTAACACTACCTGAGTTTATGTGTATGTGTCCTAGAAGTGGATATCCAGATTTTGCTACTATTTATGTTGAGTATATACCTGATAAATTTGTTGCTGAACTAAAAGCACTAAAACTTTATATAAATAGTTTTTCAAAGAGATACATAAGTCATGAAGATAGTGCAAATGAAATATATGATCTTTTAGAAAAAAAACTAAAACCAAAATCCTTAAAAGTTATTGCAGATTTTAATCCAAGAGGAAATGTTCACACTATCATAGAGATAGACAGTGAGAAAATAAATGTTAAATCCTAAACTTTTAGAGTTAATATTTTCAGCATCTTCTATTCAGAGATGGAATGATTATCCTCGAATGGTTGAACTTGTTGAACTTGATAAACAAGCTCATAAGTTTATCATTGCTTTTTTATTGGGAAAAATAGAAGCTTCACAAGGTAAACATATAGATTTTTCTGCACTCATAGAAGCTGGAGTTTTTGAGTTTTTAAGACGGGTTATCGTTACTGATATAAGACCAGATGTTTTTAGGATTATACTTAAAGAGAAGAAACAGGAGTTAAATAGTTGGGTTTTAGAACAATTAGAACCATATTTAAAAGATATAGAAGAGGGTGATTTTCTAGAAAGATTTAAAAACTTTTTAGATGATGAAAATATTTATAAAAAAGAGAGATTTATACTGCAAGCTAGTTCATATTTAGCTACAAGATGGGAATTTTCTATCATATATCAGACAAGCAGATTTTTAAGTGATATAGAAAATGTTAAAAATGCTGTTGAAGAAGAGATAGAGGATTATTTTGAACTTTTAGGCGTAAGAAAGATAGCTTTACAGCAAAAATTATCAAAATTTTTAGATCTTAGTGGTAGACTTAGATTTCAAAAAAGATGGGCACAGACTCCTCGTATCCCTGAAACATCAGTATTGGGACATATGTTGGTTGTATCATTGTTTAGTTATTTTTATTCTTTAAAAATCAAAGCATCACCCAAAAGACTTCAAAATAACTTTTTTACAGCACTTTTTCATGATCTCCCTGAAGCACTTACTAGAGATATTATTACACCAGTAAAATATAGTGTTACTGGTCTTGATGAGATCATTTCTAACTATGAAGTAAAAATGATAAATGAAGAGATTATTCCTCTTATACCAAAAGATTTAGTTGATGAGTTTTCATATCTTTTAGGTTTGTATGATGGCAAAAAAGATGAATTTTTAGATAAAACCTATCAAAATAGTATAAAAGTTGTAGAAAATTTAGATCTTTATAATGAAGATAAATATAATGTTATAGATGGAAAAGCTTTAAAGATGTGTGATAGATTTGCAGCATATATGGAAGCTAGTTTATCTATATATCATGGTGTAAAATCAAATGAGCTGATAAGTGGTAAAAAACAAATTTATGAAAAAATAAAAGAAAAACCTATAGTAAATGGTGTAAATTTTGGAAAATTTATCGATAATGTTGAAGAGTATTTAAAAAACTCCTCTCAAGATTACTGCGGCACATAAGCATAATAGCTGTGCTGCTGTGTTCCCACCCTGACACGGTGACTATTAAGCCTATTGCACAGGTCTTGAGAGAAGCAAATGGATTATAACACAACTAAATAAATATAAGATTAAAAAAGGTGGTTTATGAAACTTTTTACATTTTTAAAGACAAGATTTTTATCTTTTTTTAGAGATATTTTTGTATATCATACTTCATCTTTAGAATTTCGTGCAAAATTAATAGCATCAGTTATAGCTATAAAATATGGGATCAATGAATGTGAAGAAAATTTACTTAAAGAAATAGCAAAAAAGACATATCCAAAAGATGAAGCAAGAGCAGAATTGCTTATACAAATCACTAAAGAGTATATAAATAAAATAATAGAAAAAAATGAACTCGATATAAATGCTTTGATAAAAAATATAGATAATGAACTAAAAAAATCAAAAAGATTTGCATATAAAATAAATATTAAAGATTTAAAAAAATTTTTGGAATGTAATAAAGATGATGAAGAAAGCTCTATTATTCAACAAAGAATAATAGAATTTCTTCAACTAGAGATTAAAGAGTACTCTCTTTAAGCATAAATACTTTCTTTATTGAACTTATTTACTAAAAGTGTATAAAAGATAGCTCTATATTTGTTTCTATTAGATGTTCCCATTTCTTGACAAACTTCTTTTATAGATGCATCTAACTCATCATCAGGATTAGTAAGACCAAGTTTTTTCTTTAAAAAGTTTTCTCTTACTCTATCTAGTTCACTAGCATCACTACAGGAAACTGTCTCAGCATCTTTGTTATGTATAGATGGACCTAAGCCTTTTGTAACTTTAGCAAGAAGTTCACTATCTATATTTAAACCTAAATCCTTGGCATTTTGTGTATAGTTTTGGATTTTATCATCTGTTTTACTCATTTTTTCCTCCTTTATGAGTTTTATTTGGTTTGATTTGTTTCATTTGAATCTACTGATGATTTTGTCAATTCATCGACTATTGATTTTAATTCTTCAGGACTTACTATACCATTTCCAAAATTAACAACTTTTCCATTTTGGTCTATAACAACCATAAAAGGTATAGCATTGTTCCAATTTGTTCTATATCCAACATAGTTTATAAAGTTGATATTTTCTTCGCCTGGTATAACATTATAGTTTATATTATTATCTTTTACAAATTGTTCTACTCCTTTTCTAGGAAGTCCTTGTACCTCCATAGCTAAAATAGCAGATTTTTGTGAGTACTCTTTATCTTTGGTATATTCTATAAATCCTGGAATCTCCATTCTGCAAGGTGGACATCTATGACCAAAAAAAGCTAAAAATACTACTTTTCCTTTTAATTCTTTTATATCCATACCTTCATCTGTATTTGTAACATGATAAGTTGTTCCATTTACATCTTTTAACTCAAATGTTAAAACTTTTTTGCTATCGTTACCATACATTGATATTGAAGAAAATGTTAAAAGCATAATAAGTAAAATTTTTATATATTTCATAAAGTTCCTTTTTTATTTTTATTGTATGCTATAAATGTAAACAAAAAGTGAATTACATTTTATATTTTGCATTTATGCCCATTAAACTTAATCCCGTACGTATGCTTAAAGCAACTACTAACATTATCTTTAAATACTCTTTTTCTTTTTTGCTTCCTACTATCTGATATTTGTTGTAAAATTGATGAAGCATAGATGCTAAATTTTTTAAATATTCAGATAGTTTTTGTAATTGTCTTGAATTATAAGCATCATTTAAAATTTCATTTAACAAAAGAGCATTGAAAAGTAGATTTTTTTCATCTTCTTGCATATTTTTCAAAGATACATTTATGATTTCATCTTTCGAAAATGAACTTTTATTTAAAAGTTGATTTATTCTTGCATGTGCATAGTTTATATAATAAATAGGATTTGAACTATCTTGTTTTTTTAAGTCATCTATATCAAATTCCAAATGAGTATCACTTTTTTTTGTTAAAAATACAAATCTTAAAGCATCACTACCTATTTCTTGGACAATATCACTCATAAGTATAAAATTTCCAGCTCTTTTACTCATTTTATAAGGTTTTCCACCTTTTAAAAGTGAAACCATTTGAGATAAAATAACTTCAAGTTTACTTTCATCGTATCCTAAAAATTTTATAGCAGCTTTAACTCTTGCTATATAACCATGATGATCAGCACCCCATATGTTGATATAGTGATCATAGTTTCTTTCAAATTTTTGGTTATGGTAGATTATATCTCCAGCTAAATATGTTGGTCTTCCATCTTCTCTTACAACTACTCTATCTTTTTCATCTTGGTATTCAGATGATTTTAGCCATATTTTGCCATCTTTTTCGTAAACAGCATTGTTTTCTTTGAGTTTGTTTAAAGTTTGTTCCCACAAATGAAAAAGTTCTTTTTCACTTACAAAGTGGTCAAATTCAATATTTGCTTCTTTCATATTTTGTTTGATAAGTTCAAGCATCTTATCTTTTCCCCAACTGGAGAGTTTTTCTATACTTTTTTCATCATCAAATATTTTTTCACCAAATTTTTCAATAGCTTCTTTAGCCAGATCTAAAATATACTCACCTTTATAGTATTCTTGTGGATATGTAGGATTTTTACCAAGCAGTTCTTGAGCACCTAAATAGATACTTACACCAAGAAGTCTTATCTGGTTTCCTGCATCATTTACATAGTATTCGCTTTCTATATCATAACCCAAATGTTTTGCTATTTTATAAAGTGTATCTCCAAAAACTGCACCTCTAGCATGACCTATATGTAAAGGTCCAGTTGGATTTGCACTAACATATTCTAAAAGAATTTTTTCTGAGTGATTATCTTTTGCAAAATTGTTTTCATCTGCTAAAGCATTTGTTGCCAACTGATCAAGAAAAGATGATGATAATTTAAAGTTTATATAACCTTTGACACTTTCTACTGATTCAAAACATTCATTTTCACCAAATTTTAAACATAAGTCTTCTGCTATGATCATTGGTGATTTTTTAAGAGTTTTTGCTAAAGAAAAAGCTACAGGAGTTGCATAATGGCCAAAAGAAAGATCTTTTGGCTTTTCTAGTGAAAAATCACTATCAATGTTTTTTTTTATTTCATGATAAACTATTTTTTTCAAAGAAATCTCTTTTATGCTTTTTGAGATTCTTCTGATTTTATCTCTGCTTTGTTTTCTTCTTTAGCTTCTATTGTTTCTTTTTTGGTTTCAACTTCATCATCTTCTTTTAACGCTTTTTTGAAGTTTTTTATACCACCACCAAGTCCTTTTGCAAGCTCTGGTATCTTTTTCCCTCCAAAAAGAAGTAAGATAACAAGTGCTATAACCATTAGTTCCATTCCACTAGGTATTCCCATAATTCATCCTTAAATAAAGTTTGTAAAATTATAACATTTGTATATAAAAATCACCATTTTTCTATAAAATTTTTTAGTTCATTTAACGGTTTTTTGATTTTTGCTACTTTTATTATAGATTTTAACTCTTCAAGAGCTTTTGAAAAGTCATCATTTACAATAAAAAATTCATATTCGTCAGCTCTTTGTATCTCTTCTTTTGCATTTTTCAATCTTTTATCTATCGTTTCTTTTGAATCAGTAGCTCTTTTTAACAATCTTTTTTCTAACTCTTCTATAGTTGGAGTAGTTATAAAAACAGAAGTTGTTAAAAGTGGAAATTTGTTTTTTACTATTTCATGACCTTGAACATCTATATCAAAAATAACAAGTTTTCCTTTGTTTAAAGCTTCTTTAACAGGTTTTATAGATGTACCATAGTAGTTTCCATGAACTTCTGCCCACTCTAGAAAGTCACCATTTTTTATACCATTTTGAAACTCTTCTTTTGTAACATAAAAATAATCTACTTTGTCTTTTTCACCTTCTCTTTTTTCTCTTGTTGTAGTTGATATTGAAAAATATACTTCTTTTTCTTCTTTTAATATCTCATTTACCAAAGAACTTTTTCCACAACCACTCGGACCAGATAGTACTAAAAGTCCTCCTGACATTACTCTTTATCCTCAAAAGATATAGTTATTTTCATATCTTTTAGTGCTGACTTTATAAGTTCAGGAGTCAAGATCTCTTCTATTTTGTTTTTTATAATATTTTCTATTTTTTCTGTAGAAATATCTTCTTTTTCTGATATCACATCTTGGCTTTCATCATTTTGATTATTTTCTTCATCTATATTTTGATTTATATCAGTAGATAATTTATCTTTTGTTTCTTCTGTTGGTTCTAAAAGTTGTTTCATTGCACCTTTATCAATAGTTTCAAAATCATGATCACTTGATTTTTCTTCATCATTTTTTAGTTCATCTTCTTGGTTTTCTTCTATTTCATCAGGTGTTGTAGTTGTATCATCTATACTATCTTCTTGCTCTTGATCGATATCTTCTAACTCATCATCTATATCAGGTAGCTTTGTTTCTTCATCTTCTTGAAGATCTTCTTCATCAGTTTCAAGTAAATCTTCATCGATACCTAAGTCATCTATTTCATCTTCTTCTAACAGTTCTTCTTCAACTATTTCTTTTGTATCTTCTGTATTTTCTTCTTTTTCCTCATCTTTTTTATCTTTCTCATTCTCATCCAGATTGTCAATATCATTTACCATCTGAGCTAAGTCTTCTGTTGAAGAGTCATCCAGATCCAAATCATCAAGTTCACTGTCTAAGTCGATCTCTTCTTCCTCTAATAGATCATCTATATCTTCATCTTTATTATTTTCTTCTATATCATCATGATTGATAGTTTCTTCTTCTACTATAAAATTTTTTTCTATCAATGCTGTAAAATCAGTAGGTAAAAAAGGTTTTTCTAGTACCAGTTCAAATCCTTCAGGTTTTTTTACTTGTGCTGTGCCTATAAATACTAACTTGTCATAGGTAAGATTTTCTTTTATATTTTGAAGAAGTTCATCACTATATTTATCACTATCAACAAATATAAGATTGTAAAAATCTTTTTCTGGTGAAAAAACTCCATTTTCTTCTATATCAAAACCACTTTTTTTTGAGCTAAGTTGTAACAGTCTTGATACTATTTTATTATCATTTATCAAAAGTATTGATAGCATATTAATCTCCAATTTTAATTTTGTTATATTCCTAATACTATATCGTTCATAGGAATATAAAATGAAACAGTTTTTAACGTTTTTCATAATCTTTTTTATTTGTACTACTTCATTTGCAAATGATAGTAAAATGTATATTTTGCCGAGTCAAGCAAAAACTGCATTAAATGCTATTGTAAAAGAGTTATCACATGCAAAAAAAGAAGTAAAAATAACTATTTATAATTTTACCCATAAAAAGATAGCAAACAGATTAAAATATATTGCAAAAAAAGGAGTTAAAGTTAAAATAATTTTTGATTTTGAATCGAGTGAAGAAAGTAAAAGCAAATCTATGCTTTATTATTTAGCAAAATATAAAAATATAGATGTGTATCAAATCAAAGGTAAATATTCAAAATCAAAAAAATATTATGGTAAGATGCATCAAAAAGTTGCATTGATTGATAACAAAACTTTGATACTTGGATCGGTAAATTGGTCATATTCAGGTTTTGGTAAAAATTATGAAATACTTCTAATAGAACACAATAAAAAGTTAGCAAAACAATATTCAGATTTTTTTGATCAGCTTGTTAAAAAAGCTGTTAAATACTAACTTTAGATTCTTCTAATAACAAAGGTGAAGGTTTGCCAAACAGATAACCTTGTGAAAAGTTTATACCTATACTTAGGATTTCATATTGTAACTCTTTGTTACTAATATATTCTGCTATAGTTTTCATACCTAAACTTTGTGCAAAGTTATGAATATTTTCAAGCAATGCATAATGTTTGTTGTTTTCTAGTATTTTTTTAATAATACTTCCATTTATCTTTAGAAAATCAGGTTCAATAGATGCTATACTTTGAAAGTTTGAGTATCCGCTTCCAAAGTTATCTATAGCTATCTTTGCATCGTATTTTCTTACTTCTTGCACAAACTCTTTTATTAAACTCAAATCTTTTGTAGTTTCATCTTCCAATATTTCAAAAGTTATTCTGCTTGATACATGAGGATTTTGTTTTAAAATTTTATATAGATATTCTTTAATAATCTTATTTTCAATATCAATATAAGATATATTTATACTAAACTCTTTATTGTTAAATTTAAACTTATCAAATGCCTGTTGATATACTTTTTTTGTTATTTCACCATATAACTGAGCACTTTTTGCAACTTCTAAAAATGATATCGGTGAAAGTATTTTGCCTTTTTTATCTTCTATTCTCACAAGTGTTTCATATTTATATATTTTATCTGTCAAGTTATCATGAATAGGTTGATAATAATTTATAATTTTATTGGTTTTTATAGCATTTTTGACTTTTTTTAAAATTTCAATATTAGAATAAACTAAATCTTTTATTCCATTTATATCATCAGAACTAGAAATATGTTTAATATTATATTTTTTAGCATAACTTAAAGCAGAGATAGCATCTTCATATAAATTTACTCTATCTCTTGTAAAAATGATAGTGGATATAGGTCTAAAACATATATCATCTATTTTTATATTTAAATTTAAACATTTATTGTAAAATTCTTCACAAATTTCGTTAAAATTAAATTTATCAAATTTTGTTTCATTTGTAATTCTTATTATAAATTTTGCTGTAGATACATGATAGAGTTCAATATCTTCAAAATATTCCAATACTAGATTTTTCAAAAAAACTCCATAATCTTTTTCTAACAATCTACTATATTTATATCCGTAGATCTCTTCCATCTTATAAAAATCGTTTATTGAAAAAAGAAATATTCCATCACTTGGTAAAACATCTTTCATAAATGCTAGTTCATTTTTAAAGCCTGATACTGGGTTTATTTTTGCATCTGAATATTGTTTGTTTATAAGTACCATTTGTGCATATGATTTGCATCTAGCTCTTAGTTCATATTTATCAAAAGGTTTAGTCAAAAAATCATTTACTCCATACTCTAGTGCTTTTATCTTAACTTTTAAATCGCTCAATGATGTGATCATGAGGATAGGAGTTCGTTTGTATTTTTTTATATTTCTTATTTGTTTGATAGTACTAAAACCATCTAAGTTTGGCATGATGGCATCTATTAGTATTATATCAGGTGTAAAATCTTTTATAATTTCAAGTGCTTCTAATCCATCACTAGCTTCTATAAAATCATAGTTGTCTTTTAATACTTTTTTTATAATCATACGATTTGATTTTAAGTCGTCGATAATAAGTATTAAAGGTTTATTTTTCATTGTAGTTGACCCTTTTAAATATTAACTTATATATATCGACTATTTTATAAGAAACTTTAGGGACTCAAAATATTTAAAAAAATCATCTTTGAAAAGTATCATCATACTTCCCAAAATAGCCATAAGTACTAGTGTGGATAAAAATATTTTTATAGGAAAACCTACAACTAATAGGTTAAACTGTGGCATAGTTTTCATAAGCATTCCAAAGATAACATCAGCAAGTAGGGATAAAGCAATAATAGGAAAAGATAAAACTAGACCCATTTTAAACATCATTGAAACTGAAGTTATGAAGTATTCTAACCACTCTTTTTTAGGATAAAAATTTCCTAAATCAATATGAGTTATAGTTTTTGATAAAAATATAATTATAAGATGATGACCATCAAAAGCTAAAAAAAACAACAAAGCTATCAATGTTAAAATCTGACTTATTAGAGGAGAGTTTGTCCCAGTTATAGGATCATAAAGAGTAGCCATAGAAAAACCCATAATCATAGAGATTTGGCTACCCGCAAATGAAAGTGCTGAGAAAGTCATATTTAACAAAAAAGCTGCTAAAAATCCTATAGAAAGTTCACCTATGATCATAAAAATCATATTGTAGTTATCTAGTTTTATATCAGTAACAGTTGCTACAGGAAACAAAAGAATAGTCAAATACAAAACAAGTGCTGTTTTTATGTTAACTGATATGTTAGTATGAGAAAAAAAAGGCATAAAAGCAAAAAAACCACTTATCCTTGAAAATAATAAAATAAAAGTTATAACATTTTTATCAGTTATAAAATCAATTATTTGCATATTATCAAAGATGAACTTTTGTAAGTTTTTTATCTTTTAGTTGATAGACAGTATCACTCATAAGAGCAATATTTTTATCATGAGTTACTATAAGCATAGTTCCATTGATACTTTTTATATATTTTATCATTTCGTTCATAACTTCTTTTGCAGTAGTAGCATCCAGATTTCCAGTAGGTTCATCAGCAAAGATTATTCTTGGTTTTTTTGTTAAAACTCTGGCAATTGAAACTCTTTGTTGTTGTCCGCCTGATAGATCAGAAATATTTTGATGAAGTGTGTGCTCTATTTGAAATTTTTTTAATAGATCCATATCTATCTCTTTTTTTGATATTAAAGATGATATTTCTAAGTTTTCTTTTACAGTAAAACCTTTAAAAAGATAGTGAGATTGAAAGATTATACCTATCTCTTTTCTTCTAAGTGCAGTTTGTTGAGAGTTTTTTAAATCATATAAAGAGTAACCTCCATACAAAACTTTACCTTTTTGAGGTTTTAACAAAGATGAAAGTATATGTAAAAGTGTACTTTTCCCACTACCGCTAACACCTAAAATAGATACAACTTCACCTTCATGAAGCTTGATATTTAAGTTATTGAACAGTTCATAATCAAATTTGTGTGATAAATTTTCCCCATGTATTAGGACATTTTTGAAGTTGGAGGTATTAGAAAAATCTCTTACTATCATCTAATACCTCCATTTTAAGATTATTTTAATTGAGCCTCTACCTCTGCAGCGAAGTCATCAGCTTTTTTCTCGATACCTTCACCTAGTTCATATCTTTTAAATTCTACAATTTCTATATTTCCACCAAGTTCTTTAGATTTTTCTTCTATAACTTGAGATACACTTTTTTTATCATCTAGTGCATAAAATTGATCTAAAAGACATTTTTGTTGATCAAGTAGAGTATTATCAGCGATAAATCTTTCTACTTTACCAGGAAGTATTCTATCCCAAATCTTCTCAGGTTTACCTTCAGCTTTAAGCTCTTCTTTTATTTGTTCTTCTACTTTAGCCATAACTTCATCAGTTAGTTGAAGTTTAGAGATAAATTGAGGAACATTTTTTAAAGGTTTTCCAAGTCTTTTTAACTCTTCATTTTCTTTTTCGATAGATTTTGCTATACCTTCAGTCTCTTTTGCAACAAACTCAGGATCAAACTCTTTATAACTTAGGATTTCAGGTTTAAGTGCAGCTATATGCATAGCAAGTTGTTTTAAAAATTCTTCTACTTTCTTAGCATCAGCACCACCAGTTTTAGCTTTTACTAAAACACCTATTTTTCCACCCATATGAACATAACCGTTTACTACTTCGTCATCAGATGCTTTAACACTTACAAATCTTCTAACTACTATATTTTCACCGATAGTTGCTATGTTGCTTTTTACAAATTCATCAAATTTTTGACCATCTATATCACTAGTATTTAATGCATCGATATCAGCAAAATCATTTGCAAAGATATGCTCAACAGTTTTTTTAGCAAACTCTTGAAATTTGTCATTTTTAGCAACAAAGTCAGTTTCAGCATTTACTTCAACCATAGTTGCTTTTTTAGCATCATCGCTAAGTTTTACAACTACTGCACCTTCAGCTGCTATTCTATCAGCTTTTTTACCTGCAGAAGATAGACCTTTTTTCTTAAGGTAATCTATAGCACCTTCCATATCACCATTTGTTTCAACTAGTGCTTTTTTACAGTCCATCATACCTGCACCAGTTTTTTCTCTAAGCTCTTTTACCATTGCTGCTGTTATAGCCATAGTTTTCTCCTAAATACTCTAATTTAATAATTATTCAGCTTTTTGAGAGTCTTCTTTTTCACCCTCATTTACAGCTTCTTCTATAATCTCTTGTTTTTCTGCTTCTGTAGCTTCAACTTCTTGAGTTTCTTCTTCTTGCTCCATCATAGCTTTTCCTTCATTGATAGCTTCTGCCATCTCTTTACAGAAAAGTTGAACACTTCTTATAGCATCATCATTTCCTGGTATAGGGAAGTCGATAACATCTGGATCACAGTTTGTATCTATTGGAGCTACTATAGGTATTCTAAGATTGTTAGCTTCTTTTACTGCAATTTTTTCTTTTACAGTATCAACTATAAAGATCATATCTGGCATACCCTTCATATTTCTGATACCACCAAGATAGTTTTCTAGTTTTTGTTTTTTTCTTGAAAGCATTAGTGCTTCTTTTTTAGTAAGAAGATCCATTTGTCCTTCTTCTTCCATCTTTTCTATGATCTCTAGTTTTCTGATAGATTTTTTGATTGTTTGGAAGTTAGTTAGCATACCACCTAACCATCTGTGGTTTACATATGGCATACCACAACTTTCTGCATACTCTTTTATAGCACTTGTAGCTTGTTTTTTAGTACCTACAAAAAGTATAGTTTTACCTTCAGCAGCAGCATCTCTAACGATATTATATGTGTATCTAAAATATCTTAAAGTTTTTTGTAAATCTATAATATAGATATTTTTTCTTTCACCAAAGATATAAGGTTTCATCTTTGGATTCCATCTTCTTGTTTGGTGTCCGAAGTGTACACCACACTCTAGTAAGTCTTTCATTGTAACCATGAAATTTCTCCTTGTTTAATATTTTGGTTTAAACCTCCACATCCCTTAACCAAGCTCAAAAAACTGGGCTTAGCAACCATTTCAAGGATTAAATGTGTGAGAATTTAAGGGTGGCATTTTACAAAAATAAACTTTAAAAATGGCTTAATCTAAGCATTCCAAAAGTAGTTTATCCACTCTTTTGCTTCGTGTATAGTAAAATCTGGTTTTAAAATAGAGTCTTTTTTATAAAAAAGTGTTGCGGTTTTAAACTCACAAGAAGGATTTTTATCTTTTAAAACTTTTAATACCTCTTTTAGAGTTTCTCCACTATCAGCTATATCATCAACTATGAGGACTTTTTTATTTTTTATGATAGGGATATTAAATACTCTTATATTTTTTAGTTTTTTTTCTCCATCATATCCTATAGAATTTATACAAAAAACATCTCTTATGTTTAACTCTTCACTTAAAAGATGACCAAAACAAAGTCCACCTCTAGCAACTGGAAGTATAACTTCAGGATCAAAGTTTTTAACTAGGTTAACCATTGTTTTTATATCTTTTATAAACTGATCATGATCATAGTTTAACATCAATCAATCCTTTTTTTTATCTCTTGAGCTAGATGGAAAACAGCCATGGCATAGTAGTTTGAGTTGTTATATCTTTTTAAAATATCAAAGTTTTTAAAAGTAAGCCAAAGTTCATCATATTCTGCTCTTTGTAATTTTATCAATTTAAAATATTTGTCTTTAAATTTTTTTCGTGGTAGTACATCTACAAAATAAAGATCATCCAAAGTGTATTTTTTTCTAGTATTTGTTTTAAGTGTGCAAAATCTCATACCGTCATAACTAGCTCTTATAGCTATTGGTTTTTTATATTTCCATCCTTTTTTGTGTAAAAAGTTTGCTACTGTAGCTATTGAGTCGGGTTTTGAAAAAGGTTCTATTCTTTTGTTTCCATCAAAACTAACTCCATATTGTATATAGCTATGAGGTAAAAGTTGTCCTATACCCAAAGCTCCATAGTATGATCCTTTTAACAAAAGTGCATTTAGTTTTTGTCTGTAACAAAGTAGAAGATAGTTTTCAAGTTCATATCTAAAAAGTTTACTTCTTCTTTTATCTTTAAAAGTATGATAGGCTAGGGTATTGAAAGCTTCCCATCTTCCTTTTATCTCACCATAGTAACTTTCTATTCCTATGATAGCAGCTACTATATATCTGTTTATTTTTAATTTTTTTTCTATTTTGTTAAAAAGAGTTTTGTATCTTTTTACAAACTTTACACCTTGTCTTACTCTATCTTCAGCAACAAAAGATTTTTCAAATCTAGTATAACCACTGTTTCTAAGCCAATGTCTTTTTCCTTTTGCTACTCCACCTACAACTCTTCTTTTTACTCTTTTAGTTTTAAATCTTACAGGTTTTCTGGCTTTTGAAAAGACTTCTATTAGGTAGCTTCTTTTGAAGTTATGCTTTCTTATCATATAGTTTATAAATCTTTTTACATCTTTGTTTTTAGCATAGTATCCATTAACTTCACTTTTTGCTTTAAGTGATAAAAAAAATAGTGTTAATATAAAAATAACTCTAATCAACTTTTCCCCTTACTTTTTTCATATAACTTAACTTCATATCCATTTCAAAACTTTCGTTTGTTGGATACTCATATCCAAAAACTTTTTTCCATAAACTTTTATCTTCCATACACATATAAAAGTAAACATCTTTGTGCCACTCTTTTAAACTTTGATAGGCAAAAGAGAACATTTTCTCTTTTATATCCAAAGGATATGATAGTTTACCACTTGCATCACTCATCGGAAGTTGAAGGATTTTACTTTGAAAATCTCTGCTTCTTATCTTTTTTATAACAGGTTTTATAAAAGTGAGAGTTCCTAAAGATACCAAAACTACCTCTTTAGGATCAAACATCTCTTTTAATTTTGTAAAAACCTCTCCATACTCTTTTTCAAAATCCTCTATATAGATCATAGGATGAAAATGAAAACCAACCAGCATCCCCATATCGGCTATTTTTCTAGCAGCTTTAAGTCTATCTATTAAAGATACTGTCAAGTGTTCTTCTTTATCTATAACTATTTGAGGATTTAGGCTCCAAGTAAACAAAAGATTTTTTGGAAGATCTTGTTTGTCTAAAAAGTAAGAAATATTGTCGGATTTTGTTTTAAACTCTAGTAAGACATTTGGATTTTTTTTTGCAAACTCCACTAAAGCATCTAATACTCCATATCTGTTTCCCCACATCAAAGAGTCTGAAGATTGACCTGTTCCTATATGGTAAAACTCATTTGGATCTAGTTTTATAGAGTTTAGTTTGGTTTTAAAATCTTTATCAAAAACTACTTTTCCTTCGTTGTAAAAACTCTGTATAGAACAGTAGCTACAGTCATATCCACAACTCTCAACAGCATCCAAAGTCAAAAGGTTACAACATCTTGTTTTTTCACTTGCAACAGGACATGCACCAAATCCCAAACTATCTTTTTTTAACTCTTCTATTTTTATCTTTTGAGGTTGGATCTTAGGAGTAAAATCTTTATAGTTAGTTGGTTTTTCTCTTAAACTTTCATAATATTTTTTTATATGGGAAAGTAACTCTTTTTTTAGTTTTTTACCCTCATACTTTTCCTCTAAAGAGTAGTTCCATATCTCTTCTAAACCTTTTTCACCCCATTGTAAAAGATCTCTTTGTATAGTTTTTAATATCTGTTGTTCTTGAAAAGTAAAGTGATATTTTTTTGCTATATTATCTAAAAAATTATTCATTTTTTTCCTTTATCTCTTTTGCCAGTTTCATAAAAATATCTCCATATTTTTCTAATTTCATTTCTCCAACGCCATTTATGGATAAAAATTCATCTTTAGATGTTGGTAAGTTTAAAGCGATTAGGTTTAATGTTTTGTCGTTAAAGATGATATATGGTGGAACTCCTTCTTTCTTGGATATCTCATATCTTAGTTTTCTAAATTCTTCAAAATAAGGATTTTTCATATCATCTTTTTTGTATTCTTTGAAAACTTTTTGTTTTTGTAAAAGTTTTTTATCTATATTTACAAGGAGTTCTTTTTTTAGTATTTTCTTTGCAACTAAAGTAAGTTTTAAAACTCTAAACTCTCCTTCTATCATGATAGCATCCATATCCAAAAGTTTATCTACGACTAAACTCCACTCTTCTTTAGAAAAATCCTGACCTATTCCATATACTGAGAGTTTATCATGATTTAGTTCTAAGATTTTTTTATTTTTAGAACCTCTTAAAATATCTATGATATGGTTTTGACCAAATCTTTCGCCTGTTCTATATATAGTTGATAGAAATTTTTGTGCTTGTATAGTTATATCTGTTTGTTCTTTTTTTTCATCTACACAGTTATCACAAAGAGTTTTACATGGAGTTGTTTTATCATCAAAGTATTCTGCCAAGTATTGATGTCGGCATCTGTTTGTTATACAAAATCTATACATAGTTTGCAGTTTGTTGTAAGCTGTAGTTTTATAAATACTTTGGGGCAGTTCATCTATAAATCTTTGTTTAGATATCTCGTCTGCTTTTGAAAATAAAAGTAAAACATCGCTATTTAGTCCATCTCTTCCTGCTCTTCCTATCTCTTGAGAATAGTTCTCTAAAGTTTTAGGCATAGATGTATGAAGTATAAATCTTATATTTGCTTTATCTATTCCCATACCAAAAGCTATGGTGGCTACTATGATTTTTATATCTTCATTTTTAAACTTTTTGAAGATTTCATCTCTTGTGTTGTTTGAAAGTCCTGCATGATAGGCCAATGTTTTGTAATTATTTTGATTTAGGTAGTGTGATAAATTTTCACACTCTTTTCTGCTAAAACAGTAAACTATCCCACACTCATCATGATGAGTATCTAAAAAAGCTTTTATCTGTTTTTTCCCAGCTCCTACTCTTCTTTGTGTTCTTATAAAAAGATTTGTTCTGTTTATAGAGGTTTTTAGTATATTTTTTGAAGGGATTTTTAAAGTTTTTACTATATCTTCTTGAACAGATTTTGTTGCAGTTGCTGTAAAAGTAGCTATAGGTGTGTATTGAAACATCTCTCTTAAAAGTGAAAGTTTTCGATAATCATCTCTAAACTCATGACCCCACTCACTAACACAGTGAGCTTCATCTATAACAAAAAAATTTATATTTATTTTTTTCAGTTGTGAAATAAAAAAATTATTTGAAAATCTTTCTGGTGCAACATATAAAAACTTTAGTTTGTTTTGAGATAGCTCTTCAAAAACTTGATTGTTTTCTTCAAAAGAGTTGTGAGAACTTATAATTTTTGCAGATATACCATTTGCATTTAGATTTGCTACTTGATCTTGCATAAGTGCTATAAGTGGAGATATAACGACTGTTACACCACTCATCATGATAGTTGGAAGCTGATATATCAAAGATTTTCCACTTCCAGTTGGTAAAACTACAAGTATGCTCTCTTTGTTAAGTATTTTGTCTATGGCTTTTTCTTGGATAGATCTAAATGATTTAAATCCAAAATACTTTTTTAAGATTTCTTTTTTTGTCATAAACTTTTTTCTATATCATAAAGTTCATATCTTATAAGTTTAAATTTTTGAGATTTTTTTGTATCTATAAGTTTTAAACATTCTTCTAAAACTCTTGATGATTCTTCAGCTCTTTTGATATTTGCTATCATGATAGAGGATATATTTTTACGATTTTTTTCACTTTCGGTAGTCTCTTTTGATACATCACCTGTTATATCACGATGTATAATATATTTTTTTTCATCTTTTAGTCTTGATTTATGACGAAGATTTTTTAATCTTTTTGAGAGTTCTTTGTTGTCAAATATATACCTTTGTATATCTTCAATAACTCTGATACCTTCTCTTAGTCGGTTAAGGTTTGCATCTATAAGTCTGTAGATTTTTGGGGAGAGTGTTGTCTCCCCATTTGTTTTAGTCGTCACTACTTCCAAAGATTCCCAAAATCTGTAAAAGTGTGATAAAAAGATTTATAAAGTCAAGGTAAAGTGCTAAAGCTCCATCAACTGGAGTAGCATAGTTACCTCTTATGATGTTTTGTGTATCATAAAGTATAAATGCACTAAAAAGTATAGCGCTTATACTAGCTATTCCAACTTGCATCCAAGGATTGTGTAACCAAAATACATTTAACAAAGATCCTACAACAACTACTATAAGTGTGATAAATAAAAATTTACCCATAGTTGTAAAATCTCTTGTTGTATTCATAGCAAACATAGAAAGTGCACCAAAAGCTACTGTTGTTAGGATAAGTGCATTTGCAACTACTCCACCAGCTCCTGCACTAACATATGTATCAACGATTACAGACATAGTAAGTCCTGAAACCAATGCAAATGCAAATAGCATAAACATATTTAATCCAGGTTTATTTTTTGCAAAACCTATTCCAAAGATTAGTGCAAATTCTAAGATAACCAATCCCCAATAAAATTCTTTTATAGCAGGTATTCCCATACCTACATATGCTCCAGCAGCACCTACAAGCAAACTGCCTGCAAAAAGCTGATATGTTTGCTTGATAAAAGTAGCCAAATCACCTTTTTGACTCTCTACTTCAACATCTGTAAAAGAACCTGTTTGTGAACGGTTTTTTACATACTCTCTGTCATATAATCCCATTTTCTCTCCTATAAGAGTTTTTAACTCAGCTTATTTATGGAAAGTATAATCGTTAAATATTAATAAAAGTTTAATATAAACATTTACTTTATTTAACTAAAAAACTTTCCAGCTATATTCATAAGCCCTTCAACTCCACCTAGTTGATCCAGGATACTATCACCATCTGGTGTAGCTTTATCTACTACCTCTGGTAAAACACTTGCAAGTGCTTCTTTTGCTGTATCCATATCAACTCCAAGTTTAGAAGCAAACTCTTCAACTTTATCGCTACCTATTATATTTGCTACACTATCACTATCAATAGGAGCATTTTCCCCACTACCAATCCAAGAACTTACTATTTCTCCTATATTTCCATCTTGTAAAGATGAGAGTATATTTGATAGATCAAGATTTCCGTCAGCATTTGTAAGTATTGATGAAAGTGCTTCACTTAGTTGACTGTCATCTGTACCTACTTTATCTTTTAACAAACTTGCACCTATATTTAATATATCACCTAAATCCATGATTTCCTCCTTTATGATTTTGTTTTTTTTGCCATTCTTTTTCTAACTGTAGGATCAAGATATCTTTTTCTTATCCTGATACTTTTTGGAGTTACCTCTACTAACTCATCCTCTTCTATCCATTCTAAAGCACTTTCAAGTGT
>Ga0256843_1000227_pt1 | contig 48647 bp, 51 predicted proteins | sample AlvinellametaG_FD_191572 | JGI IMG/M metagenome (GOLD analysis project Ga0256843, IMG submission 191572) | Pompeii worm associated microbial communities from hydrothermal vent at the East Pacific Rise, Pacific Ocean - Alvinella | ecosystem: Host-associated > Annelida > Integument > Unclassified ...
TTATGAGTTGAACTTACGTTTTCCCCATAAACGTATTAACCTCTACGCAAGTAGAGATGACCTACTTGCTTGTCAATATGCCCAAGATTTATCAAACAAGCTTCATAAGCCTGTAGAAAAACTATGGAGCCATGAATAGTCTATCTTTAGAGATTTCTCTCTAGGATTCTAATCATATCGGATTTGTCTACACCATTTAGCATGAGTTTTTTAGGTGTGTAGTTTGCGTCAAAGGTGTAGGCGTGTTTCTGCTCTTTTACCATACCAATCATCAATAACATATTGAGTTGTTGCTGTAACTCTGGTGGTAGGCTATGAATGAGTGATTTTTGGACTTCCACCTTTGTATTTAGTTTAACCCCGTGAAGAAACTCTTGTTTAAATTGTGCTATATCAGTAGATAACTTCTTTTCAGCAATGTAATAAATCTCTAGGTTTGCTGTAGCTTCAAGAGCACTCTTATCGGTGATTTTTGTTGCCATTTTCAAGATACTTTTATCTTTAATAAGTGCATCAGAGATACAACGTGCAGCTTCATTTTGTAGAGACTCTTGTAAGGCTATAAGCTCTTGAAGCCCATCCATTACTAGCTCGTTATCGGTAGTATTTTGTATGGTTTTAAGAATAGCTTCTTGTTTATGTTGAATCTTTTTAATACTATCTTGAAATGAGAGCCATGCCTCTAGTTTTGTATGTTCCAAAGCATACTCAAAATGTAAATGCTTCGCAAAATTTATCTTTGGTGGTAACTGTGTATCACCTTTGTCTAGATCCATACTAACATCCATAGTAAGGGAGTTATCTTGATTTTCATTCATACTTACTTGTAGTTTCATAGAGGCATTGTCTACTACCATAGGGAAAAGTTCTTTCTCTACCTTAACACTTACAGAACCCACATTGAGATTAAACGTACCCAGATAGAAACCATTTTTAAATATTTTTTGAATATCTCCACTTAACTCTAGATTCTCCAAGAGTATTTTACGCCCATTTTGAGTAGTCGCCTTTAGTGCTTTATTGGTTAACTTAAACTCTCCTAAGAGCGTATTGGCATCTACTTTACCACTCATCTTAAATGGTGCTATGGTAATCTTTGTGCCTTCTATGTTCCCAACAATAGGATTGGTAGCACCCTTATAGGTAATCCTATGAGAGAAATTTACAAGTGTTGTTGAGTTAAGTACAATATCATCAGCAATACTCTTTTTTAGCTCAGCATTATGAAGAAAGAAGTTGTTAAAGTTGATGCTACTAGAGATACGACTCAACCCAAAACCTAGACCATTTTGAAAAAAGATAGGTCCATTTTCAATCTTGTACTCTGTCGTAAGAGGTAACTTTAGCACTTCTGCTACACGGGGATCACTAAATGCCATAGAGAGTTTAACTGTTGAAGAAAAAAATCCTTTCTCAAAAGAGAGTAAGGAGAGCTTTATTCCATTGGTTTGATTTAGGCTATTTGATGTTTCAATATACTTCTCTAAATACGCCTTTGTATTTGAACTTACATAGGCTGTTGCTCCAGCCCATAACAGTGTTGCTATGGAAACTGTACCTACTATTTTTTGTCCTAATGACATAAATATTTCCTTTTAATTGTTTTTTATTTTATAAAGTAGGATAAGTAATGCAACACAGCCTAAAGCTATAAGTGTGGCAGTATGTAGGTACTCTGTGATGAGTGCTTCATTGGAGCCTACGAGGTAGCCAAGTGCTACGAGGATGACTACCCAGATGCCAGCACCCAACGCAGTAAAAAGTGAAAACCTTGCTACATTCATACGGGCAAGTCCTGCTGGAAGGGAGATGAGTTGGCGTATGCCAGGGATGAGTCTGCCTGTAAAGGTGGAGATTTCACCATGTTTGGCAAAAAAAGTGTCTAATTTTGTGAGTGTCTCTTCTTTAATGAAAAAGTATTTTCCATATTTTAAAATAAATGCTCTTCCAAAATGCATAGCAAGATAGTAGTTCAGCAGTGCTCCCGCAATAGAACCTAAAATACCTACCAAAACAACAAGGTAAAGGTTCATCTCTCCTTGAAAGGCAAGATAGCCTGCAGGTATCATAATAATTTCACTAGGAAAAGGGAAGAAAGTACTCTCAAGGAACATGAGAAGAAAAATACCAAAATAGCCCGTATCTCCAACATAAGAGAGTATGGTATTGGCTATTTCGTGTAACATTAAAAGAGGTTACGCTTCACTAAATGCACCCACTGCTGTGAGTCTTTGGTAGCGTTGATCTAGCATTTCATCAACACTCAGTTCACGTAGTGCTTGAACATTCTCTAAGAAGTATTTTTTTAAGACATCTGCTGCTGTTTGCTTGTCTCGATGGGCCCCAATAAGTGGTTCATCTAAAACATCATCTACAAGTTTATGTTCTAACAAATCATTTGGGGTAATTTTAAGTGCCTTTGTAGCTGTCTCAACTTTAGAAGGGTCGTTCCATAAAATAGCTGAACACCCTTCTGGTGAGATAACTGCAAAAACAGAGTAACGCATCATAGCAAGCTTATCGGCAACACCAATGGCAAGTGCTCCACCTGAACCACCTTCACCAATAACCACTGAGATCATAGGCACTTTAACTGCTGCAAACTCAAAGAGATTTTTAGCAATCGCTTCACTCTGTCCACGCTCTTCTGCACCAAGCCCCGGGTAGGCACCTGGAGTGTCTATAAGAAAGAGTACTGGAATGTCAAACTTCTCTGCCATACGTACTGCACGTAAGGCTTTTCTGTACCCCTCTGGATTTGGCATACCAAAGTTACGTTTAATTTTATTTTTAACCCCACGCCCTTTTTGTTCACCAATGACCATGGTTTTTTGACCATCTATCCATCCAATGTAACAAAGCATTGCAGGATCATCACGGAATGCTCTATCGCCATGAATTTCATAAGCATCGTCCATTAAAAGTTTAATATAATCTAATGAATAAGGACGATCAGGATGGCGAGCCAGCTGAAGCTTTTGAAAATCTGAAAGAGAACCAAATGTTTTATTGACCTCTTTTTCTAAATCTTTTTGAAGTTTTTCTACTGCGTCCATATTGGCAATTGCATGTGCAGATACAATCTCTTCTTGTATCTTTTCAATTTTAGTTTCAAAATCTAAATAAGTTGCCATAGCTATAATCCTTATATTTTCTTAAAGATAACAACACCATTGGTACCACCAAACCCAAATGAGTTTGACATAGCTACATTGATATCTGCTTTTCTTGCACCTTCAGTAATGTAATCTAAATCACAGTTTTCATCAGGTGTTTCATGGTTAATAGTTGGAGGAAGTACACCATCACGCATTGCCATAAGACAGACAACGGCTTCTATGGCACCTGCTGCACCAAGACAGTGTCCTAGTTGTCCCTTAATAGAACTTACTGGAGGACAATTCTCTTTACCACCAAGTAACTCTTTAATCGCTGCTGTTTCATTTTTATCGTTAACAGGTGTAGAAGTTCCATGTGCATTGACATAATCAATTTTAGGCTCTCCTGCCATTTTGTAGGCACCCTTCATTGCACGAAGTGGTCCATCCATTGTTGGTGTAGTGATATGGTTTGCATCACCACTTTCACCAAAGCCTATGACTTCACCATAAATTGTAGCTCCACGAGCAATAGCATCATCGTAAGACTCTAATACTAAAGCACCAGCACCCTCACCCATAACAAACCCATCACGGTTTTTGTCAAAAGGTCTTGAAGAAGTCTTTGGGTCATCATTACGTGTAGAGAGTGCTTTCATAGCAGCAAATCCACCAATACCAACTGGACAGATTGCCGATTCTGCACCTATGACCAACATTTTATCTGCTGTTCCTACCATGATAGACTTTGCAGCCTCTCCAATGGCATGGGTTCCTGCTGCACATGCTGTAACAGATGAAAGGTTTGGACCTTTAAGATTTTGGTAAATAGAGATAAATCCACCAAGCATATTTACTAAAGAAGAAGGGATAAAGAATGGTGAAATTCTTCTAGGTCCTCTATTGCCACATACCAGTGAATTTTTCTCAATATTTGGAAGTCCTCCAATACCAGAAGCACTTGCAATACCAAATCTTTCTCTGTCAAAATCTTCTGGTAATTTTGCATCTTTAATCGCTTCATCGGCAGCTTTAAGCCCTAGCTGGATAAATCTATCTGCTTTTTTTGCCTCTTTCCCATCAAGAACCATTGAAGATTCAAAGTTTGTAATCTCACCAGCAATTTTTACAGACTGCCCTTCTGTATCAAATGATTCAATAGTTTTAATTCCACATTTACCTTCTATAATTCCTGCAAATGCTGTCTCTTTGTCGAGTCCTAAGGCGTTAATCATCCCTAAACCTGTCACTACTACTCTTTTCACTGATGGCTCCTATGTGCTTTTAATAAGATATATATTAATACTTCAAAAAGTACTAATATATATGTTAAAACTATTCCCGAAGGAATAGCATTTTACTTATACGTTTTCGATAAATTTGATTGCATCATTTACAGTAGCAATTGCCTCTGCTTGATCATCAGGAATTTCGATATCGAATTTCTCTTCAAGTGCCATAACTAGCTCAACAACATCAAGACTATCAGCTCCAAGATCCTCTACGAATTTAGACTCTTCTTTTACCTCATCTGGGCTCACATTTAGTTGCTCAACAACTACTTCTTTTACATCGTCAAATAATGCCATTGACTACTCCTTATTGTTTGTTAAAAATACACCTTAGTATATCAAAAAAATAATAATAAAGCTTATAGTTTTATAAAAATAGCTACTTATACCTACTCAAATGGCTCTTTTATGAAGCTGAGAAGCCATTTTACTTTCCTAAAAGACTCTTTTTTACAAAAGGATCGTATAAATTTTTTCCTTGAAGCATCATCTGTTGCATCTGCAAATAGTTAACAAAGTTTTCTTCTTTTTTTGTATATGCGGCAAACCCATACCCCATAGGAGAAGAGGCAACACGTGTGTACCAAGCTTTTTTTGCATCTATCCACTGGTGGGTGTCTAAGGTTTTGGTAAATATTTTTGCATTCTTTTTAGCCTTTGCATGTTTTTGTAGCCACAAGACCACGCATCCAATGTCATCAAAAAAATAGGTATTACCCTCTTGCGTAATAAGTTCTGCAGCATAGTCTAAATCTTCTACCTCCATACTACAATCTGAACAACGATACTCTTTGGGCTTTAGAGGAATCACCTTCTGTTCAGTGTTTCCTTTATAGATGTATTTTACACCATTTTCATCACTCAAAGAGACAAGCAATACAACGAGAATAGAAACAATCAATAGAAATGTCAACAGATTCATCAATATTTTTTTCATAAGAAAACTCCATTTTTAAGATAATAGATTAGCACATAACCACTACAAAGTAAGACAAAAATGCTTAATAGTCCTAATGCTACACGATTGATATGCTCTGATTTTTCTTGAAAGACATAAGAGAACATCGCTCCTTTAAGCACAAAGAAGAGTCCAAAAAGCAAAAACCCCCAAACCAAATATCCTACATAATGGTAGTGGTCTTGCAGCATACAAAAAGGACATTTATGTGTAGGTAGCTCATAGATATAGGTACCAAAAACATACACCACAGCATAATAGGAAATAAAAAGAAATAAAGGGGCTACAAATACGCTAAGCGGTGCATTTTGCGTAAAAACAGAGAGAAACAAAAGAGCAAAAAGAAGATAAAACAATACCATCAGCTTAAAGGTATCTAGTCCAAAAGGCAAACTATTGGTACCCCCTACTTGCCCAAAAATAACAGAGCAACACTGTACAGGTGCGGTGGTTTGTATCTGTGTAAAGTAGAGAATATCCCATGCCATTTCTACACTCAAGCCCACAAAAAGAAAAAAGAAAAACCACGATTTAGCCCGCATATAGCGATACTCAGTTGTTTTCATATCTAACTGGTTAATGCCCATCCATAAGCCACTTAAAAAGAGTAAAACAATTTTTAAAGTTAAAAGCATCGTACCGTAGCCATTGGCTTTAATGACCCCCGCAGCACACATGGCTCCGGGGACTAGGTCGCTCAAAGAGTCAATAGTATAAACAAAATAAGGTAACAGTAGCATTTTAAGCATCAATGTAAACAACACAATACTCATAACCAAATAGGAGCGATTTTCTAAGCGAAACTGTCTTTGTGTAAAGTGTGAGAAATCCCAAGATTTTAACAAAGTTACTGTGAGTAAAAAAGCAATAAGTAGCAACGCATAGAGCAATATTTCACTTAAGAGATAGACAATCACTTGGTTGTTAAACAGAATCTCATTCACTTCGTATGGTTCCATCTTCTATAAAATAGGTTTGATCAATAAAGTCTAAGGCTTGAAATATAGGGTCATGGGTTGCGATGACAATGGTTTTTCCTAACTGACGGAGGGTTTTTAATATCTCTATAAATTTCAAGGTATTGGCTTTGTCTAAATTGGCTGTAGGTTCATCACACAAAATAAGATTGGGTCTATTGACCAAAGCCCTTGCAATCGCACAGCGTTGTTTTTCTCCTCCTGAGAGTGCATTCACCTGCTGGCTTGCTTTATGCGAAATATTTGCTAACTCCATACTCTCTTGCGTCATTTCTTGCATCTTGTTAAGTGGCAGACGCAGAGGAATAAGTGCTGCAATAATATTCTCCTCCACACTTAAAGACTCTATGAGGTTAAAGTGTTGAAAAACCATCCCAACCGTTTGGCTTCGGTAAGCAGAAGCATGTAAATCAGGTAGTTTGGAGATGAGTCTCTCTTCAACCATAATTTTTCCAGAGCTAGGTTTATCTAGCCCCCCAATGAGAGAGAGCAAGGTAGATTTACCACTTCCACTAACCCCAGAGAGTATTACGGTACTTCCTTTTTCAATCTCTAAATTTATCCCTTTAAGGGCGGTATATGATTCTGCCTTCTCTTCATTGTAGATTTTATATACATTTTCTATCACTATCATTGCATCGCCTCCTTAGGTGGGGTTACTGCAATTTTCCATGCAGGAATAAGTACGGCTACTAAAAAAGGAATGGCATAAAGCAAAAAGAGTGTCCCAAGAAGCCCTAACTCCAACACAGGAGTAAACCCTACTGTGTATGACAAGTTAGCATTGCCTAGAAAAATGGCTTTCAAAAAAGGTGCATTGGCTAAAAAAACATAGCCATATGCTAAAAGTACACCTACAGTAAAACTTACTACAACAATGATGACATTTTCATAAAATTTATACAACAAAATCTCTTTAATACTCCAACCAACTGCCCGAAGTGTCCCAATCTCTTTACGTTCAGAGGAGTACACCATCACATATCTTTGATAGAGAATAAGCATAAACGTGAGCAGTGTTACCAAATAAAGAATGAGAAACACACCCCCCTTATAGTTAAACATGTTCTCATACCCCTTTTGTATTTCACGTTTATCTAAAACACGTACATCATAAAAGAGAAGATGTAATTTTGTAATGATAGTATCCCACTCTGCTTCGTTAGGTACGTTAAAAGTAATATCACTCACTTCATTTTCATTAAAACCAAAGATCTCTCTTGCTAAGGAGATAGGCATAATCACCATATCATTTGCAATAAGATTGGTACTCTCGTCAAGCTGTTTGGCAATATGAACCTCCTTAAAAGCTCCACTTGGTGTTTTAAAAGAAAAGCTATCTTCATAAAAGTGTGCTGTTAAAAACTCACTTACCCCTTGCCCCACTACCATGCTCTCTTGAGATAAAAATGATTTTAATACCATTTTTCCAATAAGTGCTTCTAAAAGTTGGCTATTTTGTTCATCGAAAAAGTCGATGCCTACTACAAGAAAACTCTTGCCTTTTGGCTGATAGAAGTACCTTCCATATACACGAGTGGTTAAATCAGTCACCCCTTCTATTTGCTCTATTTGTTCTACCCAGCTAGAGGGAGTTTGGGTTGCATAGCCTGCTTTTAGACGTGTCACCGTAAAGTCACCTTGTTGTTTTACCGTATGTTGTAGCGTCTGTTTTAAAGAAGAGGAGACAAACAAAACTGCACTCAAAAGAAAAATAATTAAAATCGAGATTAATACTGCTGCAGTGTGCTTTACTTTTTGTTTCCACAACGTCAAGGTAAGAAAGTAAACAAAGGCTTGGTAGCGTAATATTTTATTTTTCATAGACAAAATCCATTCTGTTAATGGGTAGCATCTCAATGTATGCAGGGTTTATCATATGAGTTTTCAAGCTTTTTCTTGGTTCATAATAGGCAGATGAGAAAGCTGGAGAGGTAAAGTGTGTCAGTTTAGCAACCAACAAAAGAGGCTTTTTGTTTTGTGTCATATTTTTTCCATACGCATGCATCAGCATCACCCCCGTCGCTAAACTCAACCCTACCACAAGCAGATAAAATGGTCTCGTCATCCTGAGTACTACTCTGTAAAACCATCAAGTGCCATAAGCATCTTGTCTGTAATTTCACTATACATTACTATCTTTTCTCCATGATGCTCTTGCATAAAAACTTCTGCACTTTTTAGAGTTTTAAAAGGAATCAGCTCATTGCCCATAGGACCATAGACATTTGAGCCTATAACATAAAAAGCCTCTTTTGCATTGAGACTCTCTATTGTATAGTAGTCACTCACTTTATATAAAGCTATCTTTTTACGGTCATAAGGAAAGTCCCCATCAAAGATAATATATTTCATCATATCTTTCACTCCATCAAAATAGTATGTTTTTTGTTCCACTTCAAGAGAAGCTGCCCATTTTGGGTATTTGGCAACAAACATACCACACACGGGGCATTTTGCATTTTGAGGTACATGGAGTTTACCAAAAGTGCTATGCCCTTTTTTATGATGCAAAAAATATGCCACCGCTTTACGTTTAGCTTTGTTTAAACCGCTACAAGCGTGAGACGCCTGAATACGTTGCATACTCTTTTTAATACTACTACTTGCCAAAGGCAACTTTGAAACATCACACATCACTTTTGCAATGCGTTTTCCTTTTTGGACAAGTTTTGTCTCTTGTATGCTTGAAATCGGTGTGGCATAAAGTGCCACATGCATCAGTAACATACTTAAAAAAATCTGTTTCAAATATTTCCTTTTACTTTTTATGTGTCAAATACAATCCTACTGCTTGTAGCTGTTTTCCATTGAGTCCTTGACACAAGTTATGCTCCACTACATAAGCTTTTGCACTTGCTGTACTTAAAAATGTTTTCTCTGCTTTTTGACATTTGTTTGTATAAAGCATTTGCCCTTTTTTAGCCATCATTTTTTGCTTCTTTGCAATCATTTTTGCATCATTTTCAAACTCTTTTTGAGCCGCAGCTAACGCTCCATTGAAGTCTGTTACTTTACCACCATTTTCTTTAGCAAATGCTTCAGCTTCGCTTTTTAGTAAAAATGCATATTTACTCACTTTACTCATGGTTCCTTTTTTACGACTTCCTACAACATAGTAAGCTTTTTTCGCATCAATAAAACCTAAACGGTTGGTATCAACCACTTGAATATTATCTAGTGTATGCCCTTTTTTAAGATCTCCTACCACACAATGTAATGAACAGTACTGTTTGGTTTTTCCAGAAACATGTGCAAGATGGTTGGTTTTAAAAAACATAGAGAGTGTCATTCCACACTCAGGACAAAATGCTTTTGCCTCTCCTTTTTGTACAAGTGTTGCTTTATGCATAGGCACAGACTGAAACATTTTCATCATCTTTTTAGGCGTATGTACCTTTGGCTTTACCTCTGCCATATCTGCATACGCAGCCAAAGAGAACATTCCCATCATTACTATTGCTACTATTTTTTTTGTCATTTTCATCTGTTTCCTTTAGTTAAAATGTGTAATTTATGTTGGTATATACATACCGCCCTGGCTCATTGAGCAACATCACTTCACTCTGCGTGCTTGTTGGCAATAAAATAAGGTCTTTATAGGTATTTGACACTGCATACGTACTATCAAATAGATTATCAACCCCTACAGTAAGGGCAAAGTTTTTTGCAAATTTCTTTGTCATTTTAACATTAAGCACCCCATAGGCATCTAATGCTTGCTCACCATTTTCTGCATCGAACTCTGTCCAACTACTTGAACCTACATACTCGGTACGCATATTCAAGGTACTGTCCCACTCATAGTTTAATGCTACATTGTATTTAAAGGGTGGAATCTCTGGCATATTTGTACCCGTTTGCCCCTCTAAAGGTCTCTTTTTTTCTCCTCTTTGGTAGGCAAATCCATAGTCAACATAAAACGAAGCCGTGGCAATGTATGTTCCACTCATTTCAAGCCCATAAAGTGTGGCATCTACATTTTCATAGCGATTCATTTTTTTAGATGCATTATACGCGATAAAATCATCCAATTGGGAGTAAAAAAGTTTTGCTTTAAAGCTTGCATCATCAAACTGTTGTTCTAACCCCATATCAAACTCATAGTTTTTTGTAGCACGTAAACTATCTGTCCCAATAGCCAGTGCTTTCATACTACCATCTGGCATTTTCATAGGACTTCCTATCCAGTAAAGCTCTTTACCATCTGGCACACGTGACGATTTTCCAAACCCTGCATAGTATTTGCTATCGCCTTTTTTGTAAGTGGCATAGAGGTATCCATTGAGTTCATCGTAGTTGTTGTCTTGTTGTGCTTTATTTTTAGAGCTAATCTCAGTTACATCATATCGTAAGCCCATATCGAGTATCATCGCACCAAAATGCATTTTATCTTTTAAGAAAAGTGCCTTATTTTGCGTATCTACATCATAAATGCTATGTAAAAATTTCTCAGGAAGGGCTACATCATTTTTATAGTACTTTCCATCCCAGTTACGTAGCGAATAATCTACCCCGACTTCAAAGGTATGGTTAGCCACATCAAAACTATTTTTTACTTTTGCCCCTTGCATCTTGGTACTTAATGCATGGGTCATAAAGCTAACCGCTCCCATATTTCTGTACTCAGTGGACATCGGATGCTCCACTTCCGATTGATACATTTGCACAGAGAGTGCTTTTGAATATTTTCCCATATTTTTCATAGTATATTCTAAGTTATAAATATCAGAATCATCATACATAGCATCCATTTTTGAAGAGGGGTAGAGTACATTGTCACTTCTATTTGCCGTATAACTTAACTTTAACTCTTGGCTATCTGTAATATCCCAAAAGAGTTTAGACATAAATGTTTTCTTCTCATAGGCATCCATACTTTTATATTTGTCTTGGTATTGTGGGTTTTTAGTAAGGTTAATAGTACCCGCATCCATCTCTCTTTGAATCTGCCCTACGAAGTCGTCACCATTGCCATCTTTGTACTGTTCACTACTTTCAGTTGAACCACTGAGTAAAATTTTAACCGCATCTGTTCCACCACTCAAAGAAAAAGCTGCTTTTTGATAGTTCCAACTTCCATACCCTAAATTTATATCGCCAGACCACGCTTTGGTTGGCTTAATGGTATGCACTTTAACATCGGCACTTAACACGCCAAAATCTTCTACATTAAAAGGTCCTTCATTGATTTCAATAAAGTCAATATTGTTTGTCAAAACATGCGACACGGGAGGGTCCATACGGTTAGGGCAAGCACCACATACTTTTACCCCATCAATGCTCACGTTAATGTTGTCTTTCTTTTGCCCTCTTACAATGACATCGTTGGCAATACCTGAACGTCTTACAAGTGAGACACTAGGGCTTTGTTTAAAGAGTGCTTCTGCTAAATCTGCCGATTTTATATCTTCTCCATGCACATCTTTGACCACCTCAGTATCTGCTTTTGCCTCAACTTGAATGCGTCCTAACTCTACAGGTGTTGCGTGTAAATACAATGCACATGCAAATGACAAGCCAACTATTTTCTTCATTTTTTCTCCATTTTCAAAAAACCTTGAGTAAGTATGCCCACACACTGTTAAATTTGTGTTAAATCAAAGAGATTTACATCAAAACTTTATGAAATATTACTATTCATATTAGGTTCATATTATGATGATACTTTACAGAAAAAAACAAGGATTTACAATGAAAAACTTACGCTCTTTTGGCATACTCTCTCTTGTTGCTTCTGCACTGCTTATGGGGTGCAACAGCACTCAAGGAAATGGAAACAAAGCATCTGAAAATTCAAAAAATGAAAACAGTTCGTATGACAGTAATGCTCAACCCACTTCAACCCTCACCCAAGAACTCAAAGATGCTATGGCATACATGGGAAATGAAGAGCGTCTAGCCTATGATGTCTACATGAATCTTTATGACTTTCACAAAGAGAACAATGGCATTGAGATTAAACAACTTTATAACATTGCCAATAAGTCTGAAATAAAACATGTACAAATGGTACAAGCACTTGTAAGAAAATACAATTTGCAAGAAGAAGACCTTAGCAATGTAGAACAAGGCGTTGCTGACAACACCATAGAGTTTGCCTCAATGCCCCGTGGCGAGTATGACATTCCTAAAATCCAAGCACTATACAATGCACTCTATGCTCAAGGGGTCGACTCTCAAGTGGATGCACTACTGGTAGGATGCATGGTAGAAGTAACCGATATTAACGATTTAGACCACTATATCAGCCTTGCTCAAAACAGTGACGCACCCGATGTACTTGACGTATTTAACCAACTAAGAGCAGGAAGCTACAACCACTACTGGTCATTTGACAAAGGGCTTAAGAACTTAGGCTTTTCACAAGGGTGCTACGTAGAAGGCGATGCACTTTTAGGCGAAAACAAAGAAGGCATCTCACGCCATGCAAAGACCAACCTCCCCTGAAAATGTCATGGCTCCTGCACTCAATGGCATAATGAAACACATCAAAATGCGTTACCCCCTCAAAGCCGATGCAGTAGCATTCATCAACAACTATGTCATGACCCCCTCAAAAGAAAAAGCCATTTGTAAACCACAAAAACTACAACGCTTTGGGCTTATGCCTTCACAAAAAGGCAATGTGACAAAAGAAGAGCTAAATCGCATTGCAAATTGGATGTTTGAATACTATCCAGAACAAGGGTTTAAAGGGCATAAGAAGAGAAAATTTTAAGAATAATTGAAAATTAGATTGCGTTATCTTAACTAGCGAAACAAAAGTGAAATTCATTTTTATTTCGCTATTATTGTAAATAAATTATAGGAGTTTTAATATGCAAACTTTATCAGTAAAAATTCAAGATAATTATATGCAACAATTTATGAACTTTGTAAAAGAGAGTCATTCAAATATAACTGTTATAAAAGATAAAAACCTCGAAATGGACCCTTATTTCTATGAGAGGCAAAAAGAGTTACATCAAATTAGAACCGATATTAAAAGTGGTAAAATGGAGATGTTATCAGAAGAACAATATGAAAAAGAAATAGAACATTTTTTTTCAGAACTTGAAAAATAAATATGAAAATAATCCGTACATAAGCCATTTTATATCTTTTTTGAATAGTGGTATCTAAGGGAATAATACTTATAATGTTTCTTAAATAAATAGTTAGTATTAAAAGGGGAAATATGAATAAAAATAGATTTAGTTTACTGTATTCGTTAGTAATTAGTTTTTTAATAATAAATACAGGTACAAGATTGATACTTATGTCTATAAATATAGACGATATTGATTTAGGGGGGGGGTATTACACTTTTTAAAATATTCTTTGTAGGATTTTTCTACGATTTTATTACAATATTTTATTATTTTATACCATTAATTATATATTTATTTATTATACCTGCAAAAATATATAATACAAGAATACATAAAATAATCTTATATCTCATAGCTGGAACTACTCTTTTTACTATGTTATTTACTGTGGTAAGTGAATACTTTTTTTGGGAAGAATTTGGAAAAAGATTTAATTTTATAGCAGTTGATTATCTTGTTTATACACACGAAGTTCTTCATAATATTCAAGAATCATACCCGTTACCATATATTTTAAGTGGAATATTTATATTAAGCTTAACAATCATTATCTATTTTAGAAAACAGTTTTTTATAGATGAAGATAAAACCAACTATTTATGCAGATTAAAGATTTCTGTGATTTTACTTTTAATCCCTATTGTTCTTTTTAACCTACTTAATAAACAAAAAATTTCAAATATTTCAAATAATATTTATGTTAATGAGTTATCAAAAAATGGAACATATTCACTATTTTCAGCATTTAGGCACAATGAGATGAAATATAGTGAATTTTATAAAACTATTGATAACCATAAAGTTTTTGTAAATTTGAAAAAATTTGAAAATTTTGATGATAAAAGTCCAAAAGTTGTTCTTAATAAAAAGCAAGACAAAAAGAAAAATGTGATTTTAATAATGGTTGAAAGTTTGAGTGCCAAGTATATGGGTATATATGGAAATAATAAAAATATAACACCTTATCTTGATAAACTTACACAAGAATCTTTATTTTTTAATAATTTGTTTGCGACAGGAACAAGAACAGTAAGAGGTATGGAAGCAGTTACTTTAAGTGTACCACCAACAGCTGGACGAAGTATTGTAAAAAGACCAGTTAATAATACTTTAGATTCAATTGGAGATATTTTTAAGCAAAATGGTTATGAAAATAGATTTATTTATGCAGGATATGGTTATTTTGATAATATGAATAATTTCTTTTCAAACAATGGATTTAGTATTGTAGATAGATTGGATTTTAAAGACAATGAAGTTACATTTGAAAATGCTTGGGGAGTATGTGATGAAGATTTGTTAAATAAAGTAATACAAAAAGCTGATAATTCATTTCAAGCAAACAAGCCATTTTTTTCTTTTGTAATGACAACATCAAATCATAGACCATATACATATCCTAATAATAAAATAGACATACCAAGTCATACAGGAAGAGATGGTGCAGTAAAATATACAGATTTTGCTATTCATCAGTTTTTAAAAAAAGCAAAAACGAAACAATGGTTTAAAGATACAATATTTATAATTATTGCCGATCATAATGGCGGTAGTGCAGGAAAAAATACTTTACCTTTATATAGATATAAAATACCTATGATTATCTATTCTCCATCAAATATTAAACCAAAAATAATTACAAAATTATCTTCTCAGATTGACACTATGCCTACATTATTTAATTTGTTAGGAATTAGTTACAAGAAAAAATTTTATGGAAATAATATTTTAGATAACAATTTTACACAAAGAGCATTTATAGGAAATTATCAAAAATTGGGTTATGTAAAAAATGGTTATCTTTATTTTTTAACACCAGATAAACAAGTTCATAAAATGAAAATAGATAAACTCTCTTTGAATAATGTAAAATATAGTCAAGATAGTAATATATCTATCAATGAGAAAGAAGAAATTATTACTTATTATCAAAGTGCAAGTTTACTTTATGAAGATAGCCAATAACTTTAAGGTCAAGTGTCTACTTCCTACCTAAAATAAAAAATCTATACTCTTTTTTCCTCATTCCCATCCATCCTAGATGGGAATTCATACTAAAGCCAAAATCATACTATAGTTATTACCCCCTACATCTCCAAAATTTTCTCTTCTTTTACCGTCCAAATAAAGACAATAGGAATGAAAACAAGCGTCATAAATGTTCCTACTACAAGTCCACCGATGGCTACTGCACCAAGGGGTGCCAAACGCTCAAGCCCAATGGCTGCACCTTGGGCTACGGGGAGCATTCCTACACTTACGGCAAAGGCGGTCATGAGTACGGGACGGGTACGAATTTTGATGGACTCAAGCATTGCGTCACGTTTGTTCATTCCTTTTTGTACTTGCTCAATGGCAAAGTGAATGAGCAAAATAGCGTTGTTTACAATGACCCCTGAGAGCAACATAAAGCCCATCATCGCAGGCATTGAAACGTGGTAGCCAATGGTGAGCATTGTCCACGAAGCCCCGATGATGGTAAGAGGTATGGAGAAGAGAATCATCAATGAAATTTTAATATTGGCAAACATCACAATGAGCGTAAAGAAGATGAGTACCACGGCTACAATAATAGCCCCTATCATACGCTCAGCAGAGGCTTTAAACTGTTTAATATCTCCTATTTGTTCTAGCTCTACGCCTTTAGGAAGTGTAAGTCCTTCGAGTTGCTCTTCAAAGTTTGCCATAATGTGTGAAATGGCTGCTTTTTCACGGTTTCCATAGACCTCTAGGGTATATTGTAACCCCTCTCTGGTAATAAGGCTTGGCTCTTTTGAGTGAGACAATGTCGCAATGGTACTTAAAGGAATTTGCCCTTTAGGCGTGTCGAGCAACATTCCCATAATGGTACGAAAGGTATCACGTTGGTTTTGTGGCAACCAAACACGCACGGTGTAGTCCATCGCGTTGGCTTTGGCAAAACTTGCAACAGGTGCACCACGCAAGGCAAGTTGTAGTTGCGAGGTGACATCTGCACGTTTCAAACCATAGAGAGCTGCTTTGGACTCATCTACTTCAAGGTTATAGACTACTTTGTCCATATCCCACGTGGTAGCTGTTGAGACTACCCCTTTGGTTTTTGCTAGGGCTGCTTCTACTTTTGCCCCTGCTGCTTGAAGTGCATTGATGTCAGCACTACTCAACTTAGCATCTACATTGGCACGGATGCTTGCTAGTGCCGTAGCCCCGTATGGGGTGATGTCTAGGTATTTTACATTGGGTATCTTGGCAATGGCTTCACGCAAGTTACGAGCAATTTGCCAAATATCTTTTTTCCTTTTGTATCTGTCCACATAGGTTGCCACAATAGAGAGATGGTCTATCCCCGAACCTGAACCAATACTCATTACCCCTGCTTCACTCCCGATGCTTCCAGAGATACGAAGCAGTTTTCCTTGGGCTTTAATGATGGTATTGACCTCACGCATAATGGCTTCAGATTTTTCAATAGGCAAATTGGCTTGTGTGGTAATTTTAATATTTACCCCACCCGTATCCATAGGGGGCATAAGCTCTTGCCCTACGACTGGCATTACAAATTTTACAGAAGTGACAAAGAGTGCAAAAAGTACAACCACAGAGAAGACACCCAATGGTTTTGAAGCCGTAATGGCTCGTACCATATTGGCAAAAAAGGCTTGAATGGTGTCATTGGCTCTACCAATGACTGCGTGAAACCACCCCTCAACTTTTAAAAGCAATGGGTTTTCAATAGCCAAAATATGCAAAGACAACAAAGGCACTGCCACAATAGAGATGACATACGAAGCCACCAACGCAAGTAGCAATGTTCCAACCAATGGGGCAAAGACCGTTTGAGGGTACCCCCCTACAAAGAGCATTGGAGCCAAGGCTATCATTGTGGTAATGGTTCCACTAAGGTCAGCAAACATTATCTCTTTTGTACCATCAAAGACGGCAGCGTGTATCTTTTTGCCCAGTTCACGGTAGTGCCTCTCGATGTTCTCCATCACCACCACGGTGTCATCTAGTAGAAGTCCAAGAGCCAAGATGATAGCAGTAAGCGTCACCACGTTAAAGTCAATACCTACCAACCACATTAACGCAATGGTGGAAGCATAGACCAAGGGAATGGTCACAAGCACAACCAAAATTTGACGAAAACTTGCCAAAAACAAAAAGACTACGATGGTTGACATTATAATCGCGTCACGCAAAGAGTCAAACATATTCATAGTACTTTGTTCAATGGTCTCTTTTTGGGTGTCACTCACTTCAAAGTGAATGTTAGGGTACTCAGCTTTAAAGCCCTCCAGCATCTTCTCTACTTTGTCAATGGTGGTAATGACATCGGCACTCACAGAACGCTGAATAGAAAGTGCAATGGCAGGTTTTCCATTTCCATAATAGACCGCACTGTTTTCATAGTGTCCAAAGTACACCTCAGCCACATCGGAAAGCTTAATATCAGGGGTAAGAGCCAAGGCTTTAAGCGTTGAGACTTTGTCACGTTTTCCTTGTGACTTTAGAAGGTAACGTTGCTCCTCATTGCTTACAAACCCTACAGCATACTCGTTGTCATTTTTTTGTAAAGTTGCAATGACCGCACCCAACGAGAGATGGTAGTTATCGAGCTTTTGCTTGTCAACAATAATCTGCAACTCTTTCTCATACCCACCAAAAATGTCCACATTGGCAACCCCTTTGGTTTTTAAAAGCGTATGTTTCATCTTCCCACTGGCAATGTCACGTATCTCTTCAAGGTTTAAGTGCGTACCCTCTTTAGGCGAAAGTGACAGCACCAACACAGGAGCCGTAGCCTCAGTAATCTTGATGATTTGAGGCTCTTTAATATCTTTAGGCAACTTCGCTCTAATCTTTGAAAGCGCATTGGTTACATCATTGACGGCTGTATCGATATTTTTAGTATACTCAAACTCAGCGTGAATCACTGTTACCTCATCAATCGTCGTAGAGTAAGCACGGCGAATATTGTCTAAGGCATACAGCTCCTCTTCTACTGGTACAGCAATATTGGATGCCATCGTCTTGGCACTCGCCCCAGGTTCTACAACCACAAGGGCTACCTCAGGGTAGTTGGAGTTTGGAAAGAGGTTTCTATGGATCTTCCCATACCCCATCATCCCTGCCATCACAAAAAGAGCTAGAAATGAGATAATAATGTGAGGTTTCTTGAGTATTTTTTCTACCCAAGTAATCTCCTCATTTTGAGAATGACTACTCATTGTTTTCTCCTACAATCGATACATTTGTATAGGCTGGAAGTTGTGCCAACTTTACTTCATTTCCATATGCCACCGATGAAGAAGGGCAGGTTTTTACAAGAAGATGCTCTTTATTTTGTAGCAATACATCCACAGCTAAAGGGGTAAATTTCTTCTCTTTATAGAGCATCACCACACTGCCTGATTTGGTATGGACTATACTGTTCGCAGGCAAAATACACCCTTGTGCTTTTTGGGTAAGCACCTCAATAGAGAGGTTACTTCCTAGTGGATAATCCAATGGTGTATCTAAAGCAACTTCTGCTTGAGAGAGCCCATTTTGTGCACTTGGATAGAGGGCTTTAATGGTTCCTATTTTCTTACCATTGCTACGAACTTCAGCACCTTTTTGAATAGGTGAATCTTTTAGAGGCGCATAAGAGAAGAGAAGTTTTTGTGCTGTATGACTCATACGGATAAGAGGCTTCCCTGTCGCAGCAAAATCACCTTCATGAACCAATACACTATCGATAACCCCATCAAAAGGTGCTTCAATATGCAAATAAGAGAGTTGATGTTCAAGTTGTGCTATTTTTTGTTTGGTCGATTCATACTGTGAAGCTTTTGCCTCTACACCCACAGCAGAGAGTTCTAACTTCTCTTTTGCCAAGCCCCCTACTTTGTAGAGTTTTTTGTTTCTACTATGGATACTTTTTGCCACTGCTAAGTCACTCTTTTGCATCTTGAGTGTGGTTTTAAGTGCCTCAATATTTGAGCGTAACTCCACAGCATCAATACGTAAAAGTGTTTCACCTTTTTTGACAGGTGTGGCTTCACTTACAAGTACTTTCTCTACATAGCCTGCTAGCTTGGTTGAGAGTGCGATAGAAGCTACTGAAGCCACTTTAGCACTAAATACCTCTACTTGTTCAATGCTACCAAGTGTTCCTTTTGCTACAGGAATGCTTACCAATGCCACAGAAGGGAGTGGTGTATTTTCCACTTCAACTTTACGTGCGTCAAGCACACCTTTACCTTTGATGCCTAGTGCCACTACACCTACTGCTGCGATGAGTGTAACGATTGTTTTTTTGTTCATTATTTTGCTCCCTCTTCCATGAGATAATTGATATAATATTTACTCTTTTGATAGTTGTATTTACTCTCTATCATCTGTGCTTGTGCCAACCATGCTTGTGCTTTAGCAAGTAACAAATCATTTAATGTACTTGCGCTGTTGTTGTAACGTACTTCTTCTATCTTTTGTGCTTCATACGCTAAACGGTATTGTGCTTGATTTCCACGATAGGTCGCATAGTACTGCTTTACTTGAGCCACCCCTTGAGTGAGAAGCTTTTTTAAGTCTAAGAGGGTTTGCTCTTTTTGAAACCCTGCTTGCATCTTGGCAATTTTAGCTTTTTGTGTAGCAATGCTTCGTTTTCCAAAGTCAACCAAGTTGTAACTCACATTGACACCTACTTGCCATAACGTTTCGTTGTCCCAATCATCTGTTGCCAAATCTTTCCCATAATTTTTCCCTACATAACCAGAAAAATTGACTTGTGGAAGGGTGCTTGCGTTACTTTTGTCTATCATCTTTTGTGCTTTTTGAATACCTAAATCATCCACCCTTACTTTTGCCAATGCTTGTGCCTTACGGTAGAGTTTAGCAATACTGTAATGAGGCTTTTTGACAGCAATATGTAGCGTAGAGATATGAGAGATAGGTTTACCTACCAAGGCTGCTAAAGTAGCTTTTGTTGTTTCAATGTTGGCAAGAAACAACGCCTCTTTTGTTTTATTGGCCGCAACGTCACTAGAAGCTTTAAGGGCATCTATCTTTGCTTTTTTACCAAGTTTTACCTCATAGGCAATCTGCTTTTGAAGTTTTTGTAACGCTTTTGTGTAGCGTTGTTGGGCATGTAGCATCTCTTTTTGTGCCAACACACTCAAGTAGAGCGAACGAATATTATAGATGAGTTGTTCTGTACTCAATCTATTTTTTGCTTGACTCATCTTCTTAGCAATTCCCTCAATCTCCACTTGACGGGTTTGGGCAAATCCAGTAAAGAGAGGTACCGTATATTGTAACCCTGCTGTGTAGATATCTTTACTTGTTGTTACAGGTTCACCTGAAGCAATAGTGCTAGGCACCAAAGGGGCAAGGGTTCGTTCAATGTTGTAGTGGGTATAGTCGCCCACTACATTGAGCTCTCCAAAGAGCTGTGCTTTAGCATTTTGCCGATTGAGTGCTGCCAAATCTAAGGCTGCTTGGTTTTGTTTTGAAATGGTACTATGTGTCTTTGCATATTTTATCAACTCAGGAAGAGAATCTCCCCAGACAGATACTATACCCACAAGTAACAAAAAAAGGGTTTTCATACGGTACTCCAAAAATTTTATATGTTAGGGTAGCGAAGCTATATGGACGAAGTATGAACTTACTTTATAGACGTAACCTTTTTTGCACATCAAAATGTTTTAAATACGCTTCAATACTCTCTTCTAGTTCCCTAGCATTCAAGTGTGTAGGTGCTTTCATAGGAAATTTGAGAAAAAACTGTAAAGGCATAATAGAATCACTTTTCTGTGGTACACTTAAATACTTTACCATCGCTTTTTTTATTGCAGAGTGTGTACTGTAACGCATTAAATAACGTTTATATATCATTTCACTTGGAATTTGTTGTTGATAATGACACCCCAAACAAGCTTGTTCAAGATTAAGCGCAAAGATACTACTTACACTTAATGATAAAAAGATTATTATTTTTCCCATTCTACTACTACCTTTGTTCCAATATTTTCCATCGATTCAATTTCTAATGTAAATTCATAATTTTCACATACTTTACTCACTATATGCAGTCCAATTCCAAAGCCACCTTCACTACTATTAGCACGCTTAAATCGCTGAAGTATTTCACCTAAATATTTACTATTTATTCCAATTCCTGTATCCTCAATAGAGAGATACTCCTGCGTCAATATAATATGCAGGCTTCCTCTTTTTTTATTATATTTAATCGCATTAGAAAGAAGATTGTCAATCAGTCGTAAAGCATCATTTCTATCAATTTTTCGGATGACATTCTTCTCTACAGTGAGTCTCGTTTTCAATCCTTTAGCCTCTGCCATTTGACTAAAATAGAGTACCCTTTCATGCAATAAAGAAGAGAGATCAAGATTCTGCATCTCTCTATGATAATGGTGATTCAAATTTAAATAGGTTAAATCATCATAAATACGACTCAAAGTCTTTGAAGCAATCTCTATACGTGTCAATTCACGACTATGTGCTTCTGATTCACCTAGTGCCTCCAATAATTCAACATTGGTTAAAATCGTACTTATAGGGGTATTAAGCTCATGGGTTGTATCTTGAATAAATTGATTCATCTGCTCTATTGCATCACGCATAGGTGCCACAAAAAGCCTTCCTAAAAAATAGCCCAAAAGTGTAAAGAAAATCCCTGCACCCAACATAAAAAAGAGTATCTGTTTTTGTAAAACCTCAATTGCATGGGTATCAATATGTTTTTGTACCAATAAATAAGCTGCTCCTAGATAGTATGGTTCCAGCTTTACTACATAGTGCAAAGTATGTGATTCTGTTCTTTGATCTAAAGAATGCTTTTTAGAAAGTGTTCCAAAAATATAATCTTTATCCAAATCATAAATAGCCGAAAGTATCTTCTTACTTTTTGGATAGTACAAGATTTTTGCATTGGATTGATGTAAAAGTCTAATTTGTGATAGAAGATGTGTTGCTTCAACTTTCATCATCTCTTTTTGTTGCTGGATTATATTTTGTTTAGCAAAGAGATAAAAAATCCATGATGCTAAAGAAAAAAGAATAAATGTGGAGAAAAGATAAATCACCAAAAAGCGAATAAGACTACGTTTTTCACTCTGTAACAAAACGATACCCTACATTTTTAATAGTCTCGATTTTCTCTTTTCCAATCGTAGCACGTAATGTTTTAATATAGGTACGTAAAGAGCCACTACTTGGTTCTTCATCATAATCCCATAATGCATCATTAATTTTCTCATACGACAAAAGTGTATTGGTATGTTTTAAAAAAAGGGCTAAAAGCTTCAACTCTTTGGTTTTTAATGCCACGCGTTTATGATGATGACTCAAAATTAAATCTTTTGTATCAAAAACCAACCCTTTGGAAATTTCAATATCACTTTGATGTGTATCAAATGTACGTTTAAGTAGTGCTTCTATACGTACAAGCAGTTCTTTTAAGGCAAATGGTTTTCGTATATAATCATCACATCCAACCTCAAAACCTTTTTCTACGTCTTCCACACTATTTAAAGATGTAATAAAAATAGCTGGCATATCCTTACCACTTTCTCGAACCTTTTTTAAAAAATCAAATCCACTCATTTGTGGTACTTTTACATCTAAAAGCATCAAATCCATATGCTTCTCATACACTAACTCTTCTGCTTGAAGCCCATCATATGCACAATAGACCTCATAGCCCTTAAGCTCTAAAAACTGTTTTACAGTATCACTTAACTGGAGGTCATCTTCAAGTAAAAGTAGTGTTGTTTTCATCGTAAAATCCTTTAGTTATGCTTTTTATCATGACATGTAAAAATGAATTCACTATGAATCTCTCTATCGTAGCAAATAGCTTAATTTTATTTTTACATCCTGTGGCAAAGTAATAGGTATATTTTTAACCGAAATAGGAAATGCCGCCTCTACAGCCCTTCTTGCAGAGTTAAGAAATACTTTTCTTCCTTCTACTACAATATGACTCACTTTTCCATTGGCTAAAATAGTGAAACGCACATGTACCTCTCCCTCCATCCCTCTTTTTTGGGCAATACGTGGATACATCTTATGTCTATCGATGTTTGCTCTCAATTTTTGGAAAAACGCACTCTTTTTTGCCTTGCTCGCATGTTGTGTTGTGGTTTTTTTATGGCTCAACGTTTTGGTATGTGATGTTTTTTTGGTTGGTTTTTTTTGTACTTTTTTCTTTGTCTTTTTTCTAGGTTTGACGGGCTTTGGTTTTTTAGGTACGACTTTTTTGGGTATCACTTTTTTGGGTTTTATTTTTTTAGGTACTGTTTTTGGCTTCTCTTTGACAACAGGCTGTGATATGGGCTTTTGCACCTTTGGAGGTAAAGGGGCTTCAACCTCTATAGGTTCCTCCTTAACAAAAGAAGCCAATGAGAGTTTCAGCCGTTGCTCTTTTGGTTTTTGCTCTGTACCCACATGCATATTTGGAAAATAAAAAAAAGTAACAATCACACTAAGATAGAAAATTAATGTAGTAAAAAAAGATATAAAATAACGATGTTTTAGCACAATTCTCTCTTTATAATTTTATGTAGTATAGCTTAAAATTTTACAATCTTTTCTAAGGAAAGCGCAATGATGGTACCCTCCCCTAACTTAGAACGAATTGTAATCTCAATATTGGATGCATCACAATAGGCTTTTACTAATGCCAGCCCAATCCCCTCACCTTGATGCTTACCATCTGCTTGATAGTAACGCTCATAGATACGGAGTAATTGTGTCTCATCCATACCTATTCCCTGATCTTTAATTAAAAGTGTCGTTTCATCACACACCAAAGCTATCTCTTTTTCTTTTTCTGAATACTTCATCGCGTTCATTACTAAATTATCAAGCATCTTCTCAAAGCCTATTTTATCTGCATAAAGCGTAAGATTTTCAAGCTCTAAACAAAACGGATTTCGCCCAAAGGTTTGAAAGACTTCTACACGTTCACGTAAAATATCAGCAAGGAGAAAAGTCTCTTTTTCTATAGGATGTATCTCTTTTTTAATACTATAAACCAACTCTTTATATAGTCTTTCTAAACGAAAAGAAGCATTATCAATACGTGCCAAACGTTTTAACATACGTTCATCTTGTGTCCGTTTTTTTATCAATGCACTATTGGCTTGAATAGTAGAAAGTGGAATATTTAATTCATGAAGTATCTCAGAACTCAAATGTGAAAGGTTCTCATCTTGTTTCACTTTAGGGGCAAGAATATGCGAAGAGATAATCGAACCCCATCCTGCAGCTAAAATTAATACAAAAATAGACGCAATAAGAAACTTCTCTTCTGAGAATCCCTCATTTTTTAAAAACCAATACAAAAAACTTAAAAGCATAGCCACACTAACAATATATCCAAATGTTGCTAGCCAAGTCTCTTTTTTCACGTTAATTTTCTACCCATTTATATCCTACTCCACGAATATTTACAATATTATGAGAGAAGTACTTTTTAAGTTGTGTAATATAAACTCGCAATGCACCATCACTTGCTTGTTCACTGGCAGCCCATAAACGACTCCGTATCAAATCATTTGGAACCACTGTACCTTTTGCTTCAATGAGTAAAAAAAGTAATGCAACAGCCTTTTGCGTCAACTCAAGTGATCGAGAATTGTGATAGACTTTTTTCTCAAGTGAATCAAAAAGGTATTCACCTATTTTAATACGTCTAGTTCGTACTTGTCTACGTAACAATGCTAAAATACGACAATGCAATTCATCTAAATCAATCGGCTTTTTCATATAATCATCAGCCCCCAATGCAAATCCCTCTTGCAAAGCCTCTTTTCCTTCTAAAGAAGTTAAAAAAATTGTAGGCGTTACATCATTACTTTCACGCAACTTTTTCAACAAATCAAACCCCGTTTCATACGGTAGATTCACATCAAATAAATAGAGTGCATATGTCTTATCAAATATCGCATCTAAAGCAGAATAAGGATCCAAAAATGCATCTATCTCAAACCCCTCTTCTTCTAAAAAGTCTTGTAGTGTTTCATTCAATAGGGCATCATCTTCCAATAGAAGTATTTTTGGTACCATCATTTCCCTTTAGACAAATGTAACCTAGGTTACATTAACATTCCACCATTAACTTTAAGTGTCTCTCCCGTAATATACGAAGCATGATCTGAAAGCAAAAAGGCTACAGCATCTGCTACTTCACTTGGGTTTCCAAAACGTCCCATAGGAATTTTGTTTGTAAAATTCTCTTTGACCTCATCACTTAAAATATCTGTCATCTCTGTAGCGATAAACCCTGGGGTAATAGTGTTGTAACGGATCCCTGAGCTTGCAGCTTCACTTGCAAATGATTTGGTCATAGCAATCGTTCCTCCTTTAGATGCCGAGTAGTTTGTCTGCCCCGCATTCCCAGTCTCTCCTACAATAGAAGCAATGTTTACAACTGAACCAAAACGCTTTTTACGCATCACTTTTAACGCTTCTCTACATCCAATAAATGTAGAAGTAAGATTTGCATTTATCACATCCATAAACGCTTCTGTTTTCATACGCATTGCTAGACCATCTTTGGTAATACCTGCATTATTTACAAGGTAAGACAAGGCACCATCTTCAGCTACAATTTGTTTAAATGCCTCAACAAACGCCACATCGTCACTCACATCAAATCCAATAATCTCAGCTTTTCCACCAGCTGCTTCAATGGCTTCTTTTACTGCGGTTGCTTCTGCTTCACCAGAACGAAAGTTTACCCAAACTTTAAGCCCCATAGCCCCTAGACCTTTTGCAATCTCTGCACCAATTCCTCTACTTGCACCCGTTACGAGTACATTGTTTCCTGTAAATTTCATCATAACCCTTTCTATACTTTTCAAAAATTATACACAAATTGTGTTAAATGAGTGGAGCATCCATCTCTTTTGGAATCTCTAAGCCCATTAACTTTAGTACTGTAGGGGCAACATTGTTCAATCCACACCCCTCTTTTAGCTCTGTAACACCTTCTGCTAACACAAAACACCATACCTCTCCAACTGTATGATTGGTTAACACATTTCCCTCAACATCTCTCATCTCTTCACAATTTCCATGGTCTGAAGTTAAAATAATGTTATATCCATCCGCTTTTGCTTTCTCTATAATCAAGCCTAACTCTCTGTCAACTGCATGGACTGCTTGACACGCAGCATCATAATTTCCAGTATGTCCTACCATGTCACCATTGGCAAAATTCACCACGATAAAATCATACACCTCATCCATCGCTTGGCGTACAGCCTCTCCTACTTCAGGTGCAGACATCTCTGGTTTCATATCATAGGTCTTGACATCAGGACTTGGTATAAGAACACGGCTCTCCCCCTCATAAGGTGTTTCAATACCTCCATTCATAAAAAAGGTAACATGGGCATACTTCTCTGTCTCTGCTGTATGCAACTGACGTAACCCTGCATTTGAGATAACCTCTGACAAAGTATTGACAGGTGCTGTTTTAGGAAATAAAATAGGATACGTAAAACTTGCATCATACTGTGTCATTGTTGCTATATGTAAAGGCACAAACATACGTTCAAACTCTGTAAAGACTTGATCTCCTAGTGCAGTGGTCACTTCTCTTGCTCTATCTGAACGGAAATTTGTCATAATGACTACATCGCCTGCTTCTAATCCTTCATACCCATTTAAAGCGATTGGCTCAAGAAACTCATCTAAAATACCCTCTTTGTAACTAAATGTTACATACTCTTGAGGAGTAAGTGTTGTTGCTGGTATTGCCTTTGCAATGGCATTATAGCCCTTCTCAACCCTCTCCCAACGGTTATCTCTATCCATTGTAAAGAAACGTCCTGAAATCGTTGCAATCATTATCATATCGTCACAAATCGCTTCAACTTGCTCAATATAACTTCTTGCAGAAGTAGGACTCACATCACGCCCATCAGTAATAAGGTGTAAAAAAACTTTTTTACCCTTTTTTTTCGCTAAGTTAGCAAGCCCTAGGGTATGTTTAATGTGAGAATGCACACCCCCGTCAGAAAGTAACCCAATCAGATGCACACGTTCACTTTGCTCTAATGTTTTATTTAATGCTTGATTTTTCTCAATACTCCCATCTTCAAGTGCCAAAGAGACCTTCACTAAATCTTGATACAACACACGTCCACTTCCCAAGGTCATATGCCCCACTTCAGAGTTACCCATCTGTCCAACAGGTAATCCAACACTCAATCCATGAGTAGATATGAGTGTACGAGGAGTCTCTTTAAAAAGGCTATCGTAGGTAGGTTTTACGGCATCTTTAAATGCATTACACGTACTGTCTGGTTTGCACCCTATTCCATCGGTAATAATTAAAATTGTTTTATGATTATTCATCGTTATCTCTTTCGTCATGTTTAATTGAAATAATAGTAAAATAAACTTTCTTAAACATAAAAAGGAATTATTAATTATATGCTTTATACACTTTCACAATTTTTAGACATTAATCTTTTTGGATATATCTCTGTTCGTGCAGGTATTGCTTTTTTTATTGCCTTCATGCTTACCCTTTTAGCTATGCCAAAATACTTAGCATGGGCACTTTCTAAAAATGCAAACCAGCCCATTAGTAAATATGTTCCCGCACATGAAGGCAAACGACATACTCCTACAATGGGTGGGCTTATTTTTCTTGCATCTACACTTATTTCTGCACTCTTTACTGTTAATCTTGCCAATCCCTATATTTGGGGAGGCATCATTACTCTTGTAGGCTTTGGAGCAGTTGGATTTAAAGATGACATAGGCAAAGTACTCGCCGGTGATAACCTAGAAGGGCTTACTCCTCGAGGTAAAATGCTACTCCAAGCTGCCATTGCGACACTCGCAACAGGTATCCTCATTGTCAGTGGGTTCTCTACTGAATTCTATATTCCATTTTTAAAAACCCCACTATTTAATTTAAGTTATGCTGCCATACCTTTTTGGATACTTATCTTCTTAGCCACTACAAATGCTGTCAATTTAACCGATGGACTTGATGGATTAGCTACTGTTCCTTCTGTTATTGCACTCTTTACTCTTGGCACCATTGTCTATGTCACAGGACATGCACTCTTCTCTCAATACCTCTTAATGCCAAATATTAAAGGGGTCGGAGAAGTAATGATTCTTTCTGCTGCACTTGCAGGTGGGCTACTTGGGTTTTTATGGTACAACTCCTATCCTGCTGAAGTATTTATGGGCGACACCGGAAGCCTTGCTATTGGTGGTTTCTTAGCCTATATGGCAATTTTAGGTAAAAGTGAACTACTTCTTATTCTTATTGGGCTTATTTTTGTCATTGAAACAGTCTCTGTTATTTTACAAGTAGGAAGCTTTAAACTGCGTCAAAAACGCATCTTTAAAATGGCTCCTATTCATCACCATTTTGAGCTTAAAGGTTGGGCAGAAAATAAAATTATTGTACGCTTTTGGATGATTAGCTTTATTGCCAATATCTTAGCCCTCATCTCATTTAAATTTAGATAGGAGTCCCTATGAAACCAACCCTTTTTGGTTACGGTCTTACCACCAAAGCGATTGCAAAAAAACTAGGAGGGGGGTGTACATTTTTTGATGACAAATGTACCAGTACCTACACCGATGAAGAGGGAAACACCATTTATCCGTCTAGTGAATTTAATCCTGAACAAAGCCAACTAGAAGTCACCACACCAAGCCTACCCCCACAACATCCTCTCATTCAAAATGCCAAACATTTACAAAGTGAGTATGATTACATACTTTCGTCGGGATGGGGACACCCCGACCTACCCCTCTGCCATGCCAACGTAGGTAGGGGTACCCCTACCCCGACAAAACCTTTTACTATCTGGATAAGTGGTACAAACGGTAAAACCACTACCACCCAAATGTTGACACATCTTTTAGAACAAAAAGGTGCTGTCAATGGAGGAAATATTGGTACACCTTTAGCAGAACTAGATAAAAATGCACCCATCTGGATACTAGAAACAAGCTCTTTTACACTGCATCATACACACATTGCCTCACCAAATATTTACCTACTACTCCCTATTACCCCTGACCATTTAGATTGGCATAAAACACCTCAAGCCTATGCACAAGACAAGCTGAAACCTCTACTTACTATGAAAGAAGGGGAGTTAGCACTTATACCTAAAGGCTTAGATTTACCTCAAACCTCCGCCTATGTGGTAGAGTATGATAGCCCTCAGTTTTTGTGTGAATACTTTTCATTAGATGCCTCAAAACTACACTATAAAGGGGCTTTTTTAGAAGATGCCCTCCTCTCATTAGCACTTACCAAAGTAGTATTTGAGGAAACAGACTATGCACTACTCAACACCTTTAAACGTGATGCCCATAGACAAGAGGAGTTTTACGATCATCTTAATCGTCTTTGGGTCAATGACTCAAAAGCCACAAATATCGATGCCACAATTCAAGCACTTAATGGCTATGGCGATATGCGCATGCATCTCATTTTAGGGGGAGAAGATAAAGGAGTAGATTTACGTCCTCTTTTCAAACTCATGAAAACACTTTCCCTTACATTATATACTATAGGGAAAAATAGTAAAACACTTCACTCACTTGCTCAAGAGTATCACATCACTTATCTTCCTACCACTACCCTTAAAGAAGCCGTTCATGCCATAGAAAAAAATCTTTCAAATGAAGAAATAGCCCTTCTCTCTCCTGCAGCAGCAAGCTTTGACCAGTTTAATTCCTATAAACATAGAGGTGAAACTTTTATGAATTTAGTAAAAAATCTAAAAAATTAATTTTTTAAAGATTTTCTCATTTTACTTTAAGGTTAAGCCGTTATAATTCTACCCACTTAACAAGACATCTCGTCTTTAAGTTGGCTCCATAGCTCAGTTGGTAGAGCAAAGGATTGAAAATCCTTGTGTCGGCGGTTCGATTCCGTCTGGCGCCACCATTCAAATAATCCTCATCTTTTATAAAATTAGCTTTCATTTCTTAAGAAATAAATATTTTTTCTCAATTTACTCTATACTTTAGCTCTTTGTCTCTTCTTCAAAGCCCCAATTTACGACATTTTTACCCATATATTAACCACTTGTTAACTTTTTATTAATTATATTGACATTTATAAACAATTATTGTTATAATTCTGAGTATTCAAACAAAATTTCTAGGAGATTACAATGAAAAAAACTTTATTACTTTCAGTAGTAGCGTCAACAATGATTATGGCAGGTGGTAGCATTGCACCAGTTGAGCCAGTAGTAGAAACTCCAGCACCAGTTGCTGCAACTTCAGCATGGGACTTTTCAGGTCAAGCAGTAGTATATTACCAAACAGCAGAGTCTGGTGAAGGTAGCCTATTTGATCAAGAAAATGCAAGAGCAAATGCTGGTGTACAACTTAGAGCAGTAAACAAAGATCTTTATGCAGGTATCGGTGCAGGGGTTGAAGTTTCTGGTCTTGCAACACTTGGTCTTCAAGAAGATGTTGTTTCTGGTATCATGCAAGCAGGTAGCGGTAGTGATGCAGTTGGTAGAGGTGGTTGGATTTCTCAAGCATACTTAACATATGCTGCAGGAAACACAAGCTTTAAAATGGGTCGTCAAGAACTTCCAAAAGCACTTTCTCCATTTGCATTCTCAGAAAGCTGGAACGTATTTAAAAATACATTCGATGCTGGTTTAGTTGTAAACTCTGATATTCCAGATACTACACTTGTTGGTGCAGTTGTATTTAAAGGAAACTTTAACGGTCTTGCAACAGATATGTCAAGCTTCTCAAGCATTAACCCAGATGGTGAGACTGGTGATGATACACCAGTTTACATGGTAACTGCTGTAAACAAATCAGTTTCTGATCTTGCTTTAACAGGTACTTACTACTACACATCTGAAATTGCTGCAGGTGAAGACCTTAACATTTTCTGGGCAGATGCTAAATACAATGCAGGTATCGCAACTGTAGCACTTCAAGGTGGTACTGTAATGTGTGACGCTCTTGCAGATGACACAACAGCATTTGGTGCTAAAGTAGGTGCTAAACTAGGTATGGTAAATGCATCAGTTGCATTCTCATCAGTTGATGAAAAAGGTTTAGGTGTATTTAACGTTGGTGGTGTAAAAACTCCACTTTACACACAAATGGTTCTTAACCAAGGTGTAATTAAATCAGATGCTGACTACGTTAAAGTTGGTGCTTCTGCAAACGTTCTTGGTGGTACAGTGATCGCTAACTACGGTTATGCTGTTGCAAACAACGACGATATCGTTGATGGTGCAGATAACAACCCAGCTGAGTTAGATCTTATCTACAAAACTAAAGTATTTAACGGAAGTACAACACTTCTTGCTGCATACGTAATGGTAGATCCAGATACAGATGCTGACAATACAAACGTTATCCGTGTATGGGGTAGATACAACTTCTAAGAATCACTTCTTAAAGTTTTACTCAAACACATAGAGTTCAGACTTCGGTCTGACTCTAGCTTCTCTTTTCTCTTTTTTATTTCTTATCTCATACTTTTTGCTATAATATCTTATTAAATTAATAGTGAGAAGATTCTATATGCCAAATTCTAAACAACTCCACCTCGTAAGCTTAGGCTGCACTAAAAACCTTGTCGATTCAGAAGTGATGCTAGGGCGTCTTAAAGAGTATGCCATTACTGATGATGCTACACAAGCCGATGTTATTATTGTCAATACATGTGGCTTTATCGATGCTGCAAAAGAAGAGAGCATCAATACTCTACTAGAGTTACATGATATGCGTAAAGAAAACTCTATTTTAGTTATGTCTGGTTGTCTTAGTGAACGATACAAAGAACAACTTCAAGCAGATATGCCTGAAATTGATATCTTTACAGGTGTTGGTGATTATGAAAAAATAGATGCCCTTATTGCCTCTAAACAGAGTACCTTTAGCCCTGAGGTCTATTTGGCTACAGAAACTAGTGGTAGAGTTATTACTGGTTCAAACTACCACGCTTACATCAAAATAGCCGAAGGTTGTAACCAAGCATGTTCATTTTGCGCCATTCCAAGCTTTAAAGGAAAACTACACTCACGCTCTTTAACTTCTATTGTCAAAGAGGTAGAGATGCTCTGTGCAAAAGGCTATACAGATTTTTCTTTCATCTCTCAAGACAGTTCAAGCTACGGACGTGATATGCAAATGGCAGATGGACTCATAGAACTCATCCACGCTGTAGAAAATATAAAAGAGGTTAAGTCTGCACGTATTCTTTACCTCTACCCAAGCACCACCACCTTTGCTCTTATAGATGCTATTGCAGACTCCAATGTATTTCAAACCTATTATGATATGCCTATTCAACACATAGATAATGGCGTACTTAAAAGTATGAAACGTGGGTTTGGAGAAGAGAAAACCATTGCATTGCTCAAACACATGCAAAGTAAACCCAACGCCTTTTTACGTACCTCTGTCATTGCAGGACACCCAGGAGAGAGCCAAGAGGCATTTGAAAGCCTATGCACCTTTATGGAAAAATTTAAATTTGACCGATTTAACACCTTTCACTACTCTAATGAAGAGACAACTACAGCATACAATATGGAACAAATCCCTCAAGACACCATAGACAAAAGAGCCAATGCTCTAGGGAAAATTGCTGAATCATCTACCCTTCATTCACTACAAAAGATGGTAGGTGAAACTATCATCCTTGTCATTGATGGAGAGAGTGATGAACATGAATACCTCCTCTCGGCAAGACCTTTATCTTGGGCTGTAGATATAGATGGAGAAGTACTCATAAATGATACCTCTGATCTAAGCATTGAGTATGGAAAAAGATATAAAGCAAAGATTACAGAGTTGGTAGGTACCCAACTTTTGGCTACCCTTATTAAAGTACTCTAATCTAAATTATGGAAAAGGTCTTGCATCATGTGTTCGATAAAATCGAACCTACGCTTAAAAACAGTAAAAATCTTTTAGCCTTCTCAGCAGGGGTTGACTCCTCTGCTCTGTTTTTTCTACTCCTTAAACACAATATCAAATTTGACATTGCTATTGTGGACTATGGGGTACGTGAACAAAGTAAAAAAGAAGTACACCATGCAAAAACACTTGCCCGTCAATATAAACTCTTTTGTCATTATATAAAAGCACCTCAGTTTGAGAGCCATTTTGAAGATAAAGCCCGAACTTTTCGCTATGAATTTTTTGATGCTTTAGTTGCGGTAGAGGGATACGATAACCTTCTGACTGCCCATCAACTCAATGACCAACTAGAGTGGTTTCTCATGCGTCTTACTAAAGGAGCAGGAGTCAGTGAACTACTAGGTTTAGAAACATGTAGTCAAAGAAAAAACTATACCCTTGTACGTCCTCTTTTAGAGTACAGCAAGCAAGAGTTACTCTCTTATCTTCAATCACATCACTACCCTTATTTTATTGATGCAAGTAACAACGACGAGAAGTATGAACGTAACCAATTTAGAACCCAATTTTCTAACGCATTGCTCACACAATACAAAGAAGGTATTCAACGTAGTTTCCACTACCTTAAAGAAGATAAAGCTCTTTTAGCATCACAGTTTCACATACTCTTTAATGAAAAATCACTCTACATTGTTAAACTCTCTACACCTAAAATAAAAGCCAAAGCATCTGATATAATACTCAAGCAACTAGGCTACCTTCTCTCTGCTTCACAACGTAAGGAGATAGCCCATAAAGAGAGTCTTGTCATTGGTGGACTGTGGGCAATAGAACAAAAAAATGATCTACTCTATATTGCACCTTACCTTAAAATAGAAATGCCAAAGAGGTTCAAAGAAGCATGTAGAACTTCTAAAATCCCCTCTAAAATTAGACCCTATCTTTTTAAAGAAAAAATAACACTTCCCCATACTCAAATAGAATAAAAATACTCATCTACGCTTCCGAAAGTCCTGCCAATGGATGTGCATGCATATACTCTTGCATCTTTTTTACAGAACCCAACTTTGTATAGACTTGCGTGGTTGCCATTGTCTCATGCCCTAAAAGCTCACTCACATCAGAAATACGTGCCCCATGGTTAAGTAAATGCGTTGCAAATGAATGACGTAACTGATGAGGAGTTACTTTAAGTCCGTGTGATTTAAAACATTTACTTAAAATGTATCGTAATTGTGCTGTATTCATAGGAGCATTCCCTTTTTCAAAGAGGTACTTCTTTGGCATTTTTATCTCTTTATATTGCATAATCAACTGCTGTAACGTATCTAAAAGGGGCAATTGCCGTGTTTTATTCCCTTTTCCATAAACATCTACCCATGCACCTTTTATATCTTCTAACTTTATCTGACTCAATTCAGAAATACGTAATCCCAAGCCATAAAGCATTGATATAAGCAGTTTCTCTTCAAGGGTAGTCTTTGCCAAAACCTCTTCTATAGTAACCTCTTCTATGGGTTTAGGAAGACTTTGCGGTACCTTGATGGATTCATCTGCTATTAACTTCACATCCATTAAACATTGATCTTCTAAATATTTGACAAAAGAACGAATAGCAGAGAGTTTTTTTACAATGGTTTTTTTACTATTTTTAATAATGTGAAAACGAAAAGGCGTAATATCAAAAAGATAAACCCCTTCTTCTAACGAAAAATGACTTACCTCTATCATTTGGCGTAATGCAATTTCATAAGTCTCGACCGTGCGTTCAGAATATCCACGTATGCTAAGAAGATAGTCTAAAAAATCATCCGATAGTCTTTGAATTTTCTTCTTCATTGCGTTTGGATTCCTTTAAAATGGTATGCTGAAGCATTGCGTCTAAAAGTGTCTGTTTTGCCTCTTGCAAACTTTGTCCTTCCAATGAAAGACTCTGCATGTAAAAATCTATTTTAGAAAAAGGTTTAGGAATGACAAAAGAGTCCCATGTGTTTGTTTGCCAAAAGGCATCGGCTGTAAAATTCATCACAAAAATAGGCAAATTACTTTTCAATGCAATACCCACAGCACCATCACTCATATGATGGCGTGGTCCTTTTGGTCCATCTGGAGTAATCAGAACCTCTTCTCCTTTTTTTATACTTCTAAAGGCTTCTAAAAGAACTTGCTTTGCCCCTTTTCTGCTTGATCCACGTAAAGCACGTATGCGTAAAAAAGCTAATACTCCTGCCATAATTCCCCCATCTCTATGTGCAGAGATAATAGCAGATGCTGCTTGATATGGATGTACTTTTCGATATGCTTGAGGGGTTAAAAGAAGTTCTCCATGCCACGTTACACAAACATGTTGCTTAGCATCAATAGGGGTAAGATAGTGGTATTTTTTACGTAAAGTAAACCAAAGTAGTCGCATCAAAAAATACAAGAGAGGCGGAACAATATGCTGTCCAAACCCTTTTAAAAATTTTTTCATCTATCTGCTTACAGCAGTGTACCCTCTAGGGCACCACGAGAGGTTTTGGTTACTTTTACTTCAACGATTTTTCCAAGTAACTCTTCACTACCTTCTACAAAGAAAAGTTTACCATCATCACTACGACCTGATACTTTTCCATTGGGTTTAAGTTCGTCAAAATAGACTCTATGTACTTTTCCCATTTGCAGATCCATAATTTCATCAAGTATTTCTGTATGTCTTGTCTGTAACCGTGTTAAGCGTTCACCAGAAAGTGCATTGTCTATCTGATTTTCAAATTCTGCTGCTTCTGTCAATGGTCTTGCTGAATATTTAAAAGAGAACATCTGTTCAAAACGTACCTTCTCCAACACATCCATCGTATCTTCAAAATCGGCATCACTTTCTCCGGGAAAACCTACAATCACATCTGTAGAGATGGTTGCTTCAGGACAAAGAGTACGAATTTTTTCACAACGATTTAAAAAATTCTCTTTAGTATATCCACGCTTCATCTCTTTGAGTAATCGTGTAGAACCTGACTGAAGTGGGACATGAATTTGTTTACATATCTTTGGATTATTAGCAAATTCTTCTAAAAATGCATCATCCATATGCAACGGATGAGGAGAGGTAAATCGAATACGCTCTAAGCCTTCAATTTTAGAAATTTTTTGTAACAGTTGCGTAAAATTACATTTTTCCTCATTTGCACCAAAACGTCTTCCATAGTTGTTTACATTTTGCCCTAAGAGCATAATCTCTTTCGCACCCAATGCCACTGCTTTGCTAATTTCTTGAATTAACAAAGCAGAAGGAATTGAAATTTCCTCTCCTCGTGTAGCTGGTACAATACAAAAGGTACATGCTTTGTCACACCCCATAGAGATATTGACCATCGCTTTAAATGGATTGGTACGAAATTCACCAAAGGCATAGGTACTTTCATCGTAGTTTGTATCTATTTCAACCGCATGTTTTACATCGACTACTTCTTTAATCTTAGATACATTTCTTGCGCCCAGAACAAAATCTACTACGGGAGCTCTTTTAATAATCTCTTTTCCTAGGTGAGAAGCAGTACATCCAGCTACACCAATTTTTGCCCCCTCTTTTCTATGTTTTTTAAATACACCTATTTCTGAAAAAAGCTTAGCAACAGGTTTTTCACGTACAGAACATGTATTAATGATAATAAGGTCAGCTTCGGAGAGTTCTTGGGTAAGTTCATAAGGTTCTTTTTGGTTGAGCTCTGCAATAATATGTTCGCTATCTCGAACATTCATCGCACAGCCTAATGTTTCTATGAAAAGTTTTTTAGTAGACAATATAAGATTCTTTGCTTATGCAATAATATGGACTTCATAAATGTACTCATTTTCATCCATTCCATATTTCACTTCTCTCATATAGACAGAAAAACCTTTTTCTTCAAAATATTCAATAAGCTCTTTTAGCTCTTTATGTGAGTTGTCCTTATCAAAATAAAATATAGATTTAGTCGCTAGCTCTTCTTCTATTTTTTTGAACTCAATGGTCTTTGGCTTCGCCTTAAGTGTTGTTCTAGCAAGTTTTAATTTCATCTATATTACCTTTTAAATTTTCTTATATTCTTTAAATTATACTTTATTTTCAGTAAAGGTTTGGTTAGATATAATACTTAACTTCAAAAAGAACCCTCCCAAGACGTTATTACACTGTTATGTTACCTCTTGTAGCGGAAACTTGAAATTTTATCAAAACTAATTAGGAATTTTTATGGAAAAAATATTAGACATCATCGAAGCCATCGCACATGAAAAAAACATTTCAAAAGAGCATGCCATCGAAGCATTTACAGAAGCACTTAAAAATACTGCTAAAAAATTAACCACTTTTACAAGTAATTTTGAAGTCATTATTGACAACGATACCAAAACATATAGTGTCAATAAAGTGATTACAGTTGTTGCAGACAATGACAAAAGACTCTTTACCGAAGTAGGTAAAGAGCCTAATGTTCAGACCATCGAATCTGATGCATATATTTCACTTTCTGAAGCAAAAGAGTTTGATGATTCTATTGAAATAGATGATGAACTAAAAGAGGAGTTTATCCTCGAAGAGCATGGACGTACAGCCTCAGCAAATCTTTTTAAAGAGTTAGAATACCACGTTCAAAGACGTATTGAACAAGATTTATTTGAAAAATATAGAGAAAAAGTTGGTTCGGTTATGCTTGGTACAGTAAACCGTATAGATGCTGAAGACAACACCCATGTTGAAATAGGTGAGCTCAAAGGTATCTTAACCCTCAGAAACCGTATTAAAGGTGAAAAATTTAAACGTGGAGATAGCATTAGAGCTCTTTTACGTTATGTCTCTGTTGACCCACAATATGGTCTTTTCTTAGAACTTACACGAACTTCTCCTAAGTTCCTAGAATCACTTATGGCAACAGAAGTACCAGAAATAGCAGATGGCGTAGTAGAAATTACAGGTGCAGCAAGAATTCCAGGTGAACGTGCAAAAATTTCTCTTAAAACAGAACAAATGAACATAGACCCTATTGGGGCAGCCGTTGGCGTAAAAGGGGTACGTATTAATGCCGTAAGCCAAGAGCTTAATGGTGAAAACATTGACTGTATTGAATTTTCTCCTATCCCAGAAGTATTCATTACCCGTTCACTTAGTCCTGCTATAACACAAAGCATAAAAGTAAATGCAGATGAGAAGAAAGCAATCATCAACATTACTGGCGACCAAAAAGCAAAAGCTATTGGTAAATCAGGTATTAATATCCGTTTAGCTTCTATGCTAACCGGATACACTATTGAACTCAATGAGGTAGAAGGTGTAGCTGAAAGACAAGTGGACTCTTCTGAACCAGAAGTAACAAAAACAAAAGATACTACAGCGTTATCTGACTTATTTAAATAGTCATACTAATATGTTTCCCATCACTTTTATGGGAAACAATAAGATTAATACTATTTAGGAAAAAACCATCTGAGAAAAACTCTCTGCATCAAGTGATGCTGATCCTACAAGTACACCATCTACTCCTGCGATACTCGTAATTTCTTTAATATTAGCCGGTTTAACTGAACCACCATAAAGTAATGGTTTTTCATTAATAGCTTTTTTTAAAGCTCTATGTGTTGAAGAAATTTCTTCAACTGTAGCACTTCTTCCTGTCCCAATAGCCCAAATAGGTTCATAGGCTACAATAAGATTTTCATAAGTAATATCTATCCCTTTAAACTGTGATAGAAGGTATTGCATCACTGATTCAAATCCTTTTTCGCGTATCTCTAAAGGTTCTCCAATACAGTAAATAATTTCAAAGCCTTGCTCTTGAAAAAATGCAAATTTTTCTGAAACCTTCTCTTGTGTTTCATCCATATATTCACGTCTTTCACTGTGCCCAATAAGTATGGTTTTAATCTCAAACTCATCAAGCTGTTCTAAACCTATTTCTCCCGTATATGCACCATTTTGTGCGGCGTACGCATTTTGTACTCCTACAGTAAAATCTCCTTCGTACAAATTTAATGCAGTAGAAGGAGGGAAGATATATACACTGTCTTCAGGATGCTTTGCCCGAAGTTTTTCATTCAGTGTATCTATATAATTTTCTGTACTTTTACGTGTATGATTCGTCTTAAAATTGGCTGCATATATCATAGATATCCTTATTTTAGTGCTTCAATACCAGGAAGAGCTTTACCCTCTAAAAGGTTCAAACTTGCTCCTCCACCCGTACTTACAAATGTCATCTCTTCAACATCCCCTGCTTTTTGTGCCACATCAGCAGTATCACCACCACCTACAATCGTTGTAGCATGGCTTCCCGCAATATCATGAGACATCAAAAGGCTTCCTTTTGCAAATCTGTCCCACTCATACACACCCATAGGTCCATTCCAAAGAATCGTTTGGGCATCCATAATTACTTCACGAAATAGTCTTGAACTTGCTGGCCCTATATCTAATCCCATCCAATCAGATGGAATCTCTTGTGCTGGAAGATATTTTGAAATTGAAAACTCTTTAAATTCTGGGGCAACCACTACATCTACTGGCAAATAAAATTTTACACCTTTTTTTCGTGCTTTAATCATAATGGTACGTGCTTCATCAAGTAGATCATCTTCTACCAAAGAGGTTCCTATCTCATATCCTTGTGCCTTAAGGAAAGTAAATGCCATTCCTCCACCAATAATCACTTTATCTACTTTATCAAGTAACTCTCTTAGTGCTTCTAGTTTTCCAGAAACTTTAGATCCACCAATAACTGCAACAAATGGTCTAATTGGGTCAGCAAGTGTTTTATCAAAGAACGTTATCTCTTTATTTAAAAGAAATCCTGCTGCTCTATGATCAGCATCAAACTCTTTTGCCATCGCATCAATAGACGCATGGGCTCTATGACAAGCTCCAAATGCATCATTGATATAAACATCTGCCATAGATGCTAACTCTTTAGCAAATACTACATCATTTTTAGTTTCCCCTGCTTCATATCGTAAGTTTTCCAACACAAGCACTTCTCCACCTTTCAGTGAAGCTGCTTTTGTCTTGGTATCCTCTCCAATCACATTTTTTGCAAGCGTAATATTATCTGCCAATTTTAAGAGCGTCTGCAAACGTGTTACGACAGTTGCTAAAGAGTATTTCTCTTCATATACCCCTGGTTCAGGACGTTCATAGTGAGAGGCTAAAATAACTTTACATTCTCTATCCAAACAGTATCGAATACTTGTTAATGCACCACGTATTCTTCTATCATCGGTGATATTCCCCTGATCATCTTTAGGTACATTAAAATCACAACGGATAAATACTGTCTTGCCTGCAATGTCTAAATCTTTAATTGTTTTCAAATTATCTTCCTCTTCAATTTCTAATTAATGCGTTATACTTACGATGCGTTTTTTGATATATGTACTGCCATATCTACCAAACGGCAAGAGTATCCCCACTCGTTGTCATACCAAGAGAGTACTTTGACCATATTCCCACCAATTACTTGTATGGTGTCCTGTGCCACAACCGTACTTAGTGCTTCCCCTACAAAATCTTGAGAAACTCTATACTCTTCATCTACGCCCAAAATACCTTTATGTGAGCCTTCTGAAGCTCTTTTAAAAGCTTCTTGTACTGCTTCAACTGTAGTCCCTTTCGATAATGTTACGGTTAAGTCAACCATTGAAACATCAGGTGTAGGCACACGAATAGCTTGACCATTAATCTTTCCTGCTAAATTTGGAAGTACTTTAGAGATGGCTTTTGCAGCTCCTGTGGTTGTAGGTACAAGATTCACTGCACCAGAGCGACCTTTTCTTGGATCTTTCTTATGTTTTCCATCTAAAATAGGCTGAGAAGAGGTATAAGAATGAATGGTTGTCATCAATCCATTTTCAATACCAAATGCATCATCTAATACTTTTGCAACAGGCGCTAAACCATTGGTAGTACATGAAGCATTAGAAACTACTGTCTCTCCTGCATAATCTTCAGAATTTGCTCCAAGAACAAACGTTGCGGTATCATCTTTAGCAGGAGCAGAGAAAAGTACTTTTTTAATACCATTATCAAAATAAGGTTGAACCGATTCAGCAGTTAAGAAAGCACCTGTACACTCAAGCACTACTTCTGCACCAGCAGAAGCAAAATCTATTTTACTTAAGTCACGTTCAGCAAAAATTTGTGCTTTGGTTGTACCAATATTTAAAAAACCATCTGCAACAGAGATATCACTACGTCTACCATGTACAGAATCATATTTAAGGTTATACTCAAGCATCTCTTCAGTTCCTGAAGCATTTACCGCAACAAGTTCAATATCTTCTCTATCTGCGATAATTCTCGCTACACATCTACCAATTCTTCCCAATCCGTTAATCGCTACTTTTACAGCCATTGTATTCCCTTATGATTTTTATGCTAAAATTGCGTAATTTTACAGTAAATGAGGTTAGCATTTGGTTAATCAATCCAAGCCTATCGTAGCAATTTTTGGTGGAAGTTTCGACCCTCCACACCTAGGACATCAACAAATTGTCCAACTTGCCAGCGAAAGTTTAGAAATTGATAAGCTTCTTGTTGTACCTGCCTATCTTAATCCATTTAAAACTTCTTCTTTGGCATCAGCAAAGCAACGCCTTATTTGGTGTCATATGCTTTTTGATACAGAGCCAAAAGTAGAGGTGGTAGCCTATGAAATAAGAGAAGAAAAGAGTACAACAACTTCACAAACTGTAAAACATTTTAACATAGCGTATGATGTCAAGTATCTTATTATTGGTGCAGACAATCTTCACTCTTTAACCAAGTGGCATCAATTTGAGTGGCTAAATTCCCATATTACATGGGTTATAATTACAAGAGATAACACACCGTTATCTTTTAAGCATTTAAAAAATTACAAATTACTCATGCTAGATACACCTATAAGTTCTAGTCAAATACGAGAAGAAAAAACGTTACACTATGTTGACAAAAAAATTAAAAAATCAGTACAAAAAGTACTTGAAGGACAGACTATGACACTTGAACAACGAATAGAAAATATTATCAACATTCTTGATGATAAAAAAGCAGAAGAGATAGAAGTATTTAACCTAGAAGAAGCAGATTATATTGCAAAACGTGTAATTATTGCCAACTCACTAAATGGGAAACATACACTCGCACTAGCAGATCACCTTAAAATAGGTCTTAAAAAGAGTGGAGATACTATTTTAGCCTCCGATATGAGTGATGAATGGGTTGTAGCTGATTTGGGAGATATTTTAATTCATATTATGATTCCAGAATACAGACAACGATACTCTCTTGAACAATTTCTTTCAGAATTGGTAGAGAATCAAATGAAAAACAGAGATATTGACCCTGCATAACACTACAAGTTGTCAGATTTTCTGACAACTACATCAAACTATGCCCCGGAACCCGTTAAAAATTCTAAAAGTAAAAAAAGTCCTATTGTACCTATAGGAGACACTATCACCCACCAATAATACTTTCTCTTTAACATATACACCCATACCCCCATCCAAGCAAAAAAAACCAAAATTAAATGTGCAAAATAGATAGAAAGTACAGGACGGGTCAAGTTTCCCATTATCGCAAAAGATATAATCAAAAAAAAAGATGCTAAAGAGAGTAAAAAACTTTTCAGCTCTTTATCTTTGCGATAGGTAAAAAAAATCATTGCTAAGGTAAGTAAAATTCCTAAAATAATGACAGCTTGCATCTCGACTCCTTTAGCATATAAGTTTACAGTTTCTCAACTACTTGAATGCCTAAAATATCCAGCCCTTGCTTTATAGTTTTTGCTGTTAAGTTTGCAAGTTGTAAACGACTCATTTTTGTTGCTTCACCTACCCCCTCTTTTAAGATTGGATTTTGTTCATAAAATCGCATAAAGAGTGTTACAACATCATACAAATACGTGGTAATTTGATGTGGACTTGCATCTTTTGCAGCACGTTGTAATACATCTTCAAAGCGTAAAAGCATTATTGCGAGTCTATGCTCTAGGGTATCTCCTATAACGAGTTCTCCTGTTACGTCTTGACCATATTTCCTAAAAATACTTTGAATACGGGCATAAGCATACTGCATATATAGCGAAGTATTCCCTTCAAAAGAGAGCATTTTATCTAAGTTGAAAATATAGTTAGATTCACGGTTGGTTGAAAGGTCTGCATATTTCACTGCACCAATTCCTATAGTTTTAGCCAAAGTATCCAATTCCTCTTCGCTATAATCCTCTGCATTATTGATGGTTTCTTTTGCTTTTACAACCGCATCATCTAGTAAATCAATCAGTTTAATGGTTCCCCCATCACGTGTTTTAAATGGTTTTCCACTTTTATCCATCATGGTACCAAAGCCAATGTGTTCTAACATGACATTTGGTGATACAAAACCTGCTTCACGTGCTACTTTAAAGACTTGTTTAAAGTGTCCAGCTTGTCGTGCATCTACGACATACATAATGCGCTCAGCCTTCAAGATATTGGCTCTAAAACGCAATGCTGCCAAATCGGTAGTAGCATAAAGGTATCCACCATCTCCTTTTTGAACAATCACGGGGATTTCATCCCCTTCTAGAAAGACACATTTTGCACCATTACTAATAGTCAACTGTCCTTCTTTTTCTAAATCACTTACAACATTTACTAAATCATCATTGTAAAAACTCTCTGCACGGACATCTTCACGAGTAAGATTTACATTGAGTTTTCCATACACCTCTTCACAATGACCTAATGATTTATCAATAAAGGTTTGCCAAAGTGCTAAACAATGCGCATCTCCTGATTGTATTTTTACCACATATTCTCTTGCTCTATCTGCAAATTCAGAATCTGCATCAAAGTGTGCTTTTGCATCTTTATAAAATTGTTCCAAATCTTTTAAATTAACCGAACCATCTTCCCCTTTGAGTTCAAGATACGCAATAAGCATCCCAAATTGAGTACCCCAGTCCCCTATGTGGTTTTGACGGATAACATCGTCACCTAAAAAACTCAATAGATTAGAGAGGGTATCACCAATAATAGTTGAACGTATATGCCCCACATGCATCTGTTTTGCCATATTTGGGCCAGAGTAATCTACTACAACTTTCATTGGTGTTTTTCTTTGTGTAATACTTAAACGACTGTCTAAAAGTGCCGTTTGACATGATGCAGCTATCCACTCAGAGTTAAGCCAAAGGTTAATAAACCCTGGTCCAGCTATTTCTGCTTTAGCTAAAATACCAGTAAAGTCTAACTGCTCAAGAATAGTAGTAGCAATTTCTCTAGGACTCTTCTTTAACTGCTTAGACAGAGCCATCGCCCCATTAAATTGATAATCTCCAAATTCTGGTTTGGTTGCTTCCGAAACCAACATAGGAGTATGTTCAATACCAGCTTTATCAAAAGCATCTTGAATAACGTGATTTATTTGTGATTTTAATTTCATAGATTTTCCATAAATTTTGGAGTGGAGAGTAGCTAACTAGCTATCGTTCATAATGATTGACGTAAGCGTCAATCATATATTTTAAGCGTTTTCGCTTTTTTTCTCTTCGACTTTTGCATTTACTGCATCTGTCTCTTTTGTTGCAATTTCTTTAGGCTCATCATCGTCCTCTTTTATTGCTTTTTTAAAGTCTTTAATCCCTTTTCCCATACCTTTTGCAAGATCTGGAATCTTTTTTGCTCCAAAAAGAAGTACAACAATTGCTAATACAATCAGTAGTTCTGGCATACTTGGCATACCCATATCAATCCTTTGATTTTGTTACAATGAACATTAATTTAAACAATTATACTGCAAATTGTTTAATCTTACTTTTAGCCTAACCAGACTTCTATAAATTTAGCTTCTTCTTCTTGACTTTGTTTCAGTCTCGCAGCATTTGCAACAATAGTAAATTCATCTGCAGCTTTCTGAATGGTATCATTAATAATAGTATAATCATACTCTCCTACTGCACGTATTTCACTTTTTGCATTTTTTATGCGTTTATAAATGACCTCTTCATTATCTGTAGAACGCGCACGTAAACGTGTTTCTAACTCCTCTAATGTAGGTGGTGTAATGAAAGCTGAAGTTGTAATATCATTCAATTTCGCACGTACCAAGCGGTGTCCTTGCACATCAATATCAAATATCACTAATTTATTTTCTGCTAATGCTGCACGGACAGGATGTAAGGAAGTACCATAATAATTCCCGTGTACTTCTGCATACTCTAAAAAATTGCCTGCTTTTATATCTTCCTCAAATGCCTCTTTTGTTACAAAAAAATAATCAACCCCCTCTTTTTCACCTACTCTAGGCTCCCGTGTCGTGGTTGAAATAGAAAAATAATATTCTCCTATCTTATCTGCTGCCGCATTAATAATTGTACTCTTTCCTGCTCCACTGGGCCCAGAAAGCACTAAAATTGCACCTTTTTGCATTAGTTTTTACCTTTTAACTTAATTTTTATCTCTATCTCTTTACCATTAAGAAGCTTCTTGATTTGCTTTTTCTTCATCTGTTTAACAACTTTAGCAATACAAAGCTCTATCTCTTCGGAATGTTTGGCTAAAAGTGCTTTCTTGGAAACTTTTTCTTTCACATCATCATAATGAATATATAAATCTTCAATCATTTCTTTTTCATCTACAATTTCTAGCCCCTCAGCAATTAATTGCTGCTTGATCACTTCTCTTTTACGTAACTCCAAAGCATCATCTGTGCATGCTTCGTTCTCTTCTTTGCTGCTCTCATCCATCTCCAACAGCGACTTTATTTTTTCAATTTCATCCAAATTAAGAACTGAAGTATCTGTAGACTCTATTGTAGCTTCTTCCAATACTACAGATTCTGCCTTCTTTTGACTTAACAGGAGACACTCTTCTATAATATTTATAATTTGAGAAGGTAAAAAAGGTTTTTTCAAAAAGTAATCAAATAACTTGTTTTCTGATATTTCATAGGAAATAAATACTTTCCTAGAAGAAGGATATGTTACCAGTATTTGAGGGGTATTTGTATCATAGGCTGATTCATCTATAAAAATAATATCATACGCCTTATTTTCAATGGTATGTATACTATCTGATTCTTCTAACACAATATCCTTATCACGCGTACATAAAATAAGCATTCTGGAAACAACTGGATTGACATTGATTAATAGTATATGCATCAAACTTTCTCCCATTAACAAGTTATATTATTATAGTGTAAATTGGGTTAGAATTTGGTTGATAAAATATAGAAGTGGTACACCCATCAGGATTCGAACCTGAGACCTTCGGTACCGCAAACCGATGCTCTATCCAGCTGAGCTATGAGTGCACATTTTAAATGTAGTTGCGATATTTAGAGCGAAAGTATAACTAAATAACCTTTATTTTTCAAGTAAATTCATCTTTCCAAAGAGATTTAACGCATTTTTGTTGTGAATGAACGTATGATTGTAGGGGTGTTCTAGCTCATAGGTCTCAAAATCTTCTAAATTAAATGATTTTTTTAATGCTTTTGCATGGGTACCAAAAAGAATGAGTTTTGGATTTTCTTCTTTCAAAGTCTCTAAAAGTTTCTGCATAAAAGGTCGCCAAGCTTTAATATGTTTTTTTGAAGATATTTTATCTGTAAAAATAAGTGCAATATTCAGTAAGAGTACCCCATTTTTTTCAAAGTTCTGACGCAAGCTATCTATGTTGTTTATAAGTAAAGATTTATCTACTTTGGCAATGGCTTCTTGAGAAGTATTTGTAGCATCTAAGTCACCCCTTGCAACCAATGCCATTTTCACAAAATTGCGCAATGAGGTTGCTTTATTGACCTCTTTACTTAAACCTTTCTTTGTAAATAAACTTTTTACCTTTGCATCTATAAAAGCATAGCCAGTTGCACTCTCTCTGCGGGGGTAAGGGTCTTGCCCAAATAAAATATACTTCACTTCATTTTTTTCTAATGTCTTAAAGGCATTCAAATAGTTATCTTTTGTCGGGAAATATATTTTATCATTCTCTAAATATGCTTGATACTCTTTATCTAAAGCTTCATACGCCATAGCAAGAGAACTTTCCCAAGAAGCTAACATTATTGTTTCTTTTTTAACTGATCAAACTTAATAATAAGTTCTATTTTTGCCAAGGGAATATTGAGTTTTTTAGAAATAGCTTCTCTACTTTCACCTGATTCTAGTAAAACCATAACATCGTCCACTGAAGAGAAGTTTTCTATTACTTCAGAAACAGAGATACGTGAAGCTTCATAATTTGAAATTGTCATATCTTTTAATTTTAATATTTCTAAAATCTTTTTGTTTTCTTCCTCTAATTTTGTATTCTTTGCTATTAAAATAAATAAAATACCCACCAAAAGCAATAAAAGAGCTAAGATAATAATATCTGTAATTCCCATTTAGCATACCTCCAAAATAATCAATAAAATAAAGACAAACCCTAAATAGCCATTGACAGTAAAAAAAGCTTTGTCTATTTTAGTAAAATCTTTATTGACAATATAATGTTCATAACTTAACATAACCGCTGCAAATAATACCGCAATGTCTGCCCAGATACCTAAACCAGCATTTACTACAAATGCTATCCAAAAGCCCACTGCAAGTAGGTGAAAACCTTTAGCAATCCACATTGTTTTTTTAGCCCCAAATTTAGAAGGAATAGAGTGCAAATTATTGGCTATGTCAAACTCTATATCTTGTAAAGAGTAAAGCAAATCAAACCCTGCAACCCAAAACATTACACCTATAGCTAAATAGACTGACCAGAGGGTAACCTCTCCAGAAACTGCTACAACACCTGCAATAGGCGCTAGCCCTAAACTTACACCTAAAATAAGATGTGCCAATGCTGAAAAGCGTTTAAACAAAGTATATGCACCTAAAATGATTAGAATTGGTACTGCCAATTGGAAGGCCAATGTATTTACAAAAAAGGCAACTCCTATAAAAAGAAGTGCATTGATGATAATAAAGGCTATCATTTGATTGTTGGATACTCTACCGTCTACAGAAGGACGATTTTTTGTACGAGGGTTCAAAATATCTACATCTCTGTCAAGATAGCGGTTCACACCCATTGCAAAATTACGTGCTGAAACTGCAGCTAAGGCTCCCAAAATAAGCAGTTTCCAACCAAACCATCCATCAGCTGCTACCAACATGGCGATAAAAATAAACGGCAAAGAAAAAATGGAATGCTTAAACATTACCAATTCAGAAAAATTATCTATTATATTTTTTATTTTCAATTGAATAACCTATTAAGGATGTGGAATTTTTACTCTACTATTAAGTGACCATGCTACAATCAATACCAACATTGTAATTACATATCCTGATGTAATCACTCCATAGGCACTTAATAGATAAAAAATC
>Ga0256843_1000228_pt1 | contig 48502 bp, 51 predicted proteins | sample AlvinellametaG_FD_191572 | JGI IMG/M metagenome (GOLD analysis project Ga0256843, IMG submission 191572) | Pompeii worm associated microbial communities from hydrothermal vent at the East Pacific Rise, Pacific Ocean - Alvinella | ecosystem: Host-associated > Annelida > Integument > Unclassified ...
CAACCTTTATCAATCACAGATATTTTGAGAATGATAGATAAAAGAGATGATTATCTTATCGCTTTTTCAACTGATGGCTTATTGCAATATCTTGGCGATGGAAAAAGAAAAGATATTCTACCAATTTATTTTAACTTATCAAAAGGCGACCTTATCAAAAACCAAGACGAAAAAGTTATTGACGAACTTATTAAGTTATTTAATTTAGAGTAAAATGAAAAAAGCAATTATTATAGATATTGACGGAACAATATCAGATTCCAAAGAAAGGGTTAATTTTTTGAAAAAATGTCTTAAAAATAATGATAGTGATTTATGTTATGAAGTATTTTACCAAACGGCTATAAATGATAAACCATTAGTAAAGAATATTGTTAGAATAGCGAGTTATTTTGTTTATCATTTTAATTTAGACGAAATAAGAAGAGAAGAATTTGATGTTATATTCTTAACTGGGCGACCAGAAAGAATCAGAGAAGATACGATAAAATGGGTTGAAGAATACTTTTTTAGAGAAAAACCAAAAGAAGGTAGTGTAAAATATATTTTTAGGAAAGATAAAGATTTTTCACAAGATATATTTTATAAAAAGCGAGAACTTGATAAACTAAAAAAAGATTATAAGATAATGGCAGTTTTTGAAGACAGAGAGCATTTAGTAGAAATGTTTAAAAAAGAACTACCAAAAGTAGATGTAATTAAAATGTAATATGTCAGCAAATAATGTAATAGTGTTAAAAGAACACAAAGGAAAGTTTTTAGGCTTTCATATAACAGCAGAAAATACAGGAGTGTTATCAGACCAAATTGTGAGTGAAGATGATGCTTGTATTGGTGCAGATACTAAATCAGAAATAGAAGCATTAGCAACTATAAAAACTAAACAAGAATATATTGAGTATGATTGGGTTTGAGATTATCTACCAAAGGACGGAACTTTCGTTAAAGTAGTAGATAATGAAACATATAAGCGAGTGGAAGAACTTGAAAATGCAATAGAAAAAAAGATATATAAAAGTTATCCACAGGAAGCAGACTAAAAGTTTGCTTTTTCTTTTTGTTTATGTTATTATGATTACATAACCGAACAAGGTTATACAATTATCAATTTAATTAAATAAATATATGCGAGATAAAATAAAGAGATATACAATCAACTTAACAAAGATTGTAGTAGCAGGAATTGTTGTATATACTGGTTCAGTATATGCGATAGATTATTATCAACACTCCGAAATGGAGAAAGCGAGATTAAAAACACAAAATCGTGTGATTATGGAAAGTAAAGAGCAGTTGGAATTTGAATTGAAAGAAAAAGTTAAGAATCTTGAAAATGAAGTTTTAGAAAGTTTAGCAAATTGCGAAACTGGTGGAATTAAAGATAGAGATGGAGCAATTCTTTTAGATACTAACAACGAAATGTCGATAGGCAGATATATGTTTCAACGAAATACAGTTATTCACTATTATAAAAGATTGTATGGTAAGCAAATTGGGAGAGCAGATGCAATTAAAATTGCAGTAGATAAAGAAAAAGCAACAGAATTGGCAAGAGATATTTTGTTTGATACAAAATTAGGTTACAAGAATTGATGAAATTGTAACAAAAAGTTAAATTTAAAAACTAAAATTGAAATTATTAAGAAATTAAAATAAAAACTATGAATGATATAGAATTAAACAATATGCTTGATAAGATTTCTATCAGGACATTTACAGTAGATAATGAAAAAGTTATTTATGTAACTTATAAGGGGAAAAGACTTTATACAATTTATCAACAAGATGGGACAATATACACTGATTTATCAGACGAAAATGAAAATTCACTTGATATACCACAATGAGTTTTTACATTAAGAGATTTATTTTTAAAATAATATGAATAGAAAACAGAAAGATTTTGAAAAAAGGAAAAAACAAGTTATTCAAGAGTTAGAGTGATTTATTAAAGCAGTTGAAAATTTAGGGAGTGACGAATCGTTAAATTTAAAAGTAATAAATGAAGATATGGGAATAAGTATTCAATTAAATACCCATATGCATTCAAAATATATAAAATAAAAAGAGATATGAAAAGAATAGTAATTAGTAAAGAGATATACGAGATATGTAAGGCTACTGGCGAAAAAAAAGGGGGTAGCAGGAGAGATTGGGCTTATAATGGGTTCATACACCATTTTTTAGAATTTAAAGCAAATGAGAGCAAATTTAGGGCTATTAAGATTAGAAATCATATACCAAGAAAGGAAGAAACAACTTTATTGGGGCTTCCTGACGATATATACGAAATGTTATATGAAATGGCGAGTTGAAATGGTAGAACTCTAAAAGGGCAAGCAGAATATATTGTATTAGCAGTGAATAATAAAAATAAAAATGACAACAAAAAAAATAAATAAACTAAATGAATGAAAAGAACATACTGGTGGTTCAGTGATTATTGAAACACAAAACAAACCAGCAGATGTTATACAACCAAATGAAGTTATAAAAATAAAAGATTGGACTGGAAATAAAAGGAGCACCTTTGCGACATTAGGAGCGAGCAATCATTCCAAACACGATAGGCAAGCAAGGGACTATTATGCCACTGATCCAGCAACAATACCAGTATTGTTAGAACAATTGGAAAAAGATAATATTCAGTTATCTAAAAATATTTGGGAAAATGCAAGTGGTGGGGGACATTTAGCGAATAAATTAAAAGAAATCGGTTATAATGTATTAGAAACCGACATTGAACCACAAAACGAAACAGGTATTGAGTTAGATTTTTTAGGCGATACACCTACGACCGAAGAAGTTAAAGATATAATGTGTGGCGATTTTGATTGTTATTTTGATATTATAACCAACCCACCATATAAATATGCGAAAGAATGAACCGAAAAATCAATGGAATTACTGGAAGAAGGGAGATATTTGATAATGTTTTTAAAATTAACCTTTTTAGAATCTGAAAAAAGATTAAAACTATTTAAAAAATACCCACCAAAATATGTTTATGTATTCAGTAAAAGGCAGAAATGTGCTATTAATGGAGATTTTGGAGCAACTGGGAGTAGTGCGACAGCCTATGCTTGATTTGTGTGAGAGAAAGGTTTTGATGGAGACCCAATTATTAAGTGAATTTAAGTATGAAGTTATCAAGTAAGCAGATTATATTTTGGTTATTGTTATGGAATGCAAAATATAATGGCAATATGTGATTATCAGCAGGACACTTTTGTGAAAAAGATGTTAAGGTGGGAGATTGGGGCTATTATTGATTAAGTTATAAAGGTTCGACAAGAATTAGCGATACTGTTTATCAAGAATTAGACCATACTTGAATAGAAAGAAAAACATTTAAGAGTAAAAATGGAACTGAATATTTTAAGTATAGAATCCCAAAAATAAGTGGTAGGAATGAACTACCGAAAGATTATAAAAAAATATTAAATAAATTTAAAGAAAATTATGTATAAAAGAATTGAAGTTAAAAAGGGGGAAGCGAAAAAAAAATCAGTTAAGAAAAAGATAACTAAAAAAGAAGAAAAGATGTTAAAAGATATTGCTGAAATTGTAACAAAGATTGTAGAGCAGAAAGAAAAAGAAATGTTAGATTTGGTTCAAAATATTACTGAACTTGGTTTCAAGCAAGTAAAAGACCAGCACGAAGTTAATATTATAGTGGCTAAATGAATGAAAAAACAAGAAAAACAAATGGAAATATTAGGCGATGCAGTTTTTAGCGACAATAAAAGTAGAATAATGTGAGATATATTGTTATTAGTATTATTATTTGGACTAACAATTGTTAATATAATTAAATAGAACTATGAAACAGCCAATTATTGATTTTGCGATGTCGAGTATTACACGAATTGAAAATATTATAGATAGATATAAAAAAAGGATTGATAGTGAAGAATATCGGAATAAAAAAGATAGGCACTCAAAGTTAAGTTTATGAATCACAAAAAATCAATTAGAATATGAAACTATGAGTGAAGAAGATAAAAAAGAGTTTGAATCAGCAGAAAAAGAAGTTAAAAAATTAAAGGAGTGATTAGTTATGGAAAAAGATGTTAGAAAAGATTTGTTGGGTTCGATAAAAGAAATGGAAAAACAAAAGAAAAGATACCAAGAATGAGTTAAAGAATTATTAGGAGATGATTATTATAGACAATAATATGGAAGAATTAGAAGATAAAATTGAAGAGTTGGAGCAAGAGATAAAAGAACTTCAAGAAGAAAAAAATGACTTACAAGATAAAGTTGAAGAGCAAGCAATGGAATATGAAGATACTATCGACGAACTTGAAGACAATTTATCAGATTGCGAACAAGAGAAAAATCAACTGGTTGATAGAGTTGATAATTTGGAAAAAGAAAATGATATTTTAAAACAATTAAGCGAAATATCTAAACAAAAGAAGTCAATTATTCCGAATTGAAAAGAATATATAAGCCTTATAAAATAAGGTTATAATTGAGTTATCCACAGGGTAACTTGATTTTTTTATTTAGTTATGATATTATAATAACATAACCAAGAAAGGTTATACATTATCAAATCAAATAATAATAAATATATGTTTAATTCAGTAATTAAAAAACTTATGGAAAAGGAATGTATCTTTTCCGAAGATGTAGCAAGTTTAGTAACAATTAACAATGTTTTACAATTAGACGAAAAAAGGGGAGAGTTAATTGACTTTATTTTAGATTGGGGGGCAGACGAGTTCGAAAATAAAGATAGTGTTTGGGAATTGGCAAGAGAATCAGCACAGCAATTATTAGTTAGAGCCACAAGTATTGTGGAATATCAAAATTCAGAAATGGAAGGCTATGGAGAAGCAGAGTTAGAATTAGAAAAAATATTATCAGAATAATAAAAGAAATATGACTTATATAGAATTTAAAGAAAAATTAAATCAAATGCACAACGAGATATTAGATAAAAATGATGTATTTTGAGCCTTTGGAGAAAAACAATTTGAAGAAGAGTTAAAAAAAAGGGGCTTGACTAAAAAAGATGTGGAAAGTATTGGAGCAGGTGGCTGAATAGCAAAAAGGTATCAATTCGAGAAATTTAAAAAAGATTTGGAAGAGTTACAGAAAAAGAAACAAAAGATGTTTAATGAGTTATCAGAAGACACAAAGGAAAATGCTATTTTATACGAGTTAAGGAATTATGAAGTATTTTGAGATTTTTTTGGAACTGGACTGGACGATGTTATCGAGATTTTTGAAGAATATGGAATCGGCGAAGACGAAGTATTAAAAGTTTATAAAGATAATAGAGCAAAGTATGAAAATTAAAAAAACAAAATGGTGGTTAGTATTAAAAGAAAATGAAAAAGAAATAATACATAAAGCACTATTAGAATACAAAACAAATGGTTTCACTAAAAAAGATAAAGAAAATAATTTAGTGATCGAAAATATTATAAATAGGTTAATAAAATAATTATGGTTATAGAAAAAGAAAAAATGAGCCAAATGGCAGAGCAAATCACAGAAGAAGTATGTGATGTAGTAGGTATTGATTTTATAGAAGTTAGACATACCGAAGAGTATTTTACAGAAGAAGCACAAGCAATATACAATAAGGTTTATGATGTTTTGGGAAAAAATACTTTTGAAAAAAGAATTGATAATATTTTAAATCAATTCGATAAAACAATTGAAAAATTAAATAATTAAATAATACTATGGAAGAATTAAAAAATAAAATAATAAATTTAAATCAAGACGAGTTTAATGAAATAAAACAATTTGTTTTAGAATCGTCAGAGCCACAATGATTTGTAGAGTTAATTTATTTCTTATCAGACTTTTTTGGTTCAATAGACGATACAGCACATTATAATATTGAATTGCAAAATATAATAAGAGATTGAAAAAGAAAAGAAATAAATTGGCAGAATGGAATAGGGGAATAATAAATTATTAAAAATTTTAACATTTAAAACTATGAAAATAAAACAAAAAATAAAATTATGCTAAATCAGAAGTTATCAGCAAGCAATATTTGATATTAAAAAAGCAATTAACAGAGCAGATAATAATAAATAAAATGGTATTAGATAAAAACAATAAACAAATACAAATAGGAGATAAAGTTAGAAATAATGATAATAATAAGGAATTTATCTTTACAAGCATTTTTGAAATAGCATTAAATCCTTTTGGGTTTAATAAAGAAATTAAAATGAATAATTTAGAAATAATTAAATAATAGATAAAACAATGATACAAGCACAAATAATGAATTTAGATAATTTCAAAGGAGAAATAAAATGATTTGAAACTTATCAAGAAATAGAAAATACTTTAAATGAAGAAAGTAGAAAACATAATAAACCATTTATAGCAATGATTATAAAGAACGGAAGAATTGAGTATTATGCTGTTACCAATAGTCAAGGGCTTATAATGTATATCAACCGATAAAAAGGTTGTTTTTTTATTTTGTTTGATAGTAGGGTATGTGTTAAAATAGAAGTATGGCAGAAGAAAAGAAAACAAATGTTTTTGATAAGATATTAGATAGAGAAAAAGTAAAGGAAAAGGTAAAGAATAAAGTAAAAACAATACAGACTGGTGAATTAAAACAAAGTGTTGATAAATCAGTGGATAGATGGTTAGATGTTTTGGAGGGAGTAGGGAATGGAAAAACTTATCGACAAGCAATGTTAGATGCTGGTTACAGCGAAAGAAAAGCAAATCATCCAAAAAGAGTTTTAGATTCAAAAGGCTTTAAAATATTGATTGACGAAATCTTTCCCGAAGAAGCAGTTAAAACAATGTGGTATGAATGATTGAACCACCAGGAGACAATAGTTATTAAGAATGAAAATGGTATTGAAGTAAAACCAACAGGACAAAAATCTAAAATTGCTTGGGAAGCCTTCAAAAAAATGTTAGACATCAGAGAACGAGCAATGTTAAACGACCAAAAAATACAAAGTTATGAAAAGGTGGAAGGTGCTAAAATACAATTAAACTTATTGGAGTTAAATCAACGAGCCGAAGAAGTCGGAAAAAGGTTTTTAGAATCAGAAACACCAAAAGCAGAGATAGAAAATGAAATCAAAATAACATCAGCACCAAACTTTGAAGATTTGGAAAATAATTAAAAATAAAGGTATGAATACATCAATTAAAAAAAACAAAGGGCTTAAAATGGAAACTACGGCTTCATTTTTTGCCATAATACTCAGCATTATAGGTTTTGCTATTGTTTCAGTGTTTGGAGCAATGCTTTTTGGAGCGATAATATTTTTATCGATTAAATACTGGTATTTATTATTAACATTATTTACTTTCTTATTATGGAGCAACAAATAACATTTTATAGTGATATTCAGAAAGATGTCCGAACATTTCTTAAAGATGTGCTTTTGATTTATACACCAAAGCCTAAAAAAGAATTGATAGACAAAGAATTTGACATCAAAGGTAAAAAGGTAAAACTATTTGATAAGAATGGGAGACCAGTATATCACGACTTACGAATATATAAAAAAGATTGGTGGGAAAATCAGAATTATGATTATTATTCCAGCATCAAGAAAATGAAACCAGTTTTAATTGATAAGGGTATAGTGGTAGATGATGAACCAAAAGAAAAATGAGTTCAACCATTATTATTAACTTGACAGCAAGAATTAGTGATTGAAGCCTATCAGCGAGCATTAGATACTTTTGATAAGCCGTGAAAGGAAGAATATACAAAGATTAGACAAATATCAGTTGTTTCAGGACACGGAATTGGTAAGAGTTCAATTAGTGCTATGATTTCTTTACATTTTATATTAACAAAGCAGAAATGTAACATTGGAGCAACAGCGAACACTGCAGACCAGTTAGAAGATGTGTTTATGAAAGAGATTTGAAAGTGGCGAGAAGAAAGAATGCCGTGATTTTTTGCACAGAACTTAAATCAGATACAAGGTAGATTGCAAGTTTATGAAAATGTGGAAAATAAAAAGATAGATAATACTTGATTTTTGCGAGCAAGAGTAGCAAGACCAGAAAAACCAGAAGCCTTATCAGGAATACATAGCGATAATGTGCTTTTGTATGTAGATGAAGCCTCAGGAGTTGCAGATTCTATCTATGAAAACATCGGTGGAGCATTAACAGCCCCCAACTGAATAATGATTATGACATCCAACCCAACACGAACGGAAGGTTATTTTTATGATAGTCAAAAAGACGGAAGTGAATGAACCAAATTAAAATTTGATAGTGAAGAAAGCCCAATCGTTTCAAAATCAATGGTGGAAAGATATGAAAAAGAATATGATGGACGAAATACAGACCAATTTAGAATCCGTGTAAAAGGTTTATTCCCAAGTTCAGCAGAAATGGACGATAAAGGTTGAATACCAGCATTTAGCAATGTAGATATTCATTTTGAGTCAGACGATAAAACTAAAATACTTAGAAATGTGATTTTAGGAGTAGATCCAGCAGGAACTGGTAAAGATAGAAGTATTATCACAGCAAGAGATAATTATTATATGAAAAAAGTTTTGGACGAGACTACTTCAACACCAAGAACATTAGCAAGAAAGATTGAAATGGTGCGAGATGCTTACAATGTATTAGACCACAACATAGGAATTGATGCCTTTGGAATTGGTGCAGTAGTTGAGAATGAATATAAAGCCAAGAATTGGGGAGAAAGTATTAGAAGTATTTTAGCCGATAAACCAAGAGAAGACACCAAAGATAAATTTGTTTCGTTTAAAGATGAGTTATGGTGGAATTTCAGACAATGACTTATCAATGGTGGAGTTATTTTAACCAACAACCAAAGAGAATGAATGCGAGAATTTGAGAAAATAAAGTTTAAAAGAGATTTAAAGGGACGAATTAAATTTATGGGTAAGGTTGATTTTAAAAAAGAATATGGTTTTTCACCAGACTTAACAGAATCGGCTATCTATTCATTTTTTAGATTAGAAGCCGAGCCAGAACCAACAGAAACTCAAACAATGGAAGATTACGAGATAAATGATTTAATTTGAGCCCAACATAATAACGATAATAGTTCAATTTAATTAAAAAATATGATAAAATAAAAGTGTTATGGAAACATCATCACAACAATTAACAAAGGAAGAGAAAATAATTGCCTTTTCCGAGAAGATTTTAAATCAAATACAGCAAGGAATAAACGAAAGAGAAACACCAAGCCCATTATGAAACTATCTTTCGTATTCCGAGCAGTATGAAGAGAATTTAAAGCGAGCATTAAATGCCGTAAAACCAAAAAAGAAAAATGACGGAAAACCTGATGTAGATACAGGGTTAGTCGCCGAAAAAGTATTTAATTTCATTTCAATTTATCAGAACCAAGAAGTGAATGAGAATATTAGAATTTATGAACCAAGTGGAGAAGAAAAAGAACATATTGGGGAATTCTTCAAATTAGCAGTAAGACATACCCAAGAAACAGAGAAATTTAAAAAACAAATATTGCCATTTATTTATTTCACAATGGTAAGTCAAGGAGATGCATTTGTCTGAGATGATTGATATGTAGAAACACTTGATACAAAAGATATTTACGACGAGAATGGAAAAAAGATTGATTTCGCTAAGTTAGACCATACCTTTGAAACTTATGAGAAGTTAAAATATAAAAAAGGTAAGAAAATACAAAACAGATATGCTAAAACAAGATTACTGGACGGACGAACAATTATTTTTGGCGATATATCACAGCCATTAGTTCAAGAACAGCCGTGAATAGCATTAGAGTTTGTTATTTCAAATCAGAAAGCCGAAGCAGTCTTTGGAAGTTTGGAGAATTTCAAGAAACTTAAAAAAGATTTAAAGGAGAATAATTTTAATAATGGGAATAGTAAAAACTTTGCCACAATTAAAACAGAGTTTAGTGATTTATTTAATCGAACACGAAAGAAAGAAGAAGCAGGCAACGAAAGTGAAGAATTTATTATCCATTATTATTTCAATAAAGCAGATAATTTATTTAATATCTTTGTGAATGGAGTGCCAATGTTTAATATTGAAACACCACTTAATTTAGTTCAACCAAGAATGAATTACCCAATTATTAGATTTGGGACAGAAAGAATATCAAGTTCAATCTATTCTCGAAGTATTCCAGCAAAAGCAAAGTTTAATGCAGATTATTTAGATAAAATCTTAATGATTTTAGCAAAGAAGTTTGAGAAATCATATAAACCACCAATCAATGCAAAAAACAAATATAAAGTTAGACCAGATTTGTTAGATGCAGGTAAGGTTAATACTGGAATTACATCAGAAGATTATGAATTTGCAGACCCAAACTTTCAGGGGATAAGCAATTCAGATATCACAATGGTAAATATGCTTAAAGAAATTTTGGAAGGTATGACCTTAAATAAAACTACATCAGGAGAAGTTTCAGGGCAAACCACAGCCACCGAAGTTTCAATGGCACAAAGAAACCAATTACAGAAACTTATTATTTATTTCGAGAGTTTGGAAGCAGGATTTGAAGATTTAATTTCAAGAAGAATTGAAACTATTGAAAGCAAATTTACAAAACAGCAAGATTGAACTATCGTAGATGGTAAAAAAGTTAGTGTATATAAAAACTTTTCAGTTTCATTAGGTGGTTCAGAACATTATGTAGCCTTTTTAGATAGTTTAAAGGAGATTGACCCAGAGAAACAAGAAGATTTAGAGAATGATATTTTTATGCTTGAAGCACAACACAATATCAGATACCATTTAATCAACCCAGACTATATCAGAAAAGCAAAGTATGAAATTATAGTTGAAGTTAAATTAGAACCAAAGATTAGTTCAATTATGGAATCGGCACAACTACGAGAAGAAATAACTTGATTAAAGCAAGTATTCCCAAATGTTAATAATAAATTACTTGAAGAAGAATATATCAAAGCAACAGATAGGAGTGAAGATTTATTCTTACCACAAGAAATTATGGCAGGTGCAGGACAAGAGCAACAACCACAAGGAGCAGGAACTGGAGAGAAACAAATGAAACCGACAGTAGCAAAGAATGTTAATATTTAATTATTATGGAAATAGATATTACAAAAATTGTTAATTTACCAAATATCGCAATTAGTGATACAATTACCAATGACGATGTTTCACGAATTAGTGAGTTATGGGAAAGAAACAATGATATAATACAAAAATTAGCAATTGAATTTATTACACCGAAAATAAAAGAATTGCTTAAAGACGAAAATCAAGATACACGAGTGGCGATTAAAACCATAATTGAATTTCTTAATAAATTTGCTTCTTATTCCGAAAAGGAGCAAGAGTAGAGTGTATTTAGTAACCTTTTAGGTTATTATAATGCCTTTTACTCATAGTTTTAGGCAGATTATTAAGTATTTATTTAATTTATATGGAATTAGACGAAGCATTAAAAAAGATTGAGGAATTGGAAAATAAAAATAAAGAACTTTCCGAAAATCTTTCAAAGCAAAGGAGTTCTTTTGAAAATAAAATAAAAGAACTGGAAGAAAAGGTGGAAAACACCAAAGAACCACAAATTGATGTGGAAAAATTATCAGACGAAGAATTTGCTACACAGATTCTAAAAATGGACGAGGACGAAGTGGAAGAAATGACAGAAAGAGAATTGAGTTTTGCTCGTAAAGAGTGAATGTTCGACCAAAAAATGAAAGAATATGACGAGAAATTGAAAGGAGTTGAAACAAAAGTTACCGAACAAGACTTTACAGCGAAAGCAAAAGAATTAGCAGGTGGAGATGAAGAGTTAGCAGAAAAGATTTTATTTACAGCAAAAGAGAAGTTTGGAGATTTGTCAGGTAGAGAGAATGCAGAAGAATTATTAGCAGATGCTAAAATATTAGCAACATCTACAACTACCGAAACAAATAACCCAGTCGGAACAGCACCACAAACAAATGGAAATACTGATTTAGGTGCAGATATTTCAAAAACTATTGAAGAATTAAGAAGTTCAGATGGAGGTTTAACACCAGACCAATTATAAAATTTAATTTAAATGATTATGGCAGATAATAAAAATAATAAAAAGCAAGACACACAAGTTATTGACGATGTAAAAAAACAATTAGAACAAGAAAAGAACTTGCAAGAAACAAATGAAAATAATAGTCATAAAGATGTTATTGATGATGTAAAAGAAACTTTGAATAATTTAGATAAAAAGGAAGATACCAAAGTTAAAGATACACCAATGGAAGAGACTATTAAAAATTTTAATCTTACACAAGAAGAGTTTAATCGTTTAATGGCTGGCTTTCAAAAACAACAAGAAGAACAAAAGAAAGCAACATTTGTGAAAGACGAATATTTACAAGGGGCTATTAGATTTTATGAAGATAACCCAGTTGTTAAAATCGGCGATCATAAAGAAAAAAGAACTATTGTTAATGGACTGGAAAAAGTAGTTGAGAGTATTGATATTGAGTTTTATAATTTAGAAACACAAAAGAAAGAAAAAGTTACTTTACCAATTGATGCTTTTATTGAGTTACCAGTAAGAAGTATTAAATTTAAAGAAACTTTTGAAATAGACCAATTACCATTCCAACCAGCAGAAACAATGGAAAAAGAAGTTACAGATGATGAAAAAGCAGTTATTGAATACAATGACGAAGGAGAAAAGATTTTGCTTTATAAGAAAGTTGTTATCAATAAGAAAATTGTTACAGATGATTTTGGAGATAAACCATTAGAAATTAGCGAAACAGCAATTAACTAAAAGAGTTATGAATGAATATATTGAAGAATTAGAAAAATTGATAGAGCAATTTCCAAAAGGCGAAGTTGATAAAATAGAATTTATTAAAGCACAAAGAAATTTTAAAAATAAATTTACACTTGAAACATTTTATCAAGATAGAGATTTATATATTGCGAATAAAAAAGTTGATGATGATGTTAAATTTGCTTTGGAGTTAATTTTATGAAACTACAAAGGAAATACTACTTTTGACAAATCGCAAGAGAAATCAGATGAAATAGAAAAATCAAATGCTATTGTTGCTTACAAGGTGTTAAAGAAATTGTCAGAAAAGGGCTATACTGACAAATCAGCACAACTATTTATAGATAATCTTAACGGAGCAGTTCAAGCCATTACTTCACGAATCGAAAATGATATTAAACAACAGAAATATTTTGCTATTTCTAAGTTGTTGGGCAACAAAGAAGGGTTGCTACCTTTGGAAAAGACTTTACAATTTTATAATGAAAATCAGGATATACCAGAAGATATTGACAAGGAAAACTTGCAAAAAATTTAATTTTCTGTTATATTATAAGTAATCCCGTTGTATTATGGTTGTTATACAGATTTAAAAGGTATAATAATGGGTTAATAATACAACTGCGAACTTCCCTGTTTAGTATTCAGGGTTACCAAAAAGAAGCAGACAAAACATAATATTGCCTTTTCGGTAATAGGTAGTTTTGTCTGTTTTTTGTTAGCAGTATAATATTTATTATCAATTTATTTTAATAATCTTAATAAAACTATGACAGTAATTAAAAGAGTAACTGGAATCAATGGTTTTTCAAGATACCCAAGAAAAGCTTCCACTGCTTTAGTTAAAGGAACTTTGGCTATTTTAAAAGACGGAAAGCTTGAACCAGCAAAAGCATCTGCAACAGTAGATAACTTAGCAGGTATTATCTTGAAAGGTGTAGATTCAACAGATCCAAATTATGCTGTGGCAGAAATGACACAGGTAGAAGAAATCTTTGAAGCAGGAAATGAATACGAATTAGAAATCGGAGCAGGTTCATTTTCAGCTGACAAAGTAGGTAAATCTTACAAATTAGATGCAAACGGTAAAGCCGATTTAGACAATACTGGAACAGCATTCGAAGTTGTAAGAGATGGAGGAACACCAAACGGTGTTGCAACTGTGATTGTTAGATTCCGAAAAAACTAACATTTATTATTAACAATTAAAAATTAACAATTAAAAATATGACAGATAGATTAGTTTCAACATACTCAACACCACAATTGAATGATTTAACTATCAAAAATGTGAATAGTTGAGTTCCAGCTATGCCATCTGACGATGTTTATTCTCTTTTTAGAATTTATAACCCAAAACCAGCCGAAATTTCAGCAGGTAGGGTAGATTTCTTTGAGATTAACAAAGAAAGAGGTGCTGGTAACAAATTTGAAAACCAAAAACACAAAGTGTTAGGATTGGCAGAAGGCTACAAAAAGAGCATCTACAGAGTTACTGCTGGTGCATCTCGAGAAGCTACAGACCACGAATTTAAAGCTTTGACAGAAAAAGGTTTGACACAGTTAGTAGTTGGTTTAGCCGATGATATTCAAGAAAAGATTACTCTTGACTTGAGAAACTTTATCGGTTTAGGAACTGGAACAGGTTATACAACTACAGAAGGACAATTTATGGATACAACAACAGCAGACGGACAACCAATGTTCTCTACTACACATAAATTAAAACAAACTTCACAAACTTACTCAAACATCGCTTCAGGTAATCCAAAAATTACAGAAGGAGGTTTGATTTTAATGGAGAGATACTTTAGAAACTCTGTTAAAGATAACTATGGTAAGTTAATTGCTATCAAACCAGATACAATTATTACAACTTCAGACCCAGCAATCGTTAAGAAAGTTAATAGATTATTAAATTCTGTTTCTCCAATGTATGTTAATGACACTACATCAGGAAACGGAACACAAAACTCTAACTCTGGAGTAGTAAATGTTAATAGAAATAGATATTCTCACAAAGTTGTAGATTTCGATTATGACATTTACGGAGAAAGAGATGCATCAAAAACTTTCTACTGAATGTTAGCTTCTTTGAAGTCAATTAAAACAAGACCAGAACTTTATTACATTAAATTCTCAGGAATGAACTCAAAACCAGTTATCGTAGATCACGATAGGGGAAATAGAAAATGAGTTATGAATAAAGATTATGGTATTGGAGCAGTTAATGCAAAAGGAATGATTTTGTCTAAAGCAACTTCAGCTTAAGTTCAAATTAGTTAGAGGTTCAGCTCGCTTTTATAGAAGTTGAGCTTCTATAGTGAGTTGAACTTAATATTACAAGATTTTAATTAAAATTAAATATGGAAGAAAAAAATATTACAACAAGTAAAGTATTAGATGCTGTTTTGTCCCCAGCATCAACAGATTTTGCTATTCAGGTAACTGGATATAACGGAGCAAATGGAAATGTAAAAGTTAGGGGTTCAATGATTGAAGGTGTTGATTTTACACAACCAAGCTCAGAAGAAAACCCTTGAGCTTACATAAACTTATCATCAAACACTCAGCAAGTTAATAAATCAGGTTCAGAAGGTATAGATATTACATCAGATTCTACAGAAATTATTGAATTAAATGTTAATGTTATTACTGCTTATGCTGTAGAATTAACAGTGAGTGCAGGGACATTTGATGTTACTATTATAAATACAGATAACCGATAAAATTATGACAAAAACAAATTTTGTAGATAATAGTGCAAGCTTAAAAAATAATTATACAGCTACAACTAACCCAACTTCTACAGATGACTCTGATGCAGGATATTCAGTAGGTTCAGTGTGAATAAACACAACTGAAGATGAAAGATGAGTTTGTTTAGATGCAACAGCTGGTTCAGCAGTTTGAGAAAAATCAACAACAGGTACAGCAAGTGAGATAGTAAATACTCCAGCAGGTAACATTTCATCAACAAATGTTCAAGATGCAATTAATGAATTGGATACAGAAAAAGGTGATATGGATAACCCAATGACTACAGGTGGTGATATTATTTATGGTGGTACTTCTGGAACTCCAACAAGATTAGCAAAAGGAACAGATGGACAAGTTTTAACACTTGCAAGTGGTGTTCCAAGTTGAACTGATGCAAGTGGTGTGAGTTCAGACTTTATTATTTTAGAAGACCAAAAACCTGATGGAACAAATGGAGGTACATCTTCTTCAGGGTCTTGGTATGATAGGGTTTTAAATACAGAAGTTGTAGATACAGGTAACAATTGTTCTTTATCTTCAAATCAATTTACTCTTACTGCAGGGACATATAAAATATTTGCAACAGTTCCTTTCAACCGTGCTTCTGGAGGAAGTATTAGATTGTATAATGTTTCTGATAGTTCCACTGAAGTATTAGGAACATTATTTAGTTCGGACTATGGACAAGGTACTATTAAAGGTAAATTTACAATTACAAGTTCTAAAACATTTAAAATTCAATATTGGATCAATAATAGTCACGATAATTATGGATTAGGTAGTGGTAATTGGTCAGATGGCGAAATAAATGTATTTACAAGAGTATTTTTAGAAAAAATAGCATAATATAAAATCATATGAAATATATAATAATAGAAAATAATATAGTAAAACAAATTCAATTAGATGATAAATATGATTTATCAGAAAATGAAGAAATGTTAAAAATTGATGATACAGTAAAGGTTGTTTGTGGTCAAATTTATAATTCAAAAACACAGAAATTTGTTAATCCACCAATTTCAGAAGAGATTTTAAAACAAAAACAAAAACAAGAAGCAGAAAAAAAACTTATTAAAAAACTAAAAGCAGATAATGATTTTAACGCCCTTGTTAAATTTGTTAATGATTTAGCAAGTGATTATATTAAAGACAATCCAAAAAGTAAGACAGCAAAAAATGCAAAACTTGTAAATCATATTTTAGGAAAAGAAGTTATTAAAATACCAAAAAAACATAAAAAATAGCTTATGACAAAAGAAAATTTAGCAATAATTATAACTGGAATAGTAGCAGTTATATCAATGTTGGTTGTATTATCAAGCCAACCAAAACAAAAAGAAGTCCTGCCTAACCCTACTCCAGCAGTAGATTTAGCAGGTATAGCAAAAATTCTTGAAGCAACTAAACAACCACAAACACCAGCAGTTATTAACAGGGTAAATTCTGACGATATCAAAGATAGTGCTGGTGCAAAAAGAGCAGGAGATAAACCGTGTTGTGGAGATGACGATGAAGTTAATTATAATGACATAAAATAGGCTTATGGAAAATTTAATGGATAAAGTATTTTCAGAATATGGCTTGATTGCTTTACTTTTAGTTAGTGTTTTGATTTGATTAGCAAAATACATAACTACAAAAGATAAAGAAAATAGAGAAGATAGAAAACAATCTCACGAAGAATTTTCTAAAAACTTAGAGAATGTTACTGCGAGTTTTACTCACGGTTTAGATAAATTAGTTGCTACAGTTACAGAAGAACACGATAAACAGAATAGAATTTTATCAAAATTAGATGTAAAACAAGATGTTATCTTGAGAAAATTAGAAAAAGTTAAGTTAAATGACTAAAAAAACTTTTAAACTTAATCAATTACCTAAAGAATTTGCTGACTGAATGAAAAAAAGTGATGTATTTGATTGTGGTTCAAAATACGGTAACTTGATTTTCAATGTCAAAAAATTCTTTTTTTCAAAATTGATTAAAGCAGATTGCAAGATACACGACCTCTGCTATATGCGAGGAGGAAATCTATTTGATAAAATTCACTGTGATTGAGTTTTTGCTATACTGGCATTGTTAGACGGGATAAACCTTGTTAGAAAAACATTTTTAAGTGAAGGTTTAGACGGTTTTATAAATATGATATTGAATGTTATAATTGTATTGATATTATTAGCATTATGGTTCATAGCAGTATTAAGTTATTTTACTGCTGTAACTATATTCGGAGTATTCGCTTTTTCGTGAGGGAAAATGAAAACTCTTAAAGAAATAAGAAAAAAATATGACAAAAGAAACATTAAATAAGATAATTAAAATTCTTACTTGATTGTTAAGAATTACAGAATATCTTAAAAAAACAAATTATGGTGCTTTAGATGAAAAGCAAGATGATGACCCAAGAAATGTGCCAGTTTCAGCAATCGTTAAGTCATCTAAACTACCAAGTGAATATATCAACCCTGATGTATTCAAAACAGAGGCTTACAACCAAAAAAGATTAGGGATTTGTGTGGCGACAGCACAAACATCACAAATGGAGTTGTTATATCCTGACAAAGACTTTTCGGTTAGGTTTAGTTATAGAATGGCTAAATATATTGACTACTTGAAATACAAAAGAAATTTTGAAGGAACTTGAGGACATACTATGGCACGAGTTCATAAAGATTACGGAGTTGCTACAACTAAAACACGACCAGAAAACTTTGATTTACCACACTGATTGTATATAAAATTTAATTTCACAAAACAAGAGATCGCTGAGGCTAAAAAATATAAAATCAAAGGTTATGTTTGAGCTTATACAGATGATGAAATTAAATTAGCAATTAAAAAATATGGTTCAGTTTCAACAACTATTCAAGCAAAATCAATGTGGAACAATGCTAAAGGAAATCATAGAATTTTATTAGTTGGTTGAAATAAACGAGGTTTCATTTTCCAAAACTCTTGAGATGAAGTAAAACGAGGAGATAAAGAAAGAAAAGAGCAAGAATTATTAGAATTACCTTACTCAGTAAAAAAATGAAATTCAATTGCTTATATTAAGTCAGATGCTGACAAAAAGAAAATTGATAATCATATCAAAAAAGTTGAAAAGAAATACAAATATTTTTCAGCATACGAGGCAAAAAATATCAACCCAAAAACAATGGAAATGTTAGATAAAGCACGAGGTTTTGCTGGTATTCCATTTGTGATTACTTCTGGTTGTAGAACAATTCAAAAGAATAAACAAGTTGGTGGAAAAATTGATAGTTGTCATTTAGAAAAAAATAAATGTTCAGCTGTTGATATTAGAGTTAGAAATTCTCAAGAAAGATGAAAGATTGTAAATGCTGGAATTAAGGCTGGCTTCACAAGAATTGGGATAGCAGAAACTTTCGTTCATTTTGATAGTTGTAAAGATACAAGACACCCAGATAAAGTTATTTGAACTTATTAGTCTTGTTTTTTTATATTGTATTTTAAGACTTTAAATGATAATATAGATTTTTATATTGTATTTTGTTATAATATAAAAGCAATAAGTAAGTGTAAAACTTGTAAAAGGATTTGGGGTATATCCAAGTCGGCTTATTGTAACATTTTTTATAAATGTTTTGAGCTAGAGTTATGTGGTTCGCCTATCCAAGTGGGCTATAGACAACCCTTTGAAGCCCACGATAAGAATTAGGAACTGATACAAGAGATATATTATGACTTATGGGTGGTAGTAATATGTTGAATGTATTGGGAGAAAGTAAATCAAGTATAATGTTGTTCCAGAGGTTCGACTAATAGTTATACTTGTTTTTTCTTTTATGTTATAATACATACAGCAAGATAAAAAATAAATAAAAGAAAAATCGCTACACTTTTTAAAAGTGATTATCTTGCTTTAATTATTAGAATATTACTAACTCATTTTTGATGACCAAATTAAGCCTTTTTTGGGCTTTTTTTGTTTTTGTGTTATATTCGGAATATAACGAGCAAATCAAAGCAATGGAAACAATCAACTCAACACCAGAAAAACAAGAATGGAGATTAAAAGTTTTACAAAAACATTTAATTTGGTATATCTCAAAATATAGAGAAAAATACAGCCGAAGACAAATGTTTCATTATTATTTTAAACAAAATGTAAGAGCTTTTAATAAATATGGTATAGATTATAGGTATTATATTGCTACTTTTAATGCAAGTTTTGAATTTGTAAAAAAGTATGGTAATATAGAAAAGTAAATCCTTTTTACAAACTTCATAGTAAAGATAATAATATGGAGAAGTTCAAACCAAAGACAGAACAAACTCCTAAAAAAAAACAAGAATTAAAAACTATAAAAGAGCAGATCGTGAAGAATGCTAAAAGGCAGGAAAATACACCTTGCTTATTTTGTGGTTCTATTTCTTGTAAAGGAGAATGTTTAATTAAATAGGTGGCAACGGCTTTGAGTTCCGTTGCTTTTTTGATATAATTTTATTATGAAAAAAAAGAAAGAAATAAAAAAACCAGTAGTATGTAACCGATGTGGAAAATATATTTCAAACTTTGATAAAAAAACATTTGAAACTCACGGAATATGTAGAAAATGTTTGCAAAATATAAAACTTGACAGCTGAACTAAAAGCCGTGAATGATAGTCGCTGTTTTTTTATTTTTTACCTAAAAAGTGTTATAATAAAAATGTTATGAAGTACATAGCAGATTTGATTTCAGACATAACAAGTAATTTTTATGGTGGGGTTTCTCACAATATAAATTACAATGATTTAGTCAAGAAAACCTTTGATGAGGTTAGCCATAAGGCGAATTCATCAACATTATTATCAGTAAGTAAGTTATATCACGGTTTAATTCGTGATTCACATAGCTTGATTATACCAAATACAACAAATAAGATTGTTGAGGTTGATTATAATGGTATAAAATACAAGCGAAGCCCATTAACTGCAAGAAGTGAGTATGGGTATAGTTTCTCAATTATTGAGAACATTGCAGACTTTACAGAGCTAAATTTAAGCCCTATTAAGTCTTATATTTACACTGTATTAGATGAATTTACAGATGTAAATGGCTTTACATCAGATTTAGAAACAGCCACTTTAGAAAAACCAGTAACATACAGGTTAAATAAAAATGGTGGTATAAAAGTTACATTTGATAGCCAAAAACAAAAAATTAAAAAAACATTATCTACTCCTATAACACAAGAGAGTATAAAAGATAATGTATTAGTAATGCCAATTTATATATCCGATATTACAAAAGATGTATTAGATAATACTATTTATGTAAAATTGGTTGATAATGGTATTAAAAACTTGATAGCAACTATTGATCTAAATAGTCAAGAAGTTCAAAATGGTTGAAACATTTTTGAGTTTGATTTAGCAAATTTAGATTTTGATATTTACGGCTTTGAAATATATTCAGATTTAATCAACGATCAAAAGTTAGATTTAGTTTTTGAAAGAGCTATTTTAACAAGACAATCAGTTGATTATGTAAAATATTATAGTAATAAATTTGTAAGAGATAAAGATACTTACAAAATGTTATATAAACCAGTACATAATTCTGATGCTTTATATTTAGATAATAAATTCTATCAAGCAATGATTTATGAAGGGGCTATTATTTTAGGCTTCGAAGTAACAGATAGGGTTAAACATAGATATGACATCGCTTATTTTAATGATAAATTGTCATCAATTTACAACGAAATAGGAGATACAAATCTTATGTCAGAGGATTATGATTATAAAGACGATTTAATAAGTTAAAAAAATGATTATAAAAGATTTTAAAGGTTTTTTCTATAATTTAGATAATACAAAAATACCTTTTAATTATCTTACAGGACAATCACAGAATGTCTTTATTAAAAATAATGTTATTACAGCCAGAAAAGGCTTTAAATTGTTCGGACAGGCAGGGGAAAAAGACACTTCAAAAGAAACATACTCAGGAAATGTATGATTAACTTCTGGAGGTGTTAATAATCTATTTACTGTAGCCGATAAGAAATTTAGAGTATATAATGGAGAAAATTGAGTTGATTTAATAACATTATCTAACAAAGAAAGAGTTAGCTTTGCTAAATGAATAGATACAAATGGAGCTATTATAAAAGATAGATTATTTTTTGTAGATGGTTCAGATAATATCTATATGTGAAACGGTGCGATAGCAAAAATTAAGGAGATAGCAGGTAATAAAATAACGATTGAAGGTGTTAGAACATTAGCTCAGATAGGTTTTGATAAAGGGGACACAGTACCTCAAACAGTTAATATTAACGGAAAAGAAAAAACCTATACACAAGCAGATATGGATAGTGTTGAGTTAGAACTTAATAACACAGATAATATTTCAGTTGGAGATTATATTATTGCTAAACCTATTATCTATAAAAATAGTAGAAATTTAGAAAATTTTGATAAGAATTTTATATTTAATTATAAAAATCAACTTATTGTAGCTAAATTAGGCGAAGAAAGAGCTTATGTTTCAGATATGAACGAGTTTGATTTATCAAATGGTTTAAATTTTACTATACCAGCAAATGATGCTGATAGAACAATAGCAACTCCTTATATGCTAACTTTTGACGGAGGTATTCAAGGGATAGACCAAAAAAGAGATAAATTAAGAATTTTTACAGAGAATGACATTTTCGTTGTGAGAAAAAGAGATACGATGACAATGGGCTTTTATGTAGATGTATATAAACAAGATACAGCCTATAGTATTGGTAGTATGCCTTTCGCAACAGCAACTTTTAAAGGAGATTTGTTTTATGTTTCACGATCTAAAACAATCGAGTTAATAAAAGATGCTAACACACAGCACGAAGTAGAAACTGTAAAGATTTCAAAACCAATTGATATGTTGTTGCAAACACTTGATTTTGAAGGTGTAAGATTGAGAGTTTATAAAAACTATTTAATATTAGTATTACCTAAAGAAAGAAAAGTGTTTTTCTACGATATTGATGAAGCACATTGAAACCCACCTCAAATATTACCTATCAATGATGTCGTAATATATGAGGACAAAATGTTAGGTTTATCAACTTCTGGTAATGAAGTATATGAATTATTTGTAGGTGGAAGTGATAATGGCAATAATATTGATATTAAGATAGAGTTTGGTGCTGTAGATTTCAACCAAGAAGAATATAAATATTTAATGCTAAAAAGAGCAGGTTTTCACTGTTTAATGGCTAAAAATACTAACTTTAAGTTTGTTGAAAGATATTTTACAGCAGGGACTTGAAAAGAATATACAACACCAATTAAAGGTATTGAACTTCCTTATTTTGAAAAAGAGGAAGAATTAGGTATAGGAACTAACCCAGTAGCTACAACTGGAGTTGGAGATATTACGATTGATAACAATATTGTAGCAAGAACTATTGTTTTAGTGGAAACTAATGATATTAGTTTTATATTATTTAGCCCACTTATAACAATTTCACAAAAAGATATTGATTTTTCACTCGTTTCATTAGAATTAAAGCTACAAGACGGTGGAACTGAGTTAGACAAACAATATTTTATACAAAAACAAAATATTACAAAAAAAATAGTTAAGAAATTATAATATGAGAACAATAAAAACAAAAAAATCATATTTAGTTGAAGAATTGTCGCCTGATAGTGTTAATATAGCTGTTGATAAGTTTGTAACTTCTAACGGAGAGAAAATAAACTATTCAGATACAGCAAATAAACCTTTTAATGTGGTGGTAACACAAGGAGGCGAATCAGAAACTATAAAGGTTGATAATATTAGTAGAGATGATAATAACGATATTACAATACTACATATTAAAGAACGAGAAATCAGTGATAAATACCCATATGAAGGGCAACCAACTGGTAAAAAGTTTAGAATTGGGGCTACATTGTTTATAGCATTAGATCCAGAAACATTAGATAATGTAATGGACGGAGAGGTTGGAGGAACATATAAAGGAGATTTTACTTTTAACGGTAAAGTAACTATTAACAATACTCCAACAAACCCTACTGATGCAGTAAATATTCAATATCTAAATAATGTTTTAGCATCGTTAAATGCTGGAGAGAACGAGGTAAGGGTTGATATGGAAGCTGTCGCTGGCGAAGATATACCAGCAGATACTATTGTTAGATATAAAGAAATAGACGGAAAAATATATATTGCTGACAAAGATGATACAACTATTACAGATAAAACAGTATTTGCTTATGCTAAAGATGCAATTACAGAAGGAAATTCTGGAAAAGTTTATCAAGTTGGAGAAACACCAAAAACAATTTCAGGTTATACTGGTGCAGTATATTTAGGAAACAATGGTGCTGTATTAACTGCTGAACCAAGTTCAAATGCTTGAATTATAGGTAAAGTTATAGCAGACGGTTATTTAAATCTAATACCAAAAGCTTTAAAACAAAATGATATTGATGCAAGAAAAGGTTCGTTTGGCATTCCAAATAATGAGAATAGATTTGTTACAGAAGATGGGTTTGCTAAAGCTTCTGCAAAAAATACAAATAATCAGATTACAACTATTACATTAGATAAAATTGATTGGAACTATATTAGTGGTAATAAAATAAACACCAATATAGATTATACAAATATCTTAGATACAGATTATTATATAAGCATACCGACTATAAAAAGTTCAACATCAGAACAAATAATACCAACTAATCAAGGATTATGATCAGCTGGTTACGGTAGTGGTAATAAATATTCTTATTATATGATTGCACCTGTTGATGGTGATTATACAATTTCTTTTAGTGTTACTGGCTCAAATCGAAGCTGGGAGGTGTTTGTCAATAATACTGCATATGAAAGCGTAGGACAAGGTGATTGAACCTTTACACATACATTACAAAAGGGTGATATATTTGCAGTTGGTGATAAAGATTCTACTAATGCTAACGAAAGTGTAAGTAATGTTGTTTTTAAAGGGGTTGCAGATGTGTATAATCATTATAAAATATCTAATATTACTTCTAATACTATTATATTAGAAACATCTATAAATAATACATTACTTAACCAAAATTATTCTATTGAAAAAAGTGGTTCTGGTAGTATTGGGAATGATGTTTATACAACATTAGAAGATTTTAATATAAATTCAAATTTTACAGAATCATTTAAATTATTATTTATATTAGCAACTAAAATTAGCGATGATGACCCTTTGGAAAGGTCGCAATTCGCAGTATATAAAAATGATAGTTTAATATATGAGTGGGGGGGTGGTTGATGAGATTATGAATATAAAAATTATATTTTAGATGTAAAAGCAGGTGATAATATTAAATTAAAGGTTAAAGATACTAACACAAGTGGTTCAGGAACACCAGAATATGAATACAAAATATCATCTAACGGTGTTGGGGCATCTGTTGGGAATACAGATTTTCGAAATTTATCAAAATATTCTAAAAAAGCATATAAAGCATCTGGTATTATAAAAGATAATAATATATATTTCTTCACAAAAGATAATTAAAATTTAAATTATGAAATACAAAGTAACAAAAAAAGATTTCAAAGGTTTAAACTCTATAGTACAAAGATATAATTTCTCTAACTATAAAGAAGCAGGGGTTAAATCAGTACCAAGCGGAAACTTTGATTTAATTCGTCCAGGAGATGAAATAGAGTTTAAAGATCCTATTAAAGGAGCACCAAGTGGTGTTGCTTCAATAGGAACAACAAACTTATCTTTGAAAAATGAAAAGCTCCAGAATGATTTTGAAGAATCAAAGAAGACTGGAACTTTAAAAGAAATTAAAAATCCTTTATCAGATTTAACAAAAGCAAAGCCAGAGGTTGATATTGATAAAAATGGCAATGTTAATATTAAAGGAGATGAAAATACAAATAAATTAAACGAATGAGAAGGTAAAAAAATGCAGGAAGAGAAAGAATGATTTGACAAACAATTATCAGATTATGATGACTTGTTTAAATCAATGACTTCTAACATTTCCACAGAAAAGCAGTCAGCTATTGACCGTATAAGTAATGTTTTTAAACAAAGGTTAGAAACTCAAAAAAGAATAAACAAATTTAATTTAGATAGAGTAAAGGCTTATGGTTTAAGAGGTGGTGGTGGAAACGCACTTTATACACCTTTAATGTTTTCAGATGTTATAACTGCTAAAGAGCAGGAAAATGCAGATAAATTAAATAAAATCAATGTTGAAATGGAAAACTCTATTTCAGAAATTGAAAGAGCATTTAATGAGAAAAATTATAAGTTGGCTAAAGAAAAGCTTGATACTCATTATAAATTAAAAGAAAGATTAAATAAATCTATCGATGATATAGAAAAACAATCAAATTATCATCTAAAGAAATTGAGAGAAACAGAAAAAAATTGAAAACTACAAATGCAAGAAGAAAGAAAAAAAGCATTAACTCGTATTAAAGGTTATGTTTCAACTAAAGATTTATCAGGAATGTCTAATGATAAAAAGTTACAACTTGCAGAGAACCTTGCTAATAAATATGGACTTGATACCTACGAAGTTTTAGGAATGTTGCAGTCAATATCAAACAAAAAAGAGCTTGATAATGCTAAAACCGAACTTACAAAAGAAAAGGTACAGACAGAAAAAGCAAGACGATCGCAGATTTGAACTAATATCAAAAATATTAAGAACCAAATATTTAATAGAAATAAGAAGTTAAAAAACGATGCTAAACTTAATAATAGTAAAATCAAACTTAATGATAGTAAAATAAATAAAAATAATTCTACAAAAAATTCTGGAGTTAAACTTGATGATACAGAATTAGAAACAACAGGAAATATAGAAGAAGATAAACAAGCTTTTGCAAGAGTTATTAAAAATAATATTTTACAAGGGGAAGTTGGTACAATATTCTCTGTAAATGGTAAGAGAATGCAAATTATTAAAAAACCAAAAGGTAATATAACTTTAGATGATGATTTAGGTCAATATTTCAAATTATTAAAATAGATAAATATAAAAAATTATGGCAAAGTGATTAGATGATATATATACACAAGTTTATGGCGATAACGGTAAAGTTACTCCTAAACAAAAAAAACAAGAAGACAAAGGTTTCTTTGATAATTTTAATGTTACAGACGATGTAGCAGACCCAACAGCAGACTTTTTTGGTACTGTTGGTGGTGGTATAGTACAATTGGTTACAGGTGTTGCTAAATATGCAGATAAAGGTGTAGGATATGGACTTAAAGCAGTTGGTGCAGAAGAAACAGGAGAAGGATTTTTAGATTTTGCTAATATCTTAGATGAAGGTGGAGATAAATTAGCAAAAAAAGTTGCGAATACTGTGTCTATAGGGAAAAATGAGATGTATGAAGGGCTTGTTGAAGATAAAAGCCAAAAAGATATACCATATTATGGAGATTTAGTAACATATAAAGAATTAAAGAAAGTTTCAGATTCAGCAGAACGATATAATAAAGGTAATTATACAAAAGAAGATTTACAAGTTCTACAAGAATATTTGGATAGAGAAGAAGAGTTAAACCAAAAAAGAAATAAGACCAGCTATGTAGTTGGTGAAGGAATTAGAAATTCACTTACATATGGCGGAGAAATATATCTTGCAGTTCAGACTGCTGGTGCTGGTGCTGGAGAAATGGCAGTAGAAAAAACAGCTGTTACAGCATTAAAACAATCAATAAAAAAAGCAGTAGATAAATCAATTAAAAAACAATTAAAAAAAGAATTGTTTAAAAAGAGCTTAAAAAGAGGAATTGCTAAATGAGGTACAGCTGATTTAATCTTTAATTCAACAAATTCACCTACAGGAGTATTACAAAGGACAATGCCAAAAGTTAATCTTGCTACTGGAGAAGTAGAAGACGGACAAGAGTTGTCAGATGCAGTTATAAACTCTATATCTGAAAATACGGTTTCTTTAGCATCGGAGTTTTCTGGTGGTATTTATGGTGCTTTATTTAACAAGTTACCAACAGGTGTTAGAGATACTTTTGTTAAAAATGCTGTTATCCAAACAATGAAAAAGAAAATGCCACAATTAACTGATAACACTATTGGTAAATTGGTAAAACAAGTTGGTTGGCACGGACTTATGGGGGAGTTTATGGAGGAGCAACACGAAAAGTGGGCTAATGCTGTGTTAGCAGAAGCAGGACTTGGAGATAATGCTTGACAACCATATACAATGAAAGATATCACACAAACTTTATTAACACTCGGTGCATTTTCAACTATGATGAAAAAAGTTTCTGGAGATGTGGTAACAGATGAAGGTGTAAAAAAAGAATATATAGGGCACAAAGAGGCTTTAAATAAACATATTGAAAAAGCTTTGGAGGTAGCCGATATGGATACAGTTGTTAATAAACTTGTAGATAAAGGTGCAGACCCAGAAGGGGCTGAGGCTGTGGTAAAGAACATAGCTAAAGATAAAGTTAAAAATAAAGTTAATAAAATATCAAAATCAATCAAGCAAGCTGAAAAACAAATTGATGAAGAAACACCAGAACAAGTAGTTGAAAGACTTTCTAATGCTGGAGAAAACCAAGATAACATTATAGATGTTTTAGTACAAGATAATGGGCTTGAGTTGCAAGATGCTATTAAGTTAGTACAAGATAAAGCGAAAGATAATCTATCAAACGAAGCAGAAGAAGATGATTTTTCAGATATTGCAGAAGAGTTTGAAAATATTGAAACTCAATTTGATAAAACTCAACAAGAACCAGAACAGCAAGACACAACAGAACCAGAGAGTATAGATTTTGATAACTATGTTACAGATAAAAAACTTATCAAAGAAGGAGAAAAAGATTGAAATGAAAACTATGCTCCGAGAATATTAGAAATTACAGGGGAAATTTATGATTTAGAACAAGAAATAAAAAATAACCCTGATACAGAAGCAGAAAACCAGGCTAAAATTGATGCATTAAACAACGAGAGAATGGAAATGTCTGATGAGTTTAATCGTAAATATAAAGAAAAACAAGATGCAATTTCTAATAAGGGGAAAAATAAAAAAAATAAGAAACAAGTTAAAGCTTCTGAAGATGTTGAAAATAAAGGGCAAAAAGCTAACAATAAAGAGAAAAAGCAAGTTAAGGAACAATCTGAAGAAAATAAGGGAAAAGATAAAAAGCAAGATAATGAAGATGATGAAGAATATAAATACAAAAATACAGAGGGGATCGTAAAAGATGTTGCAAAAAATAAGTTTTTTGATATTACTACTGAAGCTGATTTATTAGACTATGTAATCGAATATATAAAAGAAAATAACATAGATGAAACCGAGTTATCAGAGATTCCAGAAACTGTTAGCCGTATTTACAAGAAAATGACTGGTAGCGGTGCAACGGATTATTCAGATGTAAAACCACACGAAGACTTGAAAGAAATAGTAGAAGCAAAAACTATTGATGAATTAGAACAAAATAATAATAAACAAAAAGATGAAACAAAAACAAACAAGAAATCTGTTGGTAGATCCAAAGAAATATCCAACATTAGCAAAGATGGAGCTACAGATGGGGACACAATGAGTGGAAGTGAATCTGGAGCTAATACAGAGAACACAGAAAGCGACATTCTCGATGGCGATGCAACTGCTGGAGATGACATTAGTGGAGGCGATGAGTTAGAATATGGTAAAGATAATAACTTCAAAAAAATAATCAATATTTATAATGACGATAGACTACAAGAATTGATGTTTATCAAAAATGGGTTACCTAAAAATTTAAAGATTAAAGACTTCTCCGAACACCCAAACCATATAAGTGATGATAAATTTTTGGAAATTATAGAGGAAGAAAAGACAAAATTTGAAAATAGATATGGTAATAATAAACAAGAAAAACTAGAAATAGGAGATTTATCACCAACTGGTAATTTCAGAAAAATAGATGATATAAAGTATTCTTTATACAAAGATAACAGATATAAAGGTCATTATGCTCTAGTAAAATTTTCAAATAATAAGTTAGATAAAAAAACTTCTATAAAAGAAGAACCAAAAACAAAATCAACAAGAAAAACTGCTAATGAAAGGGCTACTGAAATTTTAGAAACACATAATTATTCTATAAAGCGAGAAGATTATACTTCCGAAGAAATAGCAGAGTTACAACTTTATACAGGAGAAGGTGGTTTTGGTAGAAAAGCAGATAAAGAAGGTACATATAATGAATATTACACAAGTAAAAAACTTGTTAAAGCTGTTGTTGATTTAGCTCGTGGGTATGTAAAATTTAATAAAGTTTTAGAACCAAGTGTTGGAACTGGTAACTTTTTAAGTGAATTTGAAAATAATGAAGTCGATGCTTATGAATTTCAAAAGATTTCTGGGACTATCACAAAAATACTTTATCCAAAAGTAAATATACAGATTGGAGATGGTACAGATAGCGAAAATAATATAGGCGATTTTCAATCATTATTTTATGATGCAAAAAACAACAAAGCAAAAAAAATAACTAAAAAATACGATGCAGTTATTGGTAACCCACCTTTTGGAGCAAGAAAAAACTTTTACACAGGGCTTGGAGAAGAGAAATCAATTAAAAGATGAGAAGATTATTTTGTTAAAAGAGGTTTAGATGTATTAAATGAAGGTGGTGTATTATCATATGTTTTATCTACAACATTTTTAAATCAAGCTAAAAATTTAGATAAAATTGCTAAGTTAGGTAAGTTGGTAGATGCTTACAGATTGCCAGAGGGTATGTTTTCAGGTACAGATATACCAACAGATATTGTTGTATTTAAAAGAAAAACTACAAAAGATGCAGAGGAAATAGAAAAAAGGAAAGATACAATTAAAAATTGGTTTAAAAATAATCCAGATAAGGTCTTAGGAGAAATTACAACAAAATCTAACCGATTTGGTGGTGAAACAGAAACAGTTGTTACTGATTTAACACCTGAAGAAGTGTTATTAAAAATACAACCAAAAGAGGCAAGCACTATTGAATTGGTAGAAACTGAAGTGAAAACTAAAGAAGGGAAACAAAAGACTGTAAAAAAAGTAAGGACTAATAAAAAGAAGGAAGAAAAAAAGAAAGAAGAGGTTAAAAAGATAACAACTGAAGCAGTAAAAGGGAAAACAAAGATATTTTATTCCCCAGACTTTACACAACTTGATGAAAAAGAAAAAGAAGTTTTACACGAGGCTTCATCAAATGAATTTAAAATAGTTGAATATAGTAAAGAAAAAGAGCCTTATATTTCTGCAGATCCAGAACTATCAGCTCAGTTAGGTGGAGAAGTAAAATGAGTTCCTAATAAATGATATTATACTGGTAATATTATTAAAAAGATAAAACAACTTGAAAATTCTACTATTATTGATGAAAAGGTAAAGGAAAGGCAGTTAGCAAAACTTAACGAAATAAAGCCAGAGCATAAAAAGTTTAATGATATTGATATTTCTTGAAAAGACGAAAACTTTAAAAAACAGCTTGTAAAACTACAAGGGCAAGAATATGAAGATACTATTGAAAATGTATTTGCTGGCTGAAATGGTTTTGTTAGAGAGACAGAGTTTTATTTACCTGCTGGTGTTTCTAAATGAGATATTATCAACTTATTTAATAATGGAAAGATAGAAAAAGATAAGAAAAAGTTGTTGAAAGAAATGAACCAGACACTTAATCAAATTTGAGGAAGGTTTTTGATTACTTTGCCAGAAGAGTTTAAGCAACAATACGAAATAGAATATAATGACAGGCTAAATAACTACATACACCCTAATTATAACTATTTTCCAGTTGCTATAGAAGGAGTTGTTGATACATTAAGTAATGGTAATCCTTTTACTCCTACACCAGCACAAAGGCACGGTATAGCATTCTTAAATAATAAAAATAAAGGATTGATTGCTTATGGTACAGGGGTTGGTAAGACATATACAATGATTTTATCAGTGAAAGCCCAAATGGATAAAGGTAGAGCTAAACGACCATTATTTATTGTGCCAAAACCAACACTTCAAAATACTTGGATTAACTCTATTAAAGAAATACTACCAAATATGTCTATATTAAATCTTGGTGGTTTGACTAAAGGAGATGTAACAAGATTAGTTGCAGAAAGAGGGAAAGATCCAGCAAAATGAGCGAAAGATGGAGAAATGATTTTGATTACCAAAGAAGGAATGGAAAGATTAGGAATTGACACAAGCGAATATGGAGAATTTGATGATATTGCATATGATTATGTAAAAATATCTTATTCTGATGCTAAACCAGAAAAAACAAAAGGAGTTAAAAGCGAGTTCTTAGGTGCTTTAAAAGGATACCCAGAATATGATTTTCAAAAATTTGGTATTGACCTTATAGCAGTTGATGAAGTACATAATTATAGAAAGGTTGTTTCCACACCGCAAAAACTTGAGAAAAAAGGAACAAAAAAAGTTTATAGGATTCCAGGTAATGATTCAAATAATAGAAGTAAAAAATTATTTGCTTTAACAAGATATATTCAAAAGAAATATGACGGTAATGTATTTTTAGCATCTGCAACTCCGTTTGAAAATAACCCATTGGAAATATATTCTATATTACAATATATTGGGTATGACGAGTTGGCTGAAGCACAAATAGCAAATGCTAACCAATTCTTTGATAAATTTGCTAAATTTACTTTTTCACTGGAAATTAGTAAGACTAACGAACCAGAAGAAAAAGAAATTATTAAATCATTTTCAAATGTTACTGAATTACAGACTGTACTTACATCTTTAATGGATTATAAAGAAGATCCAAGTTTGATTGTCCCAGAAAAGAAAGTGCATACTCCTATATTGCAAATGTCAGAAGCTCAAGAAACTAATAGGGCTACAATAGAAGATATGATGAAGAGTGGCGATACTGGAGATGTATTAAGAGGTATTCAAGCTTCTGAAAGCAATACTCTTTCCCCATTTCTTTTCGATTATACAGATTATATAGATGAGAAAAATGGCGAAGAAATATCTATCAAAGAAGGAAAAACTGTTAAAAAGGTTAAAATAGATATAGACAAAGTTATCGAAGATAGTCCTAAATTGAAATATACTGTTGAATCTATTAAGCAACTAACTAAATCAAAAAAGAAACATAAAGGAACTTTTGCTTATTTTGGTAATATTGGTATAAACAAAGGGGCTGTTGAAGTGTTTGAAAAATATATTATCAAACATAAAATTCTTAAAAAGAATGAAATAGCTAAGATAATCGGTTCAGTTTCTGATGAAAAAAAGGTTAAAGCGATGAATGATTTTAACGATGGAACAGTTAGGCTTATTATTGGTTCAAGTTCTGCAAGTGAAGGTATTGACTTACAAAAAAACGGAGCACATACAGTTGTGTTGCAAGTGTATTGAAACCCAACAACACTTACTCAAGTATTTGGTAGAAGTTGGAGGCAAGGTAACCCAATGGCAGAACATAATATTTCTATACCATTGGTTGAAAACTCACTTGACCCATTTAAATTCTCTAAATATTCTGAGAAAGCAAGTAGGATTAACAGCATTTTCTCTAATATTAAAGTTGATGGCGATATGTTTGACTTTGAAGAAATTGACCCTGACGAGCAGAAAATCGCCTTAATTTCTGATATTAACTCAAAAACTAAAGCATATTTTGATATTCAAAAGAAACAAATAAATAATGAAATTGGAGCTTTAGATTCATATGCAGGAAAAATCAAAGATAAACTGTTCGAATTAAAGCAAGTTGAAAAAGATATTGCTAATTATCAGGAAGAGATACAAATGTTAAAAGATAGAGAAAAATCTATTAAAGAATACATCGCTGATAATAACAAATATGGATACACTGATGAAGATTTGAAGACTAATGATAAAAAAATAAAGGAAGCAGAAAAGAAGTTAGCAAATTCTAAAAAATTATACGAAGCAAGGAAAGAAAAGATAAAAGAGAAAGACGGATTACAAGTTGATGAAATGCTACAAACAATAAAAGATACGGAAGCCAAAATAGCAGAATTGGAAACAAAGAAATCACAATTAGATTCAGAAGAAAATAGAGCAATTGTGTATGAAAAATTTAAGAAAGAATATGAAGAAACGGTAGCGAAACGAGTTAAACCAGAAGATTTAATTTCTAAAATTATTAAAAGTGTAGAAGATGCTACAGAATATACTAAGGAAGAACTTGCTGAAATGAAAAGGCAAAAGCTTATAGAACTTGGTTATGATGTACCAGACAAAAAGCCAGAAGATACTAAACAAGACGAAGTTGTTAAACAACAAAAAACTAAGAAAAAATCAACATCTTCTAAAGCTAAAAAAACAAAACCTACAAAGACAAAACAAAATTCTAAAAATAGTTCTAAACCTAAGCTAACAAAAACTGAAACTGGGATTTGAGATATTATTACAGATAAAGAACTAACTCCAGAAGAAAAGGTTGATAAATTGTTAGACAGGAAACAACAAAATAAAGAAATTAAAGATTACGGAGAAAGAGTTTCAGGTTCTAAAAAGGAGAATGCTGTTATTAGACTTGTATTACAATATGGAGATAAAGCAACCATAGAAGAGCTTACTGATGCATTAGGTTATGAAGCAATGGTTAAACAACTTAACGGTAAAGCTATTGTAGAACAACATTTACCAGATAATTTTGATATTTTAGAGGCTGAAAAAGAAAAAGGACATAATATATTTATTGCTAATACTAAGAAATTACTATTAGAATCAATATTAAAGACACCAAAACTTTATCATACTGAAAGGGATAGATGAGGTAATAATAAAAAGACTTTATTCTCGCTTACCCCAGATTCTAAACATTATGATGAATGAAGACCAAACTATAATTACACAGACCAACAGACACCATTAAGTGGAAAAGAAGAGGCTGTAAAAGAGTTTGTCGCTAATTACGAAACATTTATCAAGTCTGCTGTTGATGCGATTTTAGAAGCAAAAAATGTAGAAGAATTAAAAGGGGTAACTGCTACATTTGATACAGAAAACTTCTCATTTGACTATAGAACAATATTTAATACTAATAATTTTGTGTATAATGGTAGTTCATTAGTTAAAAATCAACCTTTTAGAATAGATCCTCATTTAGAAGCATTATCCAAAATAGAAGATATAGAATCTTCTATTAAATACAACGAACAACATAATTATAAAGAAATGTTTGTAATCAATGAGCCTTATTATACAAGTTCTGTAAAAAACGATAACCCAGACTATAGAGATTTATTAGATTATTTTGAAGGCTTTAGTTCATATAGGTTAGATAAAACTTCACTTAACCCAGAAGATATAGAAAAAATAGTAAAAGACACAAAACAAGCTATAAATAGTTTTAAAACAATAAAAGAAAAGTTTTTAAATGATTATAGTAAAATACCAGTAAAAGAAGCACGATCAGAAAGCAATATTACAGATAAATCTCACGGTAATTTTGAAAAAATTGAAGAATATGATGTTAAAGATGATAGATACAAGGAAGATTTTGTAACATCTGAAAATTTAGCAAAAGTATTCGGATTTAAATCAGTGCAACTTGGTAACTATATGGACGATAAAAGTGCTAAAGAACATATTTTACAGACAATGGGGGCTATTGAAGATATGTCTTCTATCATAAATATAGACTTCCCAAAGATTATCAATGACAAAGGTTTATCTATTGCTTTCGGTGCGAGAGGTGGTGGTAAGGCATTGGCTCATTATGAACCAACAAAAAATATCATCAATTTGACTAAAAAACGAGGCGATGGTTCTTTCGGACACGAGTTCGGACATTTCTTAGATTATCAATTCGGTCATATCACTTCTAAATACAAGAAAAACCAAAGAAGATATAGAATTTCAGAAGAAGCAGAGTTTTTGCTTATGAGCGAAATAATGGATACATACAGAAAAGAGTATGTAGAAAAAACTTTTGAACCTCAACCACAAAGCAATGCTGAAGAAATGGTTGTTGAATGAGTAAGTGAATTCATAAAAGCAGGAAAAACTGATATTAAAGAACTTATTAAAGAGCATTATGGAAGAAGTGAAGAAATAGCACAAGAATATGCTAACCAAACATTGAAACCAGTAAAGGTAAAAATAAAAGAGAGAGTACAAACATATTTAGAGAAGGTTATAGAATTTACTGGTAAAGAAAATTCTTACTGAACTAAAAAAGAAGAAATGTTTGCGAGAGCATTTCAGGCTTATTTGGAAGATAAAATGAAAGAAAAAGGTATTGTAAATTCATATGTTACAAGACCTACAGACCACCCTGTATATCCACAAGGAGAGCAAAGAAAGGATATAAATGAACGATTTGATGCCTTATTTGTAAAACTTGCTGGGAAACCTGATGATAGTATTCTTAAATATAGAATTGAATCTGGAAAAGAATATTTGGAGCAAAACAACAAGAATATAGAAACGCTTAAAGATAGAAAAGACAATGTTCTTGTGAAAGATTTTGCTATTAGTGGTATAAAAGATGAGAAAGAAGCTGTAAAAACTTATCGTGATGCATTTAGAGATATAAAAAAACTTGAAGATGAGATTGGTAAAGATACAGTAGATGATTTACTTAACTATTTATCTTATAACGAGCCTACAACGAAAGATGGTGTAATATCTATAGACGAATGAGTAAAAGAAGTTGAAAATTACAGCGAAAACTCAAAGATTGTTGATAAAAAATCTATAGCTGAAAGGTTACACAAAATTCAAAATAGAATTATCGATTCTGTAAAATTCTTCGCTAAACAAGATAGTGAGAACAACAATACAGATGGTATGAGTAAATATGTTTTAGATGAGAATGCAGATTGAGATGATATAGAGAGAAGACTTCTTAATATTTCTAATAGATTCTATAATCAGATAAATGAAGATTTTAGTATTGACGATAGAATAGAAGAATATAAGAAGAGAAACAAAGAGATAGAGAGTAATATCAAAGAGCTTGAAAAAGAATTGGAAAACCTTACAGACAACAAAAAGAGGTTTGAGTTTAAAGAAGCAAGATTTAAAAAAGAAAAATTGTCAGCAAATTATGGAGATTTAGGTTATAACTTCTTAAAAGATTATCAGAAACGACACGGAGTTAAATTTGATACTCATTGGGTAGATGCAATTCTTACTCAAGCTGGTAATGCTTACGGTATTTATTACGATGGGACTATTGCTATTAAAAAAGGTTTGGAACAAACAACAGTTGTAGCCCACGAAATTCTCCATTTAACACTTGATAATTTAGAAAAACTACCTAAATTTAAAGAATTTAGTAAAGATGAATTGTTAAAAGAACAAGCACGACTTATGGGGGTTAAATTAACCGATGCTAACCGTGTAGAAGTAGAGGAAAAACTGGCAAATAACTTTGAGTCATATTTGTACGGCAAAAGACATATTGCAAGTAGTAAGATAAAAGCATTCTTCTATAAATTGATGAGGCGATTACAAAAACTTGTTGAACTTGTACGAGGGCATAATAATATGATTCGTGATTTCTATGATGAATTAGCTTTTGGAAGTACTATAGCAGAAAAAGAAGTTGAAATAGAAAATAATTCTATTATAGATAATTTGGTTAGTTTGGTTGATGGAAAACGAGTTATTTTAGACCCAACAAATTCTAAATCAAAAGCTGGTTTAACTGATTTAGAAAAAGAAGCTCTTAAATATGAAACACCAGAAGAATTTATTCGGGAACAAAAAATAGTTTATCACGGGACTAATGCTATTTTTGATAAATTTGATATGAATAAAATTGGCTCAAATTTTAGTGCTGACACTAAAGGTATATTCTTTACTTCGGATATGCAGGAAGCAATGGATTATGCTAACGAAGCATATACAGAACATAAAGTTGGCAAACCAAATATAAAAGAAGCTATAGTAATAATTAAAAATCCTTATAAAATAGATGCTAAATTCGCAAATGCACAACAAGCTTATGATATTTCAAGAAACGAAATAGAAAAAAAATTGAAAACTGGTGAATATGACGGTGTCATTGTTAAGAATATAAAAGCTACTGAAGAAGAATTAAAAGAGTCTTGAAGGGGTGCTAATGACGGTGGAGATTTATATATGGTGCTTGATACTTCACAAATTAAAACAAAGGAACAACTTCATAAAATTTGGGAAGAAGCACATAAAAAAAATAATTTATTCTTTAAAAAAGGACATAAATACTCTCCATTAGTTGCTCAATTGGAAGAAACTTACAAACAACAGCAAAAGATGTGAGAGAACACAACTTATAAAGTTGCTAAAAAACAGTTGGAGAAATCACTTGCTGATTTAGCAGAACAGATAGCAGAACAGAAAGAAAAGGAAGACCTAACTGGTATGATGTTTAAACTGGCAGAAGAAAAACAATTTATCAATACAAAAGATAAATTCAATAAACTTAATATAAAACTTCATAAGGTTGAAAAGACTATCACACAGAAAATAGATGAATTAAACGAAAGTATGGTTGGTAGAGCTGATATTAAAGCTTCTATTGATACTATGAAAGCTTATCAAAAACTTGATAGAATGAGATATATTAAAGGCGATGAAAAAGGTAAATTCACAGAAAAAGGAATTGAGTTATTAGATAAACTTGGAGTAACAGTAGAAGAGGCAGAAAAAAATATTAAGCAAATTGCTAAGTTTAAAGCAGAACAAGAAGAGTTGAAAGAACAGTCAAAGAAATTGAGAGAACAAATATCAGAACTTAAAAAGACTGATAAAGGCTTGAAAAAGAAAGTTTCAGAAACAAAAAGAAGAATGGCTTTCATATCTCAAAAACTTAATGTGTTGAAAGACAATATAAATAAAGCAAAAGGATTTAAAAAAGAGTATAATAGAGACGAAAGGCGAGTTATGGCTCAGACAGCAGTTAAATTGGCTAAATTAGCAAACAAAACTGATGTTGATTTGTTAGAGAAAGCTATAGATCTTGAAAAAGTAGATATTTACAATATGAACTCTGAAGAGTTTTACAACTATTTAGAACAACTTACTGAATTATCAAATACTGCTATTGAAAAATATTTTACTTATCAAGAAATACAGCAATTGATAGCAAGAAAAAACCTCAAACGAGTAGAGCAAATATCTTTATTCTTATTTGGTAAATCTGATTTTAGAAAGTTATCAAAAAAGAATTTGGAGAGATTAAAAGAATTTGTGATAAATACTCGAAAGAACGAACACTTTTTACCAAAAACTTTAATGGAAAAACTAACAATATACAAACAAGAAAAAGGTTATGATGATATGAGTTTGCTAACAGTTAGAGAATTGATAAAAGAAGTTGGACTTGACCCTAAAGATATTAGAGGAAATAGAAAACTTAATATGTTTATTGGTGGTTGAGTGTTTAGAAATAGAGGAGAGTTTGAAAAATTCTTGCAAGATGCAGTGGTTAGAGTAAATGCTATGGCTAATTCAAAACACGAAGCAAGAATGGACGAGATTGCAAAACTGGTAAATGAAGCACGAAAAGCAAGAGCACAAGAAGAAGGTTGGACTTATAGAGTAAAGAGTTTATTCGCTAAACACGATGAGTTAATCGCAGAATATATACAAGCACCTAACAAAGAACAATGAGAACAAATGGACGAAAAAGAAAGACCAAAAAGACCACGAGAGGAATTAGTGAGATTTATGTTACCAGAAGAGATTAAAGCTGGAGATGCTATGATAAATGTATATAAAGAACATTTAGCATTTTTGGAACAATACGGCTTAAAATCAAGATTTAACGGTTGATATATGCCTCACAAAGAGAAAGGATTTATGGAAAAGGTTGTTTGGGATAATGAGAGCATAAAGATTAAAGAGTTAATGGGAAAGGCTATTTTAAGCGATGAAAAAGAAAAGAAAATGGCTAATGTATTTTACAATAATGGAGAGCAGGTAGCTTATTGAAAATTCTTTAATCATATGTTGCGAAGGGGAGAAGGAACTGACCCATCGTTAGATGTATTAGAAACTTTCCGAACTTATGATTTAGCAATTGAAAAGAAAAAAGAACTTGATAAGGTTGTACCTCTTATTTCTGGAGTAGTAAATATTGCTATCCACGAGAATAAAGAGCAAGGGGATATGTTAAATCAACAAGTAAAACAATTCTTAAATGACTTAAAAGGTAGAAAGGTTCGTGATCCTTTAATTCAACAAGGAGGAAAAATTGATAGGTTCTTAAAAGATAGTTCTTCTTGATTTTACTTTAAAACTCTGGCATTTGGTGTTATCTTTAACTCTGTCAATACATATGGTGCTGTAGCTGGTGGAGTTGCACAGATGCACGAAACACAACATTGAAGGCGATTTTTAGGAAATCTTAAATATATGTTTAATGATGATGTATGGCAACATATTGAAGGTTTTGTTCCAGAAAGTCCTTTAAAGAGCTGACAAAAATCTGGTAAATCAATACACGATTTTGTTTCTATCTGAGGTTACTCTGGTATGGCTATTGCTGATACTTTATCAAAAAGAATGGTATATTTGAGTAGATTATCTAAGGAAGATATAAACAATATTGAAAAAGGTGCTATTGAAAAAGCCTTTAATTCACTTGCTGATATTGATGCAGAAGTAACACAGTTCCTACAGACAAACACATCTGCATCTATGTATGGTAAAACTGGTACAGGTAGAGAATTAAAAACATTTAAGAGTTGGGCTTTCCCTACATTATTATATACAGTAAATAGTACATTGACTATTATAAATCACTTAATGAAAGCAATTGCTAAGAAAGATGTAAAACAATTTACAAAACAAGACTGAATAGCAGTTAAACAAATTGCTATTTTAGCTGGTTACTCTTGGGCTATAAGTGCTTTATTATCATCATTAGCTGATTGTGAAGGAGAAGATAAACACTCATTAAGATGTCAATTCTTTAGCAAAGCACAACGAGATGCAGACTTATTCTGGCAATCAATTACATTACCAGCAGTATTCTTTAAAGATGATGATGACACAAATAAATATAATGATGTATATCACTTCTTAGTTCCAAAGATAGCTTACTTAACAGATTCTATAAATCACTTAAAGCAGGCTTTTGCAGGAGAGAAAATGGCTGGTACAGATATAAATAAAGGGTTGTTAGAAATAAGAAATGATTTAAACCCAACACTAATACAACAATTTACTGGTAGAGAAGGCTGATGAAGTGTAAAAGAACAATATCAGAAAGACTTAATGAATGGGAGAATAACTCCAGAAGATTATGCTAAGTATGTGAATGATAACAAAGCAGATTGAGCTAAAAAGCATAATAAAGAAAATTATAAAGTATGAGATGAATTAGAAATTAAATATAAGAAAAAGAAATTACAAAAAGCAAAACAAAGAAAAGCATTATATAAAAGATTTGGGTTAGAAGACACTGAATTATTCTTTGATAGACTATCGAGAGTAAATACAAACGAAGGTAAGGCAATGCAATTAACACTTCCAGATGAAGAGAAAAGACTAAAGCCTATTATCAAGTATATTAGATCCAATCCACCAATTTTTAGAAAACAACTAAAACACGGTTATAATAATGCGATTATTTCTGATAACTTATATAAGCTTATACTAAATAATTGAAAAGAAAATAAAAAAGAACGAAGCCAATAGGCTTCGCTCTTTTTTTAAATAAAATAGAAACAAAAAGGTTCTACATTATCAATCTAATTAACTTGAGGCAGGAAAAATGGAAACTCCATTATTCCTGTATAAGTATTATACACTATTTTATAAAATAAAACAAATTATGTTATAATCAAAATATGTATGTAAGATATTATAAAGGAACAAAAAATAAGTACGGAGCTAAAAAAACAGTGTATAATGGTAGAACATATGATTCTAAAAAAGAGGCAGAATACTCAGAAACATTAGATAGGTTAAAAAAGGCAGTAAATCCAGCAGATAGAGTTGTTGATATTGAATACCAACCAGCTTTTACTTTACAGGAAGCCTTTACCGACAAAAACGGAAATAAGCACCGTGCTTTAACTTATAAAGCAGATTTCAGAGTTACTTATGGAGATGGTAGAGTAGAAATAGTAGATGTAAAAGGAATGAAAACAGAAGTGTATAAAATTAAGAAAAAACTATTATTATATAAGTTTCCAGATATAGATTTTAAAGAAGTTTAAGAGTTGGTATGAGTTATACCCTCTTTTTTTCAGTTGTACGAAAAAATCGTACAGTTGTTTAGCCCTTATTTTTCAATACTTATATGAGTTATCCACAGTTTTTTATTGAAATGAGTTGTAAAAAGTAGAAAAAAGTGGTAAAATACAAATACCTTGAAAAAGGTAATATATTATCAAGTTTAATTTTAATAAGATGTATGGATAAGACAGAGAGTGTTAAAGTTTCTAAAAAGACAAAGAAACTTTTAGATAAGATTAAAAGACAGACCAAAATACCTATTGTTAATATCATAGATAAGATAGCAGGTAGATGACAAGTGTTAGAAAATGATTTAGATGAAAACCTCGTCAAATTCTGATTATCTCAAAATTGAGGTTATGCAATAGATATAGAAAGGACTGATTACCATTCATACTCCAAAGATGAGTTAAGAAATGGTTATAAAGATTTTCTTTCTGATATGGATACGAGAGATTGGGAAGATTTTTATAAATGATTACAAAAACAATAATAATTAAAATAATATGGTAGAAAAAAAAAGAGCATTAACTCCAATTCAATCGGAGATTAACAAAAACTTAGTAAAGTTAGAAAATTATTTAGGAAGTAAAGAAAAAGCATTACACTTTGCTTCTACAATTACAACTGTATTGAATGATACACCTAAATTACAATTATGTACTCCTCAATCAGTTGTTTCAGCCTTTTTAAAAGGTGCTGAGTTAAAATTATTACCAGCAACTGTAATGGGACAATTTTATGTTATTCCTTATGGTACAAAAGCAAATTTCCAAATTGGTTATCAGGGGGTTGTTGAACTATTATATCGTGGTGGAGTTGATAAAATAGTGGCTGGGATTGTTAGAGAGAAAGATTTAGACACATCTTCATATGAAGAGGGAATATTTACACATAAAATTGATTTAAGATTATCAGAAGACGAAAGGGGGGCTATCGTTGGGGCTTATGCTTCTGCTTACTTAAATGGAGAAAAGACTTCTATATATATGAACTTAAAAGACATTTTAAAGCACGGAAAACAATATTCAAAATCATTTAATTCAAAAGACAGTCCGTGAAATAAAGACCCAAAGTGAATGTATAAAAAGACAGCAGTATTGCAATTAGCTAAATTACTACCAAAATCAGCTGACTTCTTAAAAGCAATGAAATATGATACTGATGCTGATAGTACTTTAACAGATAAAATTAACAAAGTTAGAGAAAAAGCAGAAGTTATTAAATTAGGAAATTTAACAAATAAACCAAATGAAAACAAAGAAAGTAAAACAATTGAAGCAGAAGTTGCCGAAAGTACAAAAGATACCACAGAAACAGCAACAGGAGAATAATTTACCACTTTCTCATATTTCTTATTCTGCTTTAACAACTTTTTCAGCAAACCCTATAATGTTTAAAATAAAATATATTCAAGGGCAAAGAATTGATACCACAACATCAATTTCAGCTGTTATAGGGCAAGCGATACATCGTGGGCTGGAAGTTTATTATGGTGGAGATGATAAATATATCGCAGATACAGAAGCAGAGGCGATTGAGTTCGGAATGAAGGCTATTACAAGCTTTATTGAGATGTATAACGAAGGTTTTATAGAATTTAGTAAAACCATCGAAACAAAACAAAAGGCTCTTGAAAAAGCATTATTTGGCTTTCAGGCTTATGTTAAAGAAGTTGGTTATAAAGAATTTGAGCAGATTGTTAGTTTAGAAGAAAAACTTGAAAGACATATTAGAATAGAACACGAAGGAAATACTATTGATTTACCTATTAAATTAAAAGGTTATACTGATATGATTTTAAGAAAAGAAAATGGAAAGTTGAGAATTATAGATTACAAGACGACTTCAAGATTTAGCAACCCAGATAAATTAGATGGAGCAAAGATGATCCAAGCAATACAATATTATTTCTTAGTATTTGCAGAATATGGAGAAGCACCAGAAGATTTTGTGTTTAGGGAAATTAAAACTTCTCCAAATAGAGATAAAAGCTCACAGGTTAGGGAGTATATCATAAACTATAAAGACCACTCGATAATGTTTGATTTTTATCTACGATTATATTGAGATGTGATAGCATCACTTCAAGGGGAGGCTGTATATGTACCGAACATCTTTACACAATTTGAAAATGAAGTTTCGTTGATTTCGTATATACACAAATTAGATGTTCCAGAGATTGTAGAGCAGGAAATAGAAATAGAGCAAGTAAGTAAGATTACAGATTTATTAGAAAAGAAACTATCTCGTATGAAAATGTATGCAGATTTCAAAGAGATAGAACAAAAACTTAAAAAAGTTAAAAATATGGACTATTCAAAAATGAGTAATGAAGAAAAAATTGTTAATAAACTTATGGAGTTTGCTATTCCAGTTAAGTTTGAGAAGAAGATAGAAAGTTTCGCAGTAGATATTTATTTATTATCAGTTTCAATGGGTGTTTCTGTTAAATCAGTTATGGCAAGAGAAGAAGACCTATCACTTGTATTAGGAGTTGATAATATAAGAATTTCAAGATTAGGAAACTTTTTAGCAGTTGAAATACCAAAAGAAGAGCGAAGATTTCCAGAGGCAAAAGAAATAGATAAAACAGGAAATATGATCGCCGTTGGTGTAGATATGGAAAATAATATTATTTACAAAGATTATACAGAATTCCCACATATATTGGTTGCTGGTTCAACTGGTAGTGGTAAGTCTGTATTCTTAGATAGCACAATAAAACAATTGGTTGGACGAGCAAAGTTTATTTTGATTGACCCAAAAGGTACAGAATTAAACTGAGTTGATGACCCAGTAAGATACACAGATAAAGCCGAAGAAGTACCTTATATTTTAAGTGAAGTAGTTAATACTATGGAAAATAGATTTAAGGAATTAAAGGAACAAGGAAAGAAAAAGGTTGATGATGATTTTACAGATAGGTTAGTTGTGGTAATTGACGAATATTCTGATGTAGTAAATCAAAATAAAGGTTTAGGAGCAGAAATTCAAAGAATGGTGCTATTGTTAGCACAAAAGGCACGAGCAGTTGGTATTCACTTAATATTGGCTACTCAAAGACCAGATACAAAGATTATTGACGGAAATATTAAGGCTAACTTCCCAGTAAAAGCAGTATTTAGGCTACCGAAGGCAGTTGATAGTAAGGTTGTTATCGATGAGGCAGGTGCTGAAAAACTACTTGGTAAAGGAGATATGCTATTCCAAGATAATACTGGTAAAATTATTAGATTACAAGGACTTAATTTATAAAAAATATGTTAAAATTTAACAAATACGATTTTAGAACAGATGTAGAAAATTATGTTTTAGAAAGTGGTGTTAGGGAATGAAAAAAATTAAAACACAACCCTTTTGTCTTATTTACAGATAAAGGTGTAATTATTAAATATTCTTTAAAAGAAGTGTTAGAATCTGATTTACCAAAAGATACTCAATTTATGGTTACTTGGGCTGGGCAGTGAAGTTCGAGTATTGTTGTTGGTACTATATTAGATTTAGCATTGGCTGTCAAAATGAACCCTAAAAAAGATTATCAAATTATTTAATTAAAAAAATATGAGTAAAGAACAAAAATTAAATAATATTAAATGTTATTATGCTAATATATCTGAAATGTTTATGACTATATATGGACTTTATAAGTTTAATGACTCAATAATAACAGAAACAATTTTAAGAAGTGGGGAACTGGTAAAAATGTTCAACATAGATATTGAAAATGAATCAGATTTATTACAAAGAATTGCGATATATGAATTACAAAAAAGTATGGTTCTTCATACTTTAAGAACAGTTAGTTCTTTTACAAGAACATTAGAAAAGATAAAAAAAGATTATAATAAAAAAAAATATGAGTAAAGAAATAAAAGAAGTTAAGAAATTTAACATTGTTAGGAAAGCAACAGAAGAAACTTACACTAACAGAAATGGAGAAGAAAAAACACCGTGAAAGCAAGTCGGAGAAATGACAAGATTTGAGTATGCTGACGGTGGTAGAAATTATATTATTAAACTAAATCATTTACCAGACACTTTTAGTGTATTTGAGAATGATTACAAAAAGGAAGTAAAGGAAGTAGATAAGGTGGCTACTGATATAAATCAAGAAGTTGTAAGTAACGAGCCTACGGTTGAATACCCTACGGAAGAAATATCTCCTGAGGACATTCCCTTTTAGTAGAATGTTTCCAGCACTGATAGAACTCAATTTTGGGTTTTATTCAGTGCTGGAAATTGAAAAAATAAAACAAATGTGATATAATATAAGTATGTTAGCCTTAATTTGTGTGATTACAATATTAGAACTCTCTCGTGAGGGGTTGGGTGGCTAACATAATCACACAGCCCGACTTCTCACGAGAGAATTTTAATTATAAAAAATATGGCAAGTAGAAATAAAAGAATGTTCTCAATGGATATAATTGATAGCGATGACTTTCTTGAACTACCAATGTCTTCACAAAATTTATATTTCCATTTATCTATGAGAGCAGATGACGATGGTTTTATAACCCCTAAAAAAATTATGAGAATGATTGGGGCAAAGGAAGACGATTTAAAAATATTATTAGCAAAAAGATTTCTTTTATCTTTTGAAAGTGGTGTTGTTGTTATAAAACACTGACTTATTCATAACACGATTAGGAAAGATAGATATGTGGAAACTAATTACAGAATAGAAAAAGGCTTGCTTAATAAAAAGGAGAATAAGGCTTATACATTAGATAAAAATAAGGGTAAGCCTGTGGTTTCCATTATGGCAACCAAAGTGGCAACCACTGGTTCTCCCAGTATAGAAGAGAATAGTATAGTAAAGAATAGTAATAGTATAGATATAGATAATAATATAAAAAAGAAATTTAATTTCAAAAAAACTTTAATTGATTGGTCTAAACAATATTTTTATGAAGATGTAGATGAAAATGTGTTAAGTGAATGATTAGAAGTTAGAAGAAAGAAAAAAGCTGTAAATTCTGAGACAGCTTTAAAAGGTTTTATGAGAGAAGTTAAAAAATCAAAAAAAAGTGTAAATGAAGTTTTGCAGACTTGTGTTGAAAATTCTTGAAAAGGTTTTAAGGCTGAGTGGTTAAATAACACTATGAACGATATTGGTAAGAAAAAGAAAATAACAATAATTTAATTATGAAAGCAAAAGATATATTAAAAACTCATTTCTATATTTTTATGAGAAATGGTAGTATCCACGAAATTGTGAGAGATAGTTTAGATATACAAAATTTTATGGAGAATTTACACGATAAAGGTTTATTGGTTCTCAAAGAAGAAAATATAGTTATAAATTCCGTTGATATAATACAAGTGGTTGGTGTTCTTGATTATCTGAAATGGGTTAATCAAAAAAGACCAAAGTATTATATTCTTAATGGTAAAATGAAACAACTTGGGAATTCAGAAGATCTGTTTTATAAAAGTGATTGAGATAAAAATGGAAATGGTATTGGAAGAAAATTTTTAAATATAAAACAGCAGGAATTGTTAGAAACAAATAATAAAAATTTAATTGAATAAAACTATGAAATTAGAAACAGCAAAAGAATTAAAAAGAGTGGCAGATGAGTTTGGGGTGGAGTTGCCAAAAGCTGAAAATATTATGTTTATTTCAAAAGAACTTGAACAAAAACATTATTATAACGAACACGGTTTAGGTTATGATGTGCCAGATGATTGGGTTGTTGATGACTACACTACCGATGAATTATTAGAGTGGTTAGGAGATTTAACAAGTATAACTCATTCACTAAATCAATACATTGCAAGAAAGGAATTTATAGATGGAACATTAAGAAAAACAAAAGCACAAGCACAAGCAGACACCTCATCAGAAGCACTCGCATTATTAGCAATAGAATTAATTAAAAATAAAGTAATAAAATAGAAATATGAATTTTATAAACAAGATACGAAATAAAATCTTTATGTCGGAATTTAATAAATTGAAAAAGTTGTTATATGAAAACGATGACGAGTATAGGAAAGATTTTGTTAGAAAAAAATTACCAAAACAAATCAATAAATTAGAAAGTTTAATAGAATTAGTAGAAGAAATATATCAGGAAAAAGAAAAGATTGGTGGGTATAATGTTATTGGTTTGTATGATGATATTGATACAAAATTTTATACACCTGAAAATGAATTACAAGACATAAAGACAGTAGATGCATTATACACAGTTGATAAAGAAACAAGACACAAATTAGATACTCAGCATATTATAGCATCTACAAAAATAGAACAATTAAAAAAACAAATAGATGAAATAGTTGATGAAATAAACAATATTGTTATTTACTATGATTTATATATTAAACTTAGCCCAACATATTATTATTCTATTTGTAGAGATAAATGGAATATTTATATATTAACAAAATAACATTATGACAAAAGAACAAAAAATAAGAGCACTCACAGAGTTGAGAAATAATATATGGGAACCTAAATGAGAGAAATATAGTGAAGTAATTATTGACCTTAAAGAAACAGAAAGTAGAAAAGGAAAAGTCGGTAAAGGAATAATATTAGAAAGTTTTATAGGAAAAAATGAAAGTTATACAGGATATGATAGCACAAAAGATAGAATTTCTGTATATCTTGATAGTGGAACTTTTAGACCAAAAATTGGAATTAAAAAGAATAATATTAAATTATTAGGACAACCTTTATCAATCACAGATATTTTGAGAATGATAGATAAAAGAGATGATTATCTTATCGCTTTTTCAACTGATGGCTTATTGCAATATCTTGGCGATGGAAAAAGAAAAGATATTCTACCAATTT
>Ga0256843_1000229_pt1 | contig 48449 bp, 35 predicted proteins | sample AlvinellametaG_FD_191572 | JGI IMG/M metagenome (GOLD analysis project Ga0256843, IMG submission 191572) | Pompeii worm associated microbial communities from hydrothermal vent at the East Pacific Rise, Pacific Ocean - Alvinella | ecosystem: Host-associated > Annelida > Integument > Unclassified ...
TTTGTTATTCATAGCTTGTGTTCCAACTTGTGTATTTATTTTTAAAAAGTTGTCTATACCTTCTATAAACATTGCAGCATGAGGTATTTCATTTTGACTAGAAATTACTTTTTTAACTTTTTTTAAGTATTTATCTTCGGGATTGCTTTTAATTTTTTCATCTAAATCTCGTAAAAATTTTACTCTATTGAACCACACATATTGTGAATAAAAATAATTCCAATTTTTATATGAATTATTCCATGGTCCATTAACCTCATCAACTTTTAAAAGAAAATCTTCTGCTTTGTCTTTTGCAACCCAATACTTTCCTAATCTTTTTTTCCAACTTGTATTCCATTCATCTTCCCTAATTGTAGGTTTCATAGCTAATTTCGCAGCTGCTATGTATTTTAAAGTTTCAACTACATGTTCCTCTGCTTTGTATTCTCCATTTTCATTCATAGTTAAAGTTGGAAAGAATCTATACACAGTTTTACCTTCTTTATTTTTTCTAATAGGCATTAAATATCCCATATTTCCTATGTAAGAATTGGCTTCATTAGCTACTTGAGCTTTTAACCCAAGCTTTTCTTCATAAAACTTTTCTTGCTCTTCAAAGCTTGCTTCTTCTTCTAACCATCTTTTTTCTTCTTCTGTTAAAAGCATATCTTCTACAGACTTCTGCCAAGCAGAACGTAATTCATCTTCATTTTCTATTTCTAACCCACGTATTTTTTCTCCCTCTATATTTTTTAAGTAGTTATGCCCTACAGCAACCATAATAGCATTTGGAGCTATTTCAGCTAAAGTTGGTGGAATTATTCTCTTTCCATTTTCATCATATTTAGGAACAAGTATATAAGGAAACTCTCCATTAGTTGATACAACAGCTTTATCTAATTTACCATTCACAATCTTTTTTCTATATTCTAAAGCTTCTTGTTTAGCTTTAACAATAGCTGCTGCATGTGCAGGAGTTGGGTCAGCTCTATTTATTAATTCATTTTTTTCTTTTGTAGGGTCTTTAACTGTATCCACCGTATACCAATCAGTTTCATATACATAAGCTAATGGAGTTTCTTCTCCTGACATTTCTGTATAAACAATAGGAACATTACCTATAAACTCATCTGTTTTCATAAATTCTTCTGGAGTAAGTCCTAAAGCTTTTACTCGACTTTCAAACCAATCTCTAAAAGTATATTCAAAATCCTCATTAAATTTTATTTTATCCCAATCAGCAGGTTCAACAACTTTTATTTTAAGAGTTCTCCCAACTATATTTTTATTTGGGTCTACAAGCCTACCTACATCAACATATTGATTGTCATTTAATTCTGGTAACTCTCCTGTAGAAACATATTTCCAAACTATAGTTCCATTATTTAATCTTACAGCTTTAAATCTACCTTTTACAGCTTTATAACGCATTCTTGACGCAATAGGTGAAGCTTTTCCCTCATTAATTCCAAATTTTGGGCCATCTTCAGCTTTTATTTTTAATCCTGTAGAAGCTGTTTCTTCAACAATTTGTTCTTCTGTCATAGGAACAAAAAAACCTTCCAGCTCTCCTCCACTTAAATGTGTAGATTCCCCTGTAACAGTATTTAATACTTTTATAAATCCATCTTCAATTTTTTCTATTTGAAATCTATTACCGTATTTATCATATATAATAATCCCCTCTTTTAGTTTAGTGTCAGCAGCATAAGAAGTATAGCCTATGCTTTCCATTTCTACTACATTAATAGGTTTTTTACTGTTATTATCTACATCTTTTGCAACTTGTTCTTTATCAATTTCTTCTGTTGCTGTCTTAGACACTTTTACTTTTTTATTCTTTTTATTCTTTTTCTTCTTTTTCTTTTTTTCTTTTTTAAAAGCTTGTTTAGCTTCTTTCTCTGTTACCTCAGATTTTGTATTATATTTGTCAAAAGCTAATCTTACTTGTCTAGGAGAAATTTTCTCGCCAGATATATTAGAATAAGCGTAAGCTATATCAGATAGTGTATCTTTTTTATCTTCTTCTGATAAATTTTTACCAGTTATATTTAAAAACATATTAGCTACATCTCCAAATGTTGGAGATTCACTACCTAACATTTTTAAAGCACTTATGAGATTTCTTACATTTTTTTGCATTTCTTCTTCGTAGTCTTGCTCATTTATGCTTATAATTGTATTTATATAATTTCTCTGTAAAATTACTTTATTTAAAAATAAGTTGTCATATCTTATCTTTAATTTTACATATGTGCTATTATTTTTCCCCTTAACCATTTTTAAATATTCCAGTTTACCATCTAAAACTTCAGATAATTCCGGAATATTATTTTTAATATGACCTTTATCTTTTAGATAATCCTTTTTAAAAATACTTTGAGCTTTAGAATAGCCATACCGTTCACATAAATATAGCCAATTTCGTATCTTTTTAATATATGATTGTCTTACATTTACTTTTTCATTTACAACTAATCCTGTGACCTCTTGCCTATAAAATGTAGATTGTAATCTAGTCTTTTTTTTATTTATAATTAAGTTTTCTGACTCTATAATATTTTCTAATTCATTTAAAAACAATTCATTGCTGTATACATTAATATCTGAAGAGAAAGAAATATCATCAGCATATCTACTGTAAACGACATTCCATTTTTTAGAGAATTCAAATAACTTATTATCCAAATCCTTACAAAGAATATTTGATAAAGTTGGAGAAGTTGGAGAGCCTTGTGGCAAAACAACCTTGACCTCATTGTCAATTTGAAAAGGGTGTGTAACCAATAAAGCTAATAATTCAGCAATATCTTCATTATTTCCACTTAAATTAAAGGGAGAGGAGAGAAACATGTTCTTAACTTGCATATATTGAAAAGAGTGAAAAAAATCTTTTAAATCAATATTATAAACAAATTTTTTATTAACATGTTTTCGTGCATTGTCTACGATAGATTTTCCCGAAACAAATCCAAAAGCTACATTATTTGGCTCATATAATGACTGTAAAATTAAATTTAATCCTCGTAGTATTGTTTTTAATCCTTTAATGGGAGCATTAATAATTCTTTGTCCACCGGATTTTTTATTTATTAAGAATTGTGAATATCTATCTTTTTGAGTATGATTGGCAAAAAAAAGAATTTTCTTTTTGGTAATATAATTATTGTCTATCCCGTATTGAATTTTTAATGACAAATTCAACATATCAGCCAAATCATCTATGTTTTTAAGACTTCTAATTTTTGACTCTAATTGTTCAAAATATTCAGGATTATTTATCATAAATTAAAAGTCTTTGAAAATCTGTTTAATATTCTATATGGCCGCCTCTATAACAGAAATATATTCTCTTCCCCAGACAAATAATTAAATAATCAATTAATTGTAAGGGGTCTTGCCAAATATATAATATAACATACAATAATCATTGTATTACATTATTCGAATACATGATTCGATCATCTTCATTTACAGAAACATTCAGCCCATAAAGGGCAGAGGTGCCGATCAATTTCTTAATAAGAAACAGCACCCTTTTTCAATATTTTGTAACAGATTTTCAAAGAACAAAAAATATAATTTGCATTAATAAAAGTATACCATGCAATAGTAATCATAATATCATAAATAAACAAACTTTTTATAAGAAACTTTTTCTAATACGGATCCACATCAACTATTACTTGTACACTTTTAAAATACGGGATGTTATGAAAGGTATGTAGTATTTTTAAAATTTGTTTTTTTTGTTGGAGTAATTCCTTACCAACCGGTAATTTGATTAATATCTCTTTAATGTATTTATCTCTGATACGCGGAATTAAAGCATCGGAAGGTCCCAAAACTTTTTCAAACGAATTGCTAAATGAAGTATGTAACCACTCCGAAGCTTTAATGGCTTTTTCCAAGTTTTTATCCTTGATTTGAAAATTAATCATTTTGCTAAAAGGCGGATAATATAGCTGACGCCTTTGCTCAATTTGTTGCTCATACATTTTTTGATAATCGGCTTGTAAAACCAATTGCAAAACCGGATGGTCGGGGTTGAAAGTTTGTATCATTACCTTGCCCTGTTCTTTTTTTCGTCCGGCACGTCCCGCTACTTGCATCAGCATTTGAAAACTGCGTTCATCGGCTCTAAAATCGGGATAAAAAAGCAGTTGATCGGCATTCATCACCACTACCAATCCGACGTGTGCAAAATCTAATCCTTTGACCAGCATTTGGGTGCCTACTAAAATATCGGTTTCCCTGTTTTGAAATTTTGACAAAATATGTGCAAAACTGTTTTTACCACGCGTTGTATCGCTGTCTAAACGGTCGACAACAGCCTCTTTAAAAAACAATTGTAAATCGTTTTGAATTTGCTCGGTGCCAATGCCTTTATAACTTATAGAGGGATTGCCACAAACCGGACACAACAACGGCGCCTCTATTTGATACCCACAATAGTGACATTTGAGCCTGTTTTGGTGTTTGTGTAAAGTCAAGCTGACATCGCAATGCGGACAATCCATAACATGGCCACAGTCTTCGCATTGTGCCACAGGTGCATACCCACGACGGTTCTGGAAAACAATCACTTGCTTATTGTTTTGCAAAGTTTGCTGTATGGCTTCCAATACTTCGTTTGAAAAATTCCCTTGGGTTTGTTTACGTCGCAATGCTTCTTTCAAATCTATAATATTAATTTCGGGCATTTGCACTTCGCCAAAACGCTGTAACAATTCGGTTTTGATATATTTTTTTCGTTCGGTATTAAAATACGTTTCTATGGATGGTGTAGCCGAACCTAATAAAACCGGCGCTTGATGAATCTTTGAAAGCAATACCGCTAAATCACGGGCTTGATATCTCGGGGCAGGATTGAATTGTTTGTATGAGGTTTCGTGCTCCTCATCCACTATAATTAAACCCAGGTTTTGAAAAGGCAAAAAGATACCGGAACGTGCCGCCAAAATAATTTTAGCCACGGGTTTGTTTTGTAAAACATTTTGCCAAACTTCACGCCGTTCTTGTTGCGAATATTTAGAATGATACACACTGATTTCATTACCAAATACTTTCGTCAAGCGTTGCACTAATTGGGTGGTTAAAGCAATTTCGGGCACCAAATACAAAACTTGTTCTTGCCGTTGAACAGCTTCTTGAATCAAATGTATGTATACTTCTGTTTTACCGCTGGATGTTACACCATGTAACAGTTGCGGCTTTCCGGTTTGAAACTGTGTTTTTATTTGATTATAAACCTTGTTTTGAACAGGGGATAAATCTTTAATTTTTTCCGAAGCTTGTTCAAAATTGATCCGGTCAATATCTGTTTTTATTTCTACAAATACACCTTTTTGCATCAAACTTTTTAAAGAAGACAATCCGGCGCCACTTTTAGCTAAAAGTTGTTTTTTTAAAACCGGTTTGCCTTGCCGCTGCAAACTGAAAAATTGTAATAATATCTCCCGTTGTTTTTCTGCATTTTTGCTCAGTTGTTCAAACAATTCATTGATTTTTTCGCCCTGCCACTTTGGTGCTAATTGAATATAAGTCTGTGTCTTGGGTTTGTATTTTTCTTTGACTTCTTGTAAACTTTTAATTAAACCTAATTTGATAAGGTAATTAATCCATTTAAAGATATTTTTTGTGTCTAACAGATCCGTTAAGGCTTTTACATTTACCATTTTTTGCATTTGCAAAGCTTCCAAGATTAAAAAAGCTTCATCGGGCAAATCGGTTATGTCTTCCAAAATGTTTTCTTTGGAGAGCATTAAAAAAGTTTCGCTTTCGAGCATAAAGGAAGCCGGCAAAGCCGCCTTAATAACCAATCCCAACGGAGTTAAATAATAACCGGAAATAAAACGAAATAATTCCCATTGATGTTCGGTCAGGATAGGTTCATTATCTATAATATGCAAAATAGGTTTGGTATCATAATGCAAAGGCTTGTTATGGTGTTTTTTATAGACCACACCGGTTTGCAGGCGTTGTTTGCCAAATTCTACGGCAACCCGCATGCCTTTTTGCAAAAAATCAAATTCTTCGCGGGTAACTTCATAGGTAAATGTGTTCCATAGATTTAATGGAAGAACGACATCTATATAATATGAAGTTTTATGATTCAATTTTTATATTTTTTTAACCACCAAAGGCACCTAAGAAACACCTAAGGTAGCACTCAACCATCTACACTAGTCCTCTTACATTAGCACTTTTACCTTTTAACTTTCAACTTTTAACTTATTTAAACCACCAAAAGCTCCTAAGAAACACCTAAGGTAGCACTCAGCCATCTGCACTAATCCTCTTACATTAGCACTTTTACCTTTTAACTTTCAACTTTTAACTAACCTAAGCAAAAGATTGCAACATTATCAAATTGTGGTAAATTCCTTCGCGCCCCATCAATTCTTGATGTGAACCCATCTCCACTATTTCACCTCTGTGCATTACAATAATTTTATCGGCATTTTTAATAGTAGATAAACGATGGGCAATCACTACGGAAGTTCTGTTTTGCATCAGTTTATCCAAAGCATCTTGCACCAATTTTTCCGATTCGGTATCCAGAGCCGAGGTCGCCTCATCCATTACCATGACAGGCGGATTTTTTAGGATAGCCCGTGCAATATTCAGTCGTTGTTTTTGACCGCCTGACAAACGGTTACCACTATCACCGATATTGGTATCATAACCTTTGGGCAATTCCATAATAAAGTCATGTGCATTGGCTATTTTGGCTGCCTGTATTATATCTTCCATACTGGCATCAGGCTTACCCAATGCAATATTATTTCGGACCGTATCATTAAATAAAATAGAGTCTTGTGTGACCAAGCCCATTAGATTTCGTAATGATTTTTTTGTAATGTCCCGTATATCAACACCATCTATTTTAATGCCCCCTTTGTTAACATCATAAAACCGCATCAACAAGTTGGCAATGGTAGATTTGCCACTACCGGATTGGCCTACCAAAGCCACCATTTCTCCTTTTTTTATAGAAAAATTCAGATTCTTTAAAACATAGGCATCTTCATATTTAAAATAAACCCGTTCAAAAACGATTTCACGTTCAAATTGTTCTTTATCAATAGCATCGGGCTTATCTTTTAAGGGATTTTCAGCTTCTAAAATATTAAAAATCCGTTCAACCGAAGCCATGCCTTTTTGTATGGTATAACTGGCTTTGGCTATGGCTTTGGCAGGTGTCAAAACATTGTAAGCCAAAGCAATAAAAGCAATAAAAACCGCAGGACTTAAACTTTTCTCATTCAACACCAGTTGACCACCATACCAAACAATGGAAACAATGACCAAAATACCTAAAAATTCGCTGGCCGGATGTGCCAGGTTTTGGCGGTTAATCATCACATTTGAATAGTGATAAATATTTTGTGTAATGGTTTTGAATTTTTTTGAAAAATAGGATTCTGCATTAAAACCTTTAATAATTTTCAATCCCGTTAAAGTCTCTTCTATTAACGATAAAAAATTAGAATTTTCTTTTTGAACCAAATGTGAGTCCTTTTTCAATCTTTTTCCAATAACCGAAATAATATAACCGGCTACCGGTGTGAAAACAAACACAAATAAGGTCAATTTATAGTTCATTACCAACATGGTGATAATGGTAAACAGTATAGTAAGCGGTTCTCTCACAATAATTTCCAAAACTATCAAAGCAGCATTTTGCACTTCATTGACATCGGAAGTCATACGGGCAATTACATCACCTTTTTTTCGCTCTGAAAAAAATGGCACCGGCAAACTTAAAACCTTATCATACATATCATTACGCATATCACGAAGCACGCCATTTCTTAAAAATGTCATAAAAAACAAAGCAAAATAGTTAAACAAATTTTTAAGAAAGACAATGGCTATTACCAAAACTATAACCATGGTTAAAGCTTGCTTCTGTCCATGCACATGAATATAATCAAGCCAATAATAATTAAGTAATTGCCCGTAATATTCTTTGATATGTTCAATACCTTGCCAGGTGGGTTTGGCTATAGTTTTATGTATATCTTCGGAAAACAAGACCTTTAAAAGCGGTATAAACACTAAAAAGGCCAAAGTCGAAAACAAAGCATAAAAAATATTGCTGATAATATTTAAAACGGCAAAGCGTTTATAGGGCTTTACATATTTATAAAATGATTTTTTAAAACGTATATCCATAAATTACAAATCCAGATCTTTTTTAATCCGGTTAATTTTATCATCCAATACTTTTTCTACCGTTTTATAATCTGCCATGCCGGTCAAGGGTTTGTGGACACTAAAATAAAATTTAATTTTAGGTTCGGTGCCACTGGGACGCATGGCTATTTTACTACCGTCTTCGGTATAAAAAATCAAAACATTTGAAGGTTCAACGCTTAGTTTTTCAACAGTATTATCCTTTATATTCTTGGCTTCGGATATTAAGTAATCTTCAATACGCACAACCGGAGAATCGTCAAAAGATTTCGGCGGATTTTCTCTAAAATCAATCATCATTTTTTTAATAATTTCTTGCCCTTCAATCCCTTTTTTTACCAATGATACCAAATCTTCTTTATAAAAATCATGTTTTTGATACAGTTTTAGTAGTTCTTCAAAAAATGAACTGTTTTCAGATTTGGCTTCCGATGCAATTTCGGCAGCTAATAAGCCCGAGGTAATAGCATCTTTGTCACGCACAAAATCGCCCACCATATAACCGAAACTTTCTTCACCACCACCGATAAAATCTTGTTTACCTTCGGCTTCACGTATCATTTTGGCAATCCATTTAAAACCGGTCAAGCCCACTTTGACTTCAACATTACCGGCAGCGCCTATTTTTTTGATCATATCGGTAGAAACAATGGTGGACCCGATAAATTCATTGCCATCCAATTTGCCCTGTTCTTCCCATTTTTTTATAAGAAAAGCATCCATCATGGCCATAGTTTGATTACCGTTTAGCAAACGCATTTTACCATCGGGTTCTCTGACGGCTACGGCAATACGATCAGAATCGGGATCAGTGGCTAAAATAATATCCGCACCTATCTCATCGGCTTTCTTTAAAGCAATTGTAAAGGCTTCGGGTTCTTCCGGATTTGGAGATTTGACGGTTGAAAATTCCGGATCGGGATTGGCTTGTTCTTCAACTATATGAAAATCGGAAAAACCGGCGCGTTTCATAGCTTCCGGCATTAAAGTGATAGAAGTGCCATGCAAGGGTGTAAATAAAATCTTGACATTGCTACGATCCGGTGCATTAAAAGTTCCGTGAGCAATAGAAGCTTTTAAAAAAGCATCGTCAAGCTCTTTTCCTACGTATGTAATTAAATCTTTATTCGGGGTAAATTTGATTTCATCAAATTTTACTTTTTCTATCTCATTAACAATCTCTTGATCTTGCGGTGGTACTATTTGGGCACCATCAGACCAGTAGACTTTATAGCCGTTATATTCGGGAGGATTATGAGAAGCTGTTAAAACAATACCGGCATCGGTGCCTAAATAACGAACGGCAAAAGAGAGTTCAGGGGTCGGCCGGTATTCGGAAAACAAATAGACTTTGATGCCGTTGGCCGATAACACATCAGCTACTATTTTGGCAAATTTTTGACTATTATGTCTCACATCATAGTTTACAGCCACACTTTTTTGTTTTTTGCCGGAAACACGATTGATATAATTGGCCAAACCTTGGGTATTGCGCCCAAGCGTATATTTATTGATACGATTGGTGCCGGCTCCCATAATACCACGCATTCCACCGGTGCCAAACTCGAGGTTTTTATAAAAACTATCTTCCAATTTTTGGGGATTGTTAGCTATCATATCAGCTACTTCTTTTTGGGTCGCTTCGTCAAAAGGAGGCTGTGTCCAAGCTTTTGCTTTTTGTAATATATCTGCATTCATTTGTAAGTATTTTAATGAGGTTTTACATTTTTTTCTGATAAGCCAATTGCCAAATAACCTGAAAAATAAACCGTGTGCGTTTTTCGAGGATGTCGTAACTGACTTTATCGGGCGTATCGGTAGGTTTGTGATAATCAGCATAGTCGCTGGTGCCGTAATAATAAATCACCGGAATTTTTTTCTTCATAAAATAATAGTAACCGGACTGTTCCACCAAAGGCTTAAATTTGATGGTCATATAATTATTATACGATTGCATATTCATAATATTCTTTTTGAAGTTTTCTTTTTGAAAACCGTCAAAAGCTATATTTATAGGATAAAATTCGCCTATTTCATCGGCATCTTCCACATCTTTAATACGTCCCATTTTATGCAGTTCAATAACCGCAACGGTTTTTTCCAGCGGTATAACCGGATGTTCTATATAAAAACGGGCACCAATCATATCTTGTTCCTTTCCCGAAAAATTCATAAATACAATATGACGTTTGGGGACAAAACCTGAATCAATGGCCGCATTAAAAGCTTCGGCTATTTCAAATGAAGCGGCAACCCCGGTGGCATTGTCATTGGCACTGTTATAGATTTCTCCGTCATGCTTACCTTGGCCGTCATAATGACTTAATACGATGATATATTCATCATTTTTGGTATTACCTTCAATAATTCCAATGGCATTACTTCCTTCTATAATATCATTATTGTTACGATAACTCAAAGTTACGGGCACATCGTATTTGCGTGTTTTTTTGGTATATTCTATATCTTCGGGACGGTCATAACCGGTGATATCTGTAAAAATATCTTTGTTTATAAAGAAATCGTAAACAGAATCTTTTTTGACCGACACTTCCAATTTCTTTTTTTCAAAATGTTTTTTAAAATTATTCCAAAAATAATCGTGATTTTGCGGGTCATAATATAACATGACTTTGGCTCCATGTTTCATTGCAGCATTGCGCCTTAAAATATAGGCTTTAATGGGATCTTGACTCCACACCGAAGGCAACGAACGCCCCGAATACGGATCGACTTCATTTGAAATAATATAATTGCCGTATTTGTCACGAGGTTCACCACCGGCCACCAATACTATTTTGCCTTTGACATCTTGATAGGCATAATCGTTATATTTAGGATCTTCAATGCCATATCCGACATAAATTACTTTATTATCATTGATATCGATGCTATCATGCGGAAAAAACGAAATAAAATCTTGTCCGTAAACATATTCTTTGGCATCTGTTGCTAAAACCACGGTAGGTTTGTCGTTTTGAGCAGCAGTATATTTTTGCAAATAACCGTCAAGCTCTTTGGGAAATAACATATGTTGATCAAGAAAAAAATCCCAAATATATTTGGCAGCTTTCTTACCTCCTCGCTTACCGGTTTCACGACCTTCCATAGCATCACTGGCCAAATTATATACATGATAGTCCAAATCATTGGCCGTAATGGTTTCGGCAAAAATTTCAGCCAAAGTCGGCTTATGTTTAGACTTGGGTTTCTCTTTTTTCTCTTCCAAGCCGTATTTCTGATTTAATTCCTTTTTCTTGGAACCGCAACTGTAAATACTTAAAAAAAGCAGACTTGCTATAACAATAAAACGTATTTTCATTAGCCAATATTTAGAACTTACAAATATACGGATAATTTGAGAATGATTAACAAAATGAATTTAACCTGCTGCAACTATACGCTCTTTTATTAGATGATATATATGATAAAGACCGGGCGGATTAGCGAGAAACAAATGTGCCTTTTTTTCTTTATCGCCGGAGAGTTTATTTTGGAGTTCTTTTTTAAAATGAAGCAAAATTATATTATAAAAAACTTTATTGGGGATGGTTACATTTTCAAAATCCGACCAGTTATAAGTTTTTATTTCATCCTTAAATAAGTAAAATAATGCTTTGTCCGTGCCGACATAAATGATGTCATTTTTAACAAAATAAGCATACGAATTATATAGCTTATCAAAAACTATGGCTAAAAACAACAAGGCTAACAATAAAGGCAAAAGATAAGAATGCCAATCACCCGGAACAGCTATCATCGGTTGTCCGTTAAAACGGTAGGTAACTTTGCCGCTTTTAAATAATTCATTGATAAAAACCGCTGTGAAAAAAAGCACAATAAATAATAACAAAACACCAATAATAAAATCATTTAAACCGTCCGGACGTTGGCGGAGTTTGGTTTTAAAAGCAAACAAAATACGATCATGTGTTATTTGTTGTCTTAACACGACAGGCAAATCATTCGGTTTCAATATTGTTGATGCATTCATAAATAAATTGATGCTATTTTTACCCTAAAAAAAAACGGCTTATTGGCAGTTGTAAAAGTAAGAAAATAAATTGTTAAATATATTAATGTATAAAAGTAGCTTTAAACAGGAATAAAAATACAATTTATAATGTTTTGTCATTCAAAAAAATATTCATAAATTTGCAGACCGTTTTAGAATCGAAATATTAATCGAAAATTGAATGACAGTGAATACATTAAGTTACAAAACAATTTCAGCAAATGACAAGACCGTCACCAAAGAGTGGGTTCTTGTTGATGCAGAAGGACAGACATTAGGTCGTTTGGCTTCAAAAGTAGCCAAATTGATCAGAGGAAAACATAAACCTAACTTTACGCCCCACGTAGACTGTGGAGATAATGTTGTGGTAATCAATGCAGACAAAATTGTATTGAGCGGCAACAAATGGCAAGACAAGGTTTATGTAAGACATACCGGTTATCCGGGTGGAAGACGTGAGATTACAGCCGAAAAAATGTTAGCCAAACATCCTATCCGTTTGGTTGAAAATGCTGTAAAAGGAATGTTACCCAAAAACAAATTGGGTCGTAAGATTTATAAAAATCTTTATGTATATGCCGGTGCCGAGCATCAACAAGAAGCACAAAAACCTAAAAAAATTGATTTAAACGAATTTAAATAATGGATACAATTCATACTATAGGAAGAAGAAAAACATCCGTAGCGAGAGTTTTCTTAAATGAAGGAACCGGAAAAATAGTGGTAAACGGCAGAGAAATCAACGAATATTTTACTATACCTGCACATTTAAAAGCTGTCATGCAGCCTTTCAATGTTACAGACACCGAGGGTAAATTTGACATCAATGCAACTATTAAAGGTGGTGGTATCACCGGACAAGCCGAAGCACTTCGTTTGGGTATTGCCCGTGCATTGGTTGAGGTTAATCCCGAATACAAACCACTATTAAAGAAAGAAAAATTAATGACCAGAGACCCGCGTATGGTAGAACGTAAAAAATACGGTCAACCTAAAGCACGTAAGAAATTCCAATTCTCTAAACGTTAATCATTATCAAACCAATCTGTTCTTAGTTTAGCATCCAAATGCATCCCGAATTGGTGCATTGCTAATTTTACGGAACGTAAACTAAAAAAATACAAAATGAAAAAAGTAGATATTCAAGAATTATTAAATGCAGGTGCCCACTTTGGTCACTTAACCAAAAAGTGGAATCCTAACATGGCGCCATACATCTATGGCAAAAAAAACGGTATTCACATCATCAATTTATATAAAACGGCCGCTAAAATAGAAGAAGCCCAAAAAGCTTTGAAACAAATAGCTTCTGCCGGTAGAAAAATATTATATGTTTCTACAAAAAAACAAGCCAAAAGTATCATTGCCGATAAAGCTCAAAAAGTCAATATGCCTTATATTGCAGAAAGATGGCCAGGCGGTATGCTGACCAATTTTGTCACTATTCGTAAAGCCATCAAAAAAATGTCGGCTATTGACAAAATGAAAAAAGACGGCACCTTTGAAACCCTTTCTAAAAAAGAACGTTTGCAAACAGACCGTTTGCGTGCCAAATTAGAAAAAAACTTGGGTTCTATTGCCGATATGACACGCTTGCCGGCTGCATTAATCGTGGTTGACATCAACAAGGAACATGTAGCAGTTGCCGAAGCCAACAAATTGGGAATTCCTGTTTTTGCCATGGTCGATACCAATACCGACCCGCGCAAAGTCACTTTCCCTATTCCGGCCAACGACGATGCTTCTAAATCTATTGACTTGGTTTTAGAATACTTAACCGAAGCTATTGCCGAAGGCTTGCAAATTCGTAAAGAAGAAAAAGAAAAAGCCAAAGCTGAAAAAGAAGCTGCCAAGTTAATGGCCGAAAAAGCCGAGAAAGAAGTTGCAGAAGCTAAAGAAGAACCTAAAGCCGAAGCAAAAGAAGAGGTAAAAGAAGAGGTAAAAGCTGAAAACAACGAAGCTGAAGCAAAAGAAGACAAATAAAACACATCTATTAATCAATAAAAAATATAAAATTATGGCAGATATTAAAGCCGCAGATGTAAAAAAATTAAGAGACATGACCGGTGCCGGTATGATGGACTGTAAAAAAGCATTGGTCGAAGCAAATGGCGATTTTGACGAAGCTATTGCCATTTTACGTAAAAAAGGACAAAAAGTAGCCGCCAAACGTGCCGACAGAGAATCATCAGAAGGTGTGGCTGTTGCCCGTATCAATGACGATAACAGCAAAGGCGTTGTGTTCACATTAAATTGTGAAACCGACTTTGTGGCTAAAAATGAAGACTTTGTCAATTTAGCCAACAAAATGGCTGACATAGCCTTAAATTATAATACCAAAGAAGAATTTTTGGCTGCCCCTTTTGAAGATGGCACTATTGCCGACAAAGTTATTGAACAAACCGGTGTCATCGGTGAAAAAATCGAAATCGGCGATTTCAAATCTTTAGAAGCGCCTTTTGTAGGTTCTTATGTGCATGCTAATAATAAAATTGCCGCTTTGGCGGGTTTATCCAAAGCCTTTGACAAGGCCGGTGAAGTAGCTCGTAACATTGCCATGCAAGTAGCCGCCATGAAGCCCTTGGTGTTGAGCTATAAAGATTTTACACCCGAATTTTTAGAAGCCGAAACCGATGCGCGTATTGCCGCTATCGAAAAAGACAATATCGAATTGGCCCGTTTGGGTAAAACCCTTAAACATGTGCCCAAATACATTTCAAAAGCACAATTGCCTGATGAAGTTATTGCACAAGCCAAAGCCGATATTGAAGCTGAATTGAAAGCACAAGGTAAACCCGAAAAAATTTGGGATCGCATTGTGCCCGGTAAATTGCAACGCTTTATCGATGATAATACCACATTAGACAAAGAAGCTTGTCTGTTGGATCAAGATTATATCAAAGACGGCAATATGACTGTTAACGATTATATTAAAAGTATAGATGAAGATTTGGAAATCACCGGATTTCAACGCGTGGCTTTAGGCGACTAATTCTATCAAAATAATTTAATAAAAACCGGATACGCTTTGTGTCCGGTTTTTTTGGTTTTTGTATCAAATTAAAATTGTAAATTTGTTCTCTCAAAAGCAATTATATTCGTGAGATTTTTTATTTCCATTATCTTTCTATTAACCGGATTTAGCCTTGTTGCCCAAATTAAAAAAGTGGACAGGCCTAATGGTGGTAACATTAATATAAAACAACCTGATCCCGGATTTGATAAAGACAGTATCAAAATCAAACAATTTCCGGCAACCGAATATAAAATTTTTAATATCGAAAAAGATACTATTAGCGTTGATACAACATTAACCATAAGAGACGCCTACCGTTTTAATTCACTGTTTAGAGATGATTTTGATGTATTACCTTTTCAAAATTACGGCCAACCGGTTACCCATTTAAGTTTTGATATTACGGATCATAATCTGCTCCCCGGATTTGTAGCATCTTCCAAACTAACAGATGACTGGCGGCATGAACAAACCCCTTTTTTTAAAACACCTACACCCTATTCCGACTTGTCCTATATGAACGGCATCTCTCAAGGACAAGTCGCCAATGCCGTTTTTGCCACCAATATTAACAAGCAACTCAATGTGGCAGCCGGCTATCGTGGATTGAGTTCACTGGGATTATATAAACATAGTGTTAGCAGTAGCGGACGGTTTTTTGGCAGTCTTAATTATCAAAGCAAAAATAACAGGTATAAACTCAAATTTTATTATTACACCTACGAAAAAACCAACGAAGAAAACGGTGGTCTTAAAGATCCGGCACAATTTGAACAAGCCGGCAGTGACTATAGCGACCGTAGCCGGATAAATGTAAATTTGTCCGATGCCGAAAATCAAACCAAAAAGCGGCGTTTATACATTGACAATGCCTATGGCATACTCAAAAACAAATTCATTTTAATCAACCAAACCACCTACCGCAACCGGATGTATAATTTTACCCAAAATACTCCGGCTGAAATATTGGGTGATAGCACACATACCGCAGGTGCCGTCAATGACAGCGTTTATTTAAAAGAATTTGACAATTTGGCCGGTGTTAAATTCAATATCAATAATTTTAAATTACAAACCGGCATCCGGTATATTTATCAATTTTATAGTTTTGACAGCATCAAACAACTCAATGGACAAACATTTCCCAAATTTTTAGAATACCAAGATATTTCGGTAGATTCAAAACTAAAATTGCATTTGGGAAAACTTCTGCTTGACGGACGGCTTAATATCGCCGTTTCAAATAATTTGGCCGGCTACTATTTAAAAGCCAAAGCTAAATATAAATTACCGGGCAATTTCAAATTGACAGCAAACCTTATCAGCATATCAAAAAGACCGGATTTTAAATATATTTTATATCAGAGTGCTTATGACAAATACAATTGGTATCATCCTGACTATGACAATGTATTAACACAAAAATTACAAGCCGGCATTAGCCATAATAAATGGGGCAAACTCTCTGTCAATCAAATTATTGTGAATAATTACACCTATTTTGGACAGGACTCTTTACCACGGCAAGATGCCACGGGTATTAAATACGCTGCCATAAAATATCAAAAAGATTTTCGGTATAAAAAATGGGGGGTAAGCACTGATTTACAATGGCAAAAAGTTTTAGACGGGCAAGATTTACTGTCTTTACCTGATTTTATAGTGCGTGGCAGTTTGTATTTCTCCAATTACTATTATCAACACAATTTATATGTCCAAACAGGTGTTACTGCCAAATATTTCAATGCGTTTTATGCAAAGGCTTACAATCCGGTATTGGCCGATTTTATAGTTCAAAACAATCAAAAAATAGGTGCTTATCCCATTATCGATTATTTCGTCAATTTTAAAATCAAACGATTCCGGTTTTATTTTAAGTTGGAACATCTAAATGCTATCCTCAAGCAAGAACATCCCGACTACTATGCAGCACCACTGCAACCTTACCGTGATTTTAGCATTCGTTTTGGCCTGCGATGGATCTTTTTCAATTAAGATTTTCGCGCTCGTCCAATTCATGCCGGTAGTCTTTGGTTGTCATAATTTTAAGTAAATCCGACTCAATATCTTGCATAGGATATTCTATAATCCGGCCAATCTCTTTATTTTTTTTATAAACAATTATGGTGGGCACCCTGATTATATTATAGGATTTAGCAGGTTTATAATACTTATACCGGCGTGGCACACAGTATAATACCGGTTTTTTATGATAGCCTGCTGCATCTAATACTTTAAATAAAACAGGCACCTGTTCTTGACTGTCACCACACCAAGTCCCTAGCAATACAACAAATTTATACTGATTGACAACCGGCTTTAAACCGGCAATAACCGCGGCTTTTGGTCTGTAATCTCTGTAATTGGCATCAAACCATTCATTATAGGGTTTGGTTTCCAAATCTGCCCGTGTCGCCTTACCTACTAATATATCTCTATTCTTATATTGTTCCGTATGCAATTTTTGTCCGGCATTACATGACAATAGTAATAAAAATAAGAAAAATAAATGCGGTTTCATAAGATTAATGTTTTGTATCCATCAAATTTACAAAAAATTCTACAAGGTGTGTTTGTGCTTAAAAAATGACCAAATGGTTCTCTATTTTATTTTTTTATCATTAGATTTGAACACAAATTTAGAAAAACATGAAATATTATTTTGATGAAATCATAGACAGACACGGCACTAACAGCATTAAATATGATAAAATGCCTGTTTTTTTCGGTCGTAGCGATTTACAACCCCTTTGGGTAGCTGATATGGATTTTGCCACACCAGATTTTATCTTGAATGATTTAAAAAAACGCTTGGAACATCCTATTTTGGGTTATACCTTACGCAAAGACAGTTTTTATAATAGTTATATCAACTGGGCTGCTAAACGCTACCGCTGGCAAGTAGACAAAACATGGCTCGATTTTAGTCCCGGAGTAGTCGGTGCGTTGGGCATCAGCATATTGGCTTTGACCCGGGAGCATGATAAAATTATTGTCCAGCCACCGGTATACCATCCTTTTTTTGATATTATAAAAGGAAATAACCGGCAATTGGTGGAAAATCCGTTAATTAAACAAAAAAACGGCCGGTATAGAATGGATTTCGACCATTTGACATCTGTCATTGATGACCAAACCAAAATGATTATCATTGCCAATCCGCACAATCCGGTGGGACGTGTATGGCAAGCTGACGAATTACAAAAATTAGGCGAAATTGCCGTTAAAAACAACTTAATCATCGTATCGGATGATATTCATGCCGATTTTGTTTACACACCGCACCAATACACTCCCTTAGCCGGTTTAAGTAAAGCCATTGCACAACAAACCATTACAATTACATCGCCCAGTAAAACCTTTAACATTGCCGGACTAAGCACTTCTATAGTCATTATTCCCAACGAAAAATACCGCTTGGCTTATCAAAGAAAACTACACGATATGCACCTGTTTTTAGGTAATATTTTTGGCAATATCGCCTTTGAAGCCGCTTATAATAACGGAGAAGCTTGGCTCGAAGCATTGCTTGAGTATTTACAAAATAACATCCGGTTTGTTACCGATTACTTAAAACAGCATATACCGAATATCCAACCTGTTCAACCCGAAGGCACCTTTTTAATGTGGCTGGATTTTTCCAATACAGGATTGACGCATGAACAGATAAAAGACAAATTGATTAATGAAGCCAAAATTGCTTTAAATGATGGTTTGAGTTTTGGCAAAAACGGTGAAAAACATTTCAGAATGAATATTGCCTCACCCCGTAAAAATTTGGAAATGGCATTGAAAAAATTAGAAATATTTCAGCAGAAAAAAGTATATTTGAAAAAAAATAACAAATGAGTTTAATCAAAAGTATCTCCGGCATAAGGGGAACTATTGGCGGTAATCCGGGGGATAACCTAACCCCTTTAGATGCCGTTCAGTTTGCCTCGGCTTACGGCACATGGTTACAAGATAAATTTCCGGACAAAAAACTAAATGTTGCCATTGGACGTGATGCCCGTCTTTCCGGACCTATGATTCAAAATATCGTGCAAAATACTTTAACAGGTTTGGGTATTAATATAATCGATTTAGGTTTATCTACAACACCCTCGGTCGAAATGGCTGTTACCGGCCTCGAAGCTGACGGCGGCATCATCTTAACCGCCAGCCACAATCCCAAACAATGGAATGCCTTAAAATTACTCAACGAAAGAGGCGAATTTTTATCGGCAGCCGATGGTGAAAAACTTTTGCAAATTATCGAAAAAAATGATTTTGACTATGCCGGAGTGGATGATTTGGGTAAAATTACCTCATACCCCGGTGGTTATATCGACGAACATATCGAACAAATTTTGAACTTAAAAGAAGTCAATGTGTCCGCCATTCAACAAGCCGGTTTTAAAGTGGTTATAGATGCCATTAACTCAACCGGCGGACTGGCTATTCCCAAATTATTGGACCGGCTTCATGTCAAATATGACTGCATGTTTTGCGATGTATCCGGCAATTTCCGGCACAATCCGGAACCTTTAGCCCAAAACCTGCAAGCTATCATGCAAAAAGTGCCTGCAGAAAAAGCCGATATGGGGATCGTCGTTGATCCGGACGTCGATCGATTGGCATTGATTGACGAAAACGGACAAATGTTTGGCGAAGAATACACACTGGTAGCTGTTGCCGATTATATTTTGTCCAAAACCAAAGGCAATACGGTTTCCAATTTGTCTTCATCCAGAGCGCTTAAAGATATTGCAGATAAATATGGCGTGCAATACAACAAAGCCAAAACCGGCGAAGTTAATGTAGTGGAAAAAATGAGAGAAACCAATGCCATTATAGGCGGTGAAGGCAATGGTGGAGTTATTTTTCCGAAACTACATGCCGGAAGAGATGCCCTGTTGGGCATTGCTTTAATCCTGTCTTATTTGGCGGAGTCTCAAAAAAGTTTATCTGAATTAAGACAAACTTATCCGTCCTATTTTATGAGTAAAAACAAGATGAATATTGATGCACATTTTGATTTACAAAAAGTCATTAATTTTTTTGCTGATAAATACCAACACGCAGAAATAGATACACAAGACGGCCTGCGTATCGACTTTGACGACAGTTGGATACAAGTGCGCAAATCCAATACCGAGCCTATAATACGCATATATACCGAAGCCAAAAGTCAACAAAAAGCGGATCAGTTGGCTAAGGATATGATGCAAGATATCAGAGCACTTTTTTCTTAAAAATATCCCTATGAAAACACGGCAATACCAATCATTGGCTGAATATTTTGAAACATTTAGAAAAAATATTATCGGTATTGATGAAGTGATTGACACTCCCTACGGGGTAATGCCGTTGGTTTATACCGATTGGACAGCCAGCGGCAGGCTATATGGCCCCATAGAACAACGTATTTTAGAAGACTTCGGCCCTTACACCGCCAATACACATACCAAAACCAGCACCTGTGGCAACCTGATGACTACCGCTTATGAAGAAGCGCGACATATCATCAAAAAACATGTTAATGCTAACAATAACGATGTGCTTATCATGACCGGACACGGCATGACCGGTGCTGTCAATAAATTGCAACGGATTTTGGGCTTAAAATTGCACGAAAAATTTAAAAATAAAATTGAGCTTACCGAGTCAGAACGTCCCATTGTTTTTGTAACTCATATGGAACATCACTCCAATCAAACGTCATGGTTGGAAACCATAGCCGATGTTCGTATTATTCCTTATAAAGATGCTAAAAATATTGATTTTGAAGCCTTTGAAAAATTATTGCAAAAATATCAAAACAGGCCCTTAAAGATAGCTTCGGTAACAGCCTGTTCCAATGTTACCGGATTACAACCGGACTATTACCAAATAGCGCAATTGATACATCAATATAACGGATATTGTTTTGTCGATTTTGCCTGTTCTGCTCCTTATATAAATATAGATATGCATCCATCAGACCCCGGTCAACAATTGGATGCTATTTTTTTCTCACCTCATAAATTTTTAGGTGGCCCCGGCACTTCGGGCGTCCTGATTTTTAATAAAAATTTATATCAAAATAACATTCCTGACCACCCCGGTGGCGGCACGGTATTATGGACCAATCCTTGGGGACAACACCGGTATTTTGATGATATTGAAGCCCGCGAAGACGGTGGCACTCCCGGTTTTTTACAAACCATCAAAACAGCCTTAGCTATCAAACTAAAAGAAAAAATGGGTGTGGATAATATTATTGCAAGAGAACACGAAATATTGGACCGCTTATTACCGGCAATGCAAGAAATAGATAATTTGCAATTATTAGCCAATGATTTTACAGAACGCCTTGGGGTCATTTCTTTTAATATTAAAGACTTAAATTATAATTTGGGTGTCAAGCTTCTCAATGATAAATTTGGTATCCAAACCCGTGGCGGCTGTAGTTGTGCCGGCACTTACGGACATATTTTGCTAGACATCGACCAAAAACAATCGCAACAAATTGTCAAAGAAGTAGAACAAGGGGACGAATCTCGCAAACCCGGCTGGATACGACTGTCTATACACCCCACTACCAGTGATGCCGAAGTGGCTTATATTATCAACGCTATTAGAGAATTGGCAGAGCACCATCACAATTGGCAAAAAGATTATATCTTTGTCAATGGCAACTGCCGGCACCGCACTTATGACGACCGGCAAAAATTGACTAAAATCGTTCACTCTTTATTTGAATTATAAACCAAAATATTATGTCTCTATCGACCATTATTATCATTATTACAGGTATAATTACATATATGGGATTTAACGACCATAAGATTTTTGAAAAATACAAATTTTCTGTTTCAGGCATCAAAGCGGGCGAGTATTATCGTTTTATTACCAGTGCCTTTTTACATGCCGACTGGAATCATTTTTTAGTCAACATGTTTACCTTGTATTTTTTTGGTGATTTTGTTGTTCAATATTTTGGTCCCGGTATGTTTTTAACTATCTATTTCGGTGGTGTTTTTGTAGGCAATTATTTATCTTATTATTTTCATAAAAACGATTTATGGTATTCGGCCATAGGCGCTTCGGCCGGTGTCAATGCCGTAGTATTTTCTTATGTAACTTTGTTGCCTTTTGAGTTCATCTATTTCTTTGCTATTATTCCTATTCCGGCTATTTTGTTTGCATTGGGTTATTTATGGTATACTACCAAAGGCAGTCAAAACCAAATGTCACGCATTGGACACGAAGCGCATTTTGGTGGCGCCATAGCAGGTGTAATCATAACTCTTTTACTGGATTTTCGCCAAGCCTTTACAGCACACCCATTGATTACTACCATTTTAATAGGTGCTTTAATGTATGGTTTTCATTATATGCAACAACGGCGTTTATAATTGTTTCTTGTTAAAAACATTAAAAGACAAAATCAATCCTTTCCGTTTGATTAAAAAAGTCAAATGTTCTCTATTGTGAAAAAAGAATTTTTTTTCAAGTTGGTCTAACCGGTATTGATACACATCTTCATTATTGATTTTAAGCAATATATCCCCCGCCATAAGGCCGGCTCTATCAGCCGGTGAATCTTTTCTTATATAATTGATTACAATTCTATCAACCATTTTATATTCATAAATGTAAGATTCCTCTTGAAAAACTTTAATGCGTCCGCCTTCGTTAGTGGTGTTAAATTGTGAAACTAACTTTTTGACTTCAACGGGAATTTTACCTTCATAAGCCAAATACAAGCCCGTATCATTAAACAAAAACGGTTGCCGGTAATTGCGACCGTATTTTTTTAAATACAGTTTTTTGTTTTTGTAATCTAACCAAACATAAAATCTACGTAAAATCTCATTACCAATAAGTCCGTCAAAAGGATTTTGTGCTACAATATGCTTAAAATAAATACTGTCGGGTAAAGCCACATATATGTGTTTAAATTTAATTTTTTTGTCAAAACCAAAGCGGTATGATTTGGCACGCTGTCCTTTAATAGCACCGCTAAATCCCAGACCAAAATAATCGTTTACCGTTTTTTGTTCGGACGGCATCTGCAATTTTGTTTTATTCAAAATCCAAAGTGCATCACTGTTACCCGTATCTATTAAGAACTTAAGTGAATCAATACGTGGAGCTTTCTTATGAATTTTTATAAAAGCCCTTATGTAAGGTTTATCGTTAATTATTTCCAAAGCATATTGATGCAGCCGTCTTAATTTTTTATAATTAAACCGGTTGGGCTCATAAAACACCAATTTCTTTCTTTTGTAATCAATTTTGACCAAAAAATCTTTAATCAATTCCCCGCCAATAAAACCGTTAATATTGATGCCGATGCTCTCTGAAAAATGAAAATCGACACCGGTAATGATATAAACTTTTGCATTTGTATTTTGCAACTTATTATCCAAATTAATTTTGTTATGTGTTGACGATAAACCTTCAATAGACAGATTATCCTTACCGATACCGGCAAATTTTTTGGTTTGAAGGCCTTTTAAGTGAATGGAATCAGTCGATTTTAAATTGATTAAAATGGTTTGTTTTATACCCGTATCAAATATTAATTTGAGTGGCACATCATTGATTTTTACTTGCAGTATTATCAAATTGTTAACCAGTTCAAACGGTATTTCAACCTTTGCGTTATTGCCTGCAAAACGAAAACTGTTTTGCGAAAAAAGCACCAAAGGCCACATAATAAAAATTAAAATCAAACGCATATTTAAATATAGCAAAAAAAAACATATATAAAACAAACCGTCTTACAAAATAGTCCGGTATTTCGTTTCTTTTTGGCTTTCTCATCGTCGAAAATACTCGACTGTAGCTACGGCTACTACTGCGTTTTTCTCCTTGACCAAACCAAATCGCGAAGCTTCGGGACAAAATGTTTTGGGCTATTATATAAGTCGATTTAGGATAAAATGTTAAAAGTGTTATTTTTTTTTTGCATAAAAAAGCCGGCAAAAAACCGGCTTGTAAATTATTAAAAATCAAATGTTTAGTCCAAAGGCGGAATGCGTAAAACTTGTCCGGGGTAAATTAAATCGGGATCTTTAAGCATAGGCTTATTGGCTTCAAATATTACATTGTATTTAGATGCATCGCCATATACTTCTTTAGCAATTTTACTTAAGTAATCACCCTTTTTAACGGTATAAAAAGTGGCTTCGGGCTCCGGATTGGCCACTTCCATTCTATCATCAACTTCAGCAATGCCTTCGGTATTTCCTACCGTTAAAATAATTTTTTCTTTAGTGGCTTGATCGGCCGGAGTTCCAAAAACCAAAGCTTTGTCTTCTACAATAACAATATTCAAGTCTTCTACGGGCAAACCCATAGCCATAACTTCTTGCATCAACTTTTGTGCTTTTTCAAAGTTAATTTCTTCAATTGTTTTGGTTTCCAATTCTTTTTTGTCTTCGTGGCCGAACAATTTTGCCCCGGCATCTTTAATAAATGAAAATAATCCCATAATTTTAGTTTTTTTAGATTAATATTGACACAAATTTAAGTATAATTGTTTTAACACGCAACAATATTTATGCCACAAATTTAACAAAAACAATAAAAAATATGAAACCACCGCTTAAAAATTCGAACTATTTATATATTTTAATGAAAAAAAACACAAATATTCATGTCTACCGTTATACTTAAAAAAGACTGAAAAATAAATCTTTACAAAGTTTTCACATTTTAAAAAATATAATATATTTGCCTCTAAATTAAAACCGAAACAATGAGTTATACCTTTGCGCAAACTTTAGAAGAAGCCAACGAATTTTTGAGAGAAAATCCGGCTGTTTTAGTCTTTTTTTCCGACGAGTCTTGTAATGTAGGTGATGCTTTATCACCCAAATTACAAACCATGCTTCAAGAACAATTTCCCGAAATGCAATTTTTGGAAATCAATGTTCAAATGCTACCCGAAGCTCGCGGGTATTATAATGTATTTGTTATACCTTCGGTATTGGTATATTTTGATGGCCGTGAAACCATTCGCCAAGCTCGTCATATTAGCGTCCCAAAATTAGCACAGGAAATAGAACGCGTTTATAATATCATGTTTAGTTAGTAAACACATAACACAATATAACGAACGGCAAGCTAAGTAAGTTTGCCGTTTTTTTATTCCAATTTCAAAAAATAAACTTAAATTTGATGTCCGTTTGAATGTTTTATAAAAGTTGAATGTTAAAAATATGAAACTACATATCTTAGGTTGCCACTCCGCCACACCTCGCAGCGTTGCATTTCCCTCTTCTCAAATTTTGGAAATAGGTAATGAATTACTACTGATAGATGCCGGAGAAGGTATGCAAATACAATTGCGCAAATACAAACACAAGTTTAACAAAATCAAACATATATTTATTTCTCACTTGCATGGTGATCATTTTTACGGATTGGTCGGATATTTGTCTACGTTAAGATTGATTGGCCGTGAAAAAGAAGTGCATATTTATGCGCCGGTCGGTCTAAAAAAAATTATTGAACTACAATTTAAAATCACCCAAACAGACATCAATTACCCCTTATATTTTCATGAATTATCAAGTGCCGGAAGCGAAATGATTTTGGATACTGCCAAATTCACCGTAGAAACAATTCCGCTGGAACACCGTATCTACACCAACGGCTTATTGGTGCGCGAAAAACCCGCCTTGCGAAAATTGAATATTGAAGCAGTCAGACAATATCCCGAAATTGAAACTTGGGCTTATCACAATTTAAAAAAAGGAAAAGATTTTATAACTGAAAACGGTCGTGTCATTCCGAATGCCGAATTGACTTTGCCGCCACCACCTCCCAAATCTTATGCTTACTGCTCTGACACAGCTTTTAAACCGGACATTGTGCCTTTGATTAAAAATGTCGATTTGCTCTACCACGAAGCCACATTTTTAGAAGCCGACAAAAACTTGGCTGCCAAAACCAAACACAGCACCGCCAAACAAGCAGCGGAAATAGCCAAAAATGCCGGTGTCAGACAATTGGTATTAGGACATTTTTCGTCACGATATCCTGATGAAACTTTATTTGAAAAAGAAGCGTCGGAAGTATTTAAACCGGTAACCATTGCAAAAGAAGGCGCCGTTATTGAAATTTAAAACTCTTTAACGATATAATAAAAGTCTGTTACTGTATAAATAATAGTATTTTTCAAAGAAAAATCATTTTTATGTAACTTTTTTAAAAATTTTACGTAATACTAATTGAATACGAAATAAAAAACCTTTTAATATATGAGACAACTTAAAATTACCAAACAGGTTACCAATAGAGAAACAGCTTCACTTGATAAATATTTGCAAGAAATAGGTAAGGTAGATTTGATTACCGCCGATGAAGAAGTGGAATTGGCACAACGTATCAAAGCCGGTGATAAGAAAGCTTTGGAAAAATTAGTCAAATCCAACTTGCGTTTTGTGGTATCGGTAGCCAAACAATATCAAAATCAAGGGTTATCACTCCCCGATTTGATTAACGAAGGTAATTTAGGTTTGATAAAAGCAGCCAAACGTTTTGACGAAACCCGCGGTTTTAAATTCATATCTTATGCCGTTTGGTGGATTCGTCAATCCATTTTGCAAGCTTTGGCCGAGCAATCGCGTATAGTGCGCTTGCCTTTAAACAAAATCGGCTCTATTAACAAAATCAACAAAATGTTTGCAAAACTGGAGCAAGAAAACGAACGGCCGCCTTCCCCCGAAGAGTTGGCAGAAGCTTTGGATATGTCTATTAACGATGTAAAAATTTCTCTTAAAAACGCCGGACGTCATATCTCTATGGATGCACCTTTGGTAGAAGGAGAAGAATCTAATTTATACGACGTGTTGCGTTCGGGAGAGTCGCCCAGCCCCGACAAAACTTTAATGCTGGAATCATTACGCACCGAAATAGAAAGAGCTTTAAATACATTAACACCGAGAGAAGCCGATGTTATCAAACTATATTTCGGGCTTAACGGCAATCATATGATGACTTTGGAAGAAATAGGCGAAACTTTTGACTTGACCAGAGAACGTGTCCGTCAAATTAAAGAAAAAGCCATTCGCAGATTAAAACATACTTCCCGAAGCAAGATTTTAAAATCTTATTTGGGATAATAATTCCTAAAAGTTTTTGAAATATAATCACTAATAAAAACTGTAAGAACAAATTGAAGCACTTCCCGATAGTTTTTCGATAAATGAATTAATCGATAGATTGATTTTTATAGAAAAAGTGGAAAATGGCTTAAAGCAGTCTGATCATAAGGAAGTGATTTCTGAAAAAGAACTGAACAAAGAAACTGAAAAATGGTTCCAATAAATTGGACACATCAGGCAGTTAGTGATTTAAAAAATATAAGCGATTATATTTCAAAAGATTCAAAAGTATACGCAAAACGACAGGTTTCGAAAAAAATAATATTTTAAAAGCCACTTTTTTATAAGAGTGGCTTTTTTGTTGTTAAAAGGCAACCATATCATAAATAATTAGTAATTTTACCTCATCAGATTACAACCCATGAAAAAAGTTGCCATTTACGGATATTATAGACCCGAAAAATCTTTTACGTATCTGCTTTTATTGCTAGATACACTGCTCAAACATAAAGTGGAAATTATCTTTCAAAAAGCTTTTTACGAAAAACTTTTAGAACATCAGAATTTCAGCCAAAACAATCCGGAAATTTTACTAAAATCATATCCCGAATTTGACACATTCACCGGTTATGACGATTTGCCCGATGATGTCAACCTGTTTTTTACCTATGGAGGCGATGGCACCATATTACGCGCCCTAACTTTTATCAGAGACAAAGGCATCCCTATTTTTGGCATCAATGCCGGACGTTTGGGTTTTTTGGCAACCGTGCAAAAAGAACAAATCGAAAAAGCGGTAAACGCCTACTTTAAAGGACAATATACCATAAGTGAACGCAATTTGGTCGCTATTGAAACCCGTCCTGAAAATCCGGAAATCAAAAAAATGAATTTCGCCCTTAATGAGCTGGTAGTCAATCGTAAAAACACGACTGCCATGATTAGCATTGACACTTATATCGACGATGAATATCTCTCTACTTATTGGGCAGACGGCTTAATTGTAGCTACCCCAACCGGTTCTACGGCCTATTCTTTGAGCTGTGGCGGCCCCATTATGGTGCCTGAAGCTATGAATTATATATTAAATCCCATAGCCCCCCACAACTTAACCGTTCGCCCTTTGGTCATTCCCAACGAACATATTATCAAACTTAAAGTTGATAGCCGCGAACCCGAATTTTTGATTTCCTTGGACAGCCGGATGTATAGCCTGCCTATAGAAACAGAAATTATAGCTTACACTGCACCATTTACGGTAAAATTAATTCAGTTTAAAGAAAACTCGTTTATCAAAACCCTGCAAAAAAAATTGCTTTGGGGAAAAGATGAACGCAACTAAAAAAACAAACCAATGGTATTATATACATCCAAATTTCTAAGAGTCAATTATCTGGAACTGCAATATCTCATGCATTTTTATTGGACAGACTATGCCGGCTATATGGACAATGAAGGTATTTATCATGAATTTTTAAACTTTTTGAGCAAACGCATTTACAAACGTGCCAACCAAATTTATGTCGATTGGCGAAAAGTAGAACACCTTGTTACACAAGAAACCGCCGACTGGTTTTTAAAATATATCTTACCTAAAATAGCTTCACACAAAGCATACAGATTGGCATTTTTATTAAACAATCCCGAAAAGTTGCAATTGCCGGAGATGGTTAAAGTAAATAATACCGTTATGGAAACCGGATTATTTTCTAATCCTGATACCTTAATGCAATGGTTGATGGATGGTGCCGAACGCAAAGAACCCGGCATCGATGAACATGACCACGATCATGGTGATAGCTGTCATACACATTAAAAAAACTTAAGATCCGGTTTTAAACAATTATTGCCTTAATAAGATACCATATTATTTTTTTTTATATTTTAGACACAAATTTGCATAACATGAAAAAACTTTTATATATTTTAATAACTTCCAGCCTCTTTTTTACAGCTTGTGACATCAAAGAAGAAGGCGTGTCCGATGAAAAAATTCTCAAAATAACAACACCCTACGGCGATCAATTGATAACCGGCTATGATGTGCCTTTGGCAGCCAAAGACTTAGCCGGAAACGACTTGACCTCATCCGCTGTTTTTTATATTGACGGACAATCCCAAAGCTCAAATACGGTTCGTTTTTCTCAAGCAGGGAGCTATCAAATTACCGCCTCGGTAACACTGGACGGACAAACCATTACCAGCCAACCGTATGTGGTCAATGTTATTGAACCACGTCACAGCACCAAAATTTTGATTGAAGATTACACCGGCACATGGTGCACCAACTGCCCGCGCGTAGCTTATAAATTGGACCAAGCCGTTTCTCAAAACAATCACATTATTCCTGTTGCTATCCATTACAGCCGTTGGGCAGGAGATGATCCCTTTGGCTTTGACGATGCAACCACCTTATTATCAGATTATAACATCAGCGGACTGCCCTCACCTGTAGTTAACAGAGTAAAAGGTTTTATTTGGGACGAACAATACAGCACCTTACAAACCGAACTTGATAAAACACAACCTCTGGGCTTAGCCATAACGTCCAACATCAATGGTAATGAAATAAATATTGATGTTATGGTGCGATTTGATATGGACATGAGTCAAAAAAATTTAAGCTTGGTAGTCTATCTAACCGAAAATGGTCTGCACGCCGACCAAGCCAATGCTACCAATTACTATGGCGGCCAAGATCCCATTCCTGATTTTGAACAAAATCACACTTTAAGAGCCGCCTTAAACAATCTTTACGGAACCGGTCTTCCTGCTAACGAAACAAAAGCTAACCAAACATACAATTACCATTTAAACACACCCATACCCGGTAACATATCAAATATTAGCAACTGCGAAATAGTCGCTTTTATTTTAGAAGGTTCACAACAAGATGCTCGTTTGATAAATATCCAAAAAGCAGCAGTAGGTAATAGTCAGGATTTTGATTAACTTTCACTTCGCTTTTCTTAATAAATGCTTAAAAAACACCATTAAAATGTTAAAAAACCAACTGAGCTAATGTGAAGGTATAATTTTTGAAGCATTAAACGCATTATTTTGTTAACTTTGGTAATTGCGAAATTGTATACCAACCCATATAAAACACAGTCATGAAGAAGATTATATCAGTTGCTTTTATTTTACTTGTTTATTTTCCCTTAAATGCCCAATATTTCGGTGGTAACAAACCCCGGTATGAAGAGTTTGAATTTAAAGTATATCAATCACCTCATATAGAACTTTATACCTATTTACAAAACGATTCTCTCAAAAAAGCTTTTTTATCCGAAGGTGAAAAATGGTATTTGCGCCATCACACCGTTTTTAAAGACACTTTTGGCTACAAAATTCCGGTTATACTTTATAACAACCATGCCGATTTTCAGCAAACCACAGCCATTTCGGGACAAATTGGTGTTGGCACCGGCGGCGTTACCGAAGCTCTAAAAAACAGAATCACCATGCCGGTCAGACCCTCATTCGGACAAACCGACCACGTTTTGGGTCATGAAATGGTCCATGCTTTCCAATACAATATTGTCAAATCGGATGATTCGTTATCATTTAACAATTTGGCCAATGCCCCTTTATGGATGGTAGAAGGTATGGCAGAATATTTATCATTGGGACGCTATGATGCGCACACGGCCATGTGGATGCGTGATGCCGTTTTAAGTCATGATTTTCCATTACTCAAAGATTTATACAAAAGCAAATATTTTCCCTACCGCTACGGACAAGATTTTTGGGCTTATATCGGCGGCACCTATGGTGATGACCAAGTTAAGCCCTTGTTTTACGAAACCCTGCGTTGGGGGCTCAAACATGCGGTAGATACTTTGTTTCATGTCAAATTGGATTCACTGTCAAAAGACTGGCAACGTTCCAATATTACTTACTACAAACAATTTATGACCGGCCGTGATACTTTGCCCCTTGGCAAAACCATTTTTAATGCCAAAAATGCCGGTAAAATGAATGTTTCGCCCGTGATCAGTCCCGATGGTAAACATATTATTTTCTTATCGGAAAAAGATGTATTATCAATGGATTTATACGTGGCCGACATGACTTCCGGCAAAATGAAAAAAATATCATCCAAACCCATGACCAATCATATCGATGCCATTGATGCTTTTGAATCTGCCGGCACCTGGTCACCCGACAGTAAATATTTTGCCTATATTGTTTTTAAAAACGGTAAAAACCAATTGGCTTTGGTCAATGTCAATAAGAAAAAAGTTGAAAAAATTATAGAAATCCCCGGTTTAAACGCCTTTTCATATCCCGCTTGGTCACCCGACGGCAAATCTATATTACTACTGGGACAAGTAGATGGTCAATCGGATTTATACGTATATAATTTTGATACTCAAAAAACCACACAATTGACTAATGACCCATTTGGCGAAATGCAAGCCAACTGGTCACCCGACGGACAAAAAATCATTTTTACCACCGATTATTATTATTTAAAAAGACATTTATACCCGGTTAAGTATCATATCGGAATTCTTGATGTTGCCACCCATAAAAAAACTTACCCGAATATTTTTCCCGGTGCCAATAATATGAACCCGCAATATGATAAAACCGCCGAAAACATCTATTTTTTATCAGATTTTGATGGATTTCGGGATTTATATCGTTACAGTTTTAAAACAGGACAAATTTACCGCCAAACCAAATTTTACACCGGCATATCAGGCATTACCAAATATTCACCTGCTTTTAGTATCAACTATAAAAACAACGAGATAGTTTATAACTATTTTGCCAACCACCAATACCAACTGGTCAAAGCCGGCTATACAGACTTCTATGATACATTGGTAGAAGATACCAATATCAACATAGCGCCGTCATTATTGCCTCCCGGCATCAATTTAAATACCAGTTTGGTCGAACGCCTATTGAGAAACCGCTACGAAAACTTACATTTTGAAGTGGTTGAAAAACCTTACAAACCCAAATTCAAATTGGATTACATTAGTAATATAGGCATCGGTATTGGTTCCTCCACCATGTATGGCACCGGTATGATGGGTGGTATCAGTATGATTTTTAGCGATATGCTGGGACAACACCAACTCTATGCGGCCGCTTCTCTCAACGGCGAGGTCTATGATTTTGGTGCTTATGCCGCTTATTTTAACCAAAAACACCGGTTGGGTTGGGGTGCTTCACTGTCTCATATTCCTTATACGACTTATTATCAAGGAGTTTTTAAAGATTCTATCGGCTATAACGGAAACAATATTCCTGTTGATCGTTACACAATATATACTATCCGCATGTTTGAAGAAAAACTGGGCCTTTATACCAGTTATCCTTTTTCTAAAACGCTGCGGACTGAACTTGGCGGCTCATTAGCTCATTATTCTTATAAGATTACCAGTCATAATTTTTATTACGACACTTATGACCCATATAGCGGCTATGCTTATGGATATTATGGCTATGAGAAAAAAAATGAAGATGCCCCCGACGGTTTTAACTTTCATGAACTCAATACCGCCTTTGTAGGTGATAATTCCGTATTCGGTTTAACAGCTCCTATGAAAGGACAGCGTTTTCGAATAGGTTTACAACAATATTTTGGCAAAAATCAATTATCTACCTTTACCTTTGACTATCGTAAATATATATTCTTAAAACCGGTAAGTTTTGCTATAAAACTGGCGCATTACAACCGCTTTGGACGCGATGCCGAACTGGACTATCAAACCGGTGGTATATTACCGCCTTTATATTTGGGCTATGACTTTTTTGTAAGGGGCTATTCATATTCCGCCCTTTACGATGGTATGATGGCAACCAACGGTCAAAGCCTTTGGTATACCGATTTATTGGGAAGCAAAATGCTGGTCGGTAATTTTGAAGTCCGTTTGCCATTTACAGGACCTGAACGTCTGGCGGTAATAAAATCCGGTGTGTTTTTCTCCGACCTAAACTTTTTTATAGATGCCGGATTGATATGGAACAGTGGCGATAAAATCAGCTTTGAAAGACAAGCTGACCGCAGCACCCGCTACCCTATTTTTAGCACGGGTATTTCAACGCGGATTAATCTATTCGGTCAAATAATTATCCAACCTTATTACGCTTTTCCATTGACTTTATCTACCGGCACCAAAGGCTATTTCGGACTTAATTTTTACCCGGGTTTTTAATTAACGGTTTTCAATGTTAGCATATAATATTGACCCCCATCGTTTACCCGAAAAATTAAGGGAAGTATTGGACAATCATGAGGTGGCATTTGTTGTAAAAAGCCGTAAAGAACCTGTTTTATGGTTAAGCACGTCATTATTTAGTTTGATAATAATGTTTTTTCTTATATTATTTGCCTATGATTACTTAAAAAAAATAGTTTTAATATTCCAATCTTTTCATATAAACTTTCTTACCCTTTTTTTAATATTAGTATTGATAGCAGGCGTCTTGGCTTTTATTAAATACACCAAAGACATTTCAGATTTTTTTACCGGAACAGTATTAAAATTATTTAAACCGCCCCCTGTCTTTGCCGGCACCCGGAAATACCTGATTATTTATCAAAAAAGGCAAATTTTTATGATTGCCTGGAAATATTTTAATCCTACAAGTATTGTTGAAACCGGCTTTGGCGGACGGGGTGATTTGATTCTGCGCCTTTACTACAAAGAAGACATTATCAATGCTTACGACGGTAAAATATACCATCCGGCTGTCATTACCATGACGGAAATTGATGAGGTTGAAAAAATAAGCGATATTTGCGAAAAATTTATTATCAAAGCACAAAACCAATGGGATTAACACTTAAACAGTTTACCTTTATAAAAAAAACGATTATTTTGGCAAGCATGTTTACATTGGGGAGTCTTGTCTTTATATATGCCTATGTCCCCAATATGATAGTTGAAATCAAAAATCCTTTGATAGATTTTGCACGCAGTAGCTTCTATGACATTAAACTTCGCCCGACGACACAACAGACTCAAAATATAAGTTTTAAAACTCATGACGGTCTGCTACTCAATGCCAATATTTACAAAGTTAATCACGCTAAAGCCAATATTATTTTATTGCATGGCATACGCTCCAGTAAGGAACAGTGGAACGATGAAGCTAATTGGCTCAACCAAATAGGCTACAATGCCATTGCTTTGGATTTAAGGGCACACGGACAAAGTCAAGGGCGGTATTGCAGTTTTGGCTATTATGAAAGGCAAGATATAAGCGATTTAATTGATTTTTTGCAAGCACAAGGTTTTAAACAAAATTTCGGTATTTGGGGACATTCGTTAGGAGGCGCCATCGCTCTGCAAACCTTGGCCAAAGACAAACGAATCAAATTTGGCATCATAGAAAGTGCTTATGCCGATTTTAAAAATATCAGCAAAGATTACAGCCGGTATTATTTACATTTTGAATCCGATTGGCTCAATGATTTTCTTTTGGAAAAAGCTTCCGAAAAAGCCGGCTTTTCTTTAAATGACGTTAACCCCATTGATTTTTGTCCTCAAATTTCGCAACCCGTATTGATTATACACGGAACAGCTGATAAAAAGATAAATCCGGCGAATAGTAGGCAAATTTTTACGCGCATAAACAGTAATGACAAAAAACTGATTTTGGTTAAGGGTGCCGGCCATACCAGTATTCATCAAACCGGACAAAAAAAATTGTTAGATACTATAGCCCGTTTTTTAAACCGTCAAACCGGTATTATTCCTCGTCAAAATAACGTTCATAGTGACTATAACAGTTCAATATAGCTTCAAGTATTTGTAAATCATTGGCTGTTTTTATAAATTTTTCGGGATAATCACACATTTCCAAAACCAAATACACATCTTTCTTGTCTATCTTAAGCAAACGTGATAAAATCTCACGATCAAATTTAGCCGCCAATATTTGCTTGACTTTATCCTCTTGTTGTATTTTTTTTAAACGGCGCAAATCCTTGGCACGAGTGCTGAAAATATTATAAATTAAATCAACCGGATTCATGATTTGTTTAAATACATCGTTGACTTTAGATAAAACGGTAGGTCTGGGACTGCCAAACATAGCAGCTATTTTAGGACTGATATCTATGGGTTTTTGCACCGGAATTAAATTGACGTCTATAGGCAAACTGCCGGTCAATTGATCGGCACTGACTATTACTTCATCCAAAACCACAGGCGCTTCCAACATATATATGGTTTGGTGCTTGTCCAATTGATTTTGCGTCACTTTTATATTTATGGTTTTGTAGCCCATAAACGTAATAATAATGGAATCATTGACCTTGGCAGGCATGCTAAACATACCGTTGGTATCGGAAGTTGTGCCGTCCAATGAAGTCAAATTGATAATATTGGCACCGGTCAAAACCTGCTTGGTGCCGGCATGTATCAAAGTGCCGTTAAAAAATTTGTCTTGCGCCGTGAGGTTCAAAACAGTCCAAAAAAATAAAAAAATGAAAAAATATTTATACATAAAAAGTTTTATCACTAATAATAAGGTAAAAATATAAAAATCATTTTAAATGCGTTTTCAATTAGGAAAGTTTTAACTAAACATAAAAAAGAAGTTGCAAAAGACTATTTTTAATTACATTTTGAAAAATACCTTTTATTCAATTTAACCGGACGCTCAAATAATTTATTAACCAATTGAATTTTAATGATTTGCGAAATAATAAAGAAGCAAACAGAAATAGATGCTTTACAACATTTAAGCACAAAAAAATCAAGAAAAACACCCTGATTTTAACAGAAAAATTGTATCTTGCATACTTATAATTATTAAATGAATTTTTATGAATAGTGAAGAGAGAATAATTCCTATTAATATTGAAGATGAAATGAAATCATCCTACATAGATTACTCTATGTCGGTGATTGTTTCCAGAGCATTGCCCGATGTGCGTGACGGTCTAAAACCGGTTCACAGACGCGTATTATACGGCATGCACGGTTTAGGATTAGCATCTAACAGAGCTTATAAAAAATCGGCCAGAGTAGTCGGAGAAGTCTTGGGTAAATACCATCCGCACGGCGACAGTTCGGTATATGATGCCATGGTAAGAATGGCCCAAGAATGGAGCATGCGTTATCAAATGGTAGACGGCCAAGGTAACTTCGGATCTATTGACGGTGATAGCCCTGCGGCTATGCGTTATACCGAAGTCCGAATGCAAAAAATATCCGAAGCCATGCTGTCGGATATTGATAAAGAAACGGTTGATTTTGTCAATAATTTTGACGACACACTGCAAGAACCTACAGTTTTACCATCAAAAATACCCAGCTTATTGGTCAACGGTGCCTCAGGTATTGCCGTAGGAATGGCAACCAATATGCCACCCCATAATTTGACCGAAGTTATTAACGGCACCATTGCCTATATCGACAATAATGATATTGAGATAGAAGAATTGATGGAGCACATCAAAGCCCCCGATTTTCCTACCGGTGGGGTTATATACGGCTACCAAGGTGTTAAAGATGCCTTTATGACCGGCCGGGGACGAATTGTATTGCGCGCCAAAGCACATTTTGAAGAAATCAAAGGACGTGAAGCCATCATCGTAACCGAAATTCCTTACCAAGTCAACAAAGCGGATATGATTAAAAAAACCGCCGATTTGGTTAATGATAAAAAATTGGAAGGTATTTCCGACATACGTGATGAGTCCGACCGTAAAGGAATGCGCATTGTCTATTACCTTAAAAGAGACGCTATTCCCAACGTGGTATTAAACAAATTGTTTAAATACACAGCTTTACAATCGACATTTAATGTCAACAACATTGCCTTGGTTAAAGGGCGTCCCGAAATGCTCAACCTCAAAGACCTGATACATGAATTTGTAGAACACCGGCATGAAGTGGTTACCCGCCGTACCCAATACGAACTGCGTAAGGCGGAAGAACGGGCACATATCTTGGAAGGTTTAATCATTGCCTCGGATAATATTGATGAAGTTATTGCCATTATTCGTGCCTCCAAAAACGCCGATGATGCCAGATCCAATTTGATCAAACGTTTTGAGCTTACCGAAATACAAGCCAAAGCCATTGTCGAAATGCGCTTACGTCAATTGACCGGTTTGGAACAAGAAAAACTGCGCGCCGAGTATGATGAATTGATGAAAACCATAGCCGACTTAAAAGATATTTTGGACAAAAAAGAACGCCGGATGCAAATCATCAAAGATGAACTCTTGGAAATGCAAGAAAAATTTGGTGATGAGCGTAAAACCGAAATCAATTTTGCCGGAGGTGATGTTAGTATTGAAGACCTGATTCCCGACCATAAAGTGGTAATTACCATATCACATGCCGGTTATATCAAACGAACCTTACTGTCTGAATACAAAGCCCAAAAACGCGGTGGCACCGGACAAAAAGGCGTCAAAACCCGTAGCGAAGACTTTTTGGAACATATATTTGTTGCCTCCAACCATGAATATCTGTTATTCTTTACACAAAAAGGTAAAGTTTATTGGATGCGTGTCTTTGAAATACCGGAAGGTAGTAAAGTATCCAAAGGACGTGCCATTCAGAACCTGATCAATATCGATAAAGATGATAAAGTCAAAGCATTTTTAAATACCAAAGATTTAAAAGACAGTGATTATGTCAATTCACATTATGTATTAATGGTGACCAAAAACGGTATAGTCAAAAAAACCAGTTTGGAACAATATTCGCGTCCACGCCAAAACGGAATTGCCGCTATAACCATTAGGGAAGGCGACGAATTGCTCGATGCCAAACTCACCGATGGTAACAGCCAAATCATGTTGGCAGCCCGTAGTGGAAAAGCCATTAGATTTGAGGAAAGTAAGATTCGTTCCATGGGGCGAACAGCCTCCGGTGTTCGCGGCATTACACTGGCAGACAACAATGATGAAGTGGTTGGCACGGTTTCTGTAAGTGATATGTCAAAAGATATATTGGTGGTTTCGGAAAAAGGTTACGGCAAACGCTCCAAGTTGGAAGATTACCGTATTACCAATCGTGGCGGAAAAGGTGTCAAAACCATCAATATAACCGACAAAACCGGAGCCTTGGTAGCTCTAAAAGATGTAACGGACAATGACGACTTGATGATTATTACCAAAAAAGGCCTGACCATCCGTATTCCGGTAGCCGACTTGCGGGTTATGGGACGTGCTACACAAGGCGTTAAGCTCATTAATATCAAAGAAAATGATGCCATAGCTGCCGTTGCAAAAGTTATGCACAATGAAGATGAGATTGTTGTAGATGAACAAGAAAACCCTAATGAAAATGACAATCAATCATCTAATACCGAAACCGGCGAAAATCAAGAAAACAACGAACACAAAACAGAATAAATAAAAACAAAAATTAAATTATTAAACATGAAAAAAATAGCATTTATCTTACTAACCTTTATCAGCTTTAGTATTTTTGCTCAAAAATCTGAAGTTAAATCAGCAGAAAAAGCCTATAAAAAAGGGGATCTTACCACGGCTAACGAAATGATTAAAAAAGCTTGCCAACTCAAAGATCAAGCTGATGATAAAACCAAAGCCAGAATAATGTTTGTTAAAGCTGAAATTTTAGCAAAACAAGGTTCAAAAGACTTAAACAATTATGAAAAAGCTCTAAAAACCATTGAAAAATTAGAAGCTTTTGAAAAACAAATCGGTAAAGAAAGATATACTGATGATGCCAAAAAGTTGAAAGACCAAATTAAATCTGAAGTCATAGTTTTAGTTAATAACAATCTTAATAAAAAAGATTATAAAAACCTTGAAAAAACATCTCTTTTAGCTTATAAATTAACCGGTGAAGATCAATTTAAATATTTTGCTGCCGTAGCCAGTTTAATCAATAAAAACTATAAAACGGCCGAAAAATTATTAAAAGAATTATATGACAGTGGTTATACCGGCCAAAAAGAAATTGTCACCGTTAAAGACAAAGCCACAGGCAAACGCGTTACGGTAAACAGTCAAAAAGAAGCCAAATTATTAGTTTTGGCAGGCACACATGAAGACATCAAAAAAGAAAAAACCAAAAGTGTCCGCCCCGATATTGTTGCCAATCTGCTATATGTTTACGGACAAGAAGGCAAAGATGACGACGCCATCAAATTTATTGAAAAAGCCAAAAAAGAAGATCCTAATAATTTGGATTTAATCATCGGAGAAGGCAATTATTACCTTAAAAAAGGGGATAATGTCAAATTTGCTGCCGCTATGCAAAAAGCCGTAGAACTGGATCCTAAAAACAAACTGATCAATTTTAATTTGGCCACCGCCTATTACCAATTAAAAAAATATGACGATGCCAAAAAATATTATGAAAAAACTATAGAATTAGACCCCAACTATGTGGATGCTTACAAAGGTTTGGCCTATATTATTTTAGCACCCGAAGAAGGCATTACCAAAGAGATGAATAAGGATGAAGTCTTAATGAACGACAAACTATACAATAAATATAACAAACAACGTTTGGATTTATATAGACAAGCATTACCCGTATTGGAAAAAGCATTAAATGTAGCACCGCAAGATGAAAACTTATTGGTTATGCTTAAAAAAATCTACCGCGATTTGGATATGACTGCCAAATATAAAGAAACCAAAGCTAAATTGAATACTTTAAAAGCGAAACAATAAGTTTTTAACTTTAATTAATTTTAAAAAACCGGTACTGAACAGTGCCGGTTTTTTTTATACCGAATCAATTTTTATAAAATAGTGCAAAATACTTTGTCCCGAAACTTCTTGATTTAATTTGATCAAAAAAAAACAGTAGTATCCATAGCTACGAGCAGATATTTTTCACAATAAGTAAGACAAAAAAAAGGAAATGTTGGACTGAATTGTATGCGTTTGGGCATTAAACGCTTTTTTTCATAATCAAATACACAACTAAAGGTGCCCCAAACACAGCCGTTATACTGTTAATGGGCAATGTCAAAGCACTACCCGGCACTTGAGCTATGGTATCACACAAAAGCATTAAAATAGCACCAATCAATAAAACTGCCGGTATTAAAATCTGATGCATATAAGTTTTAAAAAATAAACGTGCAATATGTGGCACCGCCAAACCTACAAAAGCTATTGGTCCTGTAAAAGCCGTTATAACACCTACCAGAATACCGGACAAAATCAAAAGTCTGCGATGAGTTGCATGAATATTCACCCCCATAGCTTTGGCATAGTTTTCTCCCAATAATAAAGCATTCAAATCTTTGACATACAACAAACTGAAAAAAGCAATAGCAAAAACAATTATTCCGGTTATAATAATACGTGACCATGATTGGTTTCCCAAATTCCCCATAGACCAAAATACAAATTTTTGTAAAGCTTCGGCTTGGGTAAAATAACTCAACATATTGATAATTGCACCCGTAAAAATACCTAACATCAAGCCGGCAACCAAAAGATTAACTATCGATTTTAATTTATAATACAGTAACATAATTAATAGCAAACTCAAGATACTGCCAATAGCAGCAGCGGTTGCTATACTTAAATCGGGCAAATAAAAACCTCCGATTGCACTGCCCAAAATCAAAAGAGCAACACCCAAACCGGCTGCCGAACTGGTTCCTAAAACATAAGGGCCCACAATAGGATTACGAAAGATACTTTGCATAAACAATCCGCTCAATGCCAAGGCACTACCGGTCAATATTGCCGTAGTGGCTTTGGCCAACCGGTATAGTAAAATAGCTTGTGTTCCATTATCCAAATTTTGACCCCGAAATAGATGCCACCAAGAACTCAAAGGCACTATAACCGAGCCTAATACCATATTTAATATAAAGCCGAATAAAAAAAGAATAAATAAAAAAATAAAGCGCCGCTGAACCGTCATTTAAAATTACCTGTTAAAAAATAATGGTAAAAATAAGAAGTTTATTTTAGATTTTAATACCAAAACAACATACAAAATAAATATAGATTTGGTATATGTTTTCAATTTATCAAGGCAAAACTTTATAGTAATACAATTTACTTTTATTTTGATTCGGATGAAAAATTTGAAACAAGTCACTCAACACCCGGTCCGGATGTGCATTAGACTCTTCAAAATATAATATACCACCTCCCGTTCCTTTTGTCAAACTATAGGTATAAATACGACCGGTTTTGAATGTTTTTAAATCTTTAGCAGCAGGCAAAGCATTTAATATTTCGGATTTGGTATGATACAAACCCGGATTTAACCAAATATCCGCCTTGGGTAATTTTAGAAAAACATTTTCAAAATTTAAAGTAACACTTCCGGTATGTTGGTCTTCTTCCCACATATATTGACCACCGGCATCTTTTATCAATTGTGCAGCGTAACTTTTTCCTCCGGGGACAAACCACTTATCTCCGAATATACCTCCTTGAAAGATCAAAGGTTTGGGTAATGTGGAATCTATTTGCCGTTTAATCCGGTTATAGCGGCTTTCAATAAGATTAAATATACTATCAGCTGCCCGCTCTTTTTGAAACAATAAACCGAATAGCTTAAGCCACTCGGCACGTCCCAAAGGTGTTTGTTCCATCCAATCTGCATTGTAAATAACCGGTATGCCTTTGTTTTGTAAAAAAAGGTCGTTATTAGGATCGGATCCACTACTAAAACACACCAATACATCAGGGTGTAAAGCTAAAAGTTTTTCTGTATTTAACCGGCGTCCTAGTCCTAACTCGGTTATTTGACCGTCAGCCACTCTTTGACGCAATTCGGTATTGGAAATATAGTTTGTATGCGGAAAACCAATCAATTTTCCGGTTTCGTGCAACATCACCAAAGCCGGCAAATGTGTAGTGGAAGTCACAACCAACGTCTTAACAGGCACTTCTATAACAGGCCATTGCGACAAACTATCCGGAATACGGGCCGGTTTTTGCTTCAAAACATATTTATAATCCGGCGCCCCGGGATAAGCCTTAATAATGTGTAATAACTTAAAACCGTCAAATGTTTGCACGGAAACATGACGTGCGTATTTAAAATAAGAATCTTGTTTTTGCAAGCCGGTCCGTTTTGGTTTTTCCGGCTGTTGACAAGAAGCTATCCAAATAATTATAATGACTAAAAGATTTTTTTTCAAACTTATTTTTTTGGAAATTTCATCCGGTAGTCAACATTGACTTTACCTTTGGAAATGTTTTCAAGTTTTCTTTTAAGTAATCTTTTTTTAAAGGCACTTAAGTGGTCGGTAAATAAAATACCTTCAATATGATCATATTCATGCTGAATCACACGAGCCAATATACCATCAATTTCTTCTGTATGCTTATTAAAATCACGGTCGTAATAGGTGATTTTTATTCGTTCTTTACGCGTCACATCTTCATTAATTCCGGGTATGCTCAAGCAACCTTCGCTAAAGCTCCACTCCTTTCCGCTTTCTTCCAATATTTTGGCATTGATAAATACTTTCTTTCCTTTCAGTTGTTCTTTTTGAGCATCAGTCATCTCTTCATCCAGATCGGCAAAAGCTTCGGCATCAATCACAAACAAACGGATGGATTTATCAATTTGTGGCGCTGCCAATCCTACACCGTTTGATTCATACATGGTTTCAAACATATCATCAATCAGTTTTTGTAAGCCCGGGTAGTCGGGAGCAATCTCTTTACCTACTTTTCTTAAGACAGGATGACCGTAAGCAACTATGGGAAATTTCATATCTATTTTATTTACGGGGCAAAGATACAAGGATATTGACGAAAAATGAAAAAAAATATCAAAATCACAAGATTTACATCAAACCAAACAAAAAAAACAATCTATTATTGAACACACCCTTGTTTTTTTGGGGGTAAATTTATATTATTGCACTTTATTTTAAAATTACCCCTATGTCCAAAGCACGTTTTAACGCATTAAGAGAAACTTTAAACCGAAAACCCCTAAAAATAGATCCGGTAGCCAGACGATCGGATATTTTCAGACAAAAAGTATTTGACCGTCAAAGTATGCAAAATTATTTAGACAAAAATGCTTATAAAGCTGTTATGGAAGCCATTGACAAAGGCAAAAAAATAGACCGGCAAATAGCAGATAACATAGCAGCCGGCATGAAAAACTGGGCCATTGCCAACGGCGCCACGCATTATACACACTGGTTTCAACCCTTAACCGGTGCAACAGCGGAAAAACACGACTCATTTTTCGAATTAGCCCCTGACGGAACAGTTTTGGAGAAATTCAGCGGCAGCCAGTTGGTACAACAAGAACCCGATGCTTCGAGCTTCCCTAACGGCGGCATTAGAAATACTTTTGAAGCCCGCGGTTATACCGCTTGGGATCCGTCATCTCCCGCTTTTATATACGGCACGGCATTATGTATCCCGACGGTTTTTGTATCTTATACCGGCGAAGCCTTGGATATAAAAACGCCCTTACTACGTTCATTGCATATATTAGATAAGGCAGCCACGGCCGTTTCACGTTATTTTCACCGCGATGTCAATAAAGTCATTGCAACGCTTGGCTGGGAACAAGAGTATTTTTTGATTGACGATGCCTTATACAAATCACGCCCCGATTTGGTTATGACCGGACGCACATTGATGGGACACCCCCCGGCACGCGGTCAACAATTAGACGATCATTATTTTGGCTCCATTCCCGAACGGGTGATGGCTTTTATGCGCGACCTGGAGATAGAAAGTCTTAAATTGGGTATTCCCGTCAAAACACGTCATAATGAAGTGGCACCCAACCAATTTGAATTGGCGCCTGTCTTTGAAGAAGCCAATTTATCGGTAGATCACAATTCCCTGTTGATGGATATTATGACCAAAATTGCCCGAAAACATCATTTTGAAGTACTCTTGCACGAAAAACCTTTTGCAGGCATCAATGGATCAGGCAAGCACAACAACTGGTCACTGATGACCAACACCGGTATTAATCTGTTAAGCCCGGGAAAAACACCTATGAAAAACCTGGAATTTTTAGTCTTTTTTGTTAATACCATTAAGGCGGTCAATGACAACGAAGCCTTATTGCGCGCTGCCATAGCATCGGCCGGCAACGATCACCGGTTAGGTGCCAACGAAGCACCGCCGGCTATTATCTCCATATTTATAGGTGCACAATTGACACGCGTATTAAACGAACTGAAAAATGTATCTAACGGAAAATTATCTCCGCAAGAAAAAACCGATTTAAAACTCAATGTTGTCGGTAAAATCCCGGAAATTTTATTGGATAACACCGACCGTAACCGTACCTCACCCTTTGCCTTTACAGGTAACCGTTTTGAATTTAGAGCTGTAGGATCATCAGCCAATACCGGCAATCCCATGACCGTTCTTAACATGATAGTTGCCAAACAATTAATGGATTTCAAACAAAAGGTAGATACTATTATAGCGCAAGAAAAACTAAAAAAAGACGAAGCTATTTTTAATGTTTTAAGAGAATACATCAAAGACTCCAAACGCATTTTGTTTGAAGGCGACGGCTATGGCAAAGCTTGGGAAAAAGAAGCTGCCAAACGCGGATTGAGCAATGCCAAAACCACCCCCGATGCCTTAAAAGTTTATAAAACAAAAGAAGCACAAAGTATATTTAATGAAACCGGTGTGTTAAGTCCGCGCGAACTGGAAGCCAAATACGAAGTGGAACTCGAACAATATGTTATGAAAGTATTGATAGAAGCCGGTGTACTTGCCGACATGACTATGAATCATGTGGTTCCTGCAGCACTCAAATACCAGCAAGAATTGGTCAAAACCCTCAAAGGCCTAAAAGATATCGATGAAAAAAACTTTAAAAAACTGGCCAAAGAACCTTTAATAATCTTGGAACAACTCTCGGAAACAACCAATAAAGTATCCGACTTGGTCCGAAAATTAAGAAAAGATATTGCTCAACTGGATAATAAAGATTTGGAAACCAAAGCCGAACGTTTGGCGCATTATATCAAACCTCAGTTTGATAAAATACGTGCCTGCACAGACCGGCTTGAAATGATGATTGACGATGAAATTTGGCCCTTGACCAAATACCGCGAAATGTTATTTATCAGATAAAGTAACAAACACAAACAAGCATAAAAAACGAGGCTGTCTCAAAAGGTGAAACTTTCTGTCATTTCGAACGAATGTGAGAAATCTCCTTATTGACAATCAGCAACTTAACAATTAATACTTTTTGTCAATGTATTATAAAAACACTTTTGAGACAGCCTCGTTTTTTTAATTAAAATCAAGTTATTACTGATTCAAAACCTTATCAATGACATCAATGAAGATATCTTTTAGCCGGTGGGTTTTAACAGCTTCTTTTAAAGCCTCTACCGGCACTATATCCTCTTGATTCAAAACATAAGTTACCGCTGCCAATGCCGTGCTTTTTCGATTAGCCATTTTACTAAAAGGAACCGGAATTACATTGGGATAAGCCGCTTTTAAATCATCATTAACGAGTTTTTCGTCTATATAAATTTTGGCTCCGGCATGTAACTTGGGCTTTACTTTATGCAAACCGTCTTCAGTAACTATTACAAAATAATCCGGTTTTTCCAATCCGGTATAATTGATAGGAATATGGTCAAAAATCACTTCTGCGACCGAAAAACCTGTACCAACCGTTATAGGATATTCGCCTTTCATAGTGGTTTCCAAACCGGCAAACATACCGGCCATAGCTAAAAATTTAGCTACGGATTGCGCACCGCCACCTGCCGAACCGGCTATAATCAGCCCTTTACGTTTGTTAAGTTTAGCGGCATGCTTAGGCTCAATAACCAAGGTCTTATCCAAGAGTGAATCAACCGGTTGATCGACAATTTTGGTAGCAGGCCGGTCGTGCTCCAATATATTTTCATCTTCGACCACCTCTATCAGTTCATTCATCCGCTTCATGCCGTATGACGGACAAAGACTGGCTGCTTCCACTATAGAAAAACCTTCGGTTTGTATGGCTTTTTTTAGAGTGTCTTTTATTTTGTTAGGTGCATTGACTCTAACTGCAAAACGGGCACCCGACGCATGTGTGAGTTGAATTAAATCAAAAGGCGGCACATCTTTCTCAAAATCGACAATTTCTTTATACTTCCGGGTCGACAATCCACTGATTTGGCCGCCGGTCATACCATAAAGCAGATTATTTAATACTATCAAAGTCATATCAACATTGCGGCGCGCGGCTTCCAAAATATGCTGCAAACCTATGGTTGCACCACCATCGCCTATAAAAGCAATTACTTTTTTGTTTTGTTTTTGGGCTACTCCCATAGCTACACCTAAACCTAAGGCCGGCGAACGTCCGTGCAAACCGTGAATGGTATGGGTAGCAAACAAAGGATCTATTAAACCGCTACAACCAATATCACTGACTACAATGACATCTTTAGGTCCGTAATTTAATTCTTGCAAAGCTTTGTTTAAAGCATTTATAGAAATACCGTGTCCACATCCCGGGCAAAACGGAAATTTCTTATCGGTTAAAAAAGTATCTGGATTTTTTGTCATGATTCATTGTTTTAAATTGGCTATAAAAGTGCCTTAATAATTTCATCGGGCGTAATCATATTACCCATTTTATTAACCTGCTTGATATGAGGCAAGGGACGCACTCCAAATAAAATTTCTTTTAATTGCCCTGTGAGATTTTCTTCTGCAATAACCACATCTTCATACCGGTCTATTATATTATAAATCTCAGGTGATACAGGCAGCAGTGATTTTACAACTAACAAATCGACTTTTTCACCTTTATCTCTCAATGCGGTTAAAGCATCGCGAGCGGCATCGGCAGTAATACCCCAAGTTACCAACAATTTTTGGCTGCCTTCTTGACGGTCTAAGTCATACAAGGTCAATTCATCCATACGATTGATAAATTTGTCACGCAAACGACGCGTATTGGCCAAAGCTTCAGGATCGTTTTTACGGATATTAGCCGCTTCATCGTGGGTAGAAGCTGTGATACGCACCAAATGTTCATCATCACCAAGCGGAATAAACGGTGGCACCAAAGAGGCATCTGCTTTGTAAGGCAAATAGGTGCCTTGTATCTCCGGCTTATCTCTTTTGACCTTACTGATAGGTTTGAGCCGGCTGATATCAAAAGATTTTTGATACATCACCATTTCTTTGGAGGTCAACAAAAAAACCGGCGTTCTGAATTTTACCGCCGTTTCAACAGCTTTGGCGGACAAATCCCAAGCATCTTCAAAACTTGAAGGAGAAAAAACAGGGACGGGATATCCTCCGGAAATAATGCCGTTTAGAATCGCCAAATCACCTTGCGCTCCCGTCGTTGCCGAACCGGTACTGGGACCCAAACGTTGGGTAATAATTATGACCATTGGCAGTTCCATCGCATAGGCCATATTAATACTCTCTACCATTAAGGCAATGCCCGGAAAAGCACTGGAAGTGGCAGGCAAACGACCGGCCGCCGCCATACCGGCCATCCATTGAAAGGTTGTTATTTCATCCGGTGCGGCATAAAATTGCGGAAAGCGTTCTTTACCGTATTTATACATCCAGTTGGACGGTGTAATAGGGTAGGCTACAAAAGTATCAACACCGGCTTGCGCCAAGGCTTCAATCATAAGTTTGGAGCCGTCTATAAATGTTTTTTTTGACTTGATTGTTTCCAAAATTGTTGTTTTTTATAAATCAAGACAAATGTAAAAATTAAATACAATTTACCAAGTATTATTTGTTTTTTTTAATTAAAAAAACGGTATGTCAGGTCAAGTGCTGCATTGATTACCGAATTCTTCTCGAAACAATTCCGAAGCGAGTTCAAAATTACTCGAAGTAACACATGGCGCTTTTAATAAACTTTTTAGATAATAATGAAACCGGTAGGTCAGTTTGAGTGTTACGGCGCTTAGCCGGAATGTATCGAAAACGACTAAAAAACTTTTCAATATAATCCCAAAACGAGTTCTAACTAACTCTAAATAACAGAGTGCTTTAAATAAACTTTATTCATTTTAATAAAAGCGGAGTGTCATTTCATACGCAGTGAGAAATCTCATGCTTGATAAGCACCAACTTATCTTTTCGGTATCATTTATAAAAAAACTCTTTTGAGACGGCCTCTTGTTTTTTACTGAACTTTCGCATGTTGATAATCAAGTAATGTCTATTCGAGAGTCCCGAAAGCGAAGCGATTCGGGATGTATCGAGAAGTAGATA
>Ga0256843_1000230_pt1 | contig 48375 bp, 42 predicted proteins | sample AlvinellametaG_FD_191572 | JGI IMG/M metagenome (GOLD analysis project Ga0256843, IMG submission 191572) | Pompeii worm associated microbial communities from hydrothermal vent at the East Pacific Rise, Pacific Ocean - Alvinella | ecosystem: Host-associated > Annelida > Integument > Unclassified ...
TAACAATTTATTAATATCTTTACCAATAGCTTCTCTACCTTCTGCTGAAGTAGTTGCAGTTGATGCTTGAATTAATTTTTGTTTTACTACATCAAGAATATTTGATTGCTCTGCCATTGCTTTATCACCAATTTGAAGCAAAGCTGTTGCACTGTTCCCATTTTCTATTGATTGTCTAATAGAACTAGCTTGTGTTCTTAGTTTATCTGCAATCGCTAAACCAGATGCATCATCACTCGCTTTATTAATTTTTAATCCAGTACTTAATTTCTCTAAAGAATTTGTCAAGTTATTATTTGTATTTACATTCGCCTCTTGTGCTGTAAGTGAACTTACATTTGTATTAATTCTCATACTGTTACCCTTTTATTATTTTGTATAATTCTATATCTAGTGATTATATTTTAACAAATCTTATATATAGCTTAAATATATAGCAAGGTATCCTATAAAATGGGATTTTTACTAATTTTATTAATATTCACAATATAAAATAATCTAAATTTTAGAAAGCTCTATAAAACTTATACAACTATTAAATTTTAATAGCCACTTAATTTTTGAATTTGTTCAATGGTATTGATATTACTTTTTACCCTCTTTTGCATAGTATGGTTTTTTATATGTTTTCGCAGTATTTTTACATACTTATTGTAGTTTCTCGAACCTTTTTCAAAAGTCGCAAGTTTTTTTTGAATTTTTAATATATCACTTGGTATTACACTATTTTCTTCCATAACTATTCCTCTTATAAAATATTAACAAAATATTACTTTATTTTGTTAATACTACTCCACACTCTATATGATTAGAAAATGCAAACTGATCAAATATCGCAAATTTTTCTATTTTATGTGTTTTTGTAAGAGTTTGCAAATCTCTATGTAAAGTTACAGGGTTGCAAGATATATATATTATTTGATCAAATTCACCAGATAGCTTAATTGTAGTTTCATCCAGTCCTGCACGAGGTGGATCTACAAATATTGTAGAAAAGTTATATTCATCTAAATTAATATCTGCCATTCTTCTAAATTCTCTTACTTTATTTCTTGCTTGTACAAACTCTTGGGAACTCATACGCAAAAACTCTATATTTATTATATTATTTAATTCGCAGTTTAATTTTGCAGATTTTATTGATGTTTTGCTTATCTCTGTAGCTAAAACTTTATCAAATTTTGTACTAAGTGGAATTGTGAAATTACCACCACCACAATACAATTCACAAAGATCACCATTGTGAGTGCTATTGTTTAAAACCCACTCAATCATCTGAACATTTACTTTTTGATTTGGTTGTGTAAATCCACCCTCATAGTATTTAAACTTAAACTCTTTATTTTCAATTTTTAGTACCTCATCAATACTATCACTACTACAAACTATTTTTTGTTTTCTACTTCTACCTATGAGTTTTATATCTAATTTCTCTTCTAAGTATTTTGCTTTAATTGTCCATTTCTCATCTAGTTTTTTATGATATATCAAAGTTACTAGCATATCATTTGTAGTTGAACATAAAAATTCTATAGAAAAAAGTTTAAAAGATAAAATATCATCATTAGATATTTCATCTATCAATTTTGGCATAAGAGATGCAATTGAATTTGAAACAATACTACAAGATTCTATTGGCAAGGGCTTTTTGTTTATATCATTCATAGCATAGTTTAGTTTTGGTTTTTTATCACTATCAAATGTACGCCATACTCTAAATTCTGCTCTGTTTCTAAAAGTACCATCTTCACTTTTTATTACATCAAACTCACCATTATAAAGATTTTGAAATCTTTGCTTTTGCTCATCTAGTTTTAATTTCAACTGCTCTTCATAACTTAAGTGCCCAAGTGTACAACTTCCACATTTCCCAAAATATTCACAATTCATATCATTCCTTAAAATTATTATGATATTATACCATATGCAAAATAATTGGAAAGAACAACTACATACATTACTAAACTGTGACCTTAAATCACTATACCCACTAGCAAGAAGTTTAAAAAGAGAATTATATTTTTTTGTAGGACCTACAAACAGTGGGAAAACCTATGCAGCGATGCAAGAACTTCAAAACTCACACTGTGGTACATACCTTGCACCACTTCGTCTTTTGGCCCTTGAGGGGTATGAAACACTTCTTCAAAACAATATAAAAGCTTCCCTTATTACAGGAGAGGAACAAATCTTTGATGAAGAATCTGCTCATATATGCTCAACTATTGAGATGATTGATTTTAATATGGATGTTGATGTATGTGTAATTGATGAAGTTCAAATGTTAAGTGATGAGGATAGAGGCTGGGCATGGGTAAATGCTATTGTTGGATCTCCTGCAAAAAAGATCATAATGACAGGAAGTGTAAATGCACTTGATGCTATTAAAAAAATTGCTTTATATTTAGATGAGCCACTGCATATAAAAAAGTTTAAAAGAATCAATGAACTAAAAATGTTAAATAGACCAACAGCTATGAAAGAGATCAAGCCCTACACTGCCCTAATAGCATTTAGCAGAAATGAGGTATTAAAATATAAACAAAAACTTTCAAAATTTTATAATGTTTCTGTGTTGTATGGGAATCTCTCTCCAGAAGTTAGAAAAGAGGAAGCAAAAAGATTTAGAACTGGAAAAACAAATCTTTTAATCGCAACAGATGCTATTGCTATGGGATTAAATCTTCCTATTAAAACAATACTTTTTACAACTGATACAAAATTTGACGGTATCTCCCAAAGAAAGCTTATAGCAAATGAGGTTATACAAATTGCAGGACGAGCAGGAAGATACGGACATCATGAAATTGGATATATTGGAGCTTTAAATAGTCGTAAAATTTTAAATCATATAAAATCACAATTTGAATCACCAATACCAACAATAAAGCCTCCATTTAGTGTAAAAGCTACTACATTTCAAATTGATGAGTTAAGTAATCATCTTAAAACAAAAAGCTTACACAAAATTTTAAACTATTTTGCAAATAATATGAAATTTTCTGGACCTTTTAAAGCTGCAAATTTAAAGTCTATGCTTCAAATATCAAAGCTTCTTGATAGTAGTACAACTATGAAACTCGAAGAGAAATTTTTATTTGCTCAAGCTCCAGTTAGTATAAATGCTACAATTATAAAAAGTGCTTTTATGTTTTATATCAAAAGTGTACAAAACAATAAACCTGTAGAATATAAACTTCTTACAAAAATAGGAAAAATCGCAAAAGATGAGTTTGAACTTCTTAAAGCTGAAGATGAAGTAAAAAAGATCTCTTTATATTTATGGTTATCATACAAATTTCCAGTTCATTTCAAAGATACTCAAAAAGCCATAGATACAAGAACAAAACTAAATCTTTTTATTGAAAAATCATTAAAAGCAAATATAAAACCAAAAAGACAAATTAGAACAGCCAATAGTAATAAAAATCATAAAAATAGAAGATCCACCAATTCAAGAAAGCGTAAATTTAATTAGTTATTTGGTATAATCTACTTAATTATAGACAAAAAAAGGTAGTGTATGCTCAATTTTCTAAATAAAGATCCAAATAAAACACTAGAAAAAGAACTCTTAAAAGATTATCTAAATGAATCTAAAATCAAAAAACTTCTGCAAAATGGAGCAAAAGTTGATTCTAAAGATAATAATGGACGAACAATATTATTTGAATTAGTAAGAAAAAAAAGAATTGAATCTTTAAAATTACTTTTTGATTTTGGTATGGATATCAATACTGAAGATAACTATGGGAAAACCATTCTAAATGAAGCAGTAGATAAAGAAGATGGAGTGATGATCCGTTTTCTTTTAAGTAATGGTGCAAATATAAACTATATAAATGAATCTGGTAGAACAATTATGCATGATGTTGCACTTGATGGAAATAGTAGAGTATTTAAAATACTTATGGCATTTAATCCAGATTTAACTATAAGAGACAACTATGGAAGAACTGCACTTTTTGATGCAGTTGCAGGTAAAGACATAGATATAATCAGAGAGATTTTAAATAATATTGATGATATAAATATTGTAGATGATCATGGTCAAACAGCACTTTTTGATGCAGTTTTAGATGAAAATGCCGAAATTGCAAAATTTTTAATCTCAAATGGGATTGATATACATATAAATGATGAAAATAGACAACATGTACTATTTAATGCCGTTGTTTTAGGGTCTGACAATCTTGAAATTATAGATATTTTATTAAAAAAAGGGATTAAATTAAACCAAAAAGATGCTTTTGATAAAACAATTTTAGATGAGATACTTAAAATTATAAGTTTATTAAAAGATCCATATTCGCAACCAAGTGGTAAATATAAATTGATTGATGAAAAAAGAAATTATATAAAACTTACTACAATCCTAATTGAAAGTGGTTTAGCAATAAATCGAACAGACAAAGATGGTAAAACTGTTTTATTTAGAGAGATCGAAAGAAAAAATTATGAAACTATAGAGTTTTTACTAAGTAGTGGTGCAGATATAAATCAAATAGATAAAAACGGTCAAACAGTGATTTATGATGCTATTTTAGGTGGTATGAGTAATATCACAATGATAGATTTTTTACTTGAACATGGTATTGATATTGATAACAGAGATCTTCATGAAAGAACTATTGTTGATGAACTGGTTGAAATTATATTAATACAACAAAATGGGAAAAAACCAAGTAATAGAAAATTTTTAGATATTAATGAAGATGAAAACTATCTAAGTTTACTAAAACGGATACTAGCACATAAACCAAAAATAAATATACCAAAAAAAGATGGAAGAACTGTTTTATTTGATGTAATAACTTATGATAATTTGGAACTTATTAAAACTCTTTTAAACAATGGTGCTGATGCAAATATAACAGATAAAGAGGGGAATACTCCTTTATCATTACTAATTGATGATGGTATAAAAATAAAAAGACCAAAAGATAGAGAAAAATTCTTAGAACGACTTGTATTTTTACTAAAATTTAGAGTTGATGTTAATGTAGCAGATAATGAAGGTAGAACTATTTTTCACAAAGCTGTAATTGCAGATGATATAGATGTTGTTGAAAAACTTCTTACAAAAAGAGCTGATTTGGATATAAGGGACAAACAAGGTAGAACTGCACTACATCATACACAATGGAAAGGTAATCATAAAATTGCAAGATTGCTAATAGCTGCTGGTGCTGATATGAATGCAGTTGATTATGCAGGTTTTACAACTCTAAATTATGCAGCTATCTTAGGACATACAAACCTAGTAGTTACACTAATTACATGTGGTGTTTTGATGTATAATAATTCTAAAAAATCTCCATCTGTTATAAAATTTTTCCATGATAGGATCTCAAATCTTGACAAATTAAGATCGGGAACAATTACAGATGAAAAAATGCGTTTGGCAATAGAGCAAGTTATAGAAAACTTAAAAAAAGAGATAGGATATAAGGGATAAAAATATATGAATAAAAAGCTTTCAATTATTATTTTGGCTGCAGGTGCAGGTACGAGGATGAAATCAACCACACCAAAAGTATTACATAAAATTTCTGGAAAAGAGATGTTATACTACAGCATAAAAGAGGCCGAAAAATTAAGTGATGATATTCATATAGTTTTATATCATCAAGCTTCAAGAGTTCAAGAAGCTATGGATAAATATTTTAAAAATATATCATATCATATTCAAGATCATGAAAATTATCCTGGAACTGGTGGTGCTGTTATGAATATAGAGTGTACTAATGATAAAATATTAGTACTAAATGGAGATATGCCATTAATTCAAGCAAGTGAACTTGAAAAACTAATACCACAAAACAATGTTGCAATCACTATGTCTATATTGGAACTAAATGATGCTACTGGGTATGGAAGAGTCATTATAGAAGATAATAAAGTTCAAAAAATTGTTGAACAAAAAGATTGTACGAAAGAAGAGTTAGCAGTAAATAGTGCAAATGCTGGTATTTATTGCTTTGATAAAAAATTTCTAATGACAAATTTACCAAAATTATCTAATGACAACGCTCAAAAAGAGTATTATATAACTGATTTGGTACAAATTGCAATTGAACAAAATTTAGATGTTGTACCACATAGTGTAGATGAAGAGAACTTTAAAGGGGTAAATTCAAAAATAGATTTAGCTCATGCTGAAATAATACACCAAAATAGAATCAAAAAACAATTTATGGCAAACGGTGTTATGATGAGACTTCCTGATACTATTTATATAGAAGATGGAGTAATAGTTCAAGGGGAATCTATCCTTGAAAATGGAGTTACACTACTTGGTGATACAAAAATCTTATCAAGTCATATTAAAACAAACTCTATTGTTGAAGATTCAACAATCAAAAACAGTTCAATTGGACCAATGGCAAGAGTAAGACCAAAATCAAATCTTAATGATACACATATAGGAAATTTTGTAGAGGTAAAAAAATCTACTCTAAATGGTGTAAAAGCTGGTCATCTAAGCTATCTTGGTGATAGTATTATTGATGAGGGTACAAATATTGGTGCTGGAACAATTACATGTAACTATGATGGGATCAATAAACACCAAACAAAAATTGGTAAAAATGTATTTATTGGAAGCGATACACAACTAGTAGCTCCTATCACACTTGAAGATGATTGTATAATTGGTGCAGGATCCACGGTAACAAAATCTGTAAAAAGTGGAGAGTTGGTAATAACAAGAGCAAAAGCAAAAACTATTGCTGGATATTTTTATAAATTTTTTGGAAAAAACTAAATGTTAAGTGGTAAAAAAATACTTATAGGGGTAACAGGTTCTATTGCTATATACAAAACCTTGGAACTTATTAGACTTCTTATAAAACAAAATGCACAAGTTAAAGTTATAATGACATCAAGTGCAAAAAAGTTTATAACACCACTTACCTTTGAAACAATTTCTCAAAACTCTATTCTTGATGATACAAATGAGAGTTGGGATAGTTCTAGCATTAATAACCATATAGCTATAGGGAAATGGGCAGACTTATTTGTATTAGCTCCTTGTAGTGTAAATACTATCAATAAACTAAGTAATGGAATTGCTGATAATATTCTACTTCAAACTGCAATTGCTTATCCAAGAACCAAACTGCTTTGTCCTGCAGCTAATACAAATATGCTTGAAAATCCTTTGACAAAAGCTAGTTTAAAGATGTTAAAACTTTGTAATTTTACTATAATTGAGCCAATTAGTAAACAACTAGCATGTAATGATATAAGCAAAGGTGCAATGGCTGAAGTAGATGATATTTACCATGCAATATTAAGACAATGTTTAAAAGATCCATATTGGATAGATAGAAAAGTTGTATTAAGTGGTGGTGGTACTATTGAAAGAATTGATGATGTAAGATATATTAGCAATTTTAGTTCAGGGAAAATGGCAAATGCACTTGCAACAGCTCTATATTATAAAGGAGCAGATGTTTTTTTAGTAACTACTAGAGATACTAACAATTTACCAAAAGCTATACATACTGTTACATTAGAAAGCTCAAGTGATATGTTTGAACTTTTACAAGATGCCATAAGAGTGTCAAAAAAAGGCAAACTAAGTAGTGCAACACTAATGGATGATTCAACCCCTACACTAATACAAAAAACTCCATATCTATTTATGGTAGCAGCCATTAGCGATTATATACCCAAATATCCACAAAATGGAAAATTGAAAAAAGCTGATATTGGCAAAAGCTGGAATTTGGAACTTAAACAAAATATAGATATATTATCCTCACTTAACAAAGATGGAATTATTTCTGTTGGATTTAAAGCAGAGATGGATAAAAACAATGCACAATCTAATGCGCAAAAGATACTAAAATCAAAAAATATTGATGCAGTATGTTTAAATATCATAGATGAAAACAATAATTTTGGTAGCAGTAGCAATCAAATAGAATTATTTACAAATAATTCTAATATGTTATTTGAAAAAAATACTAAACTAAATATATCATTTAATATTTTAGATCAACTATCTAAAGAGTTCAATGAGTAGAATTTATGAAAGATAATAATATACCGATACATGTTGCAATTATAATGGATGGAAATGGTCGTTGGGCAAAACAAAGAGGTCTTAAAAGAACTGCTGGACATGAACAAGGAGCAAAAGTAGTAAGAGATATAACATCTCATGCAAATGGTATTGGTATCAAATATTTAACACTATATGCTTTTAGTACAGAAAATTGGAATAGACCAAAACTAGAAGTTGAATTTTTAATGAGACTTTTGTATAACTGGCTTAATAACGAACTTCCAATATATTTAAAAAACAATGTAAGATTTAAGTCAATTGGTGATATATCAAAATTCTCAACAAAACTATATAATATGATTAAAGAGGTCGAAAATAAAACAAAAAACTGTACAGGACTGACTCAAATATTGGCACTTAATTATGGTTCAAAAAATGAAATAACAAGAAGTGTACAAAAAGTTATTGATAAAAACCTTCCAATAAATGAAGAAAATATAACTAAATATCTAGATACTGCTGATATACCTGATGTTGATTTGTTAATAAGAACTAGTGGTGAAATAAGAATATCAAATTTTTTACTTTGGCAATGTGCCTATTCTGAAATGTTTTTTACGCAAACATACTGGCCAGATTTTACACCAAATGAATTTGATGATATTATAAGTGATTTTGGTAGAAGAGAAAGAAGATTTGGTGGGATATAGTATATGATTACTTTATTTATATTTATATTTGGTTTAATATTCGGCTCATTTTTGAATGTACTAATTATTAGACTACCACAAAACAAATCTATTATACCATCTTCATCATGTACTAGTTGTGATACCAAAATCAACTGGTACGATAATATTCCATTAATCTCATATCTTCTTTTAAAAGCAAAATGTAGAAATTGTAAACAACCAATAAATATTATGTACCCTTTTGTAGAACTTTTAACAGCTTGTATTACTCTACTTCTATTTTGGAAGCTATCATACAGTATTGAGTTTTTTCAAATGTGCATTATCTTCTATTGTTTAATAGTTTTATCTTTTATAGATCTTAAATATAAGGCTGTACCAGATTATCTACTATTAATTATATTATTAATGAGTATTTTTATATACCCTTTTGATCTTTCACATCTACAAAATGCTATGTTATTTGCTGGGGGTTTTGTATTATTAAATTTTATTGTAACTTTTTATATACAAAATATTAAATCAAAAATTACAAATGATACTCATTTAAAAACACAAGAAGCTTTAGGCGAAGGGGATATACCCATAGTGGCATCTATTGCAGCTATTTTAGGAGTTACATCTTCATTAATAGCAATATTTTTGGCTGCACTATTTGCTTTGATACCATCAATATACAATTCTATAGTAAAAAAAGATATACAAACACCTTTTATACCATTTTTAGCTTTGGGTTTTAGTGTAGAATATCTATTTAATATTTCAAGTTGGTTTATAATATGAAACTTTTAAAACAATATCTCTTTAAACATTTGGCACTTAGCTTTTTCCCAATATTTATGACACTGTTTTTTATAACATCTATAGTTTACTTAGTAAAAATTGCTTCATTAACTTCAGTTATTAAAATTGATTTCTTTGAATTAATGCAATTATATTCATATACAATATCAAATATTTTATTTTTAACTTTACCTATTTCATATTTTGTTGCCAGCATTATAGCATTATCAAAATTAGCTAACGAGTATGAACTGATCATTTTTACAAGTTTTGGTCTTAAACCATTTTCAATATTAAAACTTCTATTTCCTATATCACTATTATTAGGATTAACTTTACTTATTCTTTCACTAGGTCTTATACCTAAATCTGAACATTTAAACAGTAAATTTATAGCACAAAAACAAACTCAAGCACAATTTAACATAAAAGCTAGCCAATATGGACAATCATTTGGGTCTTGGGTTATATTTATGGATGAGAAACAAAATAACAAATATAAAAATATAAAATTGTTTCAAACACAAAATAATAAAGATCAATTTATTTTGGCAAACGATGCTATTGTGGATGATAAAGAAAGTTTATCACTCAAGCTACTTGAGGGTAAAACTCTTATTATTGAACCTAAACAACTAAATCAAATCGATTTTAAATCTATGAATATTTTTAATACTACCTCAAAATATGCTTATTTACCTTTTACAAACTCATATATTTATTGGAAAACATATCTTCCAAAATTTGACAAATTTAAAGCTAAATTTTCATACTATATATTAATCTCGATATTTCCTATGATCTCACTCTTTTTAATATTAACACTTAGCTATTTTAATCCAAGATATGAAAAAAACAGATCAACATTTTTAGCTATTAGTTCAGTTGTAGTATATTATGTACTTGCATTTACTTTATCTAAAAAACTATTGTATATCTCATTAATTGTTGTTCCATTAGTATGGATTATTGGTTCATATATATATTATTACAAAAAATTAAAACCTTTATACTAAAATGATGAATATTAAATTATCTGTAATGTACGATGGAACTAAATTTTTTGGTTCGCAAATACAACCAAATAGAATCACTGTAGAATCTACACTATTAGAAGCCTTTAAAAAAATCAATATAGAAACTAAGTTAATCTTTAGTGGAAGAACTGATAGAGATGTACACGCTACTGCTCAAGTTATAAATTGTATAATACCAAACTACTGGAGAGATTTAACTAAATTAAAATCTATATTAAATAGATCTATTCCCTCTAGTATAAAAATCAGAAATATAAAAGAGGTTTCCAACAGTTTTCATGCAAGATATAGTGCAAAACAAAGAACTTACAGATATTTTATTACTACTAAAGAGACTAATCCGTTTAATTCTGCTTATATAACCTATATTGAAAATATTAACGATAAACTTATTCAAGATGCTATTAAAGAGTTTGTTGGTATACACGATTTTGAATACTTTAGTAAGGGTGATGGTGGAACAAAAACAACAATAAGAGAGATTTATTTTACTAAGTTTTATAAACACAATGATATCTATATATTTACATTTACTGCAAAAGGCTTTTTAAGATCACAAATTAGACTTATGGTTGAGTTTTTATTAAAAATATCTCAAAAAAAACTAACAAAAAAACAATTAATAGAGCAATTAGAAAAAAAACAAAAATATAATTTTAAACCAGCAGCACCAAATGGGCTATATTTATCTAAAATTACCTATTAGATTGATATTGTTTAACAATTTTTATCAATTTTTTCTTTGTAATAATTTCAACTTTACCATCAATATAAGATATTCTTCTCTTATCTCTGTCATTACTAAAATCAATTGTTTTATCTTGTGTAATAATCTTTACAAAATTATGTCCAAATACTGCTACAAAATCTCTCTTTGGATCAAATTCAAACTCTTTTACTGTAAAATCCTCAGTCTTTAGTGTATCTAGATATGTTATCCCTATCCAAACTTTTTTATTAGATTTAAGTTTTATAGATAGTTCAACTTTCTTTTTCTCCTCTTCTTTAGTCTGATCTTTTTGTACAACCTCATTATTATTTTGTTCTATATTTTGTTCTTGATCATTTTTAGTATTATCCTGTGTATCAGTAGCTATATTTTCTTCTTTGGTTTGTAGATTCTTATCTATATTAGTATTTACAGGTTCCTCTTTTATAGATATTTTTTGATTATCATCTAAAGGTATCTCTTTTTTTACTTCTATATTATTCTCTTCAGTTGTAGTATTGATTGTACTTTTATTATCATCATTTGTATATGAATAATTACTAATATTAGAACTATTGTTTGTAAAAAGTAGAAAATACAATATAATCATAAGTGAAATAGCACCTAATGAGATTAAAATATACTTTAACTTATTTTTTTTAGGTCTATTCTCTTTGTATTCTTTTATTAATATACTTTGATCTTCATTGTGATTTTTATAATAGTTATTTGCAGCAGTTCTTAACTCTTCAAGATCATATCCCATATCTCTTTGAATAATTGATATAAAACTATTTGTCTTAAATTGATTTAATTTACCGAACTCTAAATTAAACAAATAATTCAAATTCATAACACTAATATGTGTTTTTTTTGATGTTGCTTCTATATCAATCTTTAATTCATCCATTTATATTCCATAGCTCTATTTATTGAATATATAATAACAAATTTAATGTAAAATTTATATTATAAAAAAAGGGAAAGTGTCAAAACTTTCCCTTTTTTATTACTTTTTTGTTATTTTTAAAATCCACTTATTTGTACATAATAAGATATCATCTCTAGTAATGGATTTATAAACAATACTGATCCAATAGTAATTATTGCTGAAATACCAACAACAACTCTTAATGTATTATTTGCATTACCCATTACATCCAATCTATCATCATATGTTGGTTCTTTTAAGAACATATATACTATTAATTTTAAATAATAGTATGCTGCAATTGCAGAGTTTAATGCCATTATAATAGCTAAAACAATATATCCTGCATTAATAGCTGAACCTAACAGATACATTTTACCCCAAAATAAAGAAAAAGGTGGAACTCCTGCAAGAGATAACATAAACAATGCCATAATTGAAGCAGTAACAGGTGAAATTTTAACTAGACCTGAAAACTTTTCAAAAGGGTGATCACTTTGAAATCCATGTGTTGTTTTTGTTCTATTAACCCATAACATAGCAAATGATCCTAAGTTTGTAAATAAAAACAACATCCAGTATAAAAACAGTGATTGTGTAGCTTGAGTTGTTCCAATTAAGATTGCACCCATTACAAAACCTGCATGTGATACTGAAGAGTAAGCTAACATTCTTTTAACATCTGTTTGAACTAATGCAATCATATTTGGTAATGTCATTGTTACAATTACCACAAAATATAATATTGCTTCCACCCATGCATTATTAGAACCTATAAAGATCTCAAAAAATCTAAGTGCAACTATAAATCCAGCTATTTTTGGTATTACTGATATGTAACCTGCCATTGCTGCACTTGATCCCTCATAAACATCTGGTGCCCATACATGAAATGGCACAAGTGATAATTTAAATCCAAGTGCAGCAAGCATAAATACTACACCTAATAATACAAGTGGATATGGTTCAAAATTAGATGCTATTAATACTTCTGAAATTTTACCAAGCTCTACACTTCCTGTTAAACCATAAAATATCATTGATCCAAATACAAAAAATGCTGCAGCTAATGCACCCATACTAAAATACTTAATTGCTGCTTCTATTGATTTTTCTCTATTATGCATTGCAATTAATGTATATAATGCCATAGATGCTGTTTCTAATCCAACAAAAATTAATATTAGATTATCACTAGCTACCATAAATTGGAATCCAGCAATCATAAATAAAAACAATGCAAAAAATTCTGGATATCTATACTCATGGAATCTCTTTTGAGACATTGCTAATAGTATAAACAGTCCTGATCCCAATAAGATTATAATTTGTGATAGTATTGATATACCATCCATCAACATAAGATCAAAAAATCCTCTAATTGGTCCTACATATCCAATTACTGCTCCTAAATCTATAAGGATAAATAATACAGATAACATTACATAAAAAGATTTATGCATCTGTTTGCTAAAAAGATCAATACATAAAATTAGTAATGCCCCTACTATTGCAACAAGCATTGGCATCAACGATGCCATATTTAGACTTGCAAAATCTACTGAAATTGAAGGTATCATTATTTTTCCTCCCCTATAGAATTATATAAAGCAATTTTCTCTTTTGCTTGTGGTGTTACGGCTTTTAAATGCATAACTTGAACAAGTTGTTTTACAGATGTATTAACTGGTTCTAATATTGGTTTTGGATAGATACCTAAAAGTGCTACTAAAATAACCAATGGTACTAAAGCACTTAACTCTTTACCATTTAAATCTTTTAAATTTTCATTTGCTTTATTTGTAACTGAACCAAAAAATGCTTTTTTATACATAACTAACATATAAACTGCACCAAGTATAATTGTAGATCCAGCAATTAAAGTTAAAATTGGAGATACTTTAAAAAATCCTAATAAACTTAAAAATTCACCAACAAATCCTATAGTTAAAGGTAATCCAACCGATGCCATCAACATCACACCATAAATCAGTGCATATTTTGGCATAACTGTTGCTAAGCCTCCAAATTCACTAAGCATCTTAGTATGTCTTCTATCATAAATTACACCAACAAGCATAAACAGAGCCCCAGAAACAATACCATGAGATATCATAAGAAAAATTGACCCACCAATACCTTCAACATTTAGTGCAAAAATACCTAAGATAATTACACCCATATGTGATACTGATGAATATGCAATTACCTGCTTCATATCCTCTTGAGCATACGCAACCATAGCTGTATAAACAATAGCTATAATTGCCAATACTGCCATAGGAATCATCATAGCAACTGAAGCATCAGGAAATAATGGAAGTGAAAATCTAATAAAACCATATGTACCCATTTTAAGTAAAATTGCAGCTAGTATTACAGAACCTATTGTTGGTGCTTGACCATGTGCATATGGAAGCCATGTATGAAATGGCACCATTGGTACTTTGATAGCAAATCCTAAGAAAAATGCTGCAAATAACCACAACTGCATATCGTATGGTAATAACAACATATTCCAATCCATTAAACTAAAACTCCATGTTCCAGTTGTTTGGAAATATGTATAACCTAAATACAGCATACCTACTAACATCACAAGTGAACCTGTAAATGTATATAAAAAGAATTTAATAGAAGCATAAATTCTTAATTTTCCACCCCATGCTCCAACTATATATAACATTGGTACAAGTGATAATTCCCAAAATACATAAAATACAATAGCATCAAGTGCTAAAAACACTCCAACCATTGTCATCTCTAAAAATAGTACTGTAATTACTAAATTCTTAAGATCTTTTGTTTCACTCAAACCAATTAAAGAGATCATAGTCATAAAAGTAGTCATTATTACTAATGCTAATGATATACCATCAATTCCTAAATTATAACTAATCCCATATTGTGCAATTATTGGTATAAACTCCGTAAATTGCATTGCTGCACTGTTTGTATCAAATCCAATCCACATAAAACATGCAATTGCAAATTCGATTAATGTAACAATAATTCCATAAGTTTTAATAGCATTTTTATCTACCATAAACCCCATTGCAGCTGCAAATGCTGGAAAAAATATTAATATTGATAAAATGTGTTCCATCTATACTCCCCTTACTTCAAGTTGCCAAATGCAACTGCTAATGTTAATAGGGCTAATAAACCTACTACCATCCATTTTAATGCTGTCGATAAATTGCTTGATTGCATAGCTCGACCTTCTTTTCCACCAGCATATATACCCATAGCTACTGCATCAACAATTGTATCGATAATTTTCATATCAATCTCTTTCCAATTAAATTTTGATATAGCTAAATATGGTTTATTTAAATAATTTTCAATAATATAAGGTATATAGTATTGATTTGCTAATAGTTTATAACAAAATCTATCTTTCATAGTTTCACTATAAAAAGTCCCATCTTTTTTATGTTTCCATACAGCAAAGATTATTCCACCTAAAGCCATTGTTGTTGTAACAGCTATTAATATCCAAATTGTTGAATGACTAGTGTGCTCTTCAAGTTCTGGTAAAATTTTAGTTACCATCTCTACAAATGAACTTTGCATCCAACCTGCACCAATTGCTAATAATGCCAATGGAGTCATAGCTGCAATTACAAATGCATAAGTTTCATGTGGGTGATATCCAAATTTTTTGAAATTCTCTTCACCATAAAATACATACATAACCAATCTAAATGAATAAAATGCTGTTAAACCTGCAGTTATCCATAATATAGCCCAAATAATATATGCATGTGATCCAAATGCTACTTCCAAGATCAGATCTTTTGAGAAGAACCCTGCAAGTGGGAAAATACCAGCAAGTGCAACTGATGCTATTGTCATAATCAATGCTGTGTAAGGCATATATTTTCTTAGTCCACCCATATTCTTGATATTGATCTCATCATTTGTAGCATGCATTACATTACCTGCACCCAAGAATAGTACAGATTTAAAGAATGCATGTGTTGCAAGGTGGAATAGCGCTACCCAGTATGCTCCAAGACCAGCAGCAACAAACATATATCCAAGTTGTGATAAAGTTGAAAATGCGATAATTTTCTTAATATTAGTAGCAACCAATGCTTGTGATGCTGCAAATATAGCTACAAACGCACCTAAACATGCAATAAAGTATCCAACCTCAGGTACAACTACAAATATATCATTTGCTCTAATAAGTAAATAAACTCCAGCTGTTACCATTGTAGCTGCATGAATCAATGCTGAAACCGGAGTAGGCCCCTCCATTGCATTTGCAAGCCATTGATTAAATGGGAACTGTGCTGATTTACCCATAGCACCAATAAATAAAAATACTGCAATTAATACTACTAAACCATGTGATAAATTTCCAATCTCTGCAAATACAACATCATATTGTAATGATCCAATATTCCAGTAGATAAAAAATAGTCCAACCAACATACCAAGGTCAGCTATTCTATTCGTAATAAATGCTTCATTTGCTGCATAACCTGGAGAGATTGATGAGTATGGTGATAGTGTTGAAAATGGTGAATTATACATATCATCAACAATTTTAACATCATCTTTATGATACCAAAATCCAATTAACAACCATGAACATAATCCAACACCTTCCCATCCAATAAACAATCCAGCAAAGTTATCACTCATAACTAAAATCATCATTGAAAAAACGAATGCTGACAAATAAGAGAAAAATCTGTTAAATGCTTTATCATGATCCATATAACCAATAGAATGGATATGTACCATTGTTGAAACTAATGTAACAACAACCATCATAACTACACTTACTTGATCAGCTATAAATCCAAACGGTATATTAACTCCACCTAATGCTATCCAATCCATAAGTTTTACATGTACAACTTCACCTGTAGAGTATATGTATAACAATAGATTTAACGATGCTATTAAAGATACACCAAGTAATGATGAAGTAATTACACCAATCATCACATTTCTTTTACTCAATGCAAATAGTGCTGCAAAAAGTGACCCAACTAGTGGAGCAAATAGTGCTATATATAAATAACTTTCCATATCTCCTACCCCTCCATCTTTTGTAATGTATCTAAATCAATACTATCTCTTCTTTTATACCAAAGAATCAATAGTCCAAGTCCAACTGCCACTTCACTTGCAGCAACTGCAATTATAAAGAATGCAAACATTTGACCTGTAAGATCTTGATGAAATTTTGATATTGCTGCCAATCCTATATTAACTGCATTTAACATAATCTCTGTAGAGAAAAATAACATCAATAGATTTTTTCTTCTAACTACCCCAACCATACCAATCATAAATATGATAGTACTAAGTATCAAATAATCATTTAATGTCATTTTACTTCCTTTTTAATCTCAGAATCTGTCATATGGTGTTCAATTGCTTCTTCTGTTAATTCTGTAATTGAAACATCCATTTTCTTTCCTGCTAATATAATTCCACCAATCATTGCTACAAGTAACATTACTGCAGCAACCTCAAATGGTACAAGATATTTTGTAAATAATACAACCCCAACATCTTGAATATTTCCATACTCTGGATGTACAGGATAATATGCATGTGCATTTGCCCCAATCATCGGTCCTGCAAACATTAATACTATAATTAATGCTACCATTCCTGTTAAGAAAAATGCCAATTTTGGATTGGCAATATTTTCTTTAACCTCTGAGATTGAATCAAAAAACATCATACCAAAGGCATAAATTGCCATAACTGCACCTGTATATACAACTATCTGAACTACACCTAGGAAATCTGCATCCAACATAAAGAAAAATGCTGATATAAATATCATACCTGCAGCTAGAGAACTTAATGCATATAACGCATTATTTGAAAATACGGTGATACAAAACATTGCAATTGTTAAAAATGCAAATAAATAAAATGCTACTACTTCAAACATATGCTCTCCTAATATGCCAATGGCGTTTGTTTGATTTTTTCATCTGCATCTTTAGACACAGCTCCAAAACCTTCATACTCTTTTTGTGAACTTAAAAAGTCAAGAGGAGTTAAAAGATCATCTTTTAATACAAAGTGTGCTCTTTGCTCACTTGCATTTTCATATCTTCCACCATGTACGATTGCTAATTCTGGACAAACCTCTGCACAGTATCCACAAAAGATACATCTACCTAGATTTATACTATATTCAACAACCTCTTTTCTTTGGTTTTCATCATATACTGTATCCATCTTAATACAATTTGCAATACAGATCTTTTCACATAAACCACACCCAATACATCTGTTTGTACCACTTTCAAGCAATCCTAATAACTTATGAACTGCTCTGTATCGTGGAGATATAGGAAGCTTTTCTAATGGATACTTAACTGTATGCATTTTATTATCAAAAAGTGCCTCTTTCATGATATTAAATGTAATTTTTAAACCACCAAGCAGTTCACCTTTTATTGATCGAGAAAGGACTTGTTTAAACTCTTCCCAACCAGTTTTTGGATACTCTTCAATATCCATTAAAACATAGTTTTGAGTTCCTACATTTCTATCTTTTAATTCTTTAAAACTCATCCAATTCCTCCTATATCATCACTACAATTGCAGTGATAATGATATTTAAAAATGCTAAAGGCATTAATATTTTCCAACATAACCACATAAGTTGATCAGGTCGTACATGTGGCCAAGATGCTCTTGTCCATAAAAACAGGAAAATCAAAAATGCAACTTTTAATATAATTGCTAAACCACCAGGTATAAACCATAGATCATTAAATCCACCTAAGAATATAAGTGAAACCAAAAATGATACAGAAAATAAGTTTGCATACTCACCTATAAAGAACATACCCCATCTCATACCAGAATACTCTGTAGCATATCCAGCAACAACTTCAGCTTCATGCTCAAGAAGATCAAATGGTGTTCTGTTTGTTTCTGCATAACCTGCAATTAAAAATAAAATAAATGCCAATGGTTGAGTCCAAATTAACCAATCACTAACTCCACCAGCTTGATAGTTATTTATATCAATAAGTGATAAACTACCAACAAGCATTAATGGTGCTAAAATTGATAATCCAGTTACTACCTCATAAGATAATAATTGAATTGCAGTTCTTGCTCCACCTAAAAGTGACCATTTATTTGCTGAAGCCATACCACCTAATAAAGGTCCATACAATCCTGTTGCCATCACTCCAAGTACAAATAACAATCCAACATTGGTATCTGAAACTATTGGTCTTACTGTATAACCAAACATCTCAAATTCACCAAAGAATGGAATTGCACTCATAGCAATAAATGCAGTTGCAGCAGTGATAACTGGTGCAATCATAAAAATTGGTCTAATTGCATGTTGTGGTACAAAATCCTCTTTTGTAAAAAGTTTCGCACCATCAGCAAGTATTTGCAACAATCCAAAAGGTCCAACATGTGTTGGCCCCAATCTTCTTTGCATAAATGCCAAAATTTTTCGCTCTATATATGTAGTAAACCCTGCCAAAGCAGAAAAGATTGTAAGAATTACAACTACTTTAACTATGGTTTCTATAATAATACTTGTCTCCATATTTACACCTTCTTAATTTTTGCTTGTTGATATCTATACCCATCAAAAAGTTTTCTTGTTGGTATAGTGTTATCAAATGTTGATACATATCCAATATTTCCACCAATTTGTTTATCAATAACAACTTCTAATGTTATAGTTTGGTCATTTGCATCAATTTGAACTTTATCACCCTCATCAACACCTAATGTAGCAGCTACATCTGCACTTATATAATAAGCTGTCTTTTCATTTAACTCATGTGCTTTTTTTGTAAACTCATTAAATTGATTAATAGGATTAGCTCTATAAATAATATATAAATCTTCATCATAATTTTCTATTTGAGATATATTTTCTACTTTTTCATTTGATTCTACACTATTTGTATCAATAATATATCCTCTATGCTCTTTAAAGTTGTTTGCATAGTGATTTTCTAAATTATCAAATTCAACTGATTTAAACCCTTTTTCTTCAGGTAGTTGTGCTGTATAGTCTATTGTAAATTTAGCATTTAATCCTAACTCATTTGCAATATCATTTAATTCATAACCATTATAAACTAAAGCTGCATTTGTTGGAACAACTCTTTTATTTATATTTGTAAATGTTCCCTCTTGTTGATTTAATGCTGGCATATCAAGATCACCAGTTCCTAATGCATGTAATACATAATCACCACTGTGATTGTATCCAATACTATAAACACCAACTTGCTCATCTAGATCACAAATTAAGCTAACCCCCAAAGTATTTGTTTGAGTAGGGATAATTAAAACTTTAAATTGTGTATATTTACTAATTAGTCCAGCCAATTTTGCAAGGTTTTGTGAGTTTTTGCTTGTAATACAATCTTCACCAATAATAATACTATAAGTATCTTTTTTAGCTAACATATCTGCAATAGTTACAAGTAGGTTTTCATCACTTCCAATTAGGTCAAGAAGTTTTGTATATGTAAATTCTATCTCTTTACTTACTTTTTTAGGTACAACTTTTTTTACCTCTTTTTCTTCACCTGTTTCTTCATCTTTTACAATTTCAACTACAGTTTCTTTAATAGTCTCAGTTACTGTTCTTGTTCTTGTTTCTCTAAATGAAGCTAAATAATCCTCTATATCTTTTGGTAAATCTGTTCCAAACTGATCTAGTACAAAATATAATATTGCTTCTTCTGCTCCAACATTATGAGCTATAGTTTCTATTGTTTTACCTTTTTTACCAAAACCTTCAACTATTGGATCACCTATTGGATGAAAATAAAGTCCAGCACCTTTATTCATGCTGATTGCATTGTTAAAAGCATATCTTACACTATGTGCATCATTTTTAAGCATCGATCCAACAGATATTACAAAATTACTGTTATGAATATCATCAAGATTTGCATTATATAAATTTTCACCACTTGTTGATGAATAATTATCCATAAATGATCTAAATGCATATGCGTCATTATTTACCAATTTATAACCAAATTTCTCTTTTAGTTTTTGTAAAATTAAAGCCTCTTCATTGGTAATATATGAAGTAAATTTAATTGTATCAGCTTTTTTAAATGCCTCTATTGCATTTTTAAATTCAGCTTCATCTTTTGATTCAACTCTATTTTCAAAATCGTATCCAAATCTTGCAGCTCCTGGAAGTGAAGCATAATGAGAATCGTTTGTTACTCTGTATATTCTTTTATCTTGATTTTTCTCTATACTTGTATGCTTTACCTCATAGTACATAAGTGTACAATCAGAACTATGAGGATTTGATGCAGGAATTTTTGTAAGTTCCCATGCATTTGATGTATATTTAAAATCAGAACTAACCAATGCTCCAACAGGACAAACTGCAATACATTCACCACAATCTGTACATTTGTCTTCATCAAATCCTATAAGTGATTTATTTAGTTTGTTCCACATTGCATAAGCATCTTTTGGCATAGAAGCTTTATAATCTTTATCTAAAGGGTCTGCTCCTCTTTTTACAGTTGATAGTGCATTTGAACCAATCATATCTTTACAAACTGTTACACATTTTTCACAAACAATACAAAGCCCTGGATCATAACTCATTACTCCCCAATTTGATGTAGGTCTATTTACATCTCGTACTGCTTGATTTTGTGCATCAACACCCATATAAAGTGTATAGTTTTGAAGTTCACACTCTCCACTTTGATCACACACCCCACATTGTAATGGGTGGTTTACATCATAAACCTCCATAATTGCTCTACGCTCTTTTTCAATGTTGTCAGTTGTTGTTGTGATACTCATACCATCTTTAGCTTTTGCATTACAAGCATACACTTGCTTCCCATCAGCCTCTACCAAACAAAGTCTACAAGCCAGCGTTGGTGTACATTTACTTAAATAACAGATTGCTGGTACAAATATATCATTTGCTCGTGCAACATTAAGAAGAAATTCACCCTCTTTTGTAACACATTGCTTACCATCAATTGTTATTGTAATTTCATTACTCATTACTTTCCACCTTTTCAATCTTTACTTGTTTATATCTATAACTTGAGGGTATCAAATCGTCACTTAATCCATCATCAAAGGTTGGATAAAGGGCAACTGTACCTTTTATAGTTGTATCGATTTTAAACATTTTTTGAGTTGATCTACCTTTATAAATTATATTTATTTTATCACCTGCAGATATTTTTGCAGCTTTTGCAAATGATGCACTTCCTCTTAGATGAGAGTCTGCTTTCAACCAAGGTGACTGTGCAGTTGATTTATTAAATTGATGCAAAGGTTCACATCTATAAATCACTGTACCATCATAAGCTTCTATTTCATCTAACTCATCCAATACATTTATATCATCATTTGATTCAACAGTTTTATTATCTAGATAGTATCCTCTTTTATCAACACCCATATTTGTAAACCCAAAATCTAAATCATCAAATTCAATAGTTTTAAATCCATTCTCTACAGGTAGTAATTTTGTATAATCTATTGTATTTTGTTTTTTATCTTTTAATATCTCATTTGCAATATCATTTAAACAATATCCATCAAAAGGTAAAGCTACATTTGTATTAACTACATGTTTATTTATACTTGTAAATGTCCCCTCTTGTTGATTAAGTGCTGGTAAAGAGAAATCTGCTTTTTCATGATTACTCATCATAAAATCTGCATATTCATTGTAACCTACTGTTTTACCTTCATAAGTGCTATCAAGATCACAAATCAAACTTACACCCAATGTATTTGTTTGAGATGGAACTATTACTACTTTAAAATCAGAATATTTCTCTATAAAACCTACTAGTTTACCTATATTTGATGCTTTTTTATGACCAAATAGATCAGTTCCAACTACAAGAGTTTTATTTTTTCTACGAATTAGTTTTTTTACCATTGATTCTAATTCTTCTTCACCTACATTTGTTTCAGCACTTAAATATCCTATATCTAAATCATCAAAAAACTCTTCCATCTGTTTTGTTGGATTAGTAATAAGATATTTTGCCATCAATGCAATTACACTCTCTTCACTACCAACTTCATATTTTACAAACTGTGTATATTTATTTTTCAGCTGTTCATCATCAATTGGATGCATATATATAAATTGTGCTCTTTGCTTTTTAGTTGCTATATTTAAATGATATTTAACTCCAGGATTATCTCTACTAATTCTTGAACCCAACATTATTACATAGTCAGACATTGCAATAGTAGATAGATCACCACTGTATAATCTATTTCCAACTACACTTGAATATCCATCTAAAAATTTCTTATAGTTGTAAGCATCTTCATTAATCAGTTTTATACCAATATTCTCTTTTAGAGTTTGCAAAATTTTTGCTTCCTCATTCGTAATATAAGAGTTAAATTTTATAGCATTAGCATTTTTTATAGCTTCAACAGCTTTATTTAATTGATCTTTATCTTTACTTCCATCTCTGTTTTCAAAATTAAATCCAAATCTTCCTGCTCCACAAAGTGATGCAAATTCAAAATCATTTTTTACTCTCATAATTTTTTGTGTATATACATTTTCATGTCGTACAGTTTTTACATCATAATAAAGTGAACATCCACTACTACAATGTGCACAAGATGCAGGTATCTGTTTTGATTCCCAAGCATTTGTTGAGTATTTATAATCTGTACTTACCAATGCTCCAACAGGACAAACAGAGATACAATCTCCACACTGTTCACATCTGCTCATTTTAATATCAATTGTAGAACTGTATCCACCTGGCTTAATATATAATGCTGCACTTCCTATAACTTCGTTACAGGTGTGTACACACTTCTCACACATAATACAAAGGCTTGGATCATAACTTAATACTCCCCATTTTTTACCTTTTCTATATTGATCTTTTGCACTAAACTGTTGTGAATCAACTTTAAACTCTAATGTTTTGTTTTGAAGTTCACACTCTCCACTTTTATCACATACACCACATTGCAATGGATGGTTTACATCATATAGCTTCATAGTATTTTGTCTATGTCTAAATATCTCATCACTGTTTGTTGTAATAACTGCACCATTAACAGCTTTTTCTTGACAACTCAATACATGACCATCTATACCTTCAACATCAACTACACACATTCTACATGATGCAATTGGAGATACTTTAGTAAGATAACACATTGTAGGGATATAAATATCGTTTGCTCTTGCAATCTCTAAGATTGTTTGACCGTATTCACCCTTACACTCTTTGCCATCAATTGTGATAACAAGTTCTTTACCTCTGTGTATTACTCTATGGCTCATACTGCTACCATCCCTATATAATAACATCTCATACAACGTTCAGCTTCTGCTTGAGCTTCTTGTGCTGTAAATCCAAGATTTACCTCTTTGTTGTTGTCTTTTCTAACTTCAGTTTCAAGTTTTTCACTCTCTTCTCTTGGAAGTCCAGCCATCCAACCTGTAATTTTCTCATTTTTATTATAGACTTTCAATCTATTAAAATGATCTTCCATTATCTCTTCATCAAGTAATGTTACTTCACCAGTATATATATAACGACTTATAACTGAAGCTGCTCTTTTTGCCTGACCTACAGCATTTACAATAGTCATAGGACCATATTCACAATCTCCTGCTGCAAAAAGTCCAGGTCTGCTTGTCATGTAGTCTTTACCATTAGTTTGTAGTGTTCCCCAAGATGTCATCTCTAGTTCCCACTCTTTTGGAAGTATTTGAAGATCAGCTGCTTGAGAAACTGCTGGTATTACAAAGTCACACTCTATTTCAAAGTCTGCACCTTCTATTTTAACTAACTGTGGTCTTCCTCCATCTGGATCAGGTACTAGTTCATATTTGTTTACGATTAAAGATTTTAATTTTCCATCTTCATCTTTAAGCTCTTGTATTGCACTATGGAAAATAAACTCTACACCCTCTTCTACAGCTTCAGTGTACTCCTCAAGTGTTGTATTTCTAATAATTGTTTTTTCATCTCGTCTATAAAGCATTACAACCCGTTTTGCTCCTTCACGAATTGAACATCTAACAACATCCATAGATGTGAATCCACCACCAACACAAACAACAGTTTTATCTTTTAAATCTTCACTAGCAGGAGATCCAATGCCATATTTATGCCATAAATTAACCTTATCAAGCATATCTATTGCACCCCAATAACCTTCCATATCTGGATTCTCATTTCCACATCTAATTGCTTTAGATAATCTTGTACCAAATGCTAAAAGTGTTGCATCAAACTCTTCATCAATCTCTTTTAATCTAGCTGCATCTACTCTATGATTTGTAATTACTTCAACTGTTGGTAAGTCTGTAACAAGTTTTATATCTTGATTATATTTATCTATTGGCATTCTGTATTCTGGAACTCCAACTGCAACCTCACCACCAAGTACAGGCAACTCTTCAAATATAGTTACGCTAATACCTTCAAGTCCAAGATAATATGCTGCAGTAAGTCCAGCAGGACCAGCACCAATAATTGCAACTTTTTTACCATCATTTATTGGTTTTTTTGGTTTTGTTGGATGAAACCATGACATATCATGATCAGTTTCATAATCAGCACCAATTCTTTTAAGCTCCATAATAGAAACTGCTTCATCAAGATTTGCTCTTCTACAAGCATCTTCACATGGATGTGGACAAACTCTTCCACATACATGAGCTAATGGCATTGTTTGCCTAGTAGATTTTAAAGATTCTTCAAAATTAAGATCCCTAACACCTTCAATATATCCAGGTATATCTACATGACTTGGACACATATCTGTACATGGTGCTGTTACATTTGCAATGTATTTATCTGTATCTTTATCATACCAAGGAGATTTTTTTTGATTATTAATACAATCAGCAAATTGATCTTCAAAATGTTGCATCATCTGTAATAATGGAACAGGCACTGTTTTACCAATTTCACATTTACTTGTACTTGTCATAGTTGAAGAGATCTCTCTTAAGTGTTCTAAGTCACTTAATGTACCTTCACCTCTACCTATTTTATCAAGTACATCATATAAAATCCGTCCTCCCCATCTTCCGGGTGCACATCTTCCACAAGCTTCAGAATACTCTTGATATTGTCTTGCATAATTAATAGCTAATTTTACAACATCCACACTCTCATCAAATAAAGCAAAACCATCCCAACCTACAAAGGCTTTCGTTTCATTTTGTGAATCAAATGAGACTGGCAATTTGGCACTAGCTTCTTTCCAATCTTCAGGAGCTACCCCTCGATTATCAATCACTTCACCTTGCCATGTACTAAAAAACACTTTAGACATACTATGCTTCTTGCTCTTCTTGTTCTGGTTGTGTTGCTGGTGCTGTTTTTTTAACCACTATAGTCCAATCAACTTCATTAAATTTTAGTGAATTCATTAAAGTGTAATTATTCTGTTTAATTAAATCCGCACTCTTTTGAATTGGTGAAAAATCTCCTATCTCAAATAAGAATATTGCATTCTCTCCATCTTTTATATCATTATTCATCAATTCCAACATTCTATCGTAGAAATTATCTTTTAATGGTCTTAAATCATATCTTTTCATCCCAATCCCTTATCTATCAATCTCACCAAATACAATATTTAGATTACCAATAATTGTAACAACATCTGCTAATTGATGTCCTGGTAATAACTCTTGTAATATTGCTGTATGTTGGAAACTTGGAGCTCTAACTTTTAGTTTATATGGATATGGAGAACCATCTGAAACTACTAAGTAACCTAATTCACCTTTTGGTGATTCTGTTGCTACATAAACTTCACCTTTTGGTGGTCTCATACCTTGTGTTACAAGTACGAAGTGTTGCATTAAAGAGTAGTTCTGTGTCATCATCTCCTCTTTTGAACATGATATAAATTCTGGTGCATGAGCCATAAGTTGAGTGTCAGTCTCTTTATACATAGGTATTAATTGCTTAAGAATCTTCATAGATTCTCTCATCTCTGCCATATAACATTTATATCTTCCATAAGAGTCACCTGTATTAGAAATTGGTATATCAAAATCTAACTCAGGATATAATCCATAAGGCATCTCTTTTCTTAAATCCCATTTAACACCAGCACCTCTTAATACAATACCAGTTTGAGCCCAAGACTTAGCCATCTTAGCATCTACAACACCAACATTTTCAAGTCTCATTTTCCAGATTCTATTTTGTGTTAATAAACCTTCATAAACACCAATTTGTTCCTCTAGAATATCCATAAAGTCCTCAAGTTGTTTTGTCCAACCTTCAGGTAAATCTAATGGTACTCCACCGATTCTAACTGCACTGTGAGTAAGTCTAGCTCCACAATAATCCTCCATAAGATCCATTGCAAATTCTCTTTCTCTAAATGCATATAAAAATACCGACATAGCTCCAACATCAAGGGCATGTGTTGCTAACCAGAATAGATGAGATATAAGTCTATTTATCTCTAAAAGCATTGTTCTAATAACTTCTGCTCTTCTTGGTACCTCTATTCCAATAAGTTTTTCAATAGCTAGTGCATATCCATAATTATTTGAAGTTGAAGCGATATAATCAAGTCTATCTGTAGTAGGTAAGAACTCATTATATATCATATTCTCACCCATCTTCTCTACGCCTCTGTGTAGATATCCAATATCTGGAACAGCTTTTACAATCTCTTCACCTTGAATCTCAAGAATTAATCTCAACTGACCATGCGCAGATGGATGTTGCGGTCCAAAGTTTACTACCATTGTATTATCAACTTTATCAAATGATAAATTCTCAAAAAATGGTTTTAATCTATTTTTTACTTGCACAAGCTCTCCTTATCTTCGTTTGCTAAGAGTGATATTTTTATTTTCATCAAACTCTTCTACTAATCGTTTACCAAATAATCTTACTCCACCCTCTTCTTGATATGCTAGTGGAGTATGATCAGGTTCTTTACCATCAGTGATATCTGTTCCTTTTGGAACTTCATGTCCAAGTCTTGCAAATCGCTCAGTGTCATATCTATCAATTGCAGCTTGATCTCTAATCTCAGGACCTATAATATCTCTTGCTTCTTTTCCAAAAATTTTATCCACTTCATACCATTGAGCAGCTTCATCTCCAATCATTGGATAAGTTTTTCTTAACGGATGATCATTCCAGTCATCTGGCATAATCAATCTTTTCATATAATGATGGTTTTTAACAATTACACCATACATATCATACATCTCTCGCTCTGCCCAATCTGCAGATTTATATAAAGATGTAATAGATTCAATTGCTTGATCCTCTTTAATAAAAGTTTTAACTCTCATTCTTTTATGTTTTGAAGTTGATAACATCTCATATAAGATCTCAAATCCACCACGATCAGCTATATAATCAACTGCAGTAAGTTCCATTAAAAAGTCATAACATAAAACATCTCTGATATGTCTCATAGCTTTTAAAATAGTTCTTGGTTCAATTACTAAAACCAAATGATCCAGCTCAATATATGCTTCAGATATATCAACTACTTTTGATAAACTACTATGATCATTACTAAATGTTGAATCATTATATATTGACTCTCTAGTCAACTGAGGTGTAACATAAAATCTGTCATTGTAATAAGATTTTTTTTGAACATCATTTTTAGGTGTATATTTTCTCATTATACTAGCCTTTTTGCTTTTTGAGCGCCACTTGCAGGCTCTCTTCTAATTTTCTTTTGTAACATCATCAATGCATACTGTAAAGTTTCTGGTCTTGGAGCACAACCTGGAAGATAAATATCAACTGGTACTACCCTATCAATCCCTTGTACTGTTGCATAAGTATTAAACATACCACCAGTATTTGCACAAGATCCCATAGATATAACCCATTTTGGATCTGGCATTTGATCATACAGTCTTCTCATAAACTCAGCATGTTTTTTTGTTAAAGTTCCAGCTGCAACAATAACATCAGATTGTCTTGGAGATGCTCTAAATATTGTACCCATTCGGTCAAAATCGTATCTTGAAGCACCTGAAGCCATCATCTCGATCGCACAACAAGCCAAACCGTAAGTCATAGGCCATAATGAGTTACTTCTACCATAATTTACAATCTTATCGATTGTAGTAAGAGCAATAGGTGCTCCTCCGTCTTGTAAATAATTTACTTTATGCTGTGCCATTCAAGCGCTCCTTTTTTCCATGCATAGATAAAACCAATAGTAAGTAATATAATAAATAGAATCATCTCAATAAATCCAAACCAACCTAAAACTTTAAAATCAACTGCCCAAGGAAACATAAAGATAATCTCTACATCAAACAGGATAAATAGCAGCGCCATCAAATAAAACTGTGCTGATATTGTGTTTGGTTGTTTTGTTACTTCTGGTCCACATTCATAAATTGTACACTTTAACTTCTCTGTATCCATTCGTGCTAGTTTTTTACTTACATATCTAGACAACATTGTTGTTGCTATAAATGCACCAAATGTTAGAATAAACATTACAAACGCACCAAAATACGGATGTGCAAACTCCATATGAGTCATATTTTCCCCTTTAAATATCTTTGAAAAGCCGACAATCATCGACTATAATTGGATAAATGTTATCTAAATGTATATGAATAGCTTCTTAGAGAATTTTTAGTATAACTTTAACTAATTTTTATGTCACAAAAAGAAACAATATCATATAATCATTTTATGAAAATACTTGTAAGCGCACTGGAAACCTCAGCAAATGTCCATTTAAAAGAGTTACTTAAACATCTACCTGATGATATTGAGTTATCTGGGATTTTTGATAAATCTTTAGGCAATCCAAATTATGATCTCTCATCTTTGGCAATAATGGGGTTTGTTGATGCAATAAAGAGGTTGCCATTTTTTTTTAAATTAAAAACTAAAATGGTTACCTTAAGTAAAGATGTAGATAAAGTTCTGCTTATTGACTCTTCAGGCTTTAATCTACCTTTGGCAAAGGCTATTAAAAAAGAATATCCAAACAAAGAGATTATTTACTATATACTCCCACAAGCTTGGGTTTGGAAAAAAGGCAGAGTAAAAAAACTGGAGCTTTATTGTGATAAATTATGTTCTATTATCCCTTTTGAACAAGAACTATATTCAAAAAAAGACAAAATCACTTATGTAGGTCACCCATTGCTAGATGAAATAAAAGTTTTAAAAGATAATTTAACAACAAACAATAAAATAGCATTTTTACCAGGAAGTAGAAAAAGTGAAATTCAAAACCTTATGCCAATTTACAAACAAATTGCATCACAACTTGATAAAAAAGCTATATTAGTGATCCCTCCACACTTTTCAAAAAAATATATTGATGATACATATGATGATATATCAGGGTTTGAGATATCAAATGATACTCACTCTACACTCATTGATGTAGATTTTGCTTTTATTTGTAGTGGCACAGCTACTCTTGAAGCTGCACTTATTGGAACACCATTTGTTCTATGTTATATTGCAAAAAAGTTTGATTATTTTATTGGTAGTAGAGTTATCAATCTTCCTTATGTAGGACTTGCAAATATATTTTTTGACAAAATGGGAAAACCAGCTATGCATAAAGAGCTGTTGCAAGATGATGTAAGCGTTCAAAATGTTATTGATGCATATAAAAATACAAAAACAGATGAATTTTTAAAACACTCTAAGATATTAAGAGAATACTTGAAACATGGAAGTTCCAAAGTAGTTGCTGATATAATTTTAAAGTAAGAGTTTAACCTCTTACTTTTTATCTGATATATCTATATCTACCCCATTACTTAAAAGTTCACTTTGTCTAACTGTTAAATATTGTATAAAATTATCATATTCATCATAATATTCACCACTTACATATCTAAACAACTCTTTAAAATGAAAACTATATAAAAGAGCATCTATTCTCATCTGCTCTTGTTTATTGTTAAACAAAATAATACCTGGTCTATATGTAAGTTTTAGATCTTTTGCCCACTGTTTAGGTGTAGTTTTTACACCACTTGGTGTAATTATTCGTTCATTTGAATCAGCATCATACCTTACTACTGTAAATTTTTGTAACTCTTTTTGAACATCTTTATTTTTTAATGTAACATTATGTAAATAATCACACTGAGTACATCCACCATCTTCAAATATAACTGCAAGTGGAGTTGAAATTTTTGATAAATCTGTTATATTTTTAAACATTTTATTAGATTTTAATTTATACAAAGTTTTATTTTTTACTTTTTCTAAATAGTCCTCCAAACTCATTGTAAGATATTTTTTATCATTTACATATTGTAGTATATACTTAAAATTCTTTGCAGATCTATACCCATTGATTCTTACAACAATCTTATTGTTTTGATCAAAAAATATTATTGTAGGAGTATAATGTACTTTTAAATATTTTGCATATTCTCTTTCACTCATAGTTTGGTTTTCATTAAGTGTGATCTCTTTATCACCTTTGATATTGATACCTATTACATCAAAATGTTTTTTAATATATTTTTGTGTTTCATTTTGGGTATAAAAATTGTCTTTTAACATTTTTGTACAATATGGACAAAAATCCAAACTTAAGAACAACATTATATGTTTGTTTTCATCTTTTGCTTCTTCTATATCCTCTTGAATATCAAGAAAACTTTGCTTAAACCAAGATGGCATTTCATGGCTTTGTCCACCACTAACTTGACCTGTTTTTGCATTTAATATTACTAAAAATAGCAAGTTTAATACAATTAAACTAATAAGCCTTATATAACTATTTCTCATAATTATCCTTCTTTTTTAGACAATTATATCATAAGAAATAGTAATATTTCTGAAATTTATTTTTTAATTGCCTGTTTTGATTTATTAAAACAGAACATTCCCATTTTTTCATTGGTAAAAGAGATCACACAAGTACTACCTGGATCACTTAATGGTGTAAATTCATAAACTCTTACATTATATCCTTCTGTTTCAAGATTATATTTTACATCCGGATCTATTGTTTTATTCCCCCAACTTTTCAATTGAGACCAAGTAAGTGCATTAGCCCATGTTACTGTAAGTATTATTGATACAGCTACTAATTTTTTCATTTTTTATCCTTTATTTTAAATTTTTAATCTAATCATATCCTAAATATATTTTGGATATACTAATTACCTTAAAAATTACGAGGATTATTAAATATGTTAGATGTAGTACAAATTCAAGATATCTTACCACACAGATACCCATTCTTATTGGTTGATAGAGTTACAGAGATGACACAAGGGGAGAGTATTGTTGCATATAAAAATGTTTCAATAAGCGAACCAGCATTTCAAGGTCACTTTCCAGGTCATCCTATCTATCCAGGTGTTATGATACTAGAGGGTATGGCTCAAGCTGGTGGAATATTGGCACTTTTAAGTGCTGGGCTTAGTGAAGAAGAGATCAAACAAAAAGTTATATACTTTATGAGTATAGATGGTGCCAAATTTAGAAAACCTGTAAAACCAGGGGATAAATTAGAGTATAGAATAAAAGTTGCAAAATTAAGAAAAAATTTAATCGTTCTTGATGGTGAAGCTTATGTTGATGATCAGTTAGTTTGTGAAGCACAGCTTAAAGCTATGGTTGTAGATAAATAAAGTTATACTATGAGCAATATTCATAAAACAGCCATCATAGAAGATGGTGCAAAAATAGGCAAAAATGTTACAATAGGAGCTTTTACGATTATTGGCTCACAAGTTAGTATTGATGAAGGTACAACTGTTGGTTCACACTGTGTAATTGAGGGTAAAACAACAATAGGGAAAAACAATAAAATTTTTTCTCATGCTGCACTTGGAACTATACCACAAGATTTGAAGTTTAATGGTGAAGAGGTAGAACTTATTATTGGAGACAACAATACAATAAGAGAATTTACACTATTTAATCCAGGAACTATTGGTGGAGGTTCAAAAACTATAATTGGTGACAATAATCTATTTATGGGTTATACACATGTTGCACATGATTGTATTATAGGATCTCATTGTATATTTGCAAATGTTGCAACATTAGCTGGTCATGTTGAGTGTGATGATTATGTGGTAGTTGGTGGACTTACACCAATTCATCAGTTTTGTAAAATTGGAACACAAGCTATGATAGCAGGGGGATCTGTTGTAACACAAGATATCCCTCCATACTGTTTAGCAGAGGGAAACAGAGCAAATGTAAGAGGTTTAAATCTAACTGGATTAAGAAGAAGGTTAGATAATCGAGCAGATATAGATGAAGTAAGAAAAGCTTATAAAAAACTTTTTGAATCTGGACAACCACTTGCAGATAGTGCAAAAGAGTTGATTGAAAATACTAAAAATGAACATGTCTTGTCTTTGGCAAATTTTGTTCTAAATACAAAACGGGGAATCCCGTTTAATAGGAAATAAATAATGAGTAAACTAACATGTGATTTTTGTGGTGCACAAGATTCACCATCAAATCCAATTTTAGCTGGAGATAATGCAGCAATTTGTAAATCTTGTGTAGAAGCAGCAAGCGAAATTATGCACAATGAAACAAAACCTAAAGATGATAATAATATACAAAAAGAGCAAACTTCAGATCAAGAAAAATCTAAACTATTGGTTCCAAAAGAGCTAAAAAAGATTTTAGATAGTTATGTAGTAGGACAAGATAAAGCAAAAAAAGTTTTAAGTGTAGCAGTATATAATCACTATAAAAGAATTTTTAAACATGATAGTTTAAAAGATGATGATACACAAATCAATAAATCAAATGTTTTATTAATAGGTCCAACTGGATCTGGTAAAACACTTCTTGCCCAAACAATATCTAAACATCTTGATGTCCCTTTGGCAATTGCTGATGCAACAAGTCTTACTGAAGCTGGTTATGTTGGTGATGATGTAGAAAATGTAATTACAAGACTGCTTCAAGCAGCAAATGGTGATGTACAAAAAGCACAACAAGGGATAATATTTATTGATGAGATTGATAAAATTTCAAGAATGAGTGAAAACAGATCAATCACTAGAGATGTATCTGGTGAGGGTGTACAACAAGCACTTTTAAAAATTATTGAAGGTTCAGTAATAAATGTACCACCAAAAGGTGGAAGAAAACATCCTGGACAAGAAGCTATCCAAGTAGATACTACAAATATTTTATTTATTTGTGGTGGTGCTTTTGATGGATTGGAAGAGATTATCCAAAAAAGAGAAGGTGGAAACATCTTAGGATTTAATCAAATCAAAAAAGGTAAACAGGAAAATGAAAATATTATCAATATTGTTGAACCTGATGATTTAACAAAATATGGTCTTATTCCAGAATTAATCGGTAGACTTCATATGATTGCAACATTAAATGAGATCACTCAAGAGGATATGGTGCATATACTAACTGAACCAAAAAACTCTTTGGTAAAACAATATAAAAAACTTTTTAAAATGGATAATGTTGAACTTGAATTTGAAGAAGATGCTCTTTTAACTATAGCACAAAAAGCACTTTTAAGAAAAACAGGGGCAAGAGGTCTTAGATCTATTATTGAAGAAACTATGTTAGATATAATGTTTAATATAGATGAATATAAAAATGGTAAAATCACTGTTACAAAGCAGATGGTAGAAAAAAATTCTCTTGATAAAACAGAGCAAGAGACAACAAAAGTAGCTTAAGAAGGATATATATGATTTTAGACAAAATAATAGGTTTGTTTTCAAATGATATGGCAATAGATTTAGGGACAGCAAATACTATTGTTTCAGTAAAAGGGAAAGGGATCATTATAAATGAACCTTCTGTTGTAGCAGTACAGCATGACAGATATGGAAAAGATAAAATTTTAGCAGTTGGTTCTGAGGCAAAAAAGATGATTGGTAAAACACCACTTAATATTCAAGCTGTTCGACCGATGAAAGATGGTGTTATTGCAGATTTTGAAATGACTGAGCGAATGATTAGATATTTTATTGAAAAAGCTCATCAACGAAAATCTTTTGTAAGACCAAGAATAATTATATGTATCCCTCATGGAATTACTCAGGTTGAAAGAAAAGCGGTAAAAGAATCAGCTTTAAGTGCAGGAGCAAGAGAAGTATTTCTTGTAGATGAACCAATGGCAGCAGCAATTGGTGCAGGAATTCCTGTAAGTGATCCAGATGGTTATGTTGTAGTTGATATTGGTGGTGGTACTACTGAAATTGGTGTTACATCTCTTGGTGGATTGGTTTTAAGTAAATCAATAAAAGTTGCAGGAGATAAGTTTGACAAATCAATTATAGAGTATGTAAGACAAAACTACAACCTTTTTATAGGGGAAAGAACAGCCGAACAGATAAAACTTGAGATCGGTACATCTGTAAAACTTGATCCTGAACTTAAAATAGTAGTAAAAGGTAGAGACAGTTCTGGTCTTCTTTCAACTATTGAACTTGGAAGTGAAGGGGTGAGAGCTGCTATTAAAGAACCTTTAAAAGAGATTGGTACGGCTGTAAGAAGTGTATTGGAAAATATGCCACCAGACCTTGCAGGTGATGTTGTAGATAATGGTATTATACTAACTGGAGGGGGAGCTTTAATCAGAGGGCTTGATGAGTATCTAGCTGATATTGTTAAACTTCCTGTTTCTGTTGCAGAAGAACCATTACTTGCAGTTGCTTATGGAACTAGTAAGGTATTAGATGAGGAAGCACTTTTACGACTAATATCAAATGAATAAAACTTTTTTATTTTTTATCTTGGTTGTTATATCAATAACAACATATACCCTAAAATTAGATCAATCTGTTTTTAGGGTATTAAACAATATCAATAACTCATTTAAATCATATTTTATCGATCGATTTGTATATATACAAAATGAGATTGATCTATACATATTTCAAAAAGAGACAATTGCAAAATTAAAAATTAAAAATGATCAACTTGAAAAACAAAATATTGCACTAAAAAAACAATCAAATAATAATATAGTCTATGATGCATCACAATTTATCAAAGTTGATGTACTTTCATATGTAACATTTAACCAATATACAAAACTTTGGATAAATTACACACCAAAAGATGATAAGTTGTATGGACTTATTTATGATAATAATGCTGTTGGAGTTTTACAAAAAAAAGATGATAAATCTATTGCATACCTAAATGGTGATGAAAAATGTAACTATACAGTTTTTATAGGTGAGAATAAAGTACCCGCAATAATCCACCCTATTAAAAATAGCAAGAATCTACTTGCAAAATATATTCCACTTTGGTCCAATATAAAGGTTGGAGATAAGGTGATTACAAGTGGTTTAGATAAAATATTTTTTGAAGGTCTTAATGTTGGAGAGGTGGTTAAGATCAATAAACAACCAGATTCACTTCAAGCTATAGTTAAACCAAATATAAATATTTTAAATAAAAAATATTTTTTTATTTATAAACCTAATATTTAGCCATAATATTATCTACATCATCCCAACTTAAATCATCTTTTGGCTTAAACATATTATAAACATATCTAGCAAACATATCAGTTTCAACATTTACTTTTGATCCAACTTTATAAGTTTGAAATAGAGTATTTTTAATTGTATGAGGGATAATTGTCAATCTAAAAGAATCATTTTTTACATCATTTACAGTTAAACTAACACCATCTATTGTAATAGAACCTTTAGGTATAACAAATCTCATATACTCTTTTGGTAAAGTGATTATAAAATCTGTTGAGTTACCATTTTTGTTTATAGATTTTACTGTACCAATACAATCAACATGCCCTTGTACAATGTGTCCTTCAAATCTATCACCCATCATCATCGCTGGTTCCATATGTACAGTTTTTTTATAGTTTTCTATTGCCAAAACAGCTTGAGACTCAGGTGATAGCTCTACACTAAAACTACCTTTTGAGATTGATATTACAGTTAGACAAGCTCCATTTATAGCAATACTATCTCCTATTTTTGGTGTATAGTCTGATTTAATAGTCAAAACATTATTTGTAAAACTTAGAACTTGTGCCATTTCTCTAATTAATCCTGTAAACACACTTCCCCTTTATATCTTTATTTGCTATAATACCAAAAAATATATTAGGATAGAGTATATGAGATATGATGTAATTGTTGTAGGTGGTGGTCATGCCGGAATTGAAGCCTCACTAGCAAGTGCTAAAATGGGAGCTAAAACACTACTTATAACTATGTTGGTGGAACAAATTGGAGCAGCTTCTTGTAATCCTGCAATTGGTGGATTGGCAAAAGGACACTTAGTAAGAGAGATTGATGCATTGGGTGGAGAGATGGCCTTGTGTACTGATGCTACAGGGATTCAATTTCGTATTTTAAATATGAGCAAAGGTGCAGCAGTACAAGGAAGTCGTGCACAAATAGATATGGACAAATATAGAAAATATATGAGAGATATTTGTCACAATACACCAAATCTTGAAGTTTATCAAGATGAAGTATCTAAACTTCTTGTAAAAGATTCATCTGTATATGGAGTGGTTACCAATCTTGGAGAGACAATTCAAGCATCTAAAGTGATACTTACAACTGGTACATTTATGAAAGGGCTTATCCATATTGGTCAAAATCAATATCCTGCAGGTAGAGCATGGGAGTTACCATCTACAACTTTATCAACTCAACTAAAAGAGCTTGGACTTGATGTAGGAAGATTAAAAACAGGAACACCAGCTAGACTTGATTCAAAATCAATTGATTTTTCAAAACTAGAAGAACATGGAGGAGATGATAACCCTATGCCATTTAGTTTTAGAACAGATAAATCTGAATTTAATCCTACACAATACCCATGCTATATCACATATACAAATCTAGGAACACATGATACTATTACATCAAATTTTAGCAGAGCTCCACTTTTTACAGGGCAAATACAAGGAAGTGGTCCAAGATATTGTCCAAGTATTGAAGATAAAGTAAATAGATTTGCAGAGCGTGAAAGACATCAACTATTTCTAGAACCACAAACATCAAGTTGTAATGAGTATTATATTAATGGTTTAAGTACATCTTTACCAATTGATGTACAAAAAACAATGATACACTCTATAAATGGATTGGAAAATGCAAAAATAGTACGATATGGTTATGCTATAGAATATGATTATGTAGATCCTACAAATTTAAAACATACACTCGAAACAAAAAAAATAGCAAATCTGTATCTAGCTGGGCAAATTAATGCAACTACAGGATATGAAGAAGCTGCAGCACAAGGGCTAATGGCAGCAATAAATGCCGTGCAAAGCTTAAATAATAAAGAACCATTTATACTAAGAAGAGATGAAGCTTATATTGGTGTACTTATTGATGATCTGGTTACCAAAGGTACAAATGAACCATATAGAATGTTTACAAGCAGAGCTGAATATAGACTTCTTTTAAGAGAAGAGAGTGCTGATATGAGACTAATGGATTATGGATATGAGTTTGGATTGATCAATAAAGATACACTAGATAAAATGCACTATAAAAAACAAACAATACAAAATGCAGTTGAGTTCATGGCAAATGAGTGGTTCACTCCTAAAAAAGAGAATTTACAGCTATTAGAAGAGTTAGATGAAGATAAAATATCTGATAGAGCTTTGTTAATAGATATAGTAGGAAGAAATACCATCACCGCACAAAAGTTTGATAGGCTTGTACCATCGTTAGCCCACCTTGATCCATATTTAAAACAACAAGTAATAACAGAGGCTAAATATTATAGATATGTACATAAACAACAAAAACAAATAGACAAAATGAAAAAAATGCTTAAAATGAAAATACCTGAGAATTTTATCTATGATAATATCCCAGGACTATCAAATGAAGTTATTGAAAAACTAAAAAAATTTAATCCACCTACACTTTTTAATGCAAGTGAAATTAGTGGTATCACACCAGCTGCAGTTGATATACTGCATCTTTATATAAATATGCAATGTAAGACACAATAAAGTTTGATATTGAACAATAAAGATTGATAGTATGTTTAATAAAGTTTGATATTGAGATAAAATAAATGTCTAGGTCAAGTAAAATTATTCCTGAATTTATGTCCAATAATAAGGATCATACTTTTAGGTTAATAATGCCTCTTAATCTACAACTTGATCATGACAATTATGCTAATAGTTACTTTCTTACTGCTGTAAGAAATGAAACAACACAAGAAAACTTTTTAGCTAAACTTGCACCAGAAATATTTTTTACTCATTATCCATTACAAAAATACTTTAAAAATGGTAGATTAGATAAAAATTATACAAATAAAGAAATTGTTGAAGAAAAAAATATATCAATAGATACAAATATTTCAAGTAAATATCAAAATGTGAAAATATCAGATATATTAAGTGACAATAATATAGGTACACTACTTGGTTGGAAATTTACCTATTTAAATTATGCAAAAAATATTAATTGCTATATAATAAAGAGTAATGATAAAACATTTATTATCCCACATTATGCAATAGCTATATACTATTATTATAGATTTACAGCTATTAGAGAAGCTGTATTAAACTGTAAATTAGATGATTTATATGTTAGTTGTATTTGTAATCCAAATGATGCATCCATAATTCTGAAAGAACCAAAGACTGATACTGATGCAGCATTTATACATAGATTTGTTTGTCAAAAAGATGCAAATAAAAGCTTTGAAAATATAGGAAAACAAATAATTAATCACCTAAGATTTATGAAAGATAATTATTCTGATACCATAGTAAAATATACCCCTATTAAAGCAAATTTTCCTATAAAAGATAAATTTAATATATCTGCAAGGCTACAACATATTGTAAATGAAAATACTAACGAAGAGTATTACTATATACATGAAATAATAAATGATACATCCTATATAGGATTTAATAAATTTACTAAGTTTTTAGAAAAAAATAAAAGTATTGTAGAAATTGAAAATATAGATCAACTTCAAACTATTAAACAAAATATACCAGAAGAAACTACTGAAATTTTAAAAACTACAAATGCTACTAAAATATATCAACAAAAAAACATATACTCTAACAATAAAAGAGTTTGTGGTAGTTTATTAAATATTGATATACAATCAAAAGATCTTGAAAAAGATACAATTAAAAAACTAATACAAATTAAAGAGCAAATACAAGTAGGTAATACGGTAGATCAAAGTTTAACTAATTCATCTATAAATGGAGAGACAACCATTAGAAAAACAGTAGTTTCTACAAAGCCTATTGATATTGATAAACAATTAACTTCTAAAGAGAATACTTATAATTTTGATGAATTTTATCAATATACTAATTTTATAAAGTCTCAATCTATAATTCAAGACTTTCATTTATATGATATACAAAAACTTCCAAAAGTTATGTGCACTAAAAATCATAAATTAATAAATAAAAAATGCCTAATAAAAGGTCAACCAAAACAATATATAACATGTACATTTAAGTATAAAAACTTATATGTTGGATTATTAGAATTAGAAAATAGTAAAAATACTTCCTCTAGTACTTGGGTTATTGTTTCAACTAATTATATTAATAAATCTGTTTTTAGCCTATTTATTTCACACTATTTAAATGATAATTATTCAATAAGAGAAATATCTAATTTATACCAAAATAATCCTAATATTAGATTTCATAAAAAAAATCATGAGAAAGCAATAAATTTAACTAATGACCTAAAAACTAGATGGTTATCTGGATTACTAGGAAAAATAGTTATATAAAAAATATATCAATATAGACACCATTTATAATCTAATAGCATATTGCTCTGCTATATTGTTATCTTTAATATCTAAAAGTTCTAAAAATAATTCTATTTAAATATATAAAATTCCTTCTTGATCATAAAAACCTTTTTCACTCATTAAGGGAATTAAAACTTTATCAATATATTTAACTCCTGTTGAGGAATGTGAAATCTTTTGATTTTCTTTTCCTGAAAATTTGGCATTATGCCCTTCATTAATCTTTAACTTTTCAATCATTAAATCATATGCTTTTTTCCATAATACAACATCAGGAAAGACTTTTCGTAAAGCTATATAAATATTAATACCCTCATAATCAAGATCACCCCAAAAATATAAATTATACTTTCCTGTTTCAAATATCTCATTAATATTGAAAATATAGTTAAAATTATCTTCATATTTTAAGTATATTGATCTATATTCTTCTTGAAATATTCGTGAAGCCGTTCCCATAAATCCTGAAAGATAAATTAATACATAATTATCTTTTATTTGTTCTACTTTTTGTAGAGATTCAAAAGTCTGCTTATTTTCAATAAATAAAACATTGTTTTTTTTTGTTCCACAAAATACAAGTAATTGTATTGGATGTTGCTTTATTTTAAGTATATTCCACAAATCAGTTCTATAATCTAAAATTTTTGATTGTCCCCAAAACATATAAGCACTCGCTTCTCTAACAAAATCATTATTTCTATCTAAAAGCAAATATTGATAAATTCTTTCTATTATTTCACTTGCTTCCTTATCTTCAATGAAAATAGGGGGGAGATTGGAAAGTATCTTTTTTATATTTTTATCTATTCTTGAATATTTAATAGCATTTATCCAATGTTCTTTATAATTTATAATTTCTTTATTTAATATACTCCTACAAATATCTTCATAATCTAAATTAAAAGTAATAATAGCTTTTCTTTTCCAAAGAGGTAAATAATTCTTTTTATCTTTATATACTATAGATATAATTTCATTTTTTTCACATTCATATAAATCATTTTGAGCCTCTTTTTCTCCATCTACTTTCGACGGGAAATAAAGTTCCTTTAAACAACTTTTTTGCTTTATTGAATTAGGATTAAGACCTATTTTTACTTTACCTTTCCTATTTTCAATTGGATTATTTTCTAGTAAATCTAAAAAATAGCTAATTATTTCTCTATTAATTGTTCTAGAAAGTATAATTTTAATATCTATCATAAATCTAATACACCCTGTTCTTTTTTAATTCTTATTTTATCATTTTTAAGTAATTCTTTAATGCGTTCTTTATTAAGGATAAAAAGATCATAAAATTGTTTAACTTCATAGTTATCATAATCTGAATTAACTACTTGTTTATACACTTGGTATTTATCTGTTGCATGAACTAACATTGAAGCTTCTTTATCTGTTGGCGTTGCAACAATTAATTGAAATCCTAGTGTCTTGGTCAAATAGTTTAATATATCACCTGTTCGACTCTCATCAACTCTATTAAATGCTTCATCTATCATTAAAAAACCAAGTCCATAATTATTTGATTTTATGCCTATTTTTGTAAATGCTGAGAATGCTGCAATAGACCTAATAATATAATAACTAGTTGTTGCTTGTCCTCCACTATCTGTAGCTAATCTACTTAATGAAACTGAATTCATCTCATCTCCATCAAAAACTTTATGTATATCATACTCTTTAAAATTTCTATAATCTGAAATAGCTTTAAGTTCTTTTATTGCCTCATCATCATTTGCATCTAGTAACATTCTATTTATTAACGCTTGTGTATCTATAAGATTTTCAGGGATTAAATCAAGTTGATCTATCTCACTAGAAGTTGCAATATATTCAAAATAATCGTAGTAATTTTTATATTTTGTAGTAAATTCACTTTTAACTAAAAAACTTTCATTTCCAAATTTATTTCTTCTAAGTATCCTATTTAGTTTTATTCTTTTATTTTCTCCTTCTTTTATAGAATCATAAACCCGAGAACAAAATTCTCCTTGAAATAATTCATGAAATTTCTTTTTTTGTTTTGAAACTTCTTCACTTTTTTTTCTAAGAATATTTTCTGACAACCTTTCATAAACACTTTTTTGTTCCTCATAATGTGAATTAAGCTTTTTAAAGTCATTGAAACTTGATGTAACTTTTGATGCCATATCAAGTACATCAATTATTGCTATTTGTGCACAATCTTTAATATAATCATTATTTTTAATTTCAAAATCAATAAGAAGCCTTCCCACTTTATCATGAAATAAAGTTGCTTTAGTTGTATCTTGATATGTTTTTTTGGAAATATCATATAATGAATTAAGGTGTTGTTCTATATCTACTTGATTAGTAATCTTTTGAGTATTTTTAATTAAATTTTCATGCGAATATAATTCTTTTTCAATCTCTTTGATTTTACTAGTACACCTTTTAATTTCTTGATTAGTAATTTCTTTTTGAGTTTTTAAACTTCCCCGTTCTTCTTTATATTCATCTTTTTTTTCTTCGTATTCATTAAGTATCTCTTTTATTGTAGATATTCTTTCTATAAATTCTTTTTCCTCTTGTTGTATGTCTATTGTATCAATTAAATTACTTATTGTCTCTATTGCATCTTTTGTAGTTTTAAGTTCTTCATTAAATTCTCCTACTTTTGGCAAATTTAATTTTAAGAGTTTCGTTTTCGTCTCACTAGTCTTTATTTTTTTTGTTTCTACTTCTATTAATTGTTCTATTAGTCTTGTTTTATCATTAAGTAATCTATTGTGCCTTTCAATTTTTGTTGTTTCACCAATATAACAATCTCTTTCATCAAGACCACATTGAAAAGTTGCATAGCCATTTGCTGCTAACCCATCTTTTTTTAATCCTCTTGAAGCTTTAGTTAATGCATTTGTATTATCATATTGTAATACCATCCCATAGTTAAGTTTAATATATGCTTCTGCTATCTTATTCTCAAATGTAAATAAATTTACTATTGAGTTATATTTAATTTCTTTAGTATATTTATTATAATCATTTAAAACTTTATTTCCTTGAATAACTTTTGATTTTAAATCTTTTTCCCTTAATAGATCAGTTACTTCTACTTCATAATCTTTATTAACTACAATTGCAAACCTATTTCCTCCTAATAATCCTTCAATTGCCCCTTGCCATTGAGTATCTTTAATATCAAGAAGTTCACAAAGTGGAATGGGATTAGCATCAGGAAAACACTCTTTTATAATATTAATATCTCTTTGATTTGGATAATGTTGCTTTCCTGTCAAAGAAAAAGTTCGCAATTGATCTTCAATATTATTTATACTTTCTTTGATTTTATCATAGCTTTGAGTAAGCTCACTTGATTTTCTATCAAGCTTCTCAAAGTAAGGTGTTTTTTCACCAGTCAGTAACTTTATTTCGGATATAATATTATTACATTTTTTAGATTTTTCTTCAATATTTTCATTTGTCATATTATTTATTTCAGAAAGAATATTAAGAATATCTAAATGACAATATTCACTAATTGGTATTATTTGATTTGCACTTACTAAATATGAATAAGCATTAGAAAATATTTCAAATGCAGATTTAATCTTTAATTTTATATCAAAAATTAATTTCTGTAACTTTTCTTTTTCTTCTAACAATTCATTTCTTTTTTGTATTTTTTCATTACCTTCTATCAAGTCTTCAATCAATTTTAATTCTTTTTTAGTAGCTTCTTCTTTATATGTAATTTTGATTAAATTTTTTTCAAGATTAGTTTGATCTTCAGTAAGTTCCGTCAATTTATTTTTATATTTATTTACATCATAAAGTTTTCTATTATATTCCCTTCTTAGGTAAATATATTGTTCATCATAATGATCTTGCCATTGTACTAATATATTTTTACATTCTTTAGTAATTTGCCCCAAATCTTTTTCACTTTTAACAATAGTTTCTGCTTCTTTTTGAATTCTTGAATAGGTATGTATAGACTCTCTTAAATCTTTAACTATTGATGTAAGATCATTTTTATCAAGAAGTTCCTCTTTAACAAAACTATTTATATTATCAGCTTTTGTTGGATAAATATACTTAACAAAAGCTTTTGCCATAGTTCTTGCATCATCATAAGGCATAGAGATTTCATTATTAAAAGTAGCATATAATTTCATTAAATACTCTTTCTTACTATCACATATATAGAAATCTTTTTTATATTTTGTACTTAAATACTCTTTAATATTTTTACTAGTTTTAATCTCTTTATTTTTATTTTCATCAACTAAAAAATCATTTGAATTTAATTGTGTATTAAAGCAAAAACCTAACTCTTTAACACCACCTTTTGCTATAGTATTTCCTCTTTTTCCTTCAACTTCTGCTTCTCCATAAATCCATGCTGTAAAAGTTTTTCCTGTAACACTATTTTTAAAAATAAGGGCAATAATACCTACTGCTTCATCCCTAGTAAATTTAAGTTGTTCTCCACCTAGAATGTAACTTGAAAAAGAACGCTGAACCTCATGTTGTTTTTTCGTACTATCTTCTTTTTGACCAGCATTATAGTTTACTATATTATTAATATCACCAGTCATTCCACATTGAATTAAATCTTCAATTGTACTTTTTCCAGAACCATTTGCTCCAGAAATCAATGTTAATTCTCCACTAAATTCAAAATCTCTTTTGACTATATCCCCAAAGTTTAATGCCACAAGTTTTATAAGTTTATACATCTTTTTCATTGCCTTTATTATTTTCGATATCTTGAAGAATATCTTTTATAATACTTTCAGGAACTAAGTCATATATAGTTGGTCTTATTACAATAGGATATTCTTCGTCTGAGTTGAAAAATTCTTTATGATAATTAATAACTCTCAATTTTTTTAATTCTCTAAATAATTCTTCTTTTCTTTTAATATTTTTACTTAGTATCTCAGCTAAATCTGAGTTTAACTTTGAACGAAAACTATTCATAAATTGAACTTGTGAAACTGCAATCGTAAAATCATCATTTTGTTCACTTGTATGTTGCTCATAAAGAAGATATAAAACAATAAGGCTAATAGAAAGATCATTTGATACTTTCATTTTCATAAGAGATGAAGCATTTTCATTATCGATTATATTAGGATTACCAGGATAATCTGTATCAGGAGGATATATTCTAATTGTTTCAAAATCTTTATTTACCTTGATATCAATTCCTATAATTGAGAGATAATCTCTTATAATATCTTCAACTAGTAAAAAATCATCATATAAATCAAGTTCCTTTTTATAATCACTTTCAGAATGTGATCCTGGAGTAGGTCTACATATTACGCCATGATGCAATAAATATATGATGATATTTCCAAATCTCTCAATAGAAATTTGACATTCTTCTACAAGTTCATTTTTAATATAATTATTTATTTTCATTATTCTATTCCTTTTTAGAAATTATATATTCATCAGTTATAAAATATTCGTTCACACATTGTGCATTTGATTTTCTTATTTGATATTGATCCATTAGAAATGCTACTGAGACTAATTGCATACTTGCACTTAAATCTTTATAGCTATTAATTGGTATTTGTCCACTTATAATATGTTCTTGATGTTTAAATAATTCTACAATTTTTTGTTGTACATCTTCAGTTAAGCATATTTTAGATTCAACTATTTTTCGCAGTAATTCTTGCTCTTTTTTAATCTGAGGAGAAGCTTCTTCAAAAGCAATAACACTACTTTTAATTTTTCTTTTTTTCTTAATATCTTTAATCTTTATTTTATATGGATCAAAATATCTTGTTTTAGAAAAATTTAGTTTTTTAGATAATATATTAAATATTTCATCTTTCCTTTCATCGTTTTCAGATTGAATATTTAATGCTAGTGTATTTATTAAAGAAGATCTTTTTATTTTTAGAGAACCAACTTGTCTTAGAACCATTTCAGAATGTCTAAGAAGATTATTCGTAGCAGTTGCTAGTTCTGGTAGTTTATTATTTTTTGCATTTTTAACTCTATCTGATATTATTAATAGCATCTCTTCAACTATGGAAACTTTATTTTGCATTGAAGGATATCTTTCAATCATTCTTTTATTATATGAATCAAGGTCTTTATAATTATCCAATATACTATTAATAATATCATCAATTCTAATCGAATTCTTTGATAATGAATCTTTATTGAAATAAGCATCCATACTTGGCAAGAACTCTTCCTCTATATAAGAAAGAAAGCTCTCACTAGCAAATTCTAAACTATTAGTAGCATCCTTTGTGAGTTCTTTTCTTTTTTCTTGTATTTCATTAATCAAATCCATAAGATCACTTATAATATGGTCACTTGCATCAAATGCATCAACAAGATCATATGGATCACCCTCTCTTTTATACGATTCAAGAAGCCCCAATGTTGTTCTTACATTTCTATGTCTTGTAATAGAATCTTTTTTATTAATTTGATAGATTGCTTGAGCTACTTTTCTTCCATTTCTTGTAAGATTATAAACAAATTCTAGATTTAAACTATCATATTTATTTTCTATCCATCCATTATGTTCAACATTTTCTAGTATTGTTCTAGCAAGATTATCTACACTCATAGTTGAAGGATTATCTCCTTCGTGATTTTTTATTGCTTTTATTATCATAGATTTCATATAGGATTTATTCATGATAACTTCTCCCATAATACCCCTATGCATTTCCTCATACATCAACATTATAAAACTTTCATATAATTCACTATTCGTGCCACAAAATACATTAAAAAATTTTGGATTTTGTTTTGTTATCATTTTCATTTCTCCTACTTAGAAGGTATATATTATATATCTAATACAATATACTTTTATTTGAATCCAATTTAACTATAAAGATTTACAATATTTCTAATCACTAACACCAAATAACAAAATTTTTATTTTTACCTTATCTTGTTGCATATTAATATCACTATTAACATCAAATAAAAAATCTGTATTTTTGGGTAGTGTATTATGAAGTTTATCCATTATATTTTTTATATCGTCAAATATATCAGTATTTAAATTTATAACCCATCTTACTAATAGCCCTTGAGATTTATTAATCTCTTGTGTTAAATCTTCAATAATAAGTTTAGCTTCATCAAGACTTATATCATTACTACAAATACCCGATACTTTTCCTTCAAGTTTCATCATATTACAAATATCAATCATATCTATACCTATATGATCTTTTGAAGTAATACACTCATCATCTATAGTATTTAGTTCAGATTTATCCAATAGTGATTCCATTTTATCAAGATTTATTGTTTCTATATTCATAATATTTTCCTTTTTAATTTAATAAAGCTAACATTGAAGCTTCTAATTTTTTGTTTTTTTCTCTTTCTAAATAATATTTACTTGTCATATCATCTAGTTTCATTTCTAATTCAACAATCTTATCTATATGTTCTATATGAGCATTTTCCAAGTCCTCAATT